>Ga0079220_10000051_pt1 | contig 21923 bp, 17 predicted proteins | sample GAAS100_FD_75071 | JGI IMG/M metagenome (GOLD analysis project Ga0079220, IMG submission 75071) | Agricultural soil microbial communities from Georgia to study Nitrogen management - GA AS100 | ecosystem: Environmental > Terrestrial > Soil > Agricultural land | place: USA: Georgia | collected... | reverse complement strand
CCTCTTTATCGCAGACCCGGAAGCGTCCGGAAGAATCGAAGAAGCGCAATGCGCGGTGATGGAATGCGCGGCGAATGAAAAACCCCCGGAGGGGACGTACTGGATGGCGGCGCGGACGGCGGAAGAATCCTGCGATCCGGAAGATGCGGGGTCCTTGCGCCAAGCACTCTCTCAGCTCGCTTCCTACCGGGACAGAGAAAAGAGCGCGCCATTCGCAAAGCCAGGCTGGCTGAGGGACCTTTTCGCATGGGCCGCGGAAGAAATCGCGCCGCTCGGGCTGCGCCTCGCGGGAAAGTTCGAGCAGCTGAATGCCAGCCCGACGTTCAGCCTGGTGCGGCTTGAGACGCAAGAGGGAGCCCTGTGGTTCAAGGCTAGCGGGGCGCCAAACGCGCACGAGTTGCCGGTGACGCTGCTTCTCGCGCGCCTGTTTCCGGCATACCTTCCCCGGATCTTCGGCGTGCGCCGCGACTGGAACGGATGGCTCGCCGGGGAGGCGGCGGGAGCTCCGCTCGACGAGCTTACGGCGTGTTCCGCTTGGGAACGCGCCGCGGAAGACCTCGCGAGGCTGCAGATGGAATCAATCGGCAGAAGCGCCGAGCTCCTCGAAGGCCAGTGCAAGAACCTGCGCCTCGGGGAGATGGAGCGCCAGATCAATCCGTTTCTCTCGCGGCTCGGAGAATTTATGCGGGCGCAGGAGAAGACTTCTCCCGCGCCGCTTTCCGGGCGGGAACTTGCTTCGCTCGCGGAAGGGCTCAGAGACAGCATGGCTGTGCTGCGGAGCTTCGGATTGCCGGACACGCTCGGGCACCTCGACTGCAATCCCGGAAATCTTCTTGTTTCGGCGGACCGCTCGACGTTTCTTGACTGGGCGGAGGCTTGCGTCACGCATCCTTTCGTCACTTTCGAATACCTTCGCCGGCACATGGAGCGCTGCGCGGTCGGGGAACCTGCCGCGGAAGCGCGGCTCACGGCCGCCTATCTCGGGCCCTGGGAATCGTGTTTTTCTCCGGAAGAACTGCGGCGGGCTGCGGCCGCCGTGCCTCCGGTGGCGGTGTTTCTCCACGCGGCCCAAAACGACACGTGGAAAACTCTCGATCCGGCGGCGCGTCCCGCGCTCGCCGCGTATTTCCGGAGCCTTGGGCGGCGCATGTACCGCGAAGCGGTGCTTGCGGCGGAGGGGAGCGAACGGTGTCTCAGCTAACCCTTTCCGCTCCACCATTTTCCCCGGCCGAGCCGGTCACGGAGGTTCTTCACGGAGTCTCCGTGGCCGACCCGTACCGCTGGCTCGAAGAGCAAGATTCGCCGCGTACGCGGCGGTGGATCGCAGAGCAAACGAATTACGCGCGCTCCTACCTCGACAACATCGCGGGACGCGCACAGGTCCGCGCGCGCGTCCGCGAGTTCCTGGCGGTAGAAACGCACGATTCCTTGCGGAAAGCTGGCGGGCGCTATTTTTTCCGGAAGCGCCTCGCCGAACAGGAGCAACCCTCGATCTATATGCGGGAGGGAGCCGAGGGGCGCGACGAACTTCTCATCGATCCGGCGGCGTTTGGACAAGGGATTCACGCGGCGGTCAAACCGCTGCGGGCCTCCTCCGACGGACGGCTGCTGCTTTATGAAATGAAAGAAGGCGGAGAGCGAACCGGGACTTTCGCGGTGTTCGATGTCGACAAGCGCCAAACGCTCGCGGACGTTCTTCCGCGAGGCTACCTGCGCGGCTTCGCTTTCGCGCCGGACGGAAAGAGCTTCTTTTACGTGCACGAGCCGGCCGAAGCGAAACCGCCGTCGCGGCGGGCGGCCTTCGAGCATGTCCTCGGGAGCAATTTCCGCGACGACCGGGAGATCTTCCATGCGGGAGAGGGCCCTCTGACGCGGCTCGGCCTTGTGTCCGGGGGCGGGCGGATCGGTTTCCTGGTGTACCGCTTTACCGAGAAAACCCACACGTCCTTTTACGTCGCGCCTTTTGAAGCAGTGGACGAGCCGGAGTGCGTCGTCGAAGATGCGGAATGTGTCTTCGGTCCCGTTCTGCTGCCCCGAAAGATCCTGGCCATCACCGATCGCGGCGCGCCGAACCTACGTATCGTCGAGCTGCGCCTCAGAGAGGGCAGGGAAGCGGAGTGGGTTGAAATCGTTCCCGAAGGCGAGGGGCGCATCCAGCAGTGGACCGTTTGCGGCGACCGGATTCTGATTCTCGCGGGGTGCGGGATGAAACGCCGCATCGGCTGCCACGACCTCGCGGGCAAGAAGCTCGAGGAACTGCCGATCGCTGACGGAGAAACGGTGCGGCTCGCGGGCGGCACGCCCGAAACGGACGAGATTTTTCTGGAGAGGGAGTCGTTTACCGAGCCGGTCCGCGCGGTGCGCTACTCGGCGCAAAAGAACGAATGCGCACTGTGGGTCGCGCGCAGCGTTCCGTTCGATCCCTCACCGTACTCGTACGAACGAGTCCACTATCCTTCGAAGGACGGAACGCAGATTCCCATGTACCTCGTTGGCCGCAAGGAAATTCTAGCGCGCGGCTGCCATCCCGCGATCATGACTTCCTATGGAGGCTACGGGGTTTCGATGACCCCGCAGTTCAGCGTGCTGGTCGCGTTCCTCATCGAGCGGGGATGCCTTTTCGCGCTGCCGAATATCCGCGGGGGCTCGGAATTCGGAAGGGAGTGGCACGAAGCGGCGAAGCGGCGGAACCGGCAAACCGCCTATGACGATTTTCTCGCTGCCGCGGAATGGCTCATCGAGAGCGGCAGGACCACATCAGCCAAACTCGCGATCTTCGGGGGATCGAATTCCGGGCTTCTGGTGGGCGCGGCGATGACCCAGCGGCCGGAGCTTTTCCGCGCCGTGTTGTGCATGGTTCCGATGCTCGACATGCTGCGCTATCACCTGTTCGACAACGCGCATGTGTGGAAAGAAGAGTTCGGGACCGCAGAGGATCGCGAGGATTTCACGGCGCTCCGGGCCTACTCGCCCTACCACCAGGTGCGCGAAGGCACGCGGTATCCCGCTACGATGATCGTCTCAGGGGACGCCGACAGAAACTGCAACCCGCTGCACGCGCGGAAAATGACCGCGCGCCTGCAAGCGGCGAACAGGTCCGGCTATCCGATTTTTCTCGACTACAACCCGCACCGCGGCCATTCGCCGGTGCTGCCGCTCTCCGAACGCGTCGAGGCTCTGACCGACCGCATGGCGTTCCTTTGCGACCAGCTGGGGCTGGCGGTGTGACCGTGAGAACAGAAGAGAAGTGAAGAAGGGAAGAAAGAAAAGAAGAAAGAGAAAGAAGGAAAGAAGGAAAGAAGGAAAGAAGAAGGTACGAAGGCATGCGATTTCTGGTTTTCCAGGCTTACCGAAAGCTAATCGAGTTCGATGTCTATCTCGCGCGCGGAAATTTCGCGGCGCTTTACGACCGCGTGCGCGATTATCCGGTCGCAAAGGAGACTCCGGGGCCGGAGGCAACCGAGCGCATCTGTGCGGCCATGGACATGGCCTCGATCTGGTATTGGAAGGAAGCGCTCTGCCTGCAGCGGTCGGCGGCAACGGCGTGTCTTCTGAAGAAGCATGGAGTTCCCGCACAGCTCGTGATCGGCGCGCAGCAGATGCCGTTCAAGGCGCACGCCTGGGTCGAAGTCGAAAGCCAGGTGGTGAACGACAAGCCCTACATGCCGGAGATCTACGCGGTTCTGGACCGCTGTTGAGCGTGAGCCGAACGAAGAAGCGAAGAGAAGAAGCGGAGAAGAAAACAAAACGAAGAACGTGCAGGGGAAAGAGCCATGGGCGTGCAGTTTGGAAGATGGAATTTCGACGGGCGGCCTGTTGACCCCGATTACCTTCAGAAGGCGGGGAGGATGCTGGCCCCCTACGGCCCGGACGGGGAAGGGACCTTTATAAAGGACGGGGCGGGAATCCTGTTCCGGGGCTTCCACACGACCCGGGAAGCCCGTAACGAAAACCAGCCAACGGTCGCAGCGTCAGGAGCCGTCCTCACCTGGGACGGGAGGCTCGACAACCGGGCCGAACTGCTCGGGGAACTTGGCGGCATTCCAACGGCCAGAGCGACGGATGCCGAGACCGTTGCGGCTTCTCACGAGGAATGGGGAACGGACTGCCTGGCGAAGCTCCTCGGAGACTGGGCCCTCGCGATCTGGAGTCCACGAGACCGGTCGCTTCTGCTCGCAAAGGATTTCGCGGGCACGCGGCATCTCTTTTATTCCATCGACCGGGAGCAGGTCACCTGGAGCACCATCCTGGATCCTCTGGTGCTGCTCGCAGGGAAGAGCTTTACGCTCGATGAGGAGTACATCGCCGGTTGGTTGTCGTTTTTTCCAGCAACTCACCTCACTCCCTATGTAGGAATCCATTCCGTTCCCCCGTCATGCTTCGCGCGCATCACTCCGCAGGGAAAGTCCATCCACAAATATTGGGACTTTGATGCGAAGAAGCGCATCCGCTACCGGACGGACGGCGAATATGAAGAGCACTTCCGGCAGGCATTCGGAGAATCTGTCAAACGCCGGCTGCGGTCCGACAGCCCGGTCCTTGCCGAGCTGAGCGGAGGAATGGATTCCTCCTCGATCGTGTGTGTGGCCGATGAAATCCTCGCGCAGGGAAGACGGGAGACGCCAAGGCTCGATACCGTCTCCTATTACAACGATTCCGAGCCCAACTGGAACGAAAAGCCCTACTTCACGAAGGTCGAAGAGAAGCGGGGACGCACGGGATTCCACATCGACGTGGGCGCAGATGATTCGTTGCGATTTGAACGCGATCCCGGCCGCTTCGAGGCGACACCCGGAACCGCGGGAAAGCCGTCGGCTTCCGCGAGAGAGTTCGCGGCTTGCCTGCTTTCGCAAGGGAACCGCGTGGTGCTCTCGGGGATCGGCGGAGACGAGGTCACGGGCGGAGTTCCGACTCCGGCGCCGGAGCTGATGGATTTCCTCGCTCGCGCCAGGTTCCGGCAACTCGCGCATCAGCTCAAAGTCTGGGCGCTTGAAAAGAAAAAGCCCTGGTTCCACATCTTATTCGACGCTTTGCGGGGATTCCTTCCTTCTTCCCTCGCAGGCGTGCGCGGGGCGCTTCAGCCTGCGCCATGGCTTCGGGAGGAATTTACAGGACGTTACCGTGCGGCACTCTCGGGTTATCCCGCGAGAGTGAAGCTCCTTGGGCCGCTGCCGAGCTTTCAGGAGAACCTATCGACTTTCGAGACCCTGCGAAGACAGCTCGCACACTCCGCCCGTTCGCCAGAACCGGTCCATGCAAAGCGTTATCCGTATCTCGACCGGGATCTTCTGGAATTCCTCTATGGCGTTCCGCGCGAGCAGCTCGTGAGGCCAGGAGCACGCCGATCCCTGATGCGCCGCGCGTTGCGCGGAATCGTTCCTGACCGGATCCTGGATAGAAAGCGCAAAGCTTTTGTGGTGCGCGGTCCTATGATCGTCCTTGCCTCGTCTGGCGACAAGTGGATGGAAACAGTCCGGGACATGAATGACATGCTCCCGAACTTCCTCGACATGACGGCTTTTTCGAAAGCAATCGAGAGCGCCCACGAGGGACAAAACGTTTCCATGATCGCGATGATTCGCCTGCTCGGAGCGGGAATCTGGCTGAAACAGGGGGCCGACCGCGGTCTTTTTCGGGAAGTGGCGGTGCGCGAGGCCGGTGAAAACAAGCAAGGCTGGCAGGGACGGCCGCTTCGAAGCAAGAGTTCAGCGAGCTAGCACGCTGTGCACGTAAACGCCAAGAGAGAAGGGAGGTGACAACAATGAGATATGAAAAGCCGGAACTCTTCGCTGCGGCTTCCGCTCTGGTCGCAGTCCAGGGCGCGAAGGACAGTCCGATGAACGACGGGCAGGGCCACGAACCCCCAGTCGCCACCGCTGCCGCCTATCAGGCCGATGAATAGCTCTCGAGAGCGAACCCGACGCCTGACGATCACAGCGGTCCGAACCCAGCTACGGGCTTTCGATAGGGGAAAGCCAGAACAGAAAGGAGGTGAAGACCATGAGATATGAGAGGCCAGAAATCGTGAGTTCGGCCGCGGCGCAGTCCAAGATTCAGGGAGGAATCAAAAACGATCTTTTCCTGAATGACAACCAAGGATACGTGCCGCCCATCGGCACTCCGCCGGCGTATGAAGCGGACGAATAGTCCGCCCGTGGGGGCGCCCTCTGTTCAGGGCGCCCCGCCCTTTGACCTTCTCTGGTCTTGCACGGGTTCGTCTCGCTCCGGAAGCGACTTCGGAAGACGGGCCGCGGCGCCGGGACGGGAGACATCTTGCTGCTGACTCCCTTCCAGCATGCGGCGCATCCCTTCCCACCGCTCATACTGTTCCCGCTTTCGCGGATCTCGACCTTCTTCGCCTTTGAGCCAGAAGCAGAACCAGTCGACGTTTCCCTGCTGCGATGCCATTCGTTCGGCCGGTTTGCTGAGAAGATGGGCGCCGCGGGGGAGGTAAATGAAGTCCACCGGCTTGCCGAGGATTGACAGGCCCGAAAACCAGTTCCACTTACCGAGAGCCGAGACAGGTCCGTAGGCTTCGAGCCTGATCGGTGTATGGACCTTGTTCATGCTAAATTCCGGCGAGTTTTTGAACCAGAGTTTCAGGGTGCGGCCGAAAGGGAGGCCGCCATTGAGAAGAGGATCGTTCTCCACCTGATAGAGAAGATACTCGAAGTAACCCCCGTCGATGCCGTCGGCCAGTGTCGCCGCGACGAACCGGTAGTTCGAATGCGTGAGAGTGTAGGCGACCTTGTATACCGTGCGGCTGAATCCGATGATCCCGACGCGATCCCTATCGATCAAGCCGCGCCGGTCAAGAAAATCGATCAGACCCTCGTATGCCGCCATTTCACGCGGGGCTTCGAGGGGAGTGTTGACGTACCGTCCTTCGTCGCGGGCCAGGGAGTAACCTACCTGGACGACGACGATGTCTTTCCCTGCCAGCGGCTGGGCCGCGAACGCGCTGCTCCACGGTCCGTCGATGTAGAACTTGTCCGCCAGGAATCCGTGTGTCTGAATGACCAGCGGATAGCGTTTGCCCGGGCGGTAATCAGGAGGAAGAAACAAGCCGCCCTGCACGCGATGTCCGTCCGTGGCCTTCCAGGTGATGACTTCGACGCGGGCGAACGCGAGCTTGGAAAACTGAGGATTGAGATCGAGCAGGACTGCCTTCTTCTGCGAGCCGGCATCTTCCGCGCATATCCGGGGAGGGAGATTCGGCCCTTCTTCAACGGTAATACGAATCCTTCGATCCTCTGTTCTCGGCCCGGCAATGAGCGGCACCTCGTTCCATACCGGGCCCTCGGGCGCGAAGGCAACCCGGGCATGAGATTCAGACCCGGCTTCCGGCGGCAGCGAGAGCACCAGTTTCCGCGCCACCGGGTCCCATTTCTCCACTCTCAGATTTCTGTTCGTGATCTTCCGAACTTCACCTTCGGGAAACTTCACCTGGACGATGTAGGTCTGCTTCTTGCGCGCCTCGTTCGCCGGAGCGTCCAAGGATTTGTCCACGGGCCAACGGACGCCCGAGAGGAACACGGCACTGCCGTCGGGAGTCCACACGATCTTTTGGGGCGGCGAAGCCGCCGGCGTGTCAAAAAGGGGCCGAAGCTTGCGGTCTTGCGTAGTGAGCAACAGGTATCGCGCCACGGGGAAGGCCTGGCCCTTCCGGCGATGATCGCTGCGAATCGCCTGCTGGAGCAGGCGGTCCTCATACTCTGACCAGAAAGCCGGGACATCGAGAGGGCAGCCTGCAACCAGAGCGTAACGGCCGTCCGGGGAAAGGGACACCGGGGGGATGCTCGGGGCCGCATACAGGATGTCCTCTCCCACCGGGATGTTTCTCTCGCCCGCAGCGGTCGAGAGAAACAACCGTTCTCCCTCGGATTTTGTGGCGCGGAATTCGCCGTCGCAGCCGAGGAAAGCACTCACAGCCTGGGTAGTGATTGCGATGGCGGGCTCGCCACCTGAACCCAGGCAAGTTTGTGGAGCAGGATCCGCTTCGAATAGCACGGTCTTCCCGTCGGCGCTGATGTCGAAGGAGACAACGGGAGTCGGATGCTCTGTCAACTTCTTAAGAAGTCTCGTTCGAAGAAAGAATTCGTAGACCTGGGGAAGTCCCCCGGCATTTTCTCCGAGGAATGCAAGACTCTGGCTATCGGCAAGCCACCGGAGATCGCGGACGGCCTCACGATTGGATGACGATGACAGAGTGAAAAGGAGGTCGGGGCGGGGGGAGTTCAGCGCGTCTTCCGTGCGATAGAGATAAACCGAATAGTCGACCGTATTGAGATCGAGATTCCCCTTCTTCAGGAGAATGACGAACCTTCTTCCGTCGGGGGAAAAGAGCGCGTCCCAGTGGTCGAGCCTTCCGCTCAATTCGTAATCCGGAAGCCCCAATCTGGTCATGGAGATGGCGTCCCGAACAGTGACAGGAGGTTTCCGGATTTGGGGTATTTCCTGACCCAGCGCCGGAAGCGGGCAGCGAAGTGCCGGGAGAACGAGAAAGATCACACCGAGCCGACGGAGTTTAGGACCGGCTTGTTTCCCGAGTAGAGTCATTCTGTACCTGCACACACTCCGAGCTTCTTCTTGGTTCCACCGGCCAAGTAGAGCCTAAAAACTCAATCTCAAGGAAAGCTGCAGGGAGCGCGGGCCGCCTTCTTGAAAGAGCGGGTTCAATCCGCCCAGGTCCCTGTTCAGCATCTGCATCGATTGAAGATAGAGCGGGCCGAACTGAAAGGCACCGAACGGATTTGCGAAGTTTGGATGGTTGAAGACATTGAACGCATCCGCCCGAAAATCCAGTTTGAGACGTTCGGTGAGAGGAAACCTTCTTCCCATGGACAGATCGATTTGCGTTAGGCCGAAACCGGGAATATCGTTGCGTCCTTCCGCACCCTGACGGATTTCCGAGGGGACTGCAAAGGCACTCGCATTTAGAATCTTGCCGCCGGGGGCAGCCGAGTTGGGGATCCAATAAGGCTGCCCTGCCACAACGTCGGGCCGTGTATTGGCGAACCCTCCGCGATCCGGCGAGGTGCCGATGACCAGCGCGTTGAAGGGAAATCCACTGCGCACTACAATCACCGTGCTCAGAGACCAGTCGTGAGTCAGGACGGACAGGGGCCTTGACCTCCTCAGGTTCGGGAGTACGTAAGTCAAGGCAGCGGAAAAACTGTGGCGCACGTCGAAATCCGACGAGCCATAGTCGCCCGAGGCAGAGATCAGATTCTGGGGAAGCCCGGCGGCAACGTCGTTTGAAGCATTATCCAGAGAGTGGGACCAGGTATAGCTTGCGACAGCCTGCAACCCGCCGGATAATGCCCGCCGATACTGCAGTTGCAGCGAGTTGTAGTTCGAACTCGCATCGTTTGCTGTCACCAGGAAATCCCTCCCAGGAAAGTCACTGTTCGGCTGGTAGAAGGCTTCTTGCCTCAGCAGGTCGCGCCCCACTTGTCCAGCGTACGTTGCGGAAATCGCCTGTTTCCCTCCCAGCGATTTCTCAATAGCCACGTTCCACTGATAGGAGCGCGAGAGTTTCAGATGCGGATCATAGGCCGAGATACCGTTCGGATAGGGAGGCTGCAAAGCGATCACCGGAACGTAAGGAGTCGTGTCCCCGACGGGGACGGGGACACCCGCGTAATTGGCGGAAGCCGAGTTCGGAAACGAGGCGGCCACCGATGCTGCCGCGCTCGTGCCGGGATCATAGAAAATCCCGATTCCCGCCCGCAGGACGAGATCACCCTTGGGATCGAAGCTCCAGGCCAATCCGGCGCGCGGCGCGAAATTTCCAAAGGTTGTTTCCCAAAGCGGCGAACCGAAAGGCGCCAAAGCAATGTTGGCCGGATTGCCGATATTGGTCCAGGACGCCAACTTCGTGTCTCCCAAACCTGAGGGAGCAGGTACGAACTCCCACCGCAACCCGTAGGTGAGCGTGAGCCGGCGGGAGATCCGGAAACCGTCTTGCGCGTAAACCGACAAGGCCTGGACGAGGACTCGAGATGAGATCTTTCTCAAAGCGAAGAGGCTCGCCACGTCCGACGTCAGCAGCGATTGCAGGGTGGGGGTGCTGTATGTTGCGCTGTATCCGCTCTGGGCGAGGTCGAGAAAGATGCCCCGGTAGTCGCCGCCAAATTTCAGCAGGTGCGTTCCGCGGGACATGGAAAGGTCGTCGGCGAAGTTCATCTGCTTGGTTTGGTTCCGGGCGTTCGGTCCCGCTTGGAGATAGGCGGTGTCGAAGGTTTGAAAGAGAAAGCGATTCTGATCGGCCGGCAGAGAGCCGAGGAAAACCTGCGGATCGACGGGCACGGCGCCACCGAAGGAATCCATGCTGTAGCTCGACTCCGAGCGCTGCGTCGAATAGTTTCCACGCAACTCGTTGAGCATTTCTCTGCTCACTTGCGCATTCCATCCCAGTGTCACCGTACGGGTGTCGACCTGGACGGAATTCAGGGTGCTCAGACCCCCGACGCGATTCAAGAGACTCGAAGGAGCTTCGCTGTACCGCCCGAAAATGGAGTGACGGTCGTTGAGTTTGTGATCGATCCGAACACTCCCGGCATCGAGAACTGCCTGGTTGGAAAAGCTTCCTGTGAACTGAGCAACAAGATCTCCGGGGGAGACGGGCCCATTCGGCAAAGGATAAGCGTTCAGAATGGGCTTGAGCGGATCCGGCGTGCTGGACGCGGAGCGAACGTCCACGGAGGGAACATGGATGACGGAGGTTCCAGGCTGCTGCAACCGTGCCCCTTCATAGGAGACGAAGAAGAACGTCTTGTCCCGCCAGACTTTCCCGCCGAGATAACCGCCGAAATCGTTGTGATGCTCAGGGGCGCGGTCCTTGCCGGCCTGATTGGCAAACCAATCGTTCGCGTCCATCACGGTATTGCGGAAGTAGTTGTAGATTCCGCCGTGAAGATCGTTGGTGCCGGAACGCGTCACCAGAATTACCTGGCCGCCAGGCGAGCGACCGAACTCGGGCGCGAAGGAAGAGGTTTCAATGCGGAACTCACGCAGCGCTTCGACCGACACCAGGCTGCTGGTGCCTCCGAGCGCGCTGAAGGCCTGCGCCGAGCCAGTGCCGGAACCTGTAGCGACAGGAGTCGAAAGAACACCAAAGTTTGCGGACACTCCATCGATCAGGAAATTGTTGGCGTCCGACCTCTGGCCCGAAATGCTGAACTGCCCCGTGAGGGCGACGTTGCCGCGCGAGGAAGAGAGCACAACGCCAGGGGTGAGCTGGAGCAGGGTATTGAAGCTCCTGCCGTTGAGCGGAAGATTTTCGACAAAATTGCGGTCTATGACCGTGCTTACGGCCGCATTCTCCGTGTTGATGAGGGGAGCGCCTCCGATGACGGTCACGACTTCCGAAGCCGCGCCGATCGGCAGCGTGAAGTTGATCGCCAGAGCGTCCTGCACGTTCAACAGAATGTCGGGCTTGATCAGCGTCTTGAAGCCGACCCTTTAGACCTGCACACGGTAGGTCCCCGGGGGAAGATTGGGGACGACATACATTCCCTCCGCGCTGGTTCTGCCGGAATACTGGAGTCCTGTAGCGTCGTTCGCGATGAGAATCTCCGCTCCGGCGATCGGCGCCCCGGAAGGATCGAGCACAAGGCCGCTGATGGTTCCGTTCGCAGATTGAGCCTGTGCCGAGGGCAGCAGCAGGAAAAGACCCAAAAAAACCAAAACCACCTGGCGCATGCGGCATCCTCCGGTTCAGACGGTTTCAGAGACACTCACTCCGTCTAAGCATCAGACTGCGCCGTTGTATCAATCGGACCTCGCGGAAGAGACGAGAGAAACGCCCAGAAACTTCCGAGGAATCTCGGCTGCCCACACCCTACGGGTGGTTCGGATCGATTTTCAGAGAGGCGAAAAGCAGCGCTCTGCCGCTCGGCTTCTGACTGCCGCCCTTCGGCTCAATGGTGACGAAAACACCGTCAATCTTCGCCAGGGCCTGGGGATCTTCAAACTTCAGTACCCATCTCGTCTTGGCAGCGTTGTCTTGATAGAAGATTCCCAGATTCAACGCCTGCTGTTTGTCCGTTCCGCGTCGGCCCCATGCCTGGAACGTACTTGCGTTCCTCGCCCCGGGCTGCTGGTCAAGATCATAGGCGTAGAAAATCAGGGATTTCCCTCTGGTATAGAAGACACGGCCGTAGGGTTTCTGCGTCTGTCCGTCTTTCGCCACGTCGTAGACCTCAGCGATGTAAAGATCGCGCGCGCCCATGAGTTCGCGGATGTCGCGGTCGTGAGCCAGCAATTCCTGCTGCTTTGCCAACTCTTGCTCGCGTTCACGGAGCTGGGAGTGAAGGTCGAGGATCTGTGATTCGAGGCTCTTGTAACTCGACTGATCCTCTGCGCGCTCGCGCTGTTGTGCCTCGAGATCCGCCTGCGACTTTGCCAGCGACGACTGAGCTGTTTCAAGGCGTTTCGAGAGATCGGCACGTTCCTGGCCCATGTGCTGCTTTTCCGCTTCGGCATTGCTCAGAGCTTGCTCCGCGTCGCTCTGATTCTTCCTGGTTTCGGCCAGGGAAATGGCTTCGCCGCTCCTCAGGCGCTCCAAACCGGCAATCCGCCGCTCGCTGTCCGCAAGCTTGGCTCGCAGAATCTCGCTGTCATGGCCCGCATCGCTGAGACGCTGTTCCAACTTTTCGACCCGCGCGGCGGAATCACTCCGCGCGGGCAAAATGGATTCGCGGCTTCTCTTTCTGTCGAACTGGAACGCGTATACGCACAGGGCAACCGTTAGGACCAGAGCCGCAGCGAAGCCCGCCCACGAGTAGTTCCAGTCGAGGCCAGCGCGACGGTAGCCCATGCGTGGAACCGGCGCGACTGCGTGCTCCGTGTGCTCGGGCTTCTGCTCGGGCTCTTGCAATCCCCTCAGGACCTCGTCCAGCACCCAAGAAGGCGCAGGAGACAACTGCGCATGGAGGAGCGGCATGCCCGCACCCGCGGCCACCTCGAATTCCTGGAGAGCCTGACGACAACGAGGGCAGTCCGCCAGGTGCGCCTCGAGAGTTTTGCACTCCGGTTCGGCTAGGTCCCCGGCTGTCCAAAGCGCGCACAGCGCCAGAAACTCATCGTGGGGGTCCTGGTCCGAGTAAGGATCCGTCCCCGGCTTGGCGCTCCTATTTGTCATTTCCCCGACCCGTGAGGACTTTATTCTCAAACATCTGCCGCCGCAACCGGCTCAGAGCCCGGTAATAGTGATTCCTAACGTTCCCGTGCGACTGGCCGAGCTTCCGGGCGATTTCCGCCAGAGTATACCCCTCAAAGAAATAGAGCCGCAGCGTCTCGCGCTGATCCTCTGAGAGGGACTTCAGCACCTGCTCCAATCCAGTACGTCCGAAGACGGCTTCGGCGGAATAATCGTTTTCGCTGGTCGGCATTCCGACCAAGCGGTCGGCATGGTCGGCGATGTCCTGCTGCTTGTAGAAACAACGCGCCATGAGGTATCGGCGCCGCCCGATGGCGCGGTGGTAAGTCATCTGGATGATCCAGCTGCGGGCCGAGCACTTCGAGCTGTCAAAGATTGCGCACTTCCGCTGCAAGAAGAGAAACAAGTCCTGGACCAGATCATCGGCTTCGGAGTTGTCTCGAAGAATCCGGGCGCCGATGCTACGAACGACGCGAGCATACCGCTCGAAGAGTCGCGCCAGAGCGCCCTGTTCCCCAGCTTGAAGGCGCTGGATCAATGCCTCATCCGACAACGATTCCTGAGCCAAACTCGGCCGGTCCTCTTTCCCGCCTCGCCAGGGGAGAGGTAGCGTCGTCAACCGAGCTGGAAAAGAAGAGTCCATCTTCTAGTGTCTTATGCTTTTGTGGATTGCCATTCTTCGGACAGGGAAGAGCCGCCGATGTATACCGGTACCCCAAGAGGGGGAAGAAAGGGAATCCAAGCACCTAGCCGCAACCATCAGGGCTCCGTCGATTTCCTTGTGAGAGACGGGACCGACGGACGAATCTTGTACTTCAGCAGGCGCTCGGTCGATCCCGCAGCCTTGAGCTGTTCAAAGGCCCATTCGAGAATGACGGCGCCGAAATTGCCGAGCGTCCGTCTTTCTTTCTCTGCGTACCGTTCCATTTCTTCCCGCAGAGCAGGGCTAACCCTGACGCTTACCTGGACTCTCCATTCACCCATCGCCGGCCTTCGTAGATACCTTCAGTGACAGCCCTTCACAACGAGGGAAACGTCGGTTAAGAGTGGGGTAGTGAGACCGATTTACCCTCATTACCCGACGTGTTCTTGCTCAGTCGCGGTTTAGCCCACGGGATTAGAGCTCTCCGCAATGACCCGCAATTTCTTGTTTGTGTGTGGCCAACGGTAGAGAGAAGCGAGATTACGAGACGCAGCCTCCCAATGGTGGTAGAGGCATCTAGCAATTCAGGCACAGCTCGTGACGAGACAACTCAATTCGGCTGTTGGGCCCTTCTTTCCAACATAGTTCGCCAGAACCAGTAACGATATTCGTCAGCGCGTTCCCGCGCCGCCATGACTTCGGCGAATGTGGCATTCAAACCGGCGCGGATCTCCTGGAGCCGGATTGCATACAGCTTTAGTTCGCGCCGCGGGCAGATTGAGTGCAGTTCCAGACGGTCGAGCACGCGGATCAATCGATCCATGTTCAGATTCCAGAGGTAGATCTCTGTGAATGCGTCGGTTTTATCCATTTCTCAACTGCCCTTTCTCGGTAAGAGGGTTCTGTTTTCAGCCTTTCGGCGGTTCCTAACGTTGGTGAGCAGAGAGCGTCGAGGGACTCGGCGCAACCAGCAAGATTCGGCTTTGCTTCTGATTACGGAGGAGGTTCCGCAACCGGCTCAGGTGGGTAAAGAACCCGTTCATAGGGGCGCGGCAGAGGTTGCGCACAGAATGGGAAATGGATAACTTCTTCTGCAGCCATCGCTGCCTCCTTCGTAGGCACTTTGGTTAGGGGCGCGTTTGGTGTTCCAAGCACCTACGCGTCCCGCGACGTCACTTCATCCTTCTGCTGTGTTGCTCCTTCGACCTTGGCCCTTGCGAAAATAGTGCTTCTTATATTTCTTAATCTTCGCGATGTCCTCGGCTGTCCAGCGCCAATGCTTGCCACCGTTCATGGTGAGTTCTTCTGACGCTGAAACCTTTCCGTCCGCATGCCACCTGAGAAGGGTGACCCAGTGAATTCCGGCTTGTCTCGCTGCTTCCTTCGTGGAATATGTCTTCCTCACTTAGGCTATACTCCTATAGCATATGTTGTGTCAAGTGGAAAATCTACGGACCCATTGACCCTGTACCTGTTCGACAGCCAAGAGCATACCCCAATCGCTGCCGCTCAGGATTTTAGTTCGCAGATATGAGCCATCAACAGCACTCGGAACGACCTCTAGAATTCGGAGGTTCATGGTCATGTTTTGTCCCTATTGTCGCAGTAACCGGACAGAAGTGTTTAAGACGCTCTTTCGCCGCAGCAAAACCTACCGTTACCGTCGCTGCCAATTCTGTAAGGCGAGATTCCGAACCATGGAAAAGCCTGTGCGTTGGCAAGGTGTCGATCGGAAATGGCCCGGCACGTCACCAGACCGAAGAGGTTGGAAGAAGAACCGAATTTACGGACTGAAAGGGAACTGCGAAGTCTGCGGAGTTGACTTTAAGACTCCCGGAGTCCGGCGGCATGTAGATCACATCGTTCCTGCTAGGCTGATCCGAAAGTTGAGGGCAGGGAATCCAGATAGGCGGGAGAACCAAGAGTGTATCTGCGGGACGTGCCATGGATACAAGCTGCAAGCAGACCACAGGTTGTGCTTGGGGGACAGGCTTGGATATCTCGAACTCCTTCGAATGCATCACTTCGACGTCGAACGCATCGAACGCGCCCTGGTCTTGTTTACGTTGTAGCAGCACCGCCTGTTCTTCATCTCAAGCCGGCCGGCATTCAGGCCTTCCCAAACTTCGGACTTGGGTTCGATTCCCATCGCCCGCTCCAAATCCCACGATGATCCAATTGGTCTTACACGGCTAAACTAGCTGAATCTGCAATAAAAATGGACCGTTTTGGACCCCAAATGGACCCCTGTGCGTCCAAATGGACCCCACTTTTTACTCGACTGTAAGCTGCTTTCCGCAGAAACAAAGTAGGTATAAAATCAGGTGTCTTTCCAAGTATATACGAACAAAGCTTCGCTCGGAATGCCGCCTATCCGGCGCACTCCGATCCCTCATGAGCAGGGCTGGCCGGTCGCAATGTGTGGGAAAAGGAATGAACCTCACCGAGTCCCAAACCAACGCAATCCACCACGGAGATTCCAACCTGCAGCTAATTGCGTGCGCGGGTTCTGGAAAAACGGAAGTTGTTGCACAGAGAGTTGCAAATCTAATCAAGACCGGCTTAAAACCGCGCAATATCATCGCATTTACTTTTACTGATAAGGCTGCTGCGGAACTCAAAGACCGCATCGTCACCCGCTGCCGTGAGGCGATGGGTGACGTGTATGGCCTGGCCGAAATGTACGTAGGCACCATCCACGGCTTTTGCCTCGACCTTCTGATGACCGAGGTCCACGACGCCCTCAAATTCAACGTTCTCAACGAAGTGCAGCAGACGCTTTTTATCGACCGCCACTCTAAAGCCAGCGGACTAACTACATGCACTGATCTCAATGGCGCCCCGCTTAGGCGTTATCGCGACACCAACCACTATCTCTCTGCTCTAAACATTCTCCGGGAAGACGAGCCAAACGAAAAAGCTCTCGCTGCCTCTCCCCTCCCCGCCGCTCTCGACACGTATCAATCGCTTCTGGATGATCGAAGTTACTTCGACTATTCAGAGATACTCAGCAGAGCCGTCGTCGAACTCACCACGAACAAAGGTCTTCGAGATCATCTCGCCAAACGTATCCAGTGCGTCATCGTGGATGAATACCAGGACTTAAATCCCATTCAGGAGGCAGTTGTCTGGTCTCTCCACGAACTAGGCGCGCACCTTTGCGTCGTAGGCGATGACGACCAGACGATTTATCAATGGCGCGGCAGCGACGTCGAAAACATCTTAACGTTCCAGAAGCGCTACCCCAAGGTTAAGCAAATCCGGTTGGAGGAGAACTTTCGGTCGTCGGAAGGCATCGTCGAAACAGCCCGGACGTTCATCGAGCAAAACACTGTACGTCTTCCAAAAAGCATGAAGCCAACCGCCGCCCAACCGTACGAGCCTGGGGACATCTGCGCCATCCAGTTTGACAGCCCCGACGCCGAAGCTCAGTACATTGTCAAGACGGCCCAGGCCCTACACAGCGTCGCATTCAAGGACCCCACTGAGGACGACCCGAAACACGAAAGAGGACTAGCTTGGTCAGACATGGCCATCCTTCTCCGCAGTGTTTCCCGCAACGCCACTCCGATCACTGCCGCACTCGATGCCGCCAACATCCGGTACGTGATTGTTGGTATGAACAACCTTTTCGATACACATGAGGCCCATGCCGCAAGGGAACTGTTTTACTACATGGCTGGCCGCACGGCCTCAAACGCGACCACGGTGTTCGATGCTTGGACGAACGCAAACCTCGGGCTTGTTCCAGCCGATTTGAAATCCGCCATTGCAAACGTAACAAAGTCGCGTGCCGCCCTGGAGAATCCGACTGAACGTTTCGGCTTCTACTCTATCCAGCGGACCTTTACGAGCTTTCTGGACCAGGCCGGTGTCCGCGAGGAGCGCATTGTCGGCCGTGGCGAAGTCGTTTTCTACAACCTCGGCAAGTTCTCCCAGCTAATCTCAGATTTCGAAACCATCCACTACCACTCGAAGCCCAAGGAAAAATATGAGTCCTTCGGCAATTTTCTTGAATTCCATGCTGAGAATGCCTACCCGGAAGGCTGGCAGAACAACCAGTATGCCAACCCCGACGCCATCCGCATCATGACGGTCCATCAGGCTAAAGGGATGCAATGGCCTGTCGTTTTTGTTCCCGCGCTCATCAAGAACCGCTTCCCTTCCAAAGCTCAAGGCGGTCGAAGCGTCTGGCACATTCTGCCGGCGGCAGCGATCCCCAAACAAGCTCGTTATCGTGGAACCATCGAGGACGAGCGACGCCTGTTCTACGTTGCGGTAACACGCAGCCAGAAATTTCTCCACCTAACTTACGCCCCCGTCCCCGGCAACCAACTCTTTCAGAGCCCGTCGGGATTCTTGACTGACGTTTACGTCTCTAAATACGTAAAGCGCAAGCCGACCGACTACTCCGCGCGCAAGCGTTTGCCGTCGACTCCTCGAAAAGGAGTCGCCAATGTCGTTTTTTCCTTCTCCGATGTGAAGTATTTCTTCGAATGTCCCTACCAGTTCAAACTCCGAATTCTCTATGGCTTCAACGCTCCAATCCATGAAGCCCTTGGCTACGGGCGCTCGCTCCACAACGCGCTTGCCGAAGTCCACGCGCGCGCGCTCGATGCCGACTACGCAACGCCTACAGACGCAGACAGCCTCACCGAGCGGCACCTCCACACTCCGTACGCCTACGAAAAACTTCGCGAGAAGCTTGAACAAGCGGCCGTGCGCGTCATCTCGGATTACATCAAGGACAATCAGGACGACCTCAAGAACATTGAATTCCCCGAGAAGAAGATCGACATCCCTCTCGACGACGGTGTAAGCGTCGTCGGTCGCATTGACCTCGTCCGCAGGAAAGACACCGGACAGACGACTATCGTCGACCTCAAATCCAATGATCGCGCCCAGCCCGAGCAAATCACCGAAGCTCAGCTTCACATTTACGCCCTCGGCTACCAAGAGCTGACCGGAAAGAACGCGGATCTAGTCGAAATCTACGAACTAGACGAACGCAAACGAAACGCACGAGCAGTGGATGAGGACTTTATCAAAGACGTGAAGACCAAGGTCGCGACGGCGGCCAAAGCATTGCGCGCCGGCACATTGAACGCAGACCCCCATCCGAAGAAATGCCTGGCGTGCGACTACCTGGGGATGTGCACCGCTGGCAAGAAAGTCACCGCGACGAAGCCTTGAGTCGCAAAGGAACCCACATGGCACAAAAAAGGACTGCGAATGGCGGGAAAGAAAAGAAGGTCACGCGCTATACCTATGAAAACGTGACCGAGCCGCGCACTCCGGAGACTGGGCACACCGCGCTGCTGCCGGCCGATGAGCAGGTCGTTACCATTCTTATGGATAACGGATGGTCCAAGGCCATCGATCTGGGCAAGGTTCCAGACGGTAACGGACATCCGATCGTCCTCGATATGGACCCTGCCGTTGATCCTGTTTTGTTCTGGGCGGGAAAACGAAATCGGCGCAAAGTACCCATTCTCCCATTGCAGCGAAATGAAGTCGTATCCGACTCGCGCATTGCTCATATCATTGAGCGCGCCCGGTCAGCCGCGGCGGAGAAGGACCCACAATTCGCCCTCGGATTCGCCGATTTGGAAAAGTCGTTTCGTGAAACGGATAAATCCAAGCGCGTGGAGTTCTACACGCACGAGGAGGGATGGAAAAACAAACTGATCTGCGGGGACTCCCTGCACGTTATGGAATCCCTTGTACATTACGAAGGGTTGCGTGGCAAAGTGCAAATGATTTACATCGACCCGCCATATGGGATCGATTACGACTCAAATTTCCAGCAGCGCGTTGATACACCGAAAAACCAGGACGACGATCAAGCAGACGATGTTTTGACCATAAAGGCCTTCCGCGACACCTGGACGCTGGGAATCCACTCGTACCTGACCTATCTCCAGGAGCGGCTATACCTCTGTCGAGAACTCCTATCCGACACTGGGGCGATCTTCATGCAGATCGGACCGGGAAACGCTCATCTAGTCAAAGTTGTTATGGATGAGGTTTTTGGCCAGGACAATCGCATTGCGGATATTCACTTCATTAAGGCAGCGGGCAGAGGCTCAGGGTTGATCGACAGTCTTTTCGACCAGCTCCTCTTCTACGCCAAGGACAAGCGAGCAATCGCTTCGACATTTTCGCCGGTTTATTCGAAGAAGGCCGGCGCCGAGGACGATCCTCTTTATAAGTACGTGGAGCTGCCGGATGGCACCGAAATCCAGCTGACCGCGGCGCAGATGCGGGGCGAAGATCCCATTCCGGCTGGACGAAGATTTCGTCCAGATCCGTTGGTCTCCGAAGGGGAAACCGATACGGGGTCCGCTCCTTTTGTCTTTAAGGGTGAGACTTTTCACCCCCCTTCCGGGAATCACTGGAAGCTGACTCAGGATGGTTTGAAGTCGCTCGCTGCGAAGGGACGCATCTTTAAATTTGGTAAGAAACAACTGAGATACAAGCGCTACCCGGAAGATTCGGAGTGGGGGCGCATCGGGAACATCTGGCAAGACACCCAGAAGGGGACTTTTCAAGGCGAACGCCGTTATGTCGTAAAAACCGCCGACAAGGTTGTCTCCAGGTGCATTTGCATGGTGACCCGACCTGGAGACCTGGTCCTCGACATAACTTGCGGATCGGGCACTACGGCCGTCGTCGCGGAATCGCTCGGGCGGAGATGGATCACGTGCGACACATCCCGAGTTGCCATTAACGTAGCTCGCACACAGTTGCTTGAGCAGGTGTTCCTCAGCTACAAGACCACCACGCCTAATTTCCGAGACGGATTCGTATATGAGAAAGGAACCCGCTTGATGCCTTCCGACGTGGCGTACGAACGAGAACCCGAATCCTTCGATCTCGTAGATCGCCCCTTCGTCGACGGAACCAGCATTCGCGTGACCGGACCGTTCGAAGTGATGACCTTGGGCGATATTCCGTTGAAGACTGGAAGGGTTCTGTTGTCACGCATGAAGGGCGAGGGATCGAGCAAGCTCAGCTCGAAAACTACATCGAGGTGATTTGCCGACTTTACCGGAAGGACTCAGCTGTCCAGGGGGCGAGTGGTTTGGTTCACGCAATTGCCGAATCTGAAAAGGACAGAATCGCAATCTCTGTCGGGCCTCTCTCCGGTCGCGTCACGGCGAAACAGGTGAACGATGCCGTCCAGGACGCGCTTGCCTCTGGAATTCTCGAAGTTCACGTTCTGGGTTGGGCATTCGAGGCAAACGTCGGCGAAGTCAAGGCGCAGCTTGAAAGGCGTGGCAAGCTCAAGATCGTCTTGCAAATGATCCGCCCTGACACGCTCTCCGAGGGGCTAAAAGCAACGCAACCCAGTATGCTTTTCTCCCCCCTGGCTTTGCCGGACATTGAAGTTAAAACAAAGAAGGACGGCAAGGAAACCAAGGCCACCGTTCGTCTCAAGGGCGTTGCAGTGTTCGATAGAAAAAACCGCACCACGGATTACAAACAGGCGGACTCCGGCTATGTCTCCGCATGGTATCTCGACGAGGACTACGACGGCGACTGCTTCGTCGATTGCCAGATGTTCTTTGATTTCAAAAAGGCCCCCAACCTCAAGAGTCTCGGCCTGGAACCCGACACCGAGGAATTCAGCCTGCAACTTCAATCTCAACCCTTCGCCGTCCGCGGTTACAAGCGTATTGCCGTCAAAGTTGTGGACGTTTTCGGGAACGAATCCACTGTTGTGCGCGAGCTTTAAGCGGAGTCATTCACTGTGGCCTATTTCGTCGATCGTGTGGTCATCTGCGATGCCTTCAAGGAACCAGACAAGCATTACCAGCTTCTGTCGGGTGGGCGGTCGCAGCTTGTCAATGGCCGCCGGCCTTCCATGCGGTTTGTCGTCACACCTAGTGCGGCGCGCAATGGGATCAGCGCGGTCGTAGGGCGCGACGCTTCTCTCTTTGAAGACCTGTCAGCATCGACCGAGACAAACGAGGTCGTCAACCAATTGCGCGATGAAGTCCGTGCCTGGCGCAACAGCGGTTATCCCGGAACGGCGCTTGTCACGCGCCGCTTGCTTGAATGGTGGTTCGAACGGCACGAGGAGCGCAAGTCTATCGGACGGCGCTTCTTTTT
>Ga0079220_10000050_pt1 | contig 22172 bp, 23 predicted proteins | sample GAAS100_FD_75071 | JGI IMG/M metagenome (GOLD analysis project Ga0079220, IMG submission 75071) | Agricultural soil microbial communities from Georgia to study Nitrogen management - GA AS100 | ecosystem: Environmental > Terrestrial > Soil > Agricultural land | place: USA: Georgia | collected... | reverse complement strand
TGGGCGGCGACGGCGTAGACGCTGGGCTTGGTGAACCAGGCGTCGACCCAGCCGAGGGTTTGCGTGAGGCCGGGCTGGTCGCCGATGAAGTAGGGATTGTGGATGTTGGCGAGCAGGTCGCGGCAAGCGGGGCTGTCGACGTCGCGAATGCAGGGTTCGATGGGGAATTCGACCGGAATTAGGTTGCCGTCGACATCGTCGTGGAGGCGCTTCCATTCGGCTGGGGAGGGCCAGTCGGGGTCGGAGGGGCGGCAGCGGCGAGAGCGGGAGTCTTTGGCAGCGAGGAGGGGACGGGGCCAAAGCGGGAGAGAAGCGGCAAGGCCGGTGCGCTTGAGGAAGGTTCTGCGGTTCATGGGGGCGAGGGGATTATAACGCGGGAGGAGGGAGAAAAGAATTTCTCGCGCCGAGGCCCGCCGAAATGAAGGCGGGCAGGCGCAAAGGCGCGGAGAAGGGAGAAGAGGAAACAGAGAAGAGAGAAAGAAAACGGAGGAAAAGAAAGAAAGAAGGAAGGAAAAGAGGAAAAAAAGAGTAACGGAGGGGGAGTGGGGGACATCGAAAGCGAATCTCGGACAAATTGACAGACTAAACTGAACGGTTTAGTATCGCGTCGAAAAGACAGGCCGGAAGAGTACGGCCGCGCTGTGACGGGGCGAGAAGGGGCCGGGGACCGGGCTGATGTTGGGAAGGCTTGCGCTGATGTTGGGAAGGCTTGCGCTGATGTTGGGAAGGCTTGCGTCGATGTTGGGAAGGCTCGCGGGGATTCAGGGAGGGGGACTGTGATACGAGTGGAAAAGCTGGTGAAGAAGTTCGGGGAGTTTACGGCGGTGGATAACGTGTCGTTTGAAGTGCAAAAGGGCGAGGTGTTTGCGTTTTTGGGGCCGAACGGGGCGGGGAAGACGACGACGATCAAAATGCTGACGACGCTGTTGCCACCGACAAGCGGAGAGTTATCGCTGGACGGGCTGGACCCGATGAAGAAGCCGGCGCAAGCGCGGCAGAGCTTCGGCATCGTGTTTCAGGACCCGAGCCTGGACCAGGACCTGACGGGCTGGGAAAACATGGAGCTGCACGGGGTGCTGTATCACGTGCCGCGTAAGACGAGACGGGAGCGCACGGAGGAATTGCTGAAGCGATTCGAATTGTGGGACCGGCGGGACACGCTGGTGAAGAAATTTTCGGGCGGGATGAAGCGGCGGCTGGAGATCGCGCGAGGGCTGCTGCACACGCCGAAGATTCTGTTTCTGGACGAGCCGACACTGGGGCTCGATCCGCAGAGCCGGAATCAATTGTGGACGCACGTAAAGCATTTGAACGAAACGCAGAGCGTGACGGTGTTTCTGACGACGCACTACATGGATGAAGCGGACCGCGTGGCGGACCGGATTGCGATTATCGACCACGGAAAAATTGTGGCGATGGGATCTTCGCAGGAATTGAAGCAGCAGACGGGGACGGAGTCGCTGGAAGGGGCGTTTCTGGCGTTGACGGGAACGACGATCCGGGACGAGCGGGCGGATTCGACGGATCAATTGCGGCAGATCGCGAAGATGTTCAGGAGATAAGCGATGAACACGATTTACATATTGTGGCTGCGGGAATTGAAGAAGTATTCGAGGTCGCGGGCGCAGATTGTGGCGTCAATGGGACAGCCGCTGCTGTATTTGTTGGTGCTGGGATTCGGGCTGGGGCCGGTGTTCCAGCGGGCGGGGAATGGAAGTTATTTGCAATTCGTGGCGCCGGGCGTGATCGGGATGACGGTGCTGTTTACGTCGGTGTTCTCCGGGATTGCGCTGCTGTGGGACCGGCAATTCGGATTTTTGAAGGAGACGCTGGTGGCGCCGGTGCCGCGAATGCACGTGATGATCGGTCGAACGCTTGGCGGGGCGACAGTGGCGATGCTGCAGGGAACGCTGCTTGTGGTGGTGACGTTAATCGCGGGATTCCGGCCGGCGAGCGTCCTGGGGATTCCGCTGGGATTCGTGTTCATGGCGATGATTGCGACGACGTTCGCGGCGCTGGGGACGTCGATTGGGTCGAGTTTGCAGGACATGCAGGGATTTCAGCTGATCATGAATTTTCTGGTGCTGCCGATTTTCTTTTTGTCGGGGGCGTTGTTTCCGCTGGACCACTTGCCGACCGCGCTGGCGGTGGTGACGAGCGCGGATCCGCTTTCGTACGGCGTGGACGGGTTGCGAACGGCGCTGATCGGCGCGTCGCACTTTGGGGTAATCGTAGATTTTGTGGTGCTCGGCGCCGTGGGAGTGGCGTTTTTGTGCCTGGGGGCGTGGAGATTTTCGAAGATTGAGATTTAGAAATGCCGCGGGGACTCAGCCAGCGCGCGCACAGCAAAGTGCTTGAAGCGGCGACCGAACTATTCGCAGAGCGGGGGATTGACGGGACGAGCGTGGACGCGCTTGCGGCCGCGGCCGGCGTGAGCAAAGCCACGGTCTATAAGCACTGGGCGGATAAGGAGGCGCTGTGCATGGACGTGTTGGTGCACGTTCACGAACTGGATGCCGGACCGCCGGAAATCGATTCAGGGGATTTGCGAGCGGACTTGAAAGACTTCCTGAAGTACGAACCTTCACCCAGAAAAGCGGCGGTGCAAAAGCGGATTGCGCCGCACCTGATTGCTTACGCGGCGCGGAACCAGGAGTTCGGGCGCGCTTGGAGGTCGCGCGTAATGGAGCGGGCGCGAACGGGCGTGAAGAAGCTGTTGCGGCGCGGAGTAAGCCGCGGAATCTTTCCAGCGACGCTGGACGAGGAGCTGAGTACCGCGCTGCTGCTGGGGCCGATGATGTTCCGGCATATTTTCGGGTCGATGCTGGACAAGGATTGGCTGGCGGAAGGCGCGGTGGAGTCATTCTGGAGAGCGCACGCGCGGCAGGAATTTCATGATAAGGCGGCGGGACGGAGCGGGCCGAAAAAGCAGGAATAGCGTCGAATCAGGAGTTGGAGAAGGAGACGTCGTCGAAGCGTTTGGAGCCGCGGAGAACATCGGAGTCGGAAGCGGTCCAACCTTCGTTTGAGGAAATGGCAAAGCTGACAACGGCATCGTGGTCGGGATGTTCAAGTTTGAGGAACTGCGCACCATCGAAGCGGGTCTGGCCATGGACCCATTGGGTTTGGTCGATGAGTTCCTTGCCGTCGACGGTGAGGCTGAAGGAGGCGATGAGGGCGGGATCGCCGACCGGGACGCTGAGATCGTAAGTCGCCTTGACCGTAGAGGTTTCTTTTTCGAACGCGATGCGGTAGCGAATCGGTGTCGGCATGGAGGAAAGAATAGCAGAGCCGAGACGGTGAGCGAGGAAGAGCCGATAGACGCCGAGTCAAAAGAGTCACGGCGCTGAGACCGGGAGCGAGAGCTGTTTCAGCCTTTTTTGTTTCTTTTCAAACAACACAAGCGGAATCAGGTTTGCCTGCGCAAGGTTACCTGCATCGTTTACGTGCAGATGATCTCCGCTGTCGTAGGCAGGCAATAGCTGCGAAGGATGGTCGGGATCACGCACCGCCTCGTCGAAATCGATTACGCCATCGAACTCGCTGCCGCCGCGAATCCAGGCATTGACTTCCCGCCGAACCCTGTCTTTCTCCGGACTGTAAAAACCGTCAAAGGGAGGGTCCCGGAAGAGCGCATGTTCGAAGGGGGGAATCGTCGATCCGATGACCCGGATGCCCTTCTTGTGAGCCCGAGCGACCAACTGACGATAACCCGAGATGAGATTTTGGGAACTCACGGTTTCCGTTGCGGGTATGAATGAGCCGGGGAAGAGGATGTCATTGACGCCAAGCGCGACGATGACGTATTTGACTCCCGCTTGCGCGAGGACGTCACGTTCGAAACGCGCGAGGCCCGATTGGCCCAACGCAGGCCCCAATTGGGCGTAGACATCTCCAAGCGGAGGAGGACCTCCTGCCTGTCGTGAGCTATCTGCGTCGCTCAACAAGCGGTTGCCGATGATACCTTCATTCAAGACGCCTTGCTCCTTACCACCGGCGCTCTTTTGCAGCCTTTCCGCGAGTAGGTCGGGCCAGCGCCGGTTGGCATCGGTGGTGGAGCCGTCTCCATCCGTCAAAGAGGAACCCAGAGCCACGATGGCGTTCCCTTGTGAGGAAACGGCGACATCCACTCCGGTCAAGAACGGCCAACGGGCAATTGTCCTGGCGACAGGGAATTTCACCGCGCTCGTGGCGTCCCCGATCTCCGCTGAGACATAACTCGTTTGCAGCGCCAGGATATGGGCGGTGGTGGTCTGCGTGGACTGGGGAAGAAACAGGCTGATCGCCAAATCCGAGAGGGCGGGGACATCCAGATCAACCGGATCGCTGACCACCATGGAGCGCGCGGGAACCGTTACGGACGCTTCACCGCGAAACCGCAAAGCCCGGTCAGAGGTTGGCTCAATGTCCGCGCCGACGGCCCGCCGGGCCACGTGCGCGCCGCCGAGAACCAAGGGTTGGTCGCCAAACGTGTTCGAGATCCTGACTCTGGCCTTCTGCCCGCTAGCGCTGACGTGCGCGATCAGCCGGAGCGTTTGGTTATGGAAGGTCATAACACGCCCCCGCATGGCGGCTTGCGGAGCCGTCGCCCAAGTTCCAATCCAGACATTCGCCTGTGCGGCCGCGGAGGACGGAAAGAACAACAGGATGAACCCAACGGCGCAATTTCGCAGCCTGCCTCCGAAAATGTTTATGCTCATTGTTCTCTTTACCTCATCCCAGGGAGAGCTGTCAGGTGCGTACGGCCGGCGTCCGTTTAGCCATATCCGGTTGACTCCATGGGTGCGCAATCTATATGATTTGGCTCAGTCAGTCAACTGACTTACAGGACGGAGCAATGCGGAAAAGGAAAGCAGGCGGGCGGGAGCGGCTGCTGCAGGCTGCCGAGAAAACCACTTACCGCTTGGGGTTTGGCAACACGGCCCTGGCGGACATCGCCAAACAGGCCCGCATGCCCCTTGGCAACGTCTACTACTACTTCAAAACCAAAGACGAGATTGGCGATGCCATTGTCGAGTTGCGCGTTTCCCGCTTCCGTAGGTTATTGCGAGAATTCGACAAAGCAGAGTCTCCCAAGGAGCGCCTGTGCGCTTTCGTGCAAACCAAGGTCAGAAATCGCGAACCCCTCGCCCGAAGCGGCTGCCCGGTCGGGACTTTGTGCTCCGAACTCCGCAAGCTCGGCGGCCCAGCGGCGGGCAAATCGAAGGTTCTGTTTGCGACGGCTTTGGCATGGATGGAGCTGCAGTTCAAAACGATGGGCAAAGGAGCCCGTTCGCGTGACCTTGCCGTGCACCTGCTATCCGCAACGCAAGGCGTGTCCGTCCTGGCCCACACTTTCGGCGATCCAGGCCTCATCGATTCGCAGGCAGCCCTCCTGAGAGAATGGATCCATTCCCTTTAGGCCAAGGTCGCAACCAGCGTACCCGCGGTGCTGGCAGCTTGCTTTTGCATCAGCGCGCGAGGAGTTAGCCGGTTTCCGTCACGAAAAGGAAAGGAAGGGGTAACAGTAGGGCAACAAATTCGCCAACAAAAAGCCCTTCCCAGAGGCTGGGAAGGGCGCAGGAAGCCCGTGAGTTGGGCGCCTTTGGAGGCGCTTAGTGCGTGCACTTGGGGAAGAGCGTCACCAGGACCATCAGGTCGGACAGGGTGAAAAGCCACTGGTCGGCCTGGATGCCGGCGCGCTCGGCGGCGCGGGCGATAAAGCCGAGATGACGGCTCTTGGCAAAATTGTGCACGTGCTCGACGCAGATGCCGGTGAGGGTGGCGACTTCCGCGTCAGTGAAGATTTTCTGGCTCGCTTTGACGGTAACGACGTTTGGCCTCGCTTCGTTCCCCGCAAACCCTGACAACGGATTAGATGCTAGTCGCAAGGTACGCGATGCACTGTTTCCCTGCAATAGTCGTTCCGTTCTGCAAAGGAAAAACGAGCGGTCTAGTACCGGCTCACTAAAACCGTGCAAAACAGCGATTCTTTGCGAGTGGGGGCGGGTAAAGACCTGAAAAACGTGCGGCGTGAAGAAAAAACGAATTACCGAGGAGAAGAAAAATCTTCTATTTCTGTGAACTTACTACGTCTTTTGGAAGACCGTGGGAGATCTGCAGCATCTGCTTCGTGTGGCGCGCCTGATGGGCGGCGACAAATTCAAACCAACGGTAGGTATTCAGCATGCCGATGAACGGATGAAGCCAGAAATAGGGAGAGAGGTCGCGAGACGATGTTTCTTCGAGGAACGCAAAGGTTCGTTCGCGAACAGAACGCAGATCTGCGAGCATCGCTTCCTTGGAGTCTAAAAGCTCGAGGTCGAGGGGGACGGGCGTCTGGCGGCGGAGGAGCCGGGCTTCGACGATTCGGAGCGGAAGATGGAAGCGCTTGAGGAAGGGGATGGGTTTTGGAGAGTGGCGGATGATGCGGTCAGCGGCGCCGGTAACGGCGCGCTCGATTTGGCAGAGATGAGCAACGACTTCGGCCGAGGACCAGCCGCCACGGGATGGGCGGCAGCGCCAAAGATCCGGGGGAATAGCGTCGGAGGCGTGGAGACAGGCCGATTGGGCGCGGACGAGCTTATCTGTAATGCGTGCTAGGTTGGGCTTAGGCACGGCTAGTTGGGGAGAGTAGCAGTGACGGGTGCCTGGTGGCTAGTGACTAGCGGGTGGGACCGGAGGGGCTACCGGCGGGAAAGCGTTGGGGTGATGCTTTGGACCTGGCCACGATGGGCTGCCGAGATATATGGCGGCGCAGCCTGGAGGCTAGGCTACAGGGAGGAGCCGCCGGCTTGCTCGAAGGCGTGAGCGAGCTGAAGGACGCGGGATTCGCCGAATGCAGGGCCGAAGATTTGGAGGCCTACCGGGAGCTTAGAAGAAGTGGCGAGTGGCGAGTGGCGAGTGGCGAGCGAAGAGCCCTTAGCCGAACCCTCGGATTCGGCATCAATCGTCCCGCAGGGGACGGAGATTCCGGGGACGCCGGCGAGGGAGCCGGTCACGGTGTAAATGTCGGCGAGGTACATCTGGAGGGGATCGCTGGTGCGCTCGCCGAGTTTGAACGCGGGAACGGGCGAAGTTGGCGTGACGATGGCGTCGCACTTGGTGAAGGCTTCGCGGAAGTCCTGGGCGATGAGGGCGCGGACTTTTTGGCCCTTGAGATAGTAGGCGTCGTAATAGCCGGCGGACAGAACGTAGGTGCCCAGAACTATGCGGCGCTTCACTTCCGGACCGAAGCCGGCGCCGCGAGTCTTGCGGTACATGTTGATGAGGGTGGGGTCGTCCACGCGGAGGCCGTAGCGGACGCCGTCGTAGCGGGCAAGGTTGGAAGAAGCTTCGGCGGTGGCGATGATGTAGTAGGTGGCGATGGCGTAGTCGGTGTGGGGCATGCGGATGTCCACGGGAACGCAGCCGAGTTTCTTGAGGAGCTCGATGCCGGCTTCGACTTTGGCGCGGACGCCGGAGTCCATGCCTTCGGCGAAGTAGTCGCGAGGGATGCCGATGCGGAGGCCTTTGACAGATTTGGTGACGTCGTTGGCGTAGCTCGGGACGGGCGCGGTGGTGGAGGTGGAATCGTGGGGATCCCGGCCAGCGATGCTTTGCAGGATTTCGGCGACGTCGTGGACGTTGGTGGCGAAGGGACCGATGCGGTCGAGCGAAGAAGCGAAGGCGATTAGGCCGTAACGGGAGACGCGGCCGTAGCTGCCCATCATGGCGGGAATGCCGCAGAAGGAACCGGGTTGGCGGATTGAGCCGCCGGTGTCCGTTCCAAGGGCCGCGACGGCGAGGCCCGCCGCGACGGCGGAAGCGGAGCCGCCGCTCGAACCGCCGGGAACACGGCCGGGAGCGGCCGGATTTTGCACCGGGCCGTAGGCGGAGTTTTCGTTGGAGCTGCCCATGGCGAATTCGTCGCAATTGGTTTTGCCGAGGATGATGGCGCCGGCGGCTTCGAGGCGGGCCACCGCAGTAGCGTCGTAGGGCGGCTTGTAATTTTGCAGAATCTTGGAGCCGCAAGTGGTGGTGATGCCGCGGGTGCTGATGACGTCCTTGATGGCGATGGGAACGCCTGCGAGCGGAGGGAGCATTTCGCCGGCGGCGGCCATGGTGTCGATTTTGTCGGCTTGGGCGTAGGCGCGTTCGGGCGAAAGGGCGAGGAAGGCGTTGAGCGCGGGATTGCGGGATTCGATGCGCTTGTAGAAGTCGGCGGCGAGTTCGCGCGCGGACAGTTTTTTGGCGGCGAGGGCGGAGCGGATTGAGGAGATGGTCCAAGTGGTCATCGCTTAAAGGACTGCCGCGCTTTCATTGTTGCCGAACGGATTGATCGAAGAGAGATTTCTCGCTGCACAAGCCAACCGATTCGCAGGAGCGAATCGGGAAGAAAAGGCGTTGGCTCGTTCCGCTCGAAATGACAGGCCAGGCAATCGTGGACTTGAATCATCGATCGATGACCTTAGGGACGCGGAAGAAGGGCGGCTCGGGGTCGGGCGCTTGCGCCAAAATTTCGGGAGCGACGTCGCAGGGGACGACGACATCGTCGCGGAGGGTGGCGTCGGCGGTTTGGTCGTCGGTGAGGACCTGGGCCATGGGGGCTACCTTTGAAGTGTCGAGTTCGTTGAGTTTGCCGATGTATTCGAGGATTTCGTCGAGCTGTGCGCGATAGGTTTCGAGCTCGGTCTCGGAGAGATCGAGGTAGGCGAGTTCAGCGACGCGGAGGACGTCTTCGCGGGAGATCTTCAAAAAAGCCTCTGAAAAATAGTATTCGTCAAAGAAATTCTAGCATAGAGATGCGTGCAGGTTGTCGCGCTGCCCCGGCGCTCTGATTGGGAAACCTCTAGATTGCGGAGTGCATCTAGGCAGGAAGACGGTGGGCGTAATAATGGTTACTCCTCGGTGGAGCCGTGAATCATGCGAACTCTTTTGTTTTTTTGCTGCACATCGTTTTTGTGCATCCCCGTGTGCAGTCAAAGCCGGAAGGAAGTTACACGGCCAAAACAGTTTGAAATAGGGGTGCTTACTTTCTTCGACTTTGGTCCACCAAACGAATACTACACTCTCTACATCGTACGTCCCACGAATGGTGGATCTGAACTCGAGCGAATCATTCTGACGCCTCCGGCAGACAAGTGTTTTGCACCGGCCAGATTTGAAACAGCCGAAGCGACATTGCCGGAGTCAGTTGATGAATTACTGGGCGCAAGGAATCCATGCGAGATTCGACAAAAGGAGCTGAAGAAGGAGCTGAAGCATTGCAAGAATTGCATGACCTTCAGTGGGGCCAAGGTGTCGATGCAAGTCAGTTGCGGCGGAGAAAAGCGGTTGATTCGTTCCGATATTCTTGACCGTGACATGTTTAGCCCGGCGGCGAAAACGCCGAAGAATACGAGCTGGACAATGCGGCTGCTGGCCAAGCTTGAGAAAGCATCAGGTCCGGGCGCGATGGACAAGCCGATGTTCGCTGCCCTACAGGATAGAACTACACAATCCGCGCAAGGTACGGACGAAACGGTGTTGCACACAATCGCTGAAGGTGGGTTTGATGGGCTATTTGCGAGTGGCTCTCTGAAGTTTTCCGATCTCTTCCATCAGGCCCAAACCCCGTCAGTCGCGCATCCGACCGTGACGGTCAAAGAGATCGAGCCGACAAAGCCAGATAAGCAAGAAATGCCCGCATATCCGCCCATTACTTACCTAAGCCATTCTGAGGGGACCGTGACAGCAAGATTTACTCTCCTCGGGGATGGGACGCCGAATTTTCTGACGCTCTTCCTTTCGGGCAATCAACTTTTCAGGCCTGTGGTCGAAAAAGCGTTGCAGAGTTGGATGTTTCCAAGGGGGGTTGGCGGTCAGGAGGCAGAGGTAACCTTCGACTTTGAGCTTAATTGCCCAAAGTAACGGGCGAGCTGTCCCCGGTGTCAGCGAGCGCTTGCCGGAACCGGTTTGCGGGGGAATTTGGTGGAGACGTAGGTGTCCACGAGGGATTTGAAGGCGGCGGCGAGTTCGTCGTAGGTGCCTTCGAGGGTGACGTCCTTCTTGCCATCAATGTAAACGGGGCAGCGGGGGGCTTCGCCGGTGCCGGGAAGGCTGATGCCGATGTTGGCGGCTTTGGATTCCCCGGGGCCGTTGACGATGCAGCCCATCACGGCGAGGGTCATGGTTTCCACGCCTTCGTACTGCGTTTTCCAGGCGGGCATCATTTCGCGAATGTAGTTCTGGGTGCGCTCGGCGAGCTCCTGGAACGTGGTGCTGGTGGTGCGGCCGCAGCCCGGGCAGGCGGTGACGCTGGGCGCGAAGGAACGAAGACCGAGCGCCTGGAGAAGTTCGCAGGCGGCGTAAACCTCTTCGCGGCGATCGCCGCCGGGGCGCGGCGTGAGCGAGATGCGAATGGTGTCGCCAATGCCGTCGTAGAGAAGAACGCCGAGAGATGCGGCGGACCAGATCTGGCCCTTCATGCCCATGCCCGCTTCGGTGAGGCCGAGATGGAGAGGCTGCTCGGTTTTGCTCGCGAGGTCGCGATAGACGGTGATGAGATCGCGGGGGCGGGAAGTTTTGCAGGAAATGATGATTTGGTCGTGGCGGAGGCCGCATTCGAGCGCCAACTCGGTGGATTGAAGCGCGGAGAGGACCATGCACTCATTGATGATGTCCTCAGAGTCCTTGCCGAGATTCTTGTCGGTGTTTTCCTGCATTTTGGCCATGACCAGCTCTTGATTGAGCGAGCCGCCATTGACGCCGATGCGCACAGGCTTGCCGTTGTCACGCGCGATTTTGCAGATGGTGGAGAACTGTTCGTCGCGGCGCTGGCCTGCACCAACGTTGCCGGGATTGATGCGGTACTTGTCGAGCCGGCGGGCGCATTCGGGATATTTCGTGAGCAGGACGTGGCCGTTGTAGTGGAAGTCACCGATGATCGGGACGTTGCAGCCTGCGTCGCGTAGGCGCTTCTTGATTTCGGGGACGGCGGCTGCCGCTTCGGGAATATTGACGGTCCAGCGCACGATTTCGGAGCCGGCTTCGGCGAGCTCGACGGTCTGCTTAAACGTGGATTCGACGTCGGCGGTGTCCGTGTTGGTCATGGACTGGACGACGATGGGCGCGCCGCCGCCTACACGGACGTGGCCGACCATCACACCGTAGGTTTTGCGGCGCGGATGGAGCGCGCCGATCGCGTCCGTGCCTGCAATGTGAGTGAGCATGAAAGTTTATTTTAGCGTGATTTTGCGGGCGGGAGAAGGCAAGGCGCGAGATCGTGTGCCGGCTATTCGGCAGAGCCCGGCGGGCGGTCCAAATTGGAGGCCGCTTTGGAGAGAGACTCCAGCTCATTTTGAAGTTTGCGCCAGTGGTCGGAACCGATGGTGGCGACGAACCGGTCCTGGACATCGCGCCAAACCGGCAAGACCCGGGCAAGAACTTTTTCTCCCTCAGCCGTCAAATTAAGAAAGCGCTGACGCTTTACTGAGCGGGGAGAAATCGTAAGCAGACCTTGTTTTTGCATGAGGCTCAGGCTGCGGGTGAGCGTGGTTCGGTCAGTAAGGAGGGTAGTGGCCAGCCGGGTGATGGAAGAGGGCTGTGTCTTGGCCAAGGCGATCAGGATGCTGAATTGGGCGGAAGTAATGCCAAAGGGCTGAAAAGCCTGGTCATAGAGGCGGGAAACGGCGCGGGCGGTTCTGCGGAAGTTGAAGGAGGCGCAGAGGCCGGTGCCGGAGAGATCGAGGTTGGCGAGGGTGGAGGACATGGAAAGCTGCATGGAAAAAAACAGCTTGACTTGTATATACACCTTAGCTATAAGAACGTCAAGCGAGTGGCCTTCCTGTAAGCGGTACGTAAGTACGAAAGAAATCAGGAGCGGGTTGGTTTGGAACCAGCGAGTGCGTCTGGATTCAAAACCGAGGGTGAGGCCATGAATACGGGGATGGTTTTTGAGGGGCAGCGGGAAAACAGGGAACCGGCAGCTCCGCTTGTTCCGTTATCGGGTTATCTTCGCTTTGCCAACTTTCACGTCGATCTGAAGCGGGAAGAGCTGTTCAAGGACGGCACCCGCATGCGACTGCCCGGGAAGGTCTACCAGGCGCTGCTGGCGTTGCTGGAGCAGCCGGGCGAGGTTGTGAGCCGGGAGGCCTTGCGGCTGAGACTGTGGCCGGAAGGCACTCACGTGAATTACGACGCGAACGTGAACACGACGGTGAACAAGCTAAGGCAGGCGTTGGGAGACACTCCGGAAGAGCCGAGATTTGTGGAGACGGTTCCACGTCAGGGCTATAGCTTTGTGGCGAGCGTGGAACGGATGGCATCGGCGCCGCAGAGCAGCGGGAAGCGCCCGGACGGCGTGAGTCACAGCGAGGAGAAGGCACCAGGCCGAGCGAGCTTGCTCGCCGGCGGCACGTTCGGGACGGGACTGACGCCCGGGTGGCTCAAGGCGGGAGCGGTGAGCCTGGTTGTGGCGGGAATGCTGTTTGGCGCGGCCCTGGTGATCTACGCGCGGCACGTGTTCTGAGGCAGTATCCGCTTTTTCCGAGTGACCAATTCGGGGGGCCGTGTGCCCCGCGCAGACTAGATTGCTGCTGAGAATTTTTCAGGAAGAACCGCACCTGACTGCCGCCCTCGAGATTCCAGAAGACGCACGATCCATCAATTGAGACTGCTGAACTGAAACTGTCCTAGCGGGCAGGTGTGTCCGCTTAACGGTAAGGCTATGCTGTTTGCACGTACGGGCCTGACATCGACAGTGCATCCGGTGGAAACGCGGCCTGCATTTTTCCCACGAATCGTCGAATGTCCCACGTTGGCGGAGACATGTTTGGGCGGAACCTGAGTCAAGGAGCGAGCAGGCATGGAGAAGAGCGCGGAAGCGCCGGCTCCGGGGTGTGTTCCCGGAACCCACATTCTGGCCAATGGATGCTCGCAGTTTCCGCGTTTTGCAGCGCGCTGTTACTGATTGCCGGCTGCGCGGGAGGGACGTCCGGAAGGAGCCCAGCACCGGGTCCGGCGCCGAGCACAGCACCTACGATCACGGGCTTCACGCCCAGCAGCGGCGTTGTGGGAAGCAGCGTCACCGTGAACGGTACAAACCTTACAGGCGCTACGGCGGTGTCTTTCAACGGGACAGCAGCGACATTTCAGGTGAGCAGCGCGACGCAGATTGCAGCGACGGTGCCCGCGGGAGCTACCAGCGGGAAGATCTCGGTGGTGACGTCAAATGGGGGGGCGAGTTCGGCGGCGAATTTTTCGGTGACACTGCCGGCGCCGTCGATCTCGAATTTTTCGCCCACGAGCGGGGCTGCCGGGACAAGCGTCAGCGTCGTTGGGACGGGGTTCACGGGCGCGACGGGCGTGAAATTTAACGGAGCGGCGGCGACCTTCAGCATTGCGGATGACAGCCACATCTCAGCGACAGTGCCCGCGTCAGCCACAACAGGAACGATCACGGTGACCACGGCGGCGGGAACGGCGGCTTCCGCGTCGGCCTTTACGGTGAATGTTGCCAACGGGTTGGACCTGAGCATCGACGGATTGTATGTGACGCAGGCGACGCAGAATTATCCGACGCACGATGTGCCGCTGATTCCGGGACGCAGCGGGTGGGTGCGGGTGTTCGTGGTGGCGAACCAGAGCAACACCGCGCAGCCACAGGTGCAGGTGCAGTTCACGAGCGGCAGCACAACAAACACGCTGACGATCAGCGCTCCGGCAAGCGGGGTGCCAACGAGCGTTGACGTGGCCAACGCGGGGAGTTCGTGGAACGCCGCGGTGCCCGCAACGTGGATTCAGCCAGGAATGCAGATCACGGCAGTGGTGGATCCGACGAATCAAGTCGCAGAAACGAACAAGGGCAACAACCAGTTCAGCGAGGCGCCGACCGTGCAAGCGGTGCATCCGTGGAAGATAACGCTGATTCCGGTGAAGACAGCGGATGGGCGCACCGGCGTGGTGGAGAATGCAACGCGGGATCGCAACACCCTGGTAAGCACGGCGCGTCAATTGTGGCCGGTGCCGGACTCGGTGGATGTGACCGTAGGCTCTCAGATGACGTCGACGGCTTCGGGACTGACGAGCAGCGGAGGCGGCTGGAGCACCGTGTTGAGCGAATTGCTGGCGAAGCGGACGGCCGATGGAGTGATGGACCGCTACTACTTTGGATTCGTGAGTGTGAGCTACACGTCGGGCGTAGCTGGATTGGGTTACGTCGGCCAGCCGGCAGCGATTGGATGGGACTACAACGGAGCGCAGGCCGTGGTGGCGCACGAGATCGGGCACGATTTCGGCCGGGCGCACAGCCCGTGCGGAGGAGCATCGAATCCGGACCCGAATTATCCGTACGCGGGCGGGACAATCGGCGTGCCGGGATGGGACGTGTTTGCCGCGGGCGGCAACCTGAAGCCCACGACGGACACAGACATCATGGGATATTGCGGGAACCAGTGGATCAGCGACTACGTGTACAAGTCCGCGGCGAATTTTCGCGCGAGCAGCGCATTCGATGTGGGCACAGCGGCGAGCGTGGCCAATGGCCCGAAAGAAGGCTTGCTGGTCTGGGGACGCATCGAAGAGGGAAATTTCATCCTGGAGCCAGCGTTTCACGTGCCGTACGCCGGAGCGGCGGTGAAACCAGGCCCGTACACGTGGGAAGGGCGGGATGCCCAGGGGAGGCTGCTGGGCAGCGCGTCATTCGATGTCTACGAAGTGGAAGATCTGCCGTTCCAGAGCGTGAAGCAATTTGCGTTCGTGGTGCCGATGGAAAGCGCTGCGATGGATGCGATCGAAAACGTGCGCGTACGGAAAGGCGTGGCAGAGATGGCGAATCGCACGGCGGCCCCCGCGGAAAAGATGACCAGGGCAATGAATTATCTGCGCGTCGCAAGATTGGCCGACGGTGCGGCACAGATCGACTGGGATTCAACGACGCAGCCGATGGCGTTGCTGCGGGATGAGCGCACGGGAGAGGTTCGCGGGTTTCTGCGGGGCGGAAGCGCGCAGGTCGAGAACGCGCCGGCAGAAATGGAAGTGCAGGTTTCGGATGGCGTAAGGACTTCGGCGCTGAGGCGAAGCGCGCAGCAATAGAGTCCCAGGCCGCGGGAGAGAGTCGATTGAGGCTGTCTGATGCACAAGCATACGTGCTCGAAGGCAGACTGTGATGTCACTTGAAAAGCGGGAAGTCTTTCCCAACCGCTTTCGCTACGTTTGCGTTGCATGCCCATTCATGTGGCCCCGCGCGCCCGTGCCTGAAGCGGAATTGCCACCGCCTCCCAAGCATTCTTGTCCAAAGAGAGGCCAGGACCGTCCGGAGAGCGGCGAGCCATCGGACCAGAAGGCGGAGCCGGATGTGAAGCCAAGACCCGTGGGCATCTGCACGCACTGTGGGGCGATTTCCTACGATACGGGGCAACTCAATGGGCGTTGCACGGAGCAGGTGGCGGGAACTCGGTGCGTTGGGGTGAAGGGCAGCGCTCGCCGCGAAGACGACTGGAAGCTGTGCGGGAAATGCGCGGGTTCGGGGAAAGCGGGGCGCGCTTCTTGCGGGTACTGCGCCGAAGCAGGCTGGATTTATGCGCGGCGCCACCGCTCGAATTAAGGCCGCTTACAAAGAGCCGCGCAGGCCGAGAGCGTCGGCTTGCTCCCGCATGGCGGTGATGCAGAACGCAATGTGATCTTCGAGGGGCACGCCGAGTTCTTCGGCTCCCTTGAAGACATCTTCACGGCTGACACCGCGGGCGAACGCCTTATCTTTCAGGCGCTTTTTGACGGAACTGGCTTCAAGGTCGAGGACGCTCCTGGATGGGCGAACGTAAGAGCAGGCGGTGATGAAGCCGGCGAGTTCGTCGCATGCAAACAGAGTGTGTTCCAGCGCGGACTGGCGCGGAACGTTGGTGTAGTCCGCGTGGGAAAGGATAGCGCGGGCGATTTCTTCGGGATATCCGCGCTGGCGAAGGATTTTGACGCCTTCCGCGGGATGCTCGCGGTCGGGAGCGTGTTCGCTGTTGGGCCAACGTTCGTAGTCGAAGTCGTGGAGAAGCGCCGCGATGCCCCAAAGGTCCTGATCCTGGCCGTGCTTGCGGGCGTACGCGCGGACGCAGGCTTCCACTGCGAGCATGTGTTTGCGGAGGGATTCGGACTGAGTGTATTCGCAAACAAGTTTCCATGCATCGTCGCGTGTCGGCATGCGAGGCTCCCTTGGAGTGGCGGTCAAGGGGTTATTGGTAGCACAGGCGAGCAAACCGGGGAAGAGCGGAAAGTGCCGGCGGCGTTTGGCACGAAAAAGCGAACACAACAGGTAGACATCGCGCGTCCACGAATACAAGTACTAGGGGCTTGTGGCGGAAACGGCGAAAACGAGGACAAAGACAGGCGAAAACAAGGCGTAAAGGGGGAAGCGGCGTACAGAAGAAACTTTAGAAAAAACCAAAATACCCTTGACAAGGACGAGCACTTCGCGGAGACTCCCGTTGCGCCAGTTGCTGCCTTCCCCCGAAGAACGTTCCGGACGTTCCTCTCCTATCCGCACGCCGGACAAAGTCAGCGAGGAGTACCGGTGTCGGCACAAACTGAAAAACAAACGATGAACTCGTTAGAGATGGACCGGGAAGTCATCCGCTGTAAGACCTGCGGTCTAGTGCAGTACAGAACACGCACGGGGAATTGCCGCCGCTGCGTGCGGGCTCTGCCACAGCGTTTGGAATTCCTGATTCCTCCGCCGGCACCACCGGAGGAAGCCGGGACCGAAGCGGTGTCGGACAAGTTCGCGAACCAGCAGACGGTGGAGAACATCGGCCAGCGGATTCGCCAGTTGCGCGAATCGCGGGGGATGACCCAGAGCCAACTGCAGTCGAGATCGAAGGTGTCGCGTTCGTATCTGTCGCGCATCGAGAGCGGGCAGATGACGCCGAGCCTCGGCACACTGGAGAAAATCTCCGAAGCGCTGAACGTCGGATTGAACCGGTTCTTTATACCGGAGTCGGACGGGGAAGCGCTGCTGGAGGATCCGTTCATCCAGGGATTGCGGCCGTTCCTGCGCCAACTGGACTGGGAACAATGGCAGTCGATCCTGAAGAGGCTGCACGCGATCAGCGATCACGTCAGCGCGATACCGGCTAATCTCCGCCCTATCGGTAATCCGTCGCGGCTGCCGCAGCCCGCGGCGGTGAGTGGCAACGGCAACGGGCATCTCGCACCGGCCGCCGGCCATTCGAATGGGCATGCGTTGGGGCACGCCCATGGTCATCCGCAGGGCTATGCGCTGCGGCGCCCGGGAGCGCCTGTGTTCCAGAGGCCGCTGGCCAGGTAAACTTCGCCGAGAGCCATAAAGCAAGGGTTCCGAAAGGGGCGTGCGACTGCGCGTCCCTTTTTTGTTTTGCCGCCAAAGCGGTTGTGCGGACCCGCCGAGAAGTGAAGGCAAGCTATTCGCGGATGACGGAGACCTTGGCGGAAGGGACTTCGATGCGTTGCAGGCGATGGCTGGAGTCCAACAGGAGCTGAACCTCGAGGTCATTGGTGGTGACGCGCAGACCCTCGTAGGATTTTCCGTCGTCCTTTGTGGAGCCCATAGATTCTACAGTGATGGTGCCGGGGGTGAGTTCCTGGGGAATGAGCACGGGGAAGGTTTGCGAGCCGCCCTTGGACCAATCATAGACGCGGGCGAGGACCGCGTATTGATCGTAGAGGTTGTTGTCGAGGACGGAGATCAGCGGGGTGCCGAAAGTCAAATCCTGCTCGAAGGGGCGGGCGCCCTGCATCTGCAAGATGATTTTCGCGACGCCGTTGGCGAAAGAGATCTGAGCGCCATTGGTCTTGTCCGACTGAGAGGACCATTCGTAAGCCACGGGAGAGCCGTCAGGCTGAAGAGTCAGTTTGCCGGTGACTTTGGTAGACGGCGAATCGGGGACCTTGAGTTCGGTGGTGCCAACGGCGACCCATGTACTTCCGGAAGGTGAAATTTCGAAATTCTCGTGGCCTACGGATTTCCCGTCGAGAAGGATATTGAATTTGCCCTTCTCCTCGTCGAAAAGGGCGGCGCCTTTCTGGCCAGCGAGGGCAGCACGCGAGTGCACCGCTACGCCCAGGATAAGGGCGCAGGAAAGAAAGCCGGCCGCGCGCAGTAGTCGCTTGTCCATGCTGAACCCCCCAGACGGGATGACTGCGCGAGAGGCGCAAGCCAATTCCCGATTCAGGATGACACCGAATTACGGGGCGCGAAGTAAAATCAGCAACGCCATTGCGTACAGCTAAATAGCCTTCACTCCCTGGAGGAAGATATCCAGGCGAAGGATTTGTTCGACGACGGCGGCGGGATCGGCGGAACTATCGACGCGGAAATCGGCACGCTGATAGGACGGCAAACGCTGGGCGTGAAGAGCGCGGAAGGAAGCCTCGTCGCGGAACAGGGGGCGGCCGGTCATGGTCATACAGCGGCTGAGGAGGGTTTCCATGGGAGAATCGAGCCACACGACGGGAACGGCCTGGGCCCGGAGGAATTCCGGCGCACCAGGCTGAGCGTAGGTCCCACCTCCCAGGGCCAGAACCGTCGGCTCGTTCATTTCAGCAGCGCGTCCGAGGGCAGCACGGAGCTGTTCGGCCTCGAGAGCGCGAAAGGCCGGCTCGCCGAAGCGTTCGAAGAATTGGTGAATGCGCAAGCCAGAAGCTTCCTCGATGCGATCGTCGAGGTCGACGAAGCGCCAGGCAAGGTGGCGCGCGAGCAGAGTGCCGACGGTGGTCTTGCCGGAGCCCATGAAGCCGGCAAGGCAAACCATGGATGTGCGCGGAGCACTGCCGCGCGAAGAAGAGGTTAGGCTCACGATGCAAAACAGCGCGAAGCTTAGTCGCGCTTCAGGATGCGAATTGTACCACTGTACGAGGAGAGCTCGACCTTGGCGAGGCCGCTGCCGATAGTGCCGAAAAGGCCCTTGGCGAACCTGGAGGTACTGTGTTTGAAGCCATGGGAATCGGGCTTGAGAAAGGCTTCGGCGCGATTATCCACGCTGCCGGTGGCGGTCTGCGCGTTGAGATCGAAAGAATCGTTGCCGGAGAAGCGCACCTCGACGAGTCCCCGGCCGCTCTTCATGGAGTAGAGGCCGGTGCGGATAAAGTCGCCATCAAACAGAATATTTCCCGTGGTGGTTGAGAGCGAAATGTTGGTGAGCGCGGGTTGCAGAATCTGAGCGCTACCGCTAATGGAGCTGTATTCCAGTTTGCCGGCGCATTGGGTGCAGACAAGCGAGCCGCCAGTGGTTTTGACAATGATGTAGCCGGAAACTTCCTTGAGATGGACGTCGCCAGCGACGCTCTGGAGATTCATGTCGCCCATGACCTGCTCGATGTAGATGAGGCCGGATTGCGTCTTGATTTGCAGTTCGGTTTCCTCGGGAACAGTCAACTGGAGATTTTCCTCGAGGTCAGCGGCCGGCGCGGAAGAATCGGCGACCGTGGCGGTGACGTCAATGCGATCGCCGGCTTGCTCGGTATCGACGGAAATCTTGTCGGATGTCTGGGAACCGGTGACAACGACTTCTTTGTTCTTGGAAGACTTTACTTCAATACGGCCGTTGGCGACGTTCTGAATGACGACTACCGGCCGGCCAGAGACTGGAAAATGTTTTTCGAGCTTTTGGGCGGCAACGGCACCGGTGGAAAGGAGCAGGTACCCCGCGGCGATCAGCGGCAGGACACGACAGGCAGTTCTTTTTTCGCAGCAGATATCGAGGCTCATGTTAGTTGACGCTCCCTCCGCGATCCATCATGGCCGCCAGTAATTCCGCTTTTTGCTGATAAGCGCCGGACAGATACTCGCGGGCCAGTTCGTCTTGAGGATCCTGTTCCACGCGCCGGCGGCAGTCCCGAATAAACGAGTTCAGGGTCTGCAGATTTTCCTGCATCGAGGCATCCACGGGAGAAGTGCTCGCGAGATGCATGTTGGCGAGAGTCTGTTCTTCCTGGTCCAGAGTCGAAGCGATATCGGAGAAGGGAACTTGCCGAACAGCAACAGCGGTTTGACTCTGTGCTTGGGGCTCGGGCGGGGGCGCGGAGCCGCGCCAAACTTGCATGCCGGCCGCGACGATAATGAGCAGGCCAACCGTTGCGGTGGCCAAGCCGCGAGGAGTAAAAATGCGCGCGAAACTTTCCCGCCAGGAGGCGTGTTCAACCTCTCTGGAGGGCTTCTTGATGACGCCTTCCGCCTCCAACTGGGCGCGCAGCGAAGTCCAGATATGCGCCGGAGGTTCGATTTCCGCGGGAAGAAGGTGAGCTGCGGCGACGATGCCCGTCAAATCTTCGACGAAAGCCCGGCACGGGCCGCAATCGGCAATGTGTGCGCGCGCTGCCTCAGGAACCGGAGGGAGACCTTCCCGTTCCAAAATCAGTTCCACATCCCTGCACTGCATTTTTGCTCTGCTCCGCGAGAGCTACCCGTTACTCTCGCCTGTACCCTAACTCTGATGGCGCCACGCCGCTAGGCGTTTTCTCTGATCACCCCGGATTGGCGATATTGTAGCTCAATCGGGGAGGCTGCCTTGTGTTTTTGCCACCTGGCGTTCTTGCCGAGCCAGGTCGCGAGCTTCTTCCTGCAACAGTTCGCGCAGGCGTGTTCGCGCCTTGTGCAACTGCGATTTAGAGTTACCGACCGAGCATCCCATGATGCCGGCAATTTCGTTGTGCTCGTACCCTTGAACGTCATGAAGCACAAAAACGGTGCGGTAACCGGGCGGCAATTTCTCGATGGAGCGTTCGAGATTGACCCGGTCCACGGCCCCGCTCAGCCGCAAATCGGGAGCGCCGATGTCCTTCCTTGGCCCGCCGGTTTCCTCGTCGGGCTCGGTCGTCTCTTCGAGGGAGGCGGCGGGAAGGGACTTCTTGCGCAACCGCATCAAGACTACGTTAACGGTCATCCGGTGCAACCACGTGGAGAAAGCCGATTCGCCGCGAAAAGTGCCGATCTTGCGGAACAATTGCAGAAAAGCTTCCTGCATCAAATCTTCCGCATCGGCGGGATTTCCAACCATCCGCAAACAAAGAGCGTAGACGCGGCGGCCATGCAATTGGTACAGGAATTCAAAGGCCGCAGCATCCCCGGCCTGAGCCAAGCGGATGGCTTCCGCTTCGGTCAGCGTTTCGGGCGACCGCAACGCGGCCGCCGTCTTGGGCTCGTTTGCTCTTTTTCGGGCCAACGGTCCAAAAGCGGCGCATCCACCCCATCGGATGCACCGAATCCCCCTTTGAGTTGTCCTCAGAGCTGCCGGGTTGTCCTATTCAACAGTACTTCCCGGATCGGGCTCGTAAAGTTCGGAGCCAAGCCGCCCAGGCGAGGACACCCTATTATTGTCCCGCGAGTTGTATCGCGCGTCTAGCGCGGATCGCATCCAGACGGCCGCGCGGGGGAGCGCTGCGTTCTTGAAGTGAGCGAACCGACCTCTCGAAGGCGGATACATGCTTTTCTGGCAGCACGACGAAGAAGCATTTCAACAGAACAATGGTTTCCTGCAAGCAGGTGGTGAGATCAAAATGGCTTCCGTCCAAGGCGGAGCAGAGCGATTCGGCACTCGCGGCTTCGCCGGAGAGTAGTTTCTCAACGTGAGAACAAAAATCACGTTGAAGGGCACGGACCATATCCTCGAGGGCATTCAGCTTATAGAGAAACTGGGAACGCTGAGTCAGTAGCACTCGGCTGAAGAGGCTGTGGATTCGCGCCAAGCGCTGCTCGCGATGGCCGCGGAAGTTAGCGGCATCCAGCGGAACGGCATTGGGAATTGTGCCGTAATAGCGGGCGTGCTCGCTCATCTGGTGAAGGACGGCGGTCAGGGAAACGACCAGCCTTTCGCATAGATCCGGCGTGACACGGGCCGCCTGGCGGGCCTTGGGAAGACAACCTCGACGCACAAATTCAATGGCCTCATCCAGAGAGACGCTCAACATGCCATACGAGGATTCAAGGTCGGCGCGGCAGGCTCGAAACGATTCGTTCTTCGAACCAGACAGCCAGCGACGCCAATCGTCGGAAACAGACAGACTACGGCCTGAAGGGGTTGGGTCCATGGGTCGTGCTCCGAGAGGCGAGAGTATAGCGGAAGTCCTCCCTCGAATGGTACTGCTTTGTAGGGCTGCCCTGGCACATCGTATCCCCCTGAATCATTGAGGTGGTAATCCAGAAAGACAGGTGGAAGCAAGCAGAGTTGGAGGGGCGATCGAGGAGCAAGGCGCTCGATGATCTGCCAGGG
>Ga0079220_10000049_pt1 | contig 22280 bp, 23 predicted proteins | sample GAAS100_FD_75071 | JGI IMG/M metagenome (GOLD analysis project Ga0079220, IMG submission 75071) | Agricultural soil microbial communities from Georgia to study Nitrogen management - GA AS100 | ecosystem: Environmental > Terrestrial > Soil > Agricultural land | place: USA: Georgia | collected... | reverse complement strand
CAAACCCCGCGGGATTCCCACTTTCCCACAGCCGCAACAACAACAAATCCATCTGCCCTCTGCGCTTCTCGCTCACACACTTCAAACCTGCCAAGGGGATACGATGTGACAGGGCTCTTCCACGCAGCGGGGCGCGCTTTGACGCGAAAAAGTTCCCATGTAAAATAAAAAGGTTGCCCCTGCGCCGCTAGCTCAATTGGCAGAGCAATGGACTCTTAATCCATAGGTTGTAGGTTCGATTCCTACGCGGCGCACCAGACTTCTTCTAAGTCCTTCACTCAGAGACGGTTGGTGTCCGTCGGCTTTTCGATTTCCGCACCAAACTTGGGAACACTTGGGAGCAAAATCCCCGCGACCCGCTCGACCGCACGTCTTTGCGAGTCTGGAATCACATGCATGTAGATATTCAGGGTGGTCTGCAGGTCAGAATGGCCCAAAATCGCTTGGGCCGTTTTAATGGACTCGCCAACTTCTCCCATAAGAGTCGCGCTGGCGTGGCGGAATGAATGCCAGGAGACACGGGTCATCCCCAAGCTGTCGCAGGCCGGCGCCAAAGCGCGGTTGTAAAGATTCTTCGAACTGAGCGGCGTGCCTTTCGCCGTGCAGAACACGAGGTCCTGGCTCTCGCGGTGAAAGCAGCAGTTGCGGTGCGACTCAAGGGCTTGGCGCACGGCCGAACTCATCGGGATCACGCGTCTGCTGCTCCTGGTCTTTGGAGTTCCGAAGCTCCCATCCGAGTAGGTTTCCGAGACTTCAATGGTCGCTCTTTCGAAATCAAGCCGATTCCACCGCAACGCGAGGATCTCGCCGATCCTCATGCCGGTGAGTGCCGCCGTTAGCGCAACCGTGCGGCATGGCTCTTGCAAAACCGCCAGCAAGTCCCGAATTTGCGATGCGGCTGGAATTTTCGGCCGCCTTTTGGGTGCACGCTCGCCAATTTGAATGCCGCGAGCCTGGTTGCGATCGAGGTGTCCTGCGTCGACGGCTGCTTGGAGCACCTTGGCTACCGTCACACGAACGCTGTGCAGGGTGGATGCTGAATACCCTTTGTGCTTCAGTTCGAGAAGGGTTTGTTGAATGGAAGCGCGAGTGATATCGCCGAGCTTCTTTGGTCCGAGCGCTGGGTTCACATACTTGTCGAGATTGAACTGATAGATTCGGGCGCTGCTCGGCTTCAGCGACAGCAGCGCGCCGGGTCGCCAGTACTCCCTCGCAAACTCCTCAAAAGTGAGAAGCGGCTTGGGGTGATGCCGGCCTTGGTTGGTTTCGCCGACTCGTTTTTGCAGAAGCAAGCGGGCTTCGCGCCGGGAGAGAACAGCTACTGGTCCAAGCACGAGGCTGCGCTGCGTGCGGTGCAGAGAGCCGTCGTCCCGGATCACATCTTCCCTCCAGCGTGCCACCCAGACCTTGCGTTTTCCCCGAACAAACAAACTGCCATCCTGATAACGCGGACGTGCCATTTTTCCCTTTCCGTTGGCTCGACCGCATTTTCTTGCGTCGGCTCCGAGTGTAACTGGACGCGCCGGGCCAGCCTAGCTCTTTCTGTTCCCATCAATCCACCGGACAACTTCTTCGCGTCGAAACCGCCAATATTTTCCCAGGCGAATTCCGGGAATGCGGCCCGCGCAACGGCGGCGCGTGCGCCCATAGACCCAGGAAACAGGCACGCTCAAAAGGTCGGCTACTTCGTGAATCGTGAGCAGGTGGTCTTTGGGGCAGTATTCCGCTGGAGCCTTGGGCTGGCCGGCAGGGATATCGTCGTGCGCGCCCGGGCACTCCACAGTTCCAGTATCGGCCGCCGCTCCGGGTTTCTCTCGAGGGGCGCGCAAAGCTGATTCGGCGCTTCCCGCAGAGTATAAGTCGTGTCCCTGCTCGGATGGCCGACTCTCGCTACCGACTTGGGACGTGTGATGCATGGCCTTCTCGCACATCCCGATGCTGAAGGCAGCGGGGCCTTCCGGAACGTGCGCTCGAGCCGAAATATTAGACCGGGATTTGCCGCCGTCAATTCTGCGATTCTCCCGGTATAAGCCACGAGCACCAAGAATGCAGCGAAGGATCCCGCCGTGGCGGCTGCAACCTATAGGGAGTCACCGGCTTCCGCCGCTGTGGACTCCGCGATTGCCCCTTTCGAGTACTCAAGGACGCCGGAAGCAGGAAGTCCCCTCTTTTTCGGCAATTCGGCTATTCCTAGCTAACGCCGTGGGCGCAGCGTCGTGTGCGACCCGACCAGTGCCGCCACTAGCCGATTCGTTCAGGAAGGAGCAATCGCAATGACTCAAGACGAGAACGTTGCTTTGAATAACGAAAGCACGGCAAAGGAACTTGCGCGCTTTCGGAACGAGGTAATTCCGAGTTGGCCAGGCTCGGCGCTGAAAAACTGACGATCCATTACAGCGGCTCCGAGAGACGCCTGCTCAGCTCTTCGAGCCAAGCTCGCAAATTACGCCCGTGGACAAGACAGCCCAGAAAGCCCAGTCGTTCCGCAACGTTGCGACGATTCTGAAGGATTTCTTTCCTCGTAACCGTTGTATAGAGCGCCAAGAAGTCGGACATGTTGAGGGGCTTCGCGAAAAAGTAGGCTGCATGGCCCGGCAGCGGCTTCTCCACAACCACGGCCTTCTCAAGATCGAAGATGTATTCCGAGCGAAACAGGAAAACGCGACGGGCACGCTTGCGCAGCTCGTCGTAGTAGAACGGCTCGTATTCCGGCTTCCAGGTAATGAGCGCGATGTCGAAGCCGTCCGAGATCCCCGATTTGGCGCAGAGCTCTGCCAAGTCTCCCATCTCGACCGGCGCCGAATCGATGCGAGCGCGAATTTGATCGAGAGGCTCGGCAAGCTGGCCGAGGCGGTGATAGGTGTCGCGAGCCTGGATGACGTGTTCACCGATACCTGCCGGGAGCGCGACTTCGATGCGACTAGGCACCGCGGATTCCCATGTGACGAGCTGCCAGCCGGTACCGCGACGCCGATAACCGCCGTTCTGAACGAACGTTGCCTTCAACCCGATCTTCGCTCTCAGGAAGTGCTTCCAGCGATTCCAGCTCGCATCCCACGCCAGAGGCAGGGACGCTCGGTCGAAGGAAATCTCCAGTTTGCGCCGGGGATCCCGGTAAATGGCTTGCTCGTTTTGAAACTCGAACCTTCGCAGGGGCGCCGCGAAATCTCTGAATTTCCGTTCCGGCACAAACGAGAGAACGCGCGACGCAAAGAATACCGAGCCTTCTCGCGAGCGTTCACCGGCGACAATCAGGGACCCGAATCCGCCGTGCGGAAAGACCGCCGCTGACGAAGGGTCATTTACCAGAGCTTCAAAACAAGCTCGCAATTCCGGATGCGCCAAGATATTGAAAGCGCGCTCTGCGCCACGAACTTCGCCGACCGGCGCGCGCTCGGCGCGGAGCTCGAGCATGCGCAATTTGAAAGCCACCCGCAAATCTGTCGGCGACACTTTTGGACCGACCCGCAGGAGTTCGTAGAGCGACGGTTGGCGGCTCCACGGCTGGCGGCGATTCGCAGCGAAGAAGTGATCTCTCAATGCCTCACATCGCAAGTTGACTGCGGAAATGCCCAACCGGCGGCCCAGGACCTCCGCGGAAACGAATAAGCTGCCGCGCTTGTCCCGCCGGGGTTGCGAGACGCAGCCAATTTGCGCTTGAAAAACATCCTGCGTTCTTTCTTTGGAATGACGCCGGACGAAGATCTCGGTGTTTGCGCCGGCGACATCCACAGGAAAAAGTATTTCGTCGCCGGTGCGGAGGACAGAAGCCAGCAAACTTGAGACTAGGATGGAAGTGCCATCCGAAAAGACGCACTCAGCCTTCGAAGCTTTTGGAGTGGTCCCAATGAGTTTCCGCTCGCAAACGTCCGGGAGAATGACTGCTTTGGCTTGGCTTCCGGTCTCCATTTTGCGGCGGACTGTAGCAGCAGCCGAATTTGTCGGCAAAGAAACGGGCAGGAGCCTGGACAACGGGCGCGCGTCCGAGGGATCTAGAGCGAGATTCTGGCGAAAGCCGGTCCACGGAAGCGTGCCTCACCAGGGAGTCCCTGGAGAGCAGGGGATCTGGGCACTGGACTGTAAGGCAATAATGCCTTACAATTGAACGGATAAAGGGGAATTCCATGACTACGCTGACGGTTACCTCGAAGGGACAAGTTACTTTGAAACGGGATCTGCTGAAACATCTTGGCGTTAGTCCCGGAGAACAAGTCGAGGCTGACAAGCTTCCGGATGGCCGGATCATTGTGAGAGCGGCTGAACGGAAAGGATCCATTGCTGATTTTATAGGGTGCCTCACCCAGGCGGGGGGGCGGAAACTCACGATCGAGGAAATGAACAAGATCGTGACCGAAGGATGGGCAAAGACAAAATGAAAATAACCGCTGATACGAACGTACTCGTTCGAGCTGCTGTTCAGGACGACCCGCATCAAACGCGCCAGGCGGCAAAAGTCCTCGAAGAGGCAAATTTAATTGCGGTGCCTGTCCCGGTCCTTTGTGAATTTGTTTGGGTCCTGCGTCGAGGATATGAGAAGCCTGCTTCTCACGTGTCGGAGGCAATTCGCACGCTTATGAAGAGCCCCCAGGTGGAAATGAACCGACCGGCGGTAGAAGCCGGATTGTCGGCACTGGACGCCGGTGGCGATTTTGCCGACGGCGCGATCGCTTACGAAGGGGATTGGCTGGGGGCCGAAGAATTTGTTTCGTTCGACTCGAAAGCTGTGTCTATAGTGAAACTGACGGGCGTTCGTTGCCGTCTGCTGCAGTGAGCGCTCCCTCCTTCTGACCTGCTCGCCGCCTTTCTCGTCAAAATCAACGAAACACAATTCCCACAGCTCCCGCCGCAGGTGGCGGGATCACGCCATCATCATGTTGGAATTTCACCGAAGGAGAAGGCCATGCGTCTGACGGGACGACAACGTCTGGGTTTTTATCCGCTTCAGGTGCGGGATGCGGAAAAGATTGGAAGATTCCTGGCTTTTCCGGAGAAGCAATGCAGCGCACTCGATCCTTGCGTCGGGGACGGCGTAGCGTTCGCCGAAATTGTCCGAGGCGGCAGGGTGTTGAATTACGGCATCGAACTCGACGCAGGACGGGCGGAGCAGGCCAGGACGAAGGGTATCGAGGTGATTCACGGAGACAGTTTTGAGGTGCAATGTCCGGTGGACTCATTCTCACTGATCTATCTGAACCCGCCTTACGACTGGGAGATCAGCGAAGAGAAATCACAGCGCATGGAAAAGCTCTTCCTCGAGCATGTGTACCGATGGCTGAGACCATCCGGCGCGCTGGTGCTCGTTGTGCCGGCGAAACGAATTGCCGACTGCGCCGTTACCCTCTCGATACAGTTCCGGGACGTTCGAATTTACCGCCTTGCGGAAGTTAAAAGCGTTTGCCATCAGCAGGTCGTCGTTTTCGGGTTGCGACGCACCCGCAAGGAACGGGACCGGTTGAGAGACAAGGAGATCATCCAGGCGCAGCTCTGGATGGGCTCGCTCGAAAGAGAGTTCGCGGAACTACCACCGCTGCCGCCAGAACCTGACCACTCCTACGTCATACCGGCGGGCGCCCCTGTGCGAATGGTCCATCGCGGGCTGCCTTTAGATGAAGTCGAGGACTCGCTGCCCAAATCATCTGCTTACCGCCAGGCTTCGTCCGTGATTTTCGGCAAACCATCGGAAGCCTCCGGACGGCCGCTGACTCCTTTGCACGGAGGCCACGTCGGTTTACTTTGCACGGCTGGAATGCTCAACGGCATTTTCGGCGAAGGCGAGAGGCGCCACCTGGCTTATTGGCAATCCGTGAAACTCGTGGAGAAAAGGGAAGAGGAAGAGGACGGTAAGACGGTTATTCGGGAGAAAGAGCGATTCTCGAATGAACTGACATTGATCTTCGTGACTGGGGAGACTGCCACACTTGTGTAAGCGAGCGTTTGGCCAAGTACGCAAGATGTTCCCGAATCTGACACAAGGGCAAAAACTGTGAAGGCTATCCTTGAAAAGATTGAAGAGATGCAAGCAGCCGGACGCGCGTGCTCTGAGGAAGGCGCCGTCGTCGCTACGACAGCCGAGACGCCATAAAACCCCGGCTGGCTCGTTCGGCTCGGAATGCACAGAGCTTCCCTTCAAAGAGAACAGTCAGGCCCTGCTTGGGTGGAGGATGCTCGAGCGCCCGCGCCTACGGGCCGGAGGAATAGACATGCAAAACGCGCATACAAGGTTTGGAGTATTAGAGTTCACCAAGCGCGTCAGAGACAGCAGTACGAGCATTCGAGTTCACGTCGATCGCGCGGTCTTGGAACCGGCGAGGGATGAGCGGAACCCAGCCGCCGCGCACTTAGTTTCGATGATTGGAGCCGACGCCGAGATAGGCGCTCTCTCGGCGGCGGTAACGGAAGCGGCTTTGTTCCGGATGCACCTCCCGGGCGGTGCGAATATAGCGGCTTCTCTCGGACCTGAAGCCCAGTGTTTTCGCGGAAGCGTGGCGCTTTCGGGCAGGAAGCGTCCTGTTCGCCACTTGATTGCAGTCTCCGCCGAATTGGCAAAGACCAAGCCGGGCGCGGATCGCGAGGGCAGGCGCACGATTTTGTGCGATGACGACCCTGTGTTTGTGCTCTACCGGGTGGCCTCTCGTTACGGAATTCCCGTCGCGCCGGAGTGGGCCGAGTGGTTTAATCGCGAACTCGCGCGACGAAAAGCCATCGCGCCATTGCTTGGGCTGGCCTGCTCTCCCGTTCTCGTCCGTGGCAATAAGGCCGGCTTTCTGGGGTGGATCGGCCAGGCGCTGAGGAGCCGGGCCATTCGATTGCCAGACAAGAACGGACCATTCACTTGGCATGGATGCTTCGCGGATGCCGAATGTGGGTCAGGCAGAGCCCGGCCCGAGCAACCCGGAGTTTGAGCTACCGGATCTGGTACGTCGACATGACCACCGCTGAGATCTCGATGACTCTAGACTGAAGACGGTCCCGCAAGAGGATTCCGGGATGCTCTCGTTGTCGCCGCCGCCCTCAAGGGCAGCTTGGCGCGGACTCGCTCAGAACGCTTAAACGCCGGACAAAAAATAGTAACGAAACCGATGTTGCGCGCTGGGACGGAGTCTGGTGACAAAAAGCTCAACTTTGCCGATCGCCACCCTTCTGCCGCGCCCTTGACAACTTGTGAGGAAGGACCATGCCGCTACCAAAGGACATTAATGATTACCTGCGCACCTGGGCCCCAGAGCTTGGCGAACGGATCATGCAGACTTTCCCGCCGCTGCAAGCCTTCGAGGATGCCGCTTCCCCGCTAGTCGCACAACTGCTGCGCAAGCCATTTCCAGCGCAAACGCTGGCAATCATGGGCGTGACGAAACGCTGGAATGAAGCGCAAGGCGCGGGAGTCATCGCGGAGTGCGGGACCGGCAAAACGCTAATATCGCTCGGCGCCGTGCACGTGCACAGCGAGCAGAAACCATTCACCGCCCTGGCCATGGTTCCGCCGCAGTTGGTCGAGAAGTGGGCGCGAGAAGCGTTCTTGACCCTTCCCCGCGTGAGAGTCTTCTTCATCGACGGACTTCGCACTCCGGCAAGTTCCGCGGGCCATGCTGGAGTGAACGAAGTCAGATTGCGCCACGGCCGAATCGTGCGAGAGGGTCTACGCACCACGCTGACCGAATTGCGGCTGCGAAAGACAGCTCGCACCGCTCGCCAGCGCTGGACTTCCGTCTGCGGATTTCCGGCTCTGTTCGTTGTGGGGCGTGACCGCGGGAAGCTCAGTTACTTCTGGCGACACGCATACGAACAGGCGCGATGCGGCAGGTACCAAGGGAGCGTCGTCAACCCAGACACGGGCCGCCCAGTTTACCTGGGCGAAGACGGCGAAAGACTTCTCGCAACCGATTTCAAGAAAGCCAAGCTCAGCGAGATTTTAGGAGATCAAGGTGGCGAGCAGTCCGGAAAAGCGCGGCGCGCTTTGTACAGCCCGCTGTGGGAAGCGGACGGGAAAAAGGTACGGCGCTTTGCGCCGGTGGATTTCATCGGCCGGTTCATGCCGGAATTCTTCGATTACGCGATCGCGGATGAAGTACATGAGTTGAAAGGAGACACCGCACAGGGAAACGCGCTCGGGACATTGGCAGCTTGCGCGCAACACACCGCGGTTCTAACCGGCACGCTGCTCGGCGGCTATGCCGATGACGTGTTCAACATTCTCTTCCGGCTTGAGCCGGGGAAAATGATTAAGGAGGGATTCGAGCACGGCGAAACGGGCGTGCGGGCCTTCACGGAGACCTACGGCTTGCTCGAAAAGATCACCGTCGTCGAGCCGGAGGACAACGCTTGTTCCGAGGCGCGCATCACGAAACGTGTCCGGCGCCGTCCAGGCGCTTCGCCGCTGCTGTTCGGCCGGTTCCTGATGGGCCTCGGAGCGTTCATTTCGCTCGAAGATATTTCCGAAGCTTTACCGCCTTATTGCGAAGAAGTCGTCAGCGTAGAGATGGATCCTGTGCTGAAAGCCGCGTACAAGAAACTCGAAGACGATGTAAAGGCGGCTCTAAAGGAGCATCGCGGCAATGCCTCCGTCGCAAGCGTGGCGCTGAACGCTTTACTGCTCTATCCAGACCGGCCGTTCGGCCTAGGGAGTCTGCAGGGATGGGAGTTCAATCCGGAGACACAGCGCCGGGAGAAATTCCTTATTTCTGAAACCACGGACCTCGACGAGCAGATGGCCTATTCCAAGGAGCGCCGCTTGGTGGAAGAAGTGAAAACCGAGCTGGCACGTGGCCGCCGCTGTCAGATCTACGCCGTTTACACGCAGAAACGGGATGTGACCCGGCGTCTCGAACGGGTCCTCTCAAGCGAGGGCATTCGCGTCGCGGTGCTGACCACAGACGTTCCCCCGGAGTCCAGAGAAGGGTGGTACGACCGCCAGTGCCGCAGTGGCGTCCAGGCCGTGATCTGCCATCCCAAGCTGGTGCAGACCGGTCTCGACCTGATCGAATTTCCAACAATTCTGTTCTACGAGACCGGTTACTCCATCTACGTCCTACGGCAAGCAAGCCGACGAAGCTGGAGAATCGGACAGCGGCTCCCGGTCCAGGTAAAATTCCTTCATTACGCTCAGACGATGCAAGACAGCTGCCTGCGGCTCATGGGAAAAAAGTTATTGGTCTCGCTGGCCATGGAAGGGAAGTTCTCTTCGGAAGGGCTGCAGGCGATCAACGAAGAAGACGACATCCTGATGGCCATGGCGCGTGAGCTGGTGATGGAGAAAGGGATCGGAGAAAGAGCAGACGCGGTCTGGAACGCACTCCAGAAGCAGCAGGAAGAAGTCTTCGGTGTGCGAGCCTCCGAGGCTGAAGGACTCTCGCCGGAGACTGCCCAAGAAGGGGAACCTGCCAGTGGGAAGCCGGTCATCACGCCCCCCAGTGACTTGAGACCTCCCAGTGCTCCGTTAGAAGCAATCAGTCGTAAGAACAGGCGGGGAGGGGGAGCCGTCGAAGGTCAATTGACACTGTTCTGATGCGGAGACTTGTAGGCAGTACCCGGGCCGTACGACGCGGGGCCTTTGTCCAAATCAAACCGGCTTCCGCATAAGGGTCTGGCCCATCTAGCCAAGGAGGGGCCGATGGAAGGGCGACTAGCCGACGCAAAGAACCGCTTTAGCGAGTTTGTCGCGCGCGCGCTCTCCGAAGGGCCACAGCGGGTTCGCCGTCACAAAGACGCGTTGGTGGTTGTCGCCGAGCTCTTTCCGGCTGCGGCTATTTTCAGTGCGAAGGCCCTGTCCTCCTGTTCCTCCCTGCTCGCTTGGGAGCAATTCGTAGCAAGACTTCACGCGGTGCTGGTGTCCTCGAAGGTCAACTGACGCTGCTTTGATGCAGCGACCGCTTCACAACGACCATGGGGACGCGCGTCCTGACCAGCATCCTGACCAGCAGAGTTGCGCAAGGCGAATCATAGATATACAATCACATATGTATATCAAGGAGAGGGAATGCAAGTCTCGAAATGGGGTAACAGCTTAGCGGTGCGGTTGCCTTCAGCCGTGGTTGAAGCGCTCGGCCTCAAGGAAGGCGATCAGATTGAGATTCGGATCCTTCGTAAGCGCATCTTTGAAGTTGGACGAGACCAAAGCAGGCAACGGGCCCTGGCTTGTTTGCGTAAGTTGCAACGTCCTCTGCCCGCCGGTTTTGTGTTCGACCGAGAGGAAGCCAATGCCCGGTAGGGGCTTCCTCGATACGAACGTCTTGATCTACGCGCTGGCCAAGGGTGATCCACGGAACAAGCAAGCTGAGGAACTTCTCGCCGCCGGCGGCGTGCTCAGCGTGCAGATCTTGAACGAATTTGTTTCTGTGGCGAGGCGAAAAATTCTGATGTCCTGGAGCGAGGTCGTGGAGGCCCTTGGTGCTATCCGAGTTCTCTGTTCCGCCCCGCTACCGCTCACAGTTGAAACGCATGAAGCAGCCATCAAGATCGCCGAGAGGCATGGTTACGGAATTTATGACGCTCTGGTCGTCGCCACGGCGCTCGAAGCCGGCTGTGAGACACTCTACTCCGAAGACCTTCAGGATGGCCAGGTAATCAATGGCCAGCTCACGATCCGAAATCCGTTTGTTCGCTAGTCTCCTTTGAGCCTTCGTATACACAACCTTCCTTTTTTCCACGATTGCATCATGGTTCCCCAGCCTCACGACAGGATACGAGCCGGGAAGGATGCTTGCCAGCAGATCGAGAAAAGGCCGCTGACCAAGGATCCGCTGAACTCGACGAGCGGAGGCCGTTTGGGAATCGCAGTGACGCGGTCATGAGCGCGATTTAAGGAGCTTGCGGAATTGAGCTGTTTCCGTGGTCTGCAGAAGCACCATCCCGCCCACATTTTTGCGAACCTGCAGGCCGCGGAGTTTTGTATATCGGCTCGCTTCCTTTTTCTCTGGGGATCTAATTCCGGGAAATGGAACTTTCCTTTGGTTTGCAGGCGTTGTGTCTCGGTCCAACGCTTCGGTGCTCTGTCGGCTTTTTTTGAGCCCAGCATCCGCCACTTGCTGCCTGGTTTGTCGGCCCCCGCTCTCGTTTTTTCCGGCAAGCCGGGCGGCAGATGACTCGGTGCTCGTGCTCCTAACTCAGAAGTTACGTCTCTGCATATTGCGACCGCTCGAAAGGAGAGTCCCATGGCCATTCTCGGATTAACGCATGATGAGAACGGTGCGGCCCTCGAAAAACTCCCGGTAACCATTAAAGTTGCTATCGGCGAGGGGCCGGAGCCGGGCAATGAAAATAGTCATCCGCGCCGCTTGGATCACTTTGTCTTCAAGCGAAAGACGCTTCGGGGACAAGATGTCGTCTGGTTGCCGGCGCCTGAGATCTCGGAGGCGCACGGCGAGCAACCGACCACGCTGGGGATCATCTTCCTCAACGACGACCCCCGCGAAGTGTTCCGCACGGAATACGCTTGGTGGACACCGACGGCGTGCCAATGCCACGGCGAACTTGTGCAGATCGCCAACGGCGATGACGTTCGTTTCGAGATGCGGGCAACCCGCAGGACCCAGAAGCATCCGGAGGGGGAACCCTGGCCCGGAAATTACAAATACGCCGATGGATCCAAGAAAGGTCAACCAGTTGAGCCATGCGGCGACGGCTGCCCTGACCTGGAGCGCGCCGATTGCAAGCCTTCGGGCGATCTCTATTTCATCCTGGAGAAGTTCCCGACTTTCGGCGCCATCTGCCGGTTGCATACAAGCAGCTACCGCTCCATCCGCAACCTCTCGAATGGGTTGATGCAGATTCGCCGATTGAATGGCGGGCGCTTGATGGGGATCAAAGCGGTCCTGAGAGCCAGCCCAGAAAGAATCTCCTACTCCGACCGGGAGGGAGCTCGGCACACGTCCGTGGCCTACATCCTGAGTCTGGAGATCGGAGGGAGAGACCTGCGGAGTTTAGTCGCAACTATGACCGAGCCTGCTAGGCTCCTTTGCGAGGGCCGTGCACCGATTGAGCTGCCGCGCGGAGTTCAATACGTCGCGGATGAGAAAGACGCGGAGGGGGCCAAAGAGATCAACGCTGAATTCTATCCAGCTCATGAAGCAGCCCCCGACGCATCTGCCAGGCCCGGCCCGGGCCAAAGCGATGAAGACGAACAACTGGCGAGAATCTACGAACTGACGCGCCGCTCCGGTCTCAACAAAGCGCAAACACAAATGCTGCTCGGAAAAGCTGCGGGTGATTTGGCGAGTCTGGAACGGAAGCTCGAGAGGGAACTGGACGAGCGAAATCCGCCTGCTTAGAGCTTACGCGCGGGCTCCGAGCATATCCGAACAGTACGAAGTGGCTCGCGAATGACATTCCCGCCACACGCAAGGAAGGAGGTGCATCATGGAAACAACGCCAAGCGCAACGCGCGCCGGCCGTCCGGCGGTCATTCCGCCCCTTAGCCAGTCCCGCCACGGCGACATGGCCTGCGAAACCCTGTACACGCAGAAGCACATCCGCTGCGAAACGGTCCCCGAATCCGGTCCTGCTTCGCGAGGCATAGAAATCCACGAGATTCTGAGCGCTTACATCAACCATTTGATGGGAGCCAGGCGGGAAACCGACCTTGAAGCCTTCGACGCTCTGATGAAGGACGCGAGCGCCGAAGCTCGTGAAGTTCTCGAGAGATTTCGCGAAAATCACTCCTTCGACCCGGAGAAAATTCTGGCGACAGAACTGCACATCGCGCTCAACCAAGACTTCCTTTCCCTCGAGGACTCGAAGAACGAGGCACGAACGGCTGAATACGAGGGGACGCTTGACATAGTGATCCTACATTCCATTACACAAGCAGAGATCCACGATTGGAAGAGCTACTATCAGATCATCGCCGCCGACACATTCCAGTCGAAGCTTTATCCGCTCCTCCTGATGTGCCTCAATCCGTCGCTCGAAAGGGTTAAATTCGTACTGGAGTTTGTGCGCTACGGAGCTTCGCGCAGCGTCGAATATGCAAGGGAGGACCTGGCTCGGCTCAAGGAATTGGCGCAGAGGGAACGCGCGCGCCAGCGGAAGCTCCACGATCTGGCCGCCTCCGCGGCACGGGTATTGAAGGCGTCCCCAGGCAGGCACTGCACCTGGTGCCCGCTTCTTTTGCATGGCTGCCCGGTGGCAAAGACAAATCCTTATGGGCAGATGTGCGGTGAAGAGCGGCTCCGTTTTGCCCTCTGGCTCCAAGAAGCCGAAAAACAGAACACGAAGGTGCTGAAGGACCTTATGGTCGAAAGCGGGCCGGTTCATTACCGCGACGGAAATGAAGGTGAGTACCTCGCGGACTTCGCTCCGGTGGAAAAGAAATTCTATCCCTACCGCGAAGCGGTCGGGATCATCGAGGAATGGGTCAGAACGCATCCCGAAGACGAGGGTTTGCGGGACAAGCTGACGCTTTCAAACCTCTCTGGCGCGCTGAAAGCCAGAAAGAGAGGGGAACTTGCCGCGCGGCTGGCCAGCGTTGCGGAAACTCGCGTGGACACCGAACTGAGAATTGGGCGCGAAGAAAAGGGCGAGGAGAAGGGGAAGGAAGCGGGGATATAGTTCACAAATATCATTGGAAGCAGCCCGCGGAGGGCGAGCCGCCGATAGCGACCGCGTTTCCTCGTGTCTTCCTTCCCGCAACTCGTGTGACTAACAAACCGTCTGCTGCGACTGCCGTTTTCTCCGCTCTTACTTCGTATGAAAAACCCGAGCGCCTTCTTTGGCGATTCTTTCAACGGACACGGGCGTTTCAGTTATACGGTGGGCCGTAAGCAGTCGGTGTTTCATTTTGGGATTAGTCCCGAAATGTACATCCCGCCAAAGCGCAGCGACGGCCAGAGCAAGCCGCGCTTACTTGTGCCGGTCCTCCAGCACCTGGCGCGCCCCAAGCGGTTTGTCACCCGCGATGCGCATAGCCACGCCTGTAACCCTGCCGACGATTTCGGCTTGGGAAGGATGATCAAACCGCCGCACGTCCTGATGAGACTGCGGGTGGGGAATCACGATGAGTTGCCCGCGATCCATCTGGCACCAGCTGCAGACATAGCCGCTGCGCAGCTCGACAAAGTACACCGGACGGTCAAACTCCGTCTTCCATTTCTCCGCGCTGAGTTTTCGCTGGCTGGCATCGATCTGCACGAGCGAACCCGGACGAATGAGCGGGTAGAGCGTGTAGTCTTCTAGCCCGATGTACCCGTACATCGATTTGCGCAGGTCGAGAAGCTGCAGAAAGCCCACCGGCAGAAGATCCCACTTTTCGACGACTTCCGCGAGCAGGTGCGTTCTTTCGAGCTGAAACTCGCGCTTGAAGCGGACTGGAAGAGAAACGCTGTCGGCCTCCGCTTCGCCGCGGGGCGCGAAGAGATGGGTGTTGGGGACGCCAAGCGAGATCTGATAGCGCTTCAAGTCCGCCATGCTGAGGCCGAAAAAAGAAACGATCACGTCGTAAGGGCAGTGGTAGACGGCGCTGAAGGTGTAAAACTTGTAGATGCTCGGGGTGTACTCGCCGTTTTCGATGTCGGTCACCCAAGTGTGCGAGACGTAGTACTCGCTGTTGCCGCGCTCGCGGGCGATGTGCTTGCTCTTTTCCTCCACGTTCCGGGTGGTCAAGCCGAGATTTTCGCGCAGCAGCTTCAGGCGCTTACCGGCGCTCGGACTCGGCTTGCCTGCGTCCATCGGCGGGAATCCTACGCTTGCGACTCGTCTATGTCCAGCCACTTAACTGTTTCTTCTATATCGCGTCTTTCTGTCGATTCGGGAATTATTTCGGTACTGGTCGCAATACCTGCCAGTCGCGCAGTTTTTTCCTTCCGGCGTGCCACCGCGCCATACAAACGAAACGGAGCCTGCCGGTGTTCCAGACCGAAAAGTTGCAGAAGCTGCTGTCCGCGAGGAGCTTGACCCTCCACCGCGTCTCGCGATTGTCGGCGGAAATCTTCGGCCGCCGGTCTCCGTTCTTTGTTCCCCACAACCTGTATGCGCAGCTATCGGCCGGTTCTTGCGCCCCGAGCGTTTACCAGGTGCTGGCCTTGAGCCACATCACGCGCTACCGGGTGACCGACTGGCTCGCGGCTTTCGGAATAAACCTCGAAACGATCTCGCGTCTTCAGCTGCTGTGTCCGCCCCGGCGGACGACGCTGCTCGACGCGACGGTTTACGATCCGGAAGCCTGGGTTTGGACATTTCGCGAGCGCCGCCAGGCGGCTGCGCCGGCGGCCGCGCCGTTCGCTTTTCTCTTCGAGCGCGACCGCCGCGTTAGGGCCAGAGAAATCCTGGCCGGCAACCGGCGCGGTTTCTTTTACGCGAGGGTCGGAGACGATGATGAAGGTGCTCGGGCCGAGTTTCCTCCGGGCACGATTATCCGGGCCGACGCGGAGAGAAGAGAAGCATGGCGCCAGGAAAAGGAAAACCGCGCCGCAGGGCCCTTCTTCCTAGTGGAACACGAACTCGGCTGGAGCTGTTCCCGGATGGTACGAACCGGCGGAAACCGCGTGCGGCTTTTCCTACCGGGTCATCCGCAAGGACAAACGGAGGTGCAGGTCGGACAAGACGCGCGCGTGCTGGGGCGCGTGGACGCCGAGCTACGACCGGTCGCCGGCAGACGCACCGTTCCGTTTGCCCAAGCAAAGGGATCAAGGGAAAGGCCGCGCTCTTTTCCGCAGGAAGGAAGTGGACTCGAAGGACTGCTGCAGGCTTCGCGGCGCAAAACAGGCTGGTCGTTCCGGGAAGCAGCCGCGGCGAGCCGCGTGATTGCCAAGGTCCTTTCAGACGCTCGCTATTTCGTGGCGGCAAGCACGCTGTCCGACTATGAAACGCGCTCTGCCGCTCCGCGGCAACTGCAAAAAATCATTACTCTGTGCGCGCTCTATGCCATCCCGTTCTGGCGGTTTCTTCAAGCTTCCGGGCTGCCGATGGACAGAGCCGGTTGCGAACCCGCGCCGGAAGAGCTCGTCGGACAAAACACGAACGGCGAAGGGGGCGAACGCAGCTTTGCTGGCCCAATGAAGGATGGCGGCGCGCGAAGAGGTTTTATGGGGGAATGGCGGGAGCTCCCCCTGTTCCTCAGGCACTCGCTTGACCTCATCACGGGGCTGCAGCCGTTTTCTTCTGCGGACCTGTTCTGGGTGGGAGGTGTTCCCGCTCCGGCACACTCCCTGCTCTCCCGCGCCTCCTTCGTGGCCGTGAACCGGAGAAAGAGGAAACCAACGCAAGAATCCTCTGAACAGCAGGCGCTCTACGTGGTTCTGAAGCGCGACGGCGAGTTCCTGTGCGGATGCTGCGCGCTCGAACGAGGATCCTTGGTGGTCGATTGCGGCGAAACCGCGAGGCGCTTCAGGGACCAGGTGGACGCCGAAATCGTAGGCCGGGTTACCGCTGTGTTGCGAAGACTTCCTTGAAAAAGGTTTCCGCGGGAGCCCGGGAAAACAAGAAAGATGGCCCGGAGGGGTCTGTTCCATATGTGAACACTTACCGTTCGTTTACTCTTAAGCGTCGGAGCCGCCGCACTGGCTATTGGCTCGTTCGCTTTTACGATGTGTGATTAGAGCCTGTGGCCAAGGTTTTCTATTGCGGCGGTTCCTGCGGACGGATGGGCATTCTGCGCGCCGTAACGGCTCTTTCCGAGCTTACCGATGTTTTGGCCGAGTCCTCGAATTATGCCGGTCCATTGTTCCCGGACTTGAATGGTTGCGGGCCTTGCACGGTGATCCAGATCGCGCCCGGCGAAGAAGAAGGGAACTGGAAGGAAGGCTACTACCGCTTGGACAAAGAACCTCTTCAATTCGAGCAGTACCTCAGGGAAAGCCCTCCGAGCGCAGGCATCGAAGGAAAGAGATCCTGATTGACCGCGCGATTGTTCGCTAGTCCGCAAAGACAGCGAGCTGAAGTGAGGTCATAACCTGACCACCAGCGCGTTGTCTCTTGGCCTGTACGGCGACTCGCCGTACACTTCCGGCTAGGGGAAACCATGAAACACACAGCCAAGATTGCTCGCCGGTCACTAAAGGCGGAGCGCCTGGAAGCCCGGGTAACTCCCGAGCAGAAGCGACTGATCGCGCGCGCTGCGGCACTGCGCGGTTCTTCGGTAGCAGACTTCATTGTTGCAAGCGCCCAGCGAGCAGCGGCGGATACCATCAAGGACTTCGAGCTTCTCACTCTTCATGACGAGGCGCGCGACTTGTTCGTAAGTGCGATCCTGCATCCTCCGGCACCCAACGAAGCCGCGCGCAAAGCGGCTCAACAGTACAAGCAGCAGATGGCCCGCTAATTGAGCGACGAACCGGAAAAGCCGTGTTTCGTCATTGAGCCGCTCGGCCCAAAACGTGACCGGGTGGCTTTTTCCTGTGGCATCAAGGTTCTCGATGGCTACCTTCACAAGCAGGCAGGGCAGGACCTCAAGAAACATGCAGCAGTTCCCATCGTAATCACGCCGGACGGGAAGACGATAGCGGGCTATTACACGTTGTCGCAGTACGCCGTCCAACGGGACGCGGTACCGCCCGACGTTGCGAATAAATACCCGGTTGTGCCAGTTACGCTGCTCGGGCGTCTGGCGGTCAGCACGGCGTTTCGAGGGCAGGGACCCAAGTGTCTCCCCTAACCAGAAAATACGGAGTGTTTTAATGAGGCTGATTGGCTTTTCAACAGGAGCATTGACCAGGGATGACTTTCAAGCGGCTCTAGGCATTATGGCTCGCAAGAAAGTCCACGCGGTTGAATTATCAGCTCTTCGCCCAGATGAACTCCTTCCATTGGTTGAAAAGTTGGACTCTTTAGAACTAGGCCAGTTCCGATACATATCCTTTCACGCGCCCAGCACGATGGACTCTGCGTTTGAGTCGGTCGCCATAAGCGCTCTGGATCAAGTCGCCCTTCGCGGATGGCCCATCATTCTGCATCCAGATGCAATGTACACACCCGCTAAATGGGAACACTTTGGAGACCTTCTTTGCATCGAGAATATGGACAAGCGCAAGCGAACGGGCCAGACCGTTTTCCATTTGGCGGAGATCTTCAACCTTCTTCCGAGGGCTTCGCTGTGCTTTGATATGGGGCACGCTCGCCAAGTCGATCCCACTATGAGCGAAGCCACGGCAATTCTTCAATTCAGTGAAAAGCGGCTCCGGCAAATTCACATAAGTGAGGTGAATTCGCAAAGCAGACATGATGCTCTTTCCTTCGAGTCAGTTCTCGCGTTTCGCAAGGTCTCGCACCTCATACCGGAGGACGTACCTGTTATCGTTGAAAGTCGGGTTACCGAGGCGGAAGTCGCGGACGAAATCCAAAACGTATCGAGAGCGCTTACCTACGAAAGGCCAGCGGTTGCGAGTGACTAGCAGGCGGACAACGTTCGGCACGTTTGCGAATCAACCTGCCTACCTAAGAATCAGGGCCTACAACTGGAAGCAGCATGGAGAGAAAAGCAGGGGCAGACCAGAGCCCGAAGAGAAATGGCAGCCCGTGCATGAAGGCATGGCATGGTCGGAACTCTCGAGGACCTATGGGCGCTACAGATCCCCTCGCTAACAATGGGCCCGGGAAAGAACAATTTCATGCACAATATCAAGGCAGTGGTACTGGTCGTTGCAGGTAACAACGAGAGGATGCAGATTGCCAAGCTCTCACCCACCCATCGTTCAGATCTCTCTTGATCTGATCCAGCTCCAGGAAGCGCTGGACACAGCGCGCATTGCCGTCGAAGCGGGCGTAGACTGGCTTGAAGCCGGGACGCCGCTGATCCTGGCGGAGGGCCTCAACGGCGTGCGGGCTCTGCGGGAGGCATTTCCCAGACATCCGATCGTCGCCGATCTGAAAACGATGGATGGAGGTTATCTTGAGGCCGAGATGATGGCCAAGGCCGGCGCCACGCACGTAGTGGTCATGGCGCGCGCGCATGTGGAAACGATTAAGGCTGTCGTGAAGGCCGGCCGGGACCGCGGCATCAAAGTCATGGGCGATAATCTCGGTTGCGAGGACAAAGCGGCCGCGAGCCGCATGATGGAAGATCTTGGTGTGGATTACATCGTCCATCACACTGGCTATGATGAGCGCAACGGGCTCGCGGCGGCAGGGCGGGGCCGGGTCAGTCCCCTGGATGATCTGCAAGCCGTAGTCAGCGCGGTGACCATTCCCGTACAAGCAGTAGGAGGCTTAACACTGGAAGAAGCCTTGGAGATGCCCAAGCGCGGCGCGCCGCTGGTGGTGATTGGCGCTCCGCTGACGATCGATGCTCACGCGTTCAAAGCGGCGACAGGTGACTTGAAAGGGTTGTTGAGCGAGATTACCCGGAGGATTCGGGAATGACGGCTGTGATGACCAGTCTCGTGCATTACGCCCTCGAACCGCTGGCGGTCGAACTGCGAGAACGGCCCGTTCCGGCGATTGGCGAAGGGGAAGTACTGCTCCAAGTTGGCGCGGTTGGCGTATGCGGGAGCGACGTCCATCAATATCACAATTCCCAGAGCTGGCCGGTCCGCGTCCCCGTGGTGCTCGGGCACGAATTCTGTGGCGCCGTCGCCCAGCTCGGTCCTCGGGTCAAAGGATTTCGCGAGGGCGACCGGGTGGTCTCCGAGACTGCGGCGAAGATCTGCGGCGAATGCCTGTTATGCCGCACCGGCAATTACAATTTGTGTCCCAGCCGTTCCGGGTTCGGCGCGGCGACCGATGGCGCGATGGCCAACTACGTGTGCGTTCCGGCTCGCTGCCTGCATCACATTCCCGACGAACTCCCCTTCGAGCACGCCGCGCTTACCGAGCCTTGCTGCGTCGCCTATAATGCTGTGGCAGTAAAGAGTCCGATCCGGCCGGGCGACACCGCGGTGGTGATTGGCCCCGGACCGATCGGCCTGCTTTGCGCGGAGATGGCCCGCATCGCGGGAGCGAAGAACTTGATTGTAGCGGGCACCCGGCAAGACCAGCCCCGGCTCGAGGTAGCCCGGGCGCTCGGCGCCACGCACACGGTGGACGTTCAGAGCGCCAATTTTGTGGAATACATGCGGGAGATCGGCGACGGGCTCGGCGCCGACGTCGTCATTGACGCGGCGGGCGCTTCGGCGGCCTTGAAGACAGCGCTCGAAGTCGTTCGGCCGGGAGGGCACATCACCAAGGTTGGTTGGGGTCCGCAGCCCCTGGATTTTTCCCTCGACCTGCTGGTGCAAAAGGCCGTACGCCTGCAGGGCAGCTTCAGCCACACGTTCGAGAACTGGGAGAGGGTCGTGGCGATGCTGAGCGCGAGGCAGATCAAACTCGACGCCATCATCAGTCAGGTGGCGGCGCTCGATCACTGGAAACAGTGCTTTGACGGCATGCACACGGGGAGGTACGTCAAGGCGGTGTTGCGTCCCAACTGAGCCGCTCGGGAAAGCGCGGAACAGTTCCGTAACACTTTCCGCGAACAGCCGTTTTCGGCTGCGAAGCCATCGAATCTCCATGCCCAAGCTGAGCGCATTTCCGAAATGCTACATGGACGAGTTGTGCGTCTCGAAGACAATGACGCTGTTTGAGTGGCTCGGGCTGGCCGCTACGCTTGGCGTCGACGGCGTCGAGATGTACCCCGGATTCTTCGAGAGCTTCGCGCCGGAGTACCTGGAGCGCGTCAAAGCGGAGCTCCTGAAACACGGTCTGGAAGCCCCGATGATGTGTGCTTCACCGGATTTCACAAAGCCAGAAACAGAAGCCCGTTGGAGAGAAGTTGAGCTCCAGAAGCGAATCATCGACGTCACGGCGCGGCTGGGTGGAAGCTTTTGCCGCGTGCTTTCCGGCCAGCGGCGCCCGGAGGTTTCCCGCGCCGATGGAGTGTGCTGGACTGTCGAGTCGATCCGCGCGCTGCTCGAACACGCCGCCTCGCGGAAGATTGTGCTCAACATGGAAAATCACTACAAAGACGGCTACTGGCGCTACCCCGAGTTCGCGCAGGACATCGGGACCTTCCTCGAAATCGTCGAGCAGATCGACTCACCATGGTTCGGCGTGAACTATGATCCGTCAAACGCGCTCATTGCCGGGCAGGACCCCCTGGAAGTCTTGGCGGCGATCAAAAACCGCGTGGTTTCCATGCACGCTTCAGACCGCTATTTGGAGAGCGGCACGCTGGAGGATCTGAAGCAACAGGATGGACTGGCCGGCTATGCTCAGAATCTGAAGCATGGAGTGATCGGAAAAGGCCTCAACAACTATGATGAAATTTTCTCCGTGCTGAAGGCCCAAGGCTTCAACGGCTGGATTTCGATCGAAGACGGTATGAATGGAATGGACGAGCTCGGCGAATCCGTCCGGTTTCTGCGTGCTAAGATCGCCGAGCATTTTTGAGGGCATGGTGAACCCGCCGCGTCTAGTGAACCGCATCGCCGTAATTACCGGGTCAGGTGCGGGAATGGGGGAAGGCATCGCGCGGCTTTTTGCCGCCGAAGGCGCTTCGGTGGTGGTCTCCGACAAAAATGAAGGCAAAGCGGCGGTTGTCGCCGAAAGCATAAGCAAAGAAGGCGGCCGAGCCACCTTCCAGCGGGCGGATGTGCGCGTCGAGGCCGATTGTCGCGCGCTCATACGCCAAACGGTAGCGACCTACGCTCGCATCGACGTGCTTGTCAACAACGCGGGCCTAAGCACGCGCGGAAACATCGAAAACACAAATTCCGAAGTATGGGATGAGATTTTCGCCACCAACGTGCGCGGCGCTTTTCTCTGCATGCAGGAGGCCGTCGCTTGCATGAAGGAACGGCGAAGCGGGTCCATCATCAACATCGGCTCCGTCAATGCCTACATCGGAGAGCCAAAGCTCATGGCTTATTCGGCTTCCAAAGGCGCGCTTATGACCCTTACCAAGAACGCGGCGAGCTATCTGAACCGCTACCGAATCCGTGTCAACCAGCTCAATCCCGGCTGGACCATGACCCCGAACGAGCATCGCTTGAAAGTGGAGGAGGGCAAAGGCGAACAGTGGGCGGCGGAGGCCATTCGTACCCGCCCGTTCGGCCGCTTGCTGCTTCCCCGGGACGTGGCACTCGCCGCGCTTTACTTCGCCAGCGACGAGAGCCAGTGCATAACCGGCGCGGTCGTAGATTTGGAGCAGTATCCGGTTGGAGCGCCGCCGGACTGGTAGGGACCCAAGGCGCAAGGGGAGGACTCGTGAGCACGCCCATCGTTCCAGCGGGGAGTCTCGCTCCGTCCGCAAGCCAGCGCAAGCGGCTTTTCGTCGCCAGTTGTATCGCGCTTCTGACCACAGCCATGGTGTTTTCCGTCCGGGCGGCCATCCTCGATGATCTGGGCGCCCACTTCCACGTGGACAAAGAGCTCGTCGGCAT
>Ga0079220_10000047_pt1 | contig 22372 bp, 20 predicted proteins | sample GAAS100_FD_75071 | JGI IMG/M metagenome (GOLD analysis project Ga0079220, IMG submission 75071) | Agricultural soil microbial communities from Georgia to study Nitrogen management - GA AS100 | ecosystem: Environmental > Terrestrial > Soil > Agricultural land | place: USA: Georgia | collected... | reverse complement strand
TTGATGACGAACAGCTTCTGCCCGTGGTGGCGCACTCCCGTGCGGATTTGCCACGCCACCAGCGGATGCTGATTCGTCGGATCGTTTCCGACCAGCAGCACGGCTTTTGCCCGATAGAGCTGCTCGATTGTGAGCTGTGAATCCTTGGCCTGCTCGCCCAGTGCGGTGATCAGCCCGGTGTAATCTCCGGTGCGGTGATGGTCGATGTTGTTCGTGCCGAACGCGTTTCGCGCCAGCCGCTGGAACAGGTAATTTTCTTCGTTCGTCGTGCGGTTCGAGCCGATGAAGCCGATTCCGTTCGCCCCGCCCGACGCGTGCGCCGCTTTCAATTTCTTTGCCGCGGCCTGCGCCGCTTCTTCCCACGACACCGGATACAGCTTGTCGCCCTTGCGCACCATGGGCTGCTTGATGCGCTCCGGATGCTTAGTGAAGTCGAACCCGAAACGCCCCTTCACGCACAGGAATTCCTTGTTGATTCCGCTCAGGTCGCGGTTGTTGGCGCGAATAATTTCATGATTGCGTACGCTCAGCGTGGTCTTGCAGCCGTCGCCGCAGTGCGCGCAAATCGTCGAGACATACTGCATCTCCCACGGCCGCGTCTTATAGCGATACGTTCCGCTGGTCAGCGCGCCCACCGGACAAATATCGATGCACATCCCGCATTCTTCGCATTCCAGGTGATCTTCGCGGTTGGGAATGATGATCGAGTTGGCGCCGCGCATGCCCACGCCCAGCGCCTTCACGTCCATGCCTTCGTCGCAAACGCGCACGCAACGGAAGCACAGGATGCACCGCGGCGCGTCGTAGTACACAATCTCCGACCACTTCTCCTCGGGCCGGTGAATTTTCTCTTCCACGAACCGGCTGGTGTCCGCGCCGTACCGGAAAGTCATGTCCTGCAATTCGCATTCGCCGCCCTTGTCGCACACCGGGCAGTCCAGCGGATGGTTCGTCAGCAGGAATTCCAGCATTCCTTTCCGTGCCTGATGAATCACCGGCGTGTCCGTGCGCACCACCATGCCCTCGGTCGCCACCAGCGTGCACGCGGTCTGCAACTTCGGCATCTTTTCCACTTCCACCAGGCACATGCGGCACGCCGCCTGCAACGAAAGCCCGGGGTAGTAGCAGAACGACGGCACTTCCGTGGCGATTTGCTTCGCCGCCTCGATCACCAGCGTTCCCGCCGGCACCTCGACTTCCCGCTCGTTTATCTTCAGCTTCACCAGTTTCTGTTCCGCCATAATCCCTTCAGCACATCCGGCCGGCCTGCTAACGCGCGCCCAGCAGCGCTTCCGCCGATTTGTACGCGCAGCGCCCGCTCAAATGATCCTCAAATTCGTTCCGCCATTTCTGCACGATGCTGATCGTCGGCAGCGCCGCCGCGTCTCCCAGCGGACAGAACGTCCGCCCGAGCATGTTTTTCGCCAGCTCGCCGACCAGATCGATATCTTCCGGCCTTCCCAGTCCCGCGTGGAAGCGCTCCAGCATCTTCCGGAGCCATGCGGTTCCTTCGCGGCACGGAATGCACCACCCGCAGGATTCGTGCGCGTAAAAATGCATGATTCGCCGCGCCATGTCCACCATGCAGGTATCTTCGTCCATCACCACCATGCCGCCGGACCCGAGCATCGAGCCCGCTTTGGCCACGGAGTCGTAGTCCATCGGAATGTCGATTTCATCCGCGGTCAGCAGCGGGCACGAACTCCCGCCGGGAATCACCGCTTTCAGTTTCTTACCGTTCGGAATTCCTCCCGCCATTTCGTAGATGAACTTCTTCATGTTCATCCCCAGCGGAATTTCGTAGATTCCCGGTTTGTTCACGTGGCCCGCCACGCACAGCAGCCGCGTTCCGCCATTTTTTGGCGTGCCGCGACTCGCGTACGCCTCGCCGCCCTCGCGAATGATCGCCGGCACCGCGCTCAGCGTCTCCACGTTATTAATGATCGTGGGGCAGCCGTACAACCCGACCACGGCGGGGAAGGGAGGCTTGATACGCGGATAGCCGCGCTTGCCTTCGAGCGATTCCATCAGCGCGGATTCCTCGCCGCACTCGTAAGCGCCCGCGCCGGTGTGCGTCACAATGTCAAAATCGAGCCCGGTCCCGAGGATGTTTTTCCCGAGATAACCCCGCTCGTAGGCTTCCGTTACCGCTTCGTCCACAAGATCCAGCACGTAGCGGTATTCGCCGCGAATGTAGATGAACCCCAGCTTCGCCCCGATCGCCTTGCCCGCAATGACCATTCCTTCGATCAACTGGTGCGGGTCCATCTCCATCAGCGGGCGATCCTTGCACGTTCCCGGTTCCGATTCGTCCGCGTTGCAGATCAGGTAGCGCGCCTTGGGCGAGTCCTTCGGCACGAACGACCACTTCATCCCCGTCGGAAATCCCGCGCCGCCGCGCCCGCGCAGGCTGGACTTTTTCACCTCGTCGATGATCGTTTCCGGCGTCATCTCCTTCAGCGCCTTCTCCAGCGCGCGGTAGCCTTCGTGCTGCAGGTAAACGTCGATCTTGCGCGCATCCTTGATGCCCCAGCGTTTGCTGATCAGCGGCGTTTCATCTTTGTGCCGCTCGTGCAGCGCCCCGGTAATCACCGCCACCGGCGCGGGCTTCTTGCCCTTGTCGAGTTCTTCCACGATGCGGTCGAACGTCGCGGGCGTCAGGTCTTCGTAGAAATCGTAATTCACTTGCATCGCCGGGGCGCCTGTGCACGCTCCGATGCATTCCACTTCCTCGAGCGAAAACATGCCGTCCTCGGTCACTTCCTTGTGCCCGATTTCCAGGCGCTTCTTCGCCTGTTCCAGAATCTCGTAGCCGCCCTTCAGCATGCACGCCACGTTCGTGCACACCTGCACGTGATATTTCCCCCACGGCTTGCGGTGCAGCATCGAGTAATACGCCAGCGTTTCTTCCACCTGCACCGTGCGCAAATCCAGCCGCTTGGCGATTTCCGCGATCATCTCGTCGCTGATGTGCCCGTATTCGTCCTGCGCGAACATCAGCATCGGGACCAGCGCGCTCCGCTTCACCGGATACGCGTTCTGCAGCTTCTCGAACTTCGCCGCCAATTTCGCCGTCAGTTCCATTCCCTCTTCTTCTCTTTTCTCTTCCTTCTTCCTTCTTCCTTCTTCCTTCTTCCTTCTTCCTTCTCTTCTCTCTTCCTCGGCGTTCTCTGTGTCCTCTGTGTTAAAAGCCCGCCTCAACAACTCCCGGACCTTCACCGTCTGGTCCGAGTCTCACCGGTCCACTTCCCCCAGCACAATATCAATCGTCCCGATGCACGCGATCACGTCCGCGATCAGCTGACCTTCGATGATCATCGGCAGCGCTTGCAGGTTGATGAACGACGGCGACCGGAAGTGCACCCGCAGCGGATGCGGCGAGCCGTCGCTCGCCACGTAGCATCCCAGTTCGCCTCGCGGCGACTCCACCGTCGCGAAAGCGTCTCCCGGCGCCGGCGAGAATCCTTCCGTGAATATCTTGAAGTGGTAGATGAGCGCTTCCATCTCCGTCTTCATCTTTTCCCGCTGCGGAGGAATGATTCCCGGCGCTTCCGCTTTGATCGGTCCGGTGTCCGAGATTTTCGCCATGGCCTGCTTGATGATCTTCAGGCTCTCCCGCATTTCCGCCACGCGGATCATGTACCGCCCGAAGCAGTCCGAATCCGTCCGCACCGGCACGTCAAACTGAAATTCCTCGTAGCTCGAATACGGAAACACTTTCCGGTTGTCGTAGGGGATTCCCGCGGCGCGCAGCGTCGGTCCGGTCATGCTCATGGCCACTGCGGCTTCGGGTTTAATGACGCCCACGCCCTTGGTCCTGGCCATCCAGATGCGGTTTTCCGTCAGCAGCGTTTCGTATTCGTCGATCCGGCTCGGCATCATGTCCAGGAACTTCTGCACCATCTGCCGCCAGCCTGCCGGAGGTTCCACAGCCAAGCCGCCGATGCGGATGTAGCTGGTCATCATCCGCTGGCCGGCGAACCGCTCGAAAATCTTCAGAATTTCTTCGCGCTCGCGGAAGCAATAAAGAAAGACGGACATCGCCCCCAGGTCGATCGCATGCGTGCCCAGCCACACCAGGTGCGAGGAAATCCTCTGCAGCTCGACCATCATCACCCGGATGTACTGCGCCCGCTTCGGCACTTCGAGCCCCAGCAGTTTTTCCACCGCCAGGCAATACACCAGGTTGTTGCCCAGGGGATTCAGGTAATCGATGCGGTCCGTCAGCGTGATCGCCTGCGAATAGGTTTTGTCCTCGCAGGACTTCTCGATCCCGGTGTGCAGATATCCCAGGTCCGGCACGGCCTTAACAATCGTTTCGCCGTCCAGCTCCAGCAGCACGCGCAACACCCCATGCGTCGAAGGGTGCTGCGGTCCCATGTTCAGGACCATGGTTTTGGCGGGGCCGGTGGCTGTTTCTACCGTGGTCATCACGAACCTTTCGTGTACCGCAGCGCCGTGGCGGGAATATCTCGATAGCCTTCTACGGGGTAGTCCTTGCGAAGGGGGTAGCCTTCCCAGTCATCCGGAAGGAGGATGCGCCGCAGGTCGGGGTGTCCGTTGAACCGGATCCCCATCAAGTCAAATATCTCACGCTCCAGCCATCCCGCGCCAGGCCACACCGGAACCAGCGAATCCACCGTCGGATCGTCTCCCCCGAGCTTCACCCTCAGCCGTATCTTCATGGCCTTGGGAATCGAGGTCAGGTGATAGCTCACCTCGAAGCGCGGCTCCACGGGATACCTGTCCACGCATGTGGCGTCCGAAAGCAGGTTAAACTGCAGCTCCTGCCGGCACCGCTGCGCCACTTCCCGCAGCACGTTCCGTGGCACCACGACGGTGGTTTCCCCGTGAAACTCAATGACTTCCGCCACCGCTCGCGGATTCCATGCGCGCAGGTGCTCGACTACAACATTAGCGTTCTGGCTGGCGTTCACGTCTCCCCAAACTCGCTCGTCCGGCTACTTATGCCAGTCGAGCGCGCCTTTTTTCCACAGATAAAAGTATCCGACCAGCAGGATGGCGATGTAAATCATCATCTCCACAAAGCCATACAGACCCAGGCCCCGGAAAACGTAGGCCCAGGGATACAGGAAGATGGCCTCCACATCAAACAGGATGAAAACCATGGCCACCAGGTAGAACTTTACGGAAAACGGCTCCCGCGCGTCTCCCGTTGGCTCCATGCCGCATTCGTAAGCTTGCTGTTTCGCGCGGCTCGGCCTTCTCCAGCCGACCAGTACGGAAAGGGTGGTGATCAAGCCCGCCAGAAACGCGGCGATCAACAGGTGTAAAACTAGCGGAGCGTAAGTATGAAGGCCAGAACCACTCATAGGCAAAGCGGTATAATAACCATTCAATTGCAGTCGGTCAAATGCCCGCGCAAAAATTATGTGCGGCGGCGTCTGCGGATTCGGAGCGGCTCTCCCCGAAAGCACCGATGATCTTCGGCCACAACACCGACGTCAATCTCCATGGCACCGTCTATCACGTTCAGACCGAGGATCGCGGCGTCAACAACGCGCTTCTCGAAACCACCATTTACTGTCGCGGCCGCGTTCTGCATCGCCTGGTCAACAATTACTTCGACCTGTTGCCGCTCGACTCCGACCGCGAAGCGGCCTTGAAGCTCCGCCTCGACGCTCAACACCGCCTGGTCCTCGAGGAGATCCGTACGGGAGTGTTGGTTCTAGCTCCTCCGCCGGTTCCCGGACCGGAAGCCGTCCCTCCGCAGCTTGCGGCGATTCCTCTACATCTCGAACTCACCAATTCCCGTACATGGCTGAAGGGCCGCCAGGCCGAGCTGCTGATCCTCGTCAAGAATTCCGCCGGTGCTCCCGTTTCCGGCGCCACGGCCACCGCTCGCGTCGAAGGTGCCGCAACTCCGGTGAACAAAGCGGTTCTTTCCGGCAAGGACGGCCTTGCCCACCTCACTTTTGATATGCCCGCCCTGACCTCAACCGAACCCGCCGTTGTGATCGACGCCGTCCACGGTTCTGCGCGCGGCCGTCTTCGCTTCCAACTCCGCGCCAAACCCCGCATCCCCGCCTCTTGATGAGCCCGGATGCGTAGGTCCTGCTCTGTAGGTTTGCTCCCTATTCTGCTGCGCCGGAATAGGGTTCAGACGGAAACACGGCACCCAACTCGACGAACGACTCACGCAGGCCGAAAACGCACTCGCCGTTCCTCGACGATTGAAAGCCTGCCCCTTAGTCGCGCCAGCCAGTCATCCCTTCTGGCGAACGCTTCCAATATCTTCGCAATGTGCGCCGCCGTGGCGTCCTCGCGAACCTTGATTACAACAATTCCATCATAGAGCGACGGAGGATAGTTGCGAACGTCCGCAAAATCGAAATCACGCGTGACCAGTACAAGGTGATTGTGCCTCGCGTAGGCAGCGATGGCTTCGTCCGGCGCATCGCCCATGCCGGCGTCACGAACATCCGCAGCTTCATGGCCCAGTTGCCTGAGGACGATCGCAGCGGAGCGGGGCAGGCTGGCGTCGATCAAAAAATTCATGCGGCGAGTCAGGTTGGCAGCGGATGATGTTGTTCCTGATCCACCAGTTCGCCCGCGAACTTCAAAGCAGCGCGGATATCTTCGATGGTCAGATCGTATTCTCGTTGCACTTCTTCAAACGTCATCCCGCCGGCAAGGCTTCCGACGACGATGGACACAGGGGTACGCGTGCCGCGTATCACCGGTTTGCCGTGACAGATTGTGGGATCAATAGCAATTCGGTCGTTCATTGTGACTCCAGAGTACGCGATGCCAGTTGGATCGGCAAGGCTTGCCCGGCGACGCGCGGCCGTCTTCGCTTCCACCTCCGCGCCAGACCCCGCATCTCGTCGTCTTGATGTGGGAGTCCCGCGCGACCCGGAGCCTTTGCTGCGAAAGCTGATTTTTCCACGTTTCTTGAGTAGAATCCCTGTCACGTTGAACGTCTAAGTCGGAAAACGAACCCGCCCATGGCAAAACTCTCGCGTCACCTTGTTCTCTTCTGCGGAATTCTTTCACCCATTCTGGCGCTTCTGCTGTACGCGCTGGTCTACGGCGTTCTTACTGCCCGGAGCGTTAACCTCGAAAAGGACTGGCTCTTCCGCCTCTGTGCTTCCACCGCCGCCATGCTCGTTCCTTCGCTCTTGACCTTGCTTCTTGCGGCGCGCGCCGCGCGAAACCGCACTTTCGGCCTTTCCCCCAGAATTGGGGCGATCCTGGCCATCCTGGCGCTCGGCCTGGCCTGGAAGCCCGTCAGCGACGGTATCCTGCGTTACAAGCAGACGCGCAACCTCGCGATGCGCGGCGTGGCCGCTCCGCTCTTCGACACCCCCGATATTCTCGGCCATCCACAGCGTCTTGCCGACCAGCAGGGAAAAGTTGTTCTCGTAAATATCTGGGCCACCTGGTGCGGGCCCTGCCGCGCGGAAATGCCGGAACTCGAACAGCTGTATCAATCGCGCAAGGGCCAGGGGTTCATGATCTTCGGCATTTCCGACGAGGACATTCCCACTCAGCAGAAATTTCTTAAGCAAATTCCGGTTAGCTACCCTCTTCTCACCTTGGCCGGGAATGTGCCCCACCTCTACCGCGATATCGCCCGCTATCCTGCGGTTTTCCTGATCGACCGCCAGGGACGCCTGCAACCCGCTCCGCCTCCCGGCCAGCCTTTTGAAAAAATGCAAGCCGCGGTGGACACTTTGCTCCACGGGGGCTCCTGAGCATCCCCGCAACCCGCTTTAAGTCCCTTTTGCGGATCCGGCTTCAAATTCGAGAGCCCTCCTTGCGCTAAGTTATTGTTCTGATTAACGATATAGCTAACTATTGACATTGGGTAACAAGCTGTGGTATGCTGTCTTGTGTTTCGCGGCTCCACCTCTCCGACGACATTGCCCTCCTCTGTTGAACGCGCAACTCCTCTGGAATCAACACTTGCATATCTGTATCAAAACATTGGACTTTATCCCTCTTTAGAATCAACACTTACGCGAAATCGGGGGAGGGGGTGCCCCCTGCCTCGTTCCGTACGCCAATTCGCTCCGCCAACGTTGGCGTTGATTGCCACACTCCTCTTTGCCTGCTTTGCGGCTGCTTCTGCGTCTTTCGGCGCCACCCTCGACCAGGCCAAAGCCGCCATCCAGACCCGCATCAGCCAAAGCGGTGCCGACGTCGCCATTGCCTTTCAAACTCTGAATGGGAAGCAGGAATGGTTTCTTCGCGCCGACGAGCCTTTCCACGCCGCCAGCACCATGAAGATTCCGGTGATGATCGAGCTGTATCGCCAGGCCCGGGAAGGGAAGCTCAAGCTCAGCGATCCGCTGCCCATCAAGAATGAATTTCACAGCATCGTCGATGGCTCCGTCTTTCACCTCAGCGCTTCCGACGATTCCGAAGCGGCGCTTTATCAAGCCGAAGGGCAGACGCGCACGCTTTCTCAACTCTGCGAACTGATGATCACCGAAAGCAGCAATCTGGCCACGAACCTCATGATCGAAAAGCTCGGCGTCGAGAATATCCGCGCCACCGTACACACGCTCGGCGCCGACGGCATGAACGTCCTACGCGGCGTGGAAGACCAGAAGGCTTTCGACAAGGGTTTGAACAACACAACCACTGCTCGCGCTTTGCTCGTCCTTCTTCGCGCCATCGCGAATGGCAGCGCCGTGGATCAAAGCTCCTCCCGCGCCATGATTGCCATTCTCGAACGCCAGAAATTCAACGAGTCGATTCCCGCGGGCTTGCCGGCGGGCATCAAGGTCGCTCACAAAACCGGCGAAATCACCAAAATCCATCACGACGCCGCCATCGTCTACGCCAAGCGGCCCTTCATCCTCGTCATTCTTGTTCGCGGCATGCCGGACTCGAAAGCCAGCGCCGCCCTCATGGCCGACATCGCCCGGATCCTCTATCCGGAGGCAGAAGGGGTAGAATAGGACGCGCGTTTCTGGCGCAACCTGCGGTAATGTCGCGCCATCCAACGCAACAAAGGTTCCGGTTCGGTGTTTATTGCTGCAGGGCCCTTCCGGCTATTCGCACTCCAAAAGCCGGAGGCTCAAGAGGAATGCCATGAAACGTTGGCCGCAAATTCTTGCTGTGACCGGGCTCGCACTTCTCTTCGCCGGCTTCGCCGCCGCGGACACTCTTGAACTCAAGGACGGCCGCGTGCTGCAGGGCAAATATCTGGGCGGCACGCAAGCCGTCATGCGGTTCGAAGTCGACGGCCAGGTGCAAACCTTCTCTACCAATAATATCGTCGCTTTGACCTTTACAGGACGCGGTTCGGCCGCGCCGGCTCCGCAATCCGCGGCTCCGGAAACCGACGTTGCGCCTTCCGCGCCTGCTCCCAACACGCCTCCCTCGGCGCCGGCGCCGAATTCGCTGCAGAGTTCCTCCGCGGATCGCAGCGCTTCCGGTGAAATCACTTTGCCCGCCGGTCAGGGATTGCTGGTGCGCATGATTGACGGCGTGGACTCCACGAAGAATCACGTCGGCGACATCTTTCACGCCAGCCTGGAAACCGACTTGAGCGTGGACGGCACGCTCGTGGCGCGCAAAGGTTCCGATGTTTACGGCAAACTGGTGACTTCCGAGCAGAGCGGTAAATTCGCCGGCCACTCCGAACTGCAACTCGAATTGACCAGCATCATGATCGACGGACGCAGCTATCCGCTGGTCAGCAGCGATTACAACGTCCAGGGCAAAGGCCGCGGCGCCGATACCGCCAAGAAAGTCGGCGGCTTGGCCGCGGTCGGAGCCATCATCGGCGCGGTTGCGGGCGGTGGAAAGGGCGCCGCGATCGGCGCTGCCGCCGGGGGCGCCACCGGTGCCGGCGTGCAGGTTCTCACAAAAGGCGATCAGGTCAGGATCCCGAGCGAGACGCTGCTCGAGTTCCGGCTGCAGCAGCCCGTGACCGTGACGCCGGCGGCTTCCTGAAGCCGAAGCCCGCCGAAGAAGCTGCGGGTTCTCCAGCCCGCCGGAAGGGTTGGCGAGGCGGCATTTTGGGGTTGACGGGTTATGCGCACACGCCCCAAATTCCTTCTTGCCGAATCTACTGTTAGTCACTATGCTAACCCCTCTAGTGGGGGATCTATGCCGAAAGAAAAACCTCGCGTCAACATCGGGGAAGTCATCAAAACCTACCGCAGCCAGCGCGGCCTCTCGCAGGGCGATATCGAGCGCCGAACCGGGCTGCTGCGCTGCTACCTTTCGCGCGTCGAGAACGGCCACACCGTGCCGTCGCTCGAAACGCTAGCGAAAATCGCCGAAGCCATGGATATTTCCCTGGCCGATTTTTTTCCGGGAACGGAAACGCCTCGCGACCGCGAGACTCAGAAAATGCTGGGCGAGCTTTCGCAGGACGAAATTCGTTTTCTCGGCGAAATCAAGAAGTACAGCAACACGCTCTCGGAAGGCGACAAGCGGCTGGTCCTCGCGATGATTCGCAAGATGGCCACGCTGATTCCGCCTCCGCCGCGCAAGCCGCTGGCGCGCCGTCCTACGGCGTAAGTTTTTCGCACCATTCGCGGATCGCGGATTCTCCGGCCGGAATCCCGCGCAGCCCTAATACCGGCGCAGCACCAGGCAGTTGGCGATCATGTCGTGCAGCGCCTGCTTTTTCTCGGTGATGCCCGCGAGAATATAGCCGATGCCGAGTGGAATCAGCCCGGTGATGATCTTCGCGAAATAGCGGCCCGAAGCGCGGCCGAAAGTCACCGGATTCCCGTTCATGTCGGTGACAAACACGTTGAGGATCTTCTTTCCCGGCGTTCCCTGCCAGGTGGAACTCTCGAAATAGGCGTAATAGAGCCAGCTCCCGACAATCGCGACGCCCGAGAATATGACGGCAAACACGACGATAAAGGCCACGAACTCAGGACTTGGCTGCCCGCCTTCTTCCACTCCGTGGATCGCCGCGCCCAGTCCGCCGAACGTCAGAAACAGGACAAAGGCGATGCCAAAGGGCACTCCCAGAATGAGGCTGTCGACGATATGCGCGACGACGCGCAGCCAGAATCCGGCGTACAGCGTGGCCGGCGCGGGCCGCCAATGCGGAGAAACTCCCGCTTGCCCCGCAGGCGCTGCCGTGCCTGCCGGAGTGCCGGCGCCCGGCGCGGGCACGCTTCCATACGCGCCCTGGGGAGGGGTTGCAGCCTGCGGCGCGCTCTGCGCACCCGTCGCGGAAAGTTGCTGGCCGCAGGTGGAACAGAAAGCGCTGCCTTCGGGATTGGGGCTTCCACACTTGGAGCAGAACACGGCGTCTCCTTTACTTTCCGGAAGCGACGGACAATTTTCCGGACCTGGACGATTCCCGAAAATAGGGGCAAAAGAATCTGCGCGAAATCCTAGCGTAAGTCGGCCCTCAGGAGTAGTGCTTTCGGGGCGATGGCTGCGCGGGATGGAAACATTGTTCGGTATATGTAGCGAGCATGAATCTAATTCTGTTGCATACTGCGGGCGGTGGATTCGGTGACGGGAACGATTACGCGGAGCTACGACGGTCTGGACCGGCTGATTTCGGAGGCGTCTTCGCGCGGGTCGGTCAGCTATTCCTATGATGCCGCGGGGCGGCGCACGAGCATGACGGTGAGCGGCCAGGCGCCGGTCACCTATCAGTATGACAACGCGAATCGGCTGACGCAGATCACTCAGGGTAGCGCGAGTGTAGTGATTGCTCCGGACAGTGACGGCAGGAGGCAATCGGTCACTTTGCCGAATGGCGTGACGATGACTTACAACTATGACGCGGCTTCGCAGCTTACGGGGATCAACTTCACGCTTGGAGGGAACACGCTTGGGAACCTGACCTACGGGTATGATCTGGCGGGAAGGCGCGCAAACGTTGGTGGGAGTTTTGCGCGGACGGGGATGCCGAATGCGCTGGCGAGCGCGAGCTATAACGCCAACAATCAGCTCACGCAGTTTGGCGGCGCGAGCCTGACGTATGACGCCAACGGAAACCTGACGAGTGACGGAACGAACACGTACACGTGGAACGCACGGAATCAGTTGGTGTCCATCAGCGGGGGCGTAGCGGCCAACTTCCAGTACGATGCGTTTGGCCGGCGCGTGAGCAAGACGATTGGCGGAACGACGCAGTATGTCTACGACGGAGTCAATCCCGTGCAGGAGATTTCCGGGACGACAGCTTCGCCGAATCTGCTGACTGGCGGCGTGGATGAGTATTTCCAGCGGACGGATTCGGCAAGTGCGCGCAATTACTTGACGGACGCGCTGGGCAGCACGCTCGGGCTGGCGGATTCCACGGGCGCGATTCAAACCTCGTACACCTACGAGCCGTTCGGCAATACGTCCGTCTCCGGCGCATCGACGACAAACAGCTTTGCGTTTACCGGGCGCGAACTCGACGCTCCGAATCTCTACTTCTATCGCGCCAGATACTACAGCCCCCAATCTCAGAGATTCATCTCTGAGGATCCCCTCATGTTGGTCGGGGGAACTAACCTCTACGCCTATACGAACAATGACGCTATTACGTTTATCGATCCGTTTGGCACGGACAAAAAACGACGCCGAGAATGTCACGATATATATCAGTCTGCGGTTTACGGGAACTACATTGGAAATAAACTCCTCCCGCAATTCAGTCTGCTGAGCTACATACCGCCGGTCGGACCGTGGCCTGGTAATGGTCACACACAAGAGTCCTACCTTGAGTTGCCGTTGCTCGCTGCCAAAGGTGTGGGAGTGAGGTACCTGGCCGCTGCTGCCGCCGAGAACGCGGCAACGGGCAACTTCCTTCTAGCGCTTTCGAGACTCGGCACACCGCTCAGTGGCACGATTGCGGCGCAAGGTGAGGCCACGCTCACAACAGCGGGACTCCAGGGCACGGCGGCAGCGGGTGCGGAAGCGTTAGGCTACATCGGGCTCGCGGCGGTAGTGGCGGCTACGGCCCAGGACATCGTTGCATGGGCTCATTGCTGGTAGGTACCGATCAATGAACTTAACTGCGGTCGACTTATTTAAGCTAGCAGGGAGCGCTGCCGTCGCAGGATTCGTCGTCTGGGCCCTCCTGTACCCCGGCAAGTCGCGTGGCTTGCTGGGCGTAACGCCGAGATTTGCCGCAATCGCCGCAGTTTCAACAGCAGTCCTTGTCTTGGGATTTATGTTATGGCTGATCGCACATGGATCGTGAGTCCGGCAGTACTGCCCGTCGCTGACGGTTGGCGGGATTGTCCGTGTCGTAGGCGGAAACGCCGTGTTCACGCGGAGCCCTACGATGATCCTAACGGGACTTCAGTAACCGCGGGGTGCGGACTTCTTAGGACGGACGGCCCGGAAGCGAACTTGAGAGCCGGTAGATCGTAGGGCGCGGGTGGCCCGGTGACCGTTCGGTGGGCGGTTGATTGCAGGAACGGACGGGAGTTACGGGAGACCATGGATTTTTGAGGAAGATTCGAGTGACTCGGAGATCGAGCCAAATCGCGGAACGGCGCGTCAACGTTGGCGGGAGTTTTGCGCGCACGGGGATGCCGAATGCGCTGGCGAGCGCGAGCTACAACGCCAACAATCAGCTTACGCAGTTTGGCGGCGCGAGCCTGATCTATGACGCCAACGGAAACCTGACGAGCGACGGAACGAACAGCTACACCTGGAACGCGCGGAATCAGTTGGTGTCCATTAGCGGAGGCGTGGCGGCCAGCTTCGAGTACGATGCGCGGGTTTCAGGGTTTGTACTTGCAAACCCTGAGCTAATGAACGGCCGGCGCGTCAGCAAGACGATTGGCGGGACGACGCAGTATGTCTACGACGGGGCCAATCCCGTGCAGGAAATCTCCGGAACAACGACTTCGGCGAATCTGCTTACTGGTGGCGTGGATGAATACTTCCAGCGAACGGATACTGCGGGCGCGCGCAATTACTTGACGGACGCGCTGGGCAGCATGCTGGCGCTGGCAGATTCCGCGGGTGCCATTCAAAATTCTTACACCTACGAGCCATTTGGGAACACAACCGTCACGGGCGCACCCACGACGAACAGCTTTGCTTTCACAGGCCGCGAGCTCGATACGCCCAATCTCTACTTCTACCGCGCCAGATACTACTCCCCAAACTATGATCGGTTTGTTTCCGAGGACCAGTTGTTTCCCGCGAGCGGCGCCAGTGCCTACTCATATGCAGGGAACGATCCGATCGGGTTTGCGGATCCCTTTGGCCTAGACAAAACGGGCGGCGTACCGAGGAGAGCTGGCGTCCCGACGATGCGAGGAGTGCCGAGGAACTGCAGCTTGAAGGCTAGAATCTTCAACGCAACGGATTTCAACTTCAAAGAGGGGCTCGACCTTGAAGCCGGCATTTTCAATGTGGGTTTGAGTCAAAAAGTAAATTTCGTGACTAACGAAACGACGCTTGAGGCGGAGATCGGATTACTAGGGAGCGGTTTCAATGCCGAGAGGGTGACTGATCCAGGCTATTTGAATCAGGACTTGGTGGATCCTTACACCGAGTTTAGCGGTCACTTCGGACCGATCGAACATGTCTTTGGAGGCGAAACCAAACTTAACACATCCAAGGTGATCAGGTTGGGGTTCGCGGTCGGAGGAGGAATTGACGCTTCGTTTAGCTGGGACAAGTTTAAGGAGCTCACCGCCTCATGCCAAGAACCCTGAAATCTTCGCGCCCAGAAATCCACCGAATACGAGGCAAGCTCGTATGGCTCGTGCCGATTTTGATCGCGTCGGCATTCTTTTTCGCGGTTTATGTGCGTCCTGCAGCTTTCATGAACGATCGTGTATTCTTTCCGCTCCTCATCCTGTATGGCCTAGTGGCGCCACTTGGTGGTCTTTGGGCCATTTATCAAAGCATTCGATACGAGAAGGATCCGTGGAAATGCATTGCCGTCGTCGTATTCGTTCCGTTTGGCTTCTTGTGGTACTGGTTTGAAAGATACCAAAAGAGACTTAAGGACTCGGATGGTGCGGTCCGTGATGATAAAACACGCCAATAAGAGTGCGACCGCAAAGGGGGATGGGTGACCCGCAGGCCGTCACGGATCGTTAGACGGTTGATTACGTGAATCAGGAGAGGTACTGTTACGGGACTTAAACGGGCAGTTACGAGAAGGGTGCCCCGTCCCTGCCTGTGCGGCAGGCGAGCTCGGGTTTTGAGGGCGGGGATTTTAGTGTGGTCTTTTGCCGAAAGGATTCCAGCGCTACTACGGGCAGGGCCAGCTGCACTTCTTCACCTTCAGTTGCAATCGGCGGATGGCCTTGTTGGGCATCAAAAGCTTGTCATGTATTAGCTGCAGTCGGTGATGCGCGGGAGGCTGGGTTTCGAAGACACGCGCGGAGTACAGTGATGCTAAAGCGGCTGAAAATTTGTCTGATTGCCTTGGCCACTCTAGGCTTTGCGTCCGCGCTGTGTGCGCAGAGCAACGTGCAAAATGTGTACGATGCCCTCGGCCGATTGACGCAAGTGATCGATCCCAGCGGGAACGTGGCTACCTACAACTATGATGCGGTGGGGAATCTGCTTTCGATCACGCGGTCGACCACTTCACCCAGCGCGCTGGCGATTTTCAGTTTTTCACCAGGGCAAGGCAGCGTGGGGCAGGCGGTCACGATCCAGGGACAGAACTTCAGCGCGACGCCCGGCAGCAACGTCAGGGAGTCAAACAGCTGAAGAGAGATTTCTCGCTGCGTGGCCGGTCGTTCGCGCAGCGCGAACGAAAGAAAAAGACCGGCCACTCCGCTCGAAATGACAGGTTTTGGATGTGCCGCTCGAGATCACGACGGGGCCGATCAGCGTGACAGTGGGAACTTCGACCGCGACTTCGAGCAGCAACTTCACCGTGCTGGCTGTTCCGGTGATTATTTCGGTGAGCCCGGCGCAGGTGCTGAATTCCACCACGGTCAGCTTTCAGGTGAACGGCTCGAATCTTACGGGCGCGACGTTCTCCTTCTTGCCGGCCTTTGCGCCCGCCGCGATTACCGTCTCGAACGTGAACATCAGCGGAGACGGCACTTCGGCCACCATGACGCTCACGCTGGCGGCGGACGCCGTGGGCACGTTCACGGCGGTAGCCACGAACGCGAATGGGAGCACGCCTTCGGTACCTTCGGCGAGCAACACGCTGACCATCGTTTCAGCGGACCCACTGGGCGACTCGGATGGGGACGGGCTGACCAATCTTTATGAGACGGCCATCGCCACGAACTATGCCGCGGCGAGCACGACGGGAGATGGCCTGCCCGACGGCTGGGCGCTGTTCTATACCTCCGCGCCGCCGCTCAGCGGCTCACTGGCGAGCCAGATCGCACCTAACGGACTGACGTACCTGCAATCGTTCCTGCAAGGCTTGAATCCGCTGCTGAACACTGTGGCTCCGTCGGTTGCGAATGTCTATCCGGTGAACGGCGCGACCAATTACCCCACCAACGGTGTAGTTGTGGTGCGCTTCACGGAGCCACTTTTTGCCGGGGCGAGTCTGACCGCGGCAGAGAGCGCGATAAGAGAGATTTCTCGTTGCGTGGCCGGTCGTTCGCGCAGCGCGAACGAAAGAAAGGACCGGCCACTCCGCTCGAAATGACGGGGTTGGAGAGCGGCTGCGCGAGATGACGATGAGCCGGACGGCGCTCGAAATGGCAGGGAGAGGCGCCGCTCGAAATGACGGCGTTGGGAGGAGTCGTTCGCTCAGACGATTACGTGGGCGGTTTGTTTCGCGGATGCCGTTCGATAGAATTCGCGGTGGAAGGCGGCTTTGGGGCAGAGGGCGGATGGTGAGGGAGGAGTTTATGGAAGCGCGGGGGCAGGGAGAGCGGATGCAGGTGGAAGATTTGTCGCGATACGACCGGCCGGTTGGCGCGCAGTTTCCGCGCGCGAATACGCCGCAGGAACAGGACCGCTACCGGTTGGGTGATGAGCAGGTGGAATTTTTTCACGAGAACGGCTATGTGGCGGGGATTCGGCTTCTGGACGATGCGCAGATCGAGTCGCTGCGCAGGGAATTGGAACAGATGATGAATCCGGCGCACGCGGGGCGCGCGCTGTTCCATGAATATCACTCGAACGAGTCCACGGACCCGAATCGCGTCCTGTTTCATGCGCTGGGCGCGTGGCGGGTGATGCCGGGATTTCACGACTTGCTGTGGAATCCGGCGTTTTTTGTGCCCGCTTCGCAGTTGTTGGGCGGCGCGGTGCGTTTCTGGCACGACCAGCTTTTCTGCAAGCCGGCGCGGCACGGAGGCGTAGTGGCCTGGCATCAGGATTATTCGTACTGGACGCGGACGACTCCACTGGCGCACCTGACCTGCTGGATCGGGCTGGATGATTCGACACGCGAGAATGGGTGCCTGAATTATGTTCCGGGCAGCCACAAATGGCCGGATTTGCCGAAGCCGGTGCTGACCGGAGAAATGGAAGCGATTCGCGGCAGCTTGCCGGAGGAGTTGCGGGAGAAATTCCGGCCGGTGGCGGTGGAGTTGAAAAAAGGCGAAGCGTCGTTTCATCACGCGCGGACCATGCACGGATCCGGTCCAAACAATACGGAAAATGCGCGGCGCGCGACGGTGATCAACGCGGTTCGCGACGGAGTCATGTCGAATACGGACGAGCCGCTGCTCGCAGGTGTGCCGGTGATTCCCGCGGGAGAGAAGCTGGGCGGGAGATTTTTTCCGCTGTTGTGCGGCTAGTGAGCGCCGATGACGAACCTGTAACACCCATGTAATTGCCGGGCAGTTGCGGGGGGCCACGGTTTCCCATAGAGTGGAGACATGCCGTATACCGACATCATCACGATTGAGCCAGGCAAACGAGGCGGAAAGCCATGCATCCGCGGTCTGCGCGTCACTGTGTACGACGTGCTCGAGTACCTGGCCAGCGGCATGACACACGCTGATGTCTTGCGCGAATTTCCGTTTCTCACGGACGAAGATATTCGTGCCTGCCTGGCTTATGCCGCTGATCGCGAGCGCAAGCTGGAAATCTCGAAAGCGTGAAGCTCCTCTTTGATGAAAATCTGCCGCCACGCTTGGCCGGAGCGCTGGCTGACGTGTACCCGAGTTCGAGGCACGTTCATGATTGTGACCTCGGGAGCGCTAACGACTCAAAAATCTGGCAATTCGCGAAAGAAAACGGCTTCGCCATAGTTTCAAAGGACTCGGATTTTCAGGAGCGCAGCGTGCTATTCGGTTCTCCGCCAAAAATCATCTGGCTGCGCGTAGCAAACTGCAGTACTGCAGAAATCGAGGCGTTGTTGCGAATGGCCGCCGCGACGATCACACGTTTTCTTCAAGAAGATGAAGAATCCTGTCTGATACTGGCGCGAAGGTCGAAAGAGAATTAGTCGGTGGCGGCGTTGGCGGGGCGCTCGATGTTGAGGACGGAGGCGACGAAATCGCTGACGCTGAAGCCGAGCTGGCCCCAGAGGCGGCGCTTCAAGCTGGAGTAATCCTGCGCGCCGCTGAAAATATCGGCCATCAACTGGCGGAAAACGGGGCTGCGGCGCATGAACTGCACGACGCGGGTGGTGACCGCGGTGCCGAGAAATGATCCGCGATAGAAACGGCGAACGATGCGCGCGGCGAATTCGAGCTCGCTGCTGAACGCGGCTTTCACCCAGGCGACATATTTTTCCGGGCAGCCTTCCGCGATGGACTTGCCGAGCAATTCGCCGGAGCGCATGGCGTAGAAGAGTCCTTCGCCGGTAAGGGGATCGACCCAGGCGGCGGCGTCGCCCACCAGCGCCCAATTTTTTCCCAGCACAGCGCGCTGCGAAAGCGTGCGGACCTGCGGCGAGGGAAGCACGTGGCTGTAGAAACGCGCGCCTTCGACGGGAATCCCCTGCTTCTGAATGAATTCGTGGAGATGGCCGCGCAGCTCCGCGCTGGTGTGCGAAGCCATGCTGCCGCAAATGCCCACCGAAAGATGATCGCAACGCGGGAAGGACCAGATGTATCCATCGAACTGCGAAAGAAACTGAATGGTGATGGCGTCGGCCAGTTGGGGAACGAAGTAGCCCTGGGTCATTTCGAGTTCGTCGCGCTGCAGAGCGCGGGTTGCCGGCAAAAGCTGGTTGCGAGCTCCGGCGGCGACGACAAGAAAATCGGTGGAGCGCCATTCGCCGTCGATGCAGATGCGCGGCTTTTCGGTGGAAGTGTCCACGGCAACGACGTGCGAGCGCTGGATGGAGCAGCCGGCGGCTTCGGCGCGGTCGAGCAGCAGGCCGTTCAGCACTTTGCGCGAGTAGATGATGATGGGATGGGACATTTCCATCGAGGCGCGCTGGCCGTTGCTGGCGATCAGCTCGATGGAGCGAATGAGTTTCTTGGGATGCGCGTTGTCGAGGAGAAAAGGGAAGCGCTCGACGGCTTTGTGGGTAAGGCCGCCGCCGCAGGGTTTTTCCCAGGCGAGGTGATCGTCGAAGATGGTGACGCGATTCCCGGAGCGGGCGAGTTGCTCGCCGCACATGGCACCAGACGGTCCTCCGCCGATGATGGTAATTTCCGTCATGCGATGACTCGCTTCTACCGGATTCCGCGCCCCGAAAGCGGAATCCTCAGGCGACGGGGAAGATCGCCAAAGCCAACCCGGCGAAGAGTATAGCACCGAAGACAGCGGCGGCAGCGGCGGAGCGCGTCTCGCGGTGCACAACATCTACCGCCAGCCTTTGCAGCACAAAGAAGAAGGCGAAATAGGCGGAGAGGAGAACGATAAGAATCTCTCCTGAACGAAGGAGGAACAGGGCGGCAGTCATGGCCAGCCAGGCGATGGCGCGAAAGACAAGCGGCAGCGTGAGGCGTTTCCAACGGGAAAGCGACCCATAAGGCGCGAGGAAGCATTCTTCAGCGAAATGCCACGGAAGAAACGCGAGAAACATTCCCGGGAAACGCAGCCAGCGCGGAACGGTGAGCGAAGATTCGGAAAAGGTGAGATCGAACCATCCGGAGAAAAGAAACAGCAGAACGAAGGCGGCGAAAGCTGCGGCCAGAATGGCGCGCCAGGAGAAGCGAAAGTTGGCGGCAGCGAGTTTGTGATTCCAGGCGAGAAGCGCGAGCCCGGAAAGAAGAAAGAAGCTGGCGAGGTAGTCGCCCTCAAAGATGTTGAGAAAGCGAAGCGGGACGCCAAGCTTCAGGAGCGCGGCACAAAGAACGGAAACGATGGTTACTTGAAACAGAGAATGCACGGGCTTTGGGAAAGACGCCGACTCGGACGAAACGCCAACCGGCGGTTGCGCGACGAGTTCATGCAGGAACGGGACGACGAGAACACTGAGAGCCACGATGCCCAGGAGGGCGCCAAAAAGCGGAGAGAGCCGGGGCGTTGCGGCCTCGGTCTCGACGCCGAGCAAATGAGCGCTCCACTGCCGGCTTTCGCGAAGGGTGGCAGGATTGAAAATCAGGCTGACGTGCGAAGTGTGAGGAAGCACTACATATTTGTCGGTGGGATCCGCGTTGGATTCGACCAGAGCTGCCGCGGATTCACGCATCGAAGAAGGCTCCCAGGCGCCGCTGAGAACCAAGGTGCGCGGAGGGAGCGGGCCGGAATTGACGAAGAGCAGCATTTCCCGCCAGACGCCACGGCCGGGACGCATGGGAGCCGGAGAAATGGCAATGGCGCCGGCAACGGGAATTCGAGAAGCGGTTTGAACGGCAATGGCGCCGCCCATAGAGTGTCCGGCGAGGATGGTGCGCTGGGGGACGATGGCGCGGCGATCGATGAGCTGCTGCACAAAGGATTCGGCGCAGGCTTGGGCCCGCGCGGGAGTGAACGGCCCGGGAGTTCTGCCATGGCCGGGAAGGTCGGGAACGAAGACGCGGAGGTTTTCAGCGGCAAAACCCTCTGCGATGTACCACATGATGCGTTTGTTGGCGGAGAGGCCGTGAAAGAGGACGACGTAGCCTTGCGGCTCGCCGGAAATTGGCTCGACGATGTCGGTCCGCATGTTGCAGCCGGCAGCGGAGGCAATGGTGGTTTGCGCGCGGTAGGGGTAGAGAGCGACAAGCACGACGGCAACAGCGAGGAGAAGGCCGCCGGTTGCCGCGAAGGCAAGCTTTTTCTTGCCGGTCAAGTGCCGCGCCGCCGGGCGGAACCGGAATTACGCGCGTGATAAACTAATGTTTGCCGGCCGGGGAGCTTGCCGGCTGCATTGGCCCGCATGGAGATTCCTTGCCATCCCGAGTGCTCACACTAGACGAAGCGATTCTGCAATTTGGCCGCGAGAAACGCAACGGAAAGCGCGTGGTATTCACCAACGGATGTTTCGACCTGCTGCATCCCGGGCACATCCAGAGTTTTGAGCAAGCGCGCGCTCTGGGAGACGTTCTGATCGTCGGCGTAAATGGCGATGCGAGCGTGCGTGCGCTGAAAGGACCGGGCCGGCCGATTCTGCCGGAGCGCGAGCGCGCGGAAATTCTGGCGGCGCTGGAAAGCGTCGACGCGGTGATTATTTTTCAGGAAGAAACGCCGCGGGAAGTGATCGCGCGGCTGTTGCCCGACGTTCTCGTAAAGGGCGGCGATTGGCCGGCGGACCAGATTATCGGAAGGGAAGAGGTCGAAGCGGCGGGCGGGCGCGTGGTGCTGGCGCCGGTGGTGCCGGGTTATTCGACTTCGGAAATTTTGCGGAAGATTCGGGAAACGGGATCCTCCTCGCGCGGAGAGTCTTGATCCAAAGCACATGATTCTGCCCGTAGTACGAGAACGCATGGAGGCTTTGCTGCGCCAGCCTGCGCTGGATGCGGCACTGGCGGAGGCGCAGTCCGGCGGCAAGCGCATCGGCATTTCCGGATTGCGCGACGTGGCGAAGGCGCTGGCGGCGAGCTACTTCGCGCATGAATTGCGGCGGCCGGCTTTTCTGATTACGGAGTCGAACCGGCGCGCTGAAGCAATCGCGGAGACGCTGCAGTTTTTCTCCGGAATTTTTCCCGGCGCGACGGGCGGAGTGGCGGTGCTACCGGCGTTCGATAGCTTGCCGTGGGAAGCGCGAAGTCCACACCCGGACATTCTGGAGCGGCGTGCGGCGACGCTGTACCGGTTGGCGGCGGGGCAGGTGTCTCTGGTAGTCGCTCCGGCGGCGGCTGCCCTGTGGAGGTACCGCGAACGGCCGAGTTATGTGGATTTGGCGCGGCTGCTGGAACGCGACGCGGAAGTAGCGATGGAATCGTTTCTGGCGCATCTCGGGGCGGTGGGTTACGCGCGAACGGAAATGGTCGAGCTGCCGGGGCAATTCGCGGTGCGCGGCGGAATCGTGGACGTGTTTTCGCCGGAAGCGCCGCGGCCGGTGCGCATCGAGTTGCTCGGCGACACGGTGGAGTCGGTGAGGGAATTCGATCCGCGCACGCAGCGTTCGATCGCGCCGGTGGTGAGGACGCTGCTGCTGCCGCTGGCGGAGTGGTCCGTGCCGGCGGAGGGGAGCGAGTCG
>Ga0079220_10000046_pt1 | contig 22540 bp, 19 predicted proteins | sample GAAS100_FD_75071 | JGI IMG/M metagenome (GOLD analysis project Ga0079220, IMG submission 75071) | Agricultural soil microbial communities from Georgia to study Nitrogen management - GA AS100 | ecosystem: Environmental > Terrestrial > Soil > Agricultural land | place: USA: Georgia | collected... | reverse complement strand
GGGAGAGCGGGTGGTGTCGAATGGAGGTCATGCGGAAGTGGTGAGCGTGCCGAAGAACTTGTGCGCGCGAGTGCCGGAGGAAGTGGAGGATGAGTCGGCGGTTTTCACGGTGCTGGGGGCGATTGGTCTACAGGGGTTGCGGTTGGCGGAACCGACGCTGGGCGAAACGGTGGTGGTTATCGGGCTGGGGCTGATTGGGTTGATGACAGTGCAGATGCTGCGGGCTCAGGGCTGCCGAGTGATGGGCGTCGATTATGATCCGGAGCGCGTGGCGATGGCGCGGGGATTTGGAGTGCACGCGGCGGAGGCCTCCGCGGGCGGGGACGTTGTGCAGGATGCTATGAATTTCTCGCGAGGCCGAGGCGTGGATGCGGTGATCGTTACGGCGTCAACGCAAAGTTCGAGTCCGATCTCGCAAGCGGCGAGGATGTGCCGAAAGCGCGGACGGATTGTGCTGGTTGGGGTGACAGGGCTGGATCTCTCTAGGCAGGACTTTTACGAGAAGGAACTGAATTTTCGGGTGTCGTGTTCCTACGGTCCCGGCCGCTACGACGCGGATTATGAGCAGAAGGGCCATGACTATCCAATCGGCTTTGTACGCTGGACGGAACAGCGAAATTTCGAGGCTGTTCTCGAGATGATGGCTTCGAGCGCTCTGAACGCGGCGACGCTAATCACACATCGCTATTCGATTGAGCAGGCCGAAGAGGCCTATTCGGTCCTGGCGGGGGACGAGTCGTCGCTGGGCATAGTGTTGCAGTATCCGCAAGTTGTCGACGAGCGTGCCGGGAGGCGAACGGTAGCGTTTGAATCCGCGCGGAAATCATTCACCACAGCCACAAGAGCTGTCGTGGGCTGTATCGGAGCCGGAAACTATGGAGGACGTGTTCTTCTCCCTATCGTGGCGAAACTTGGGGCGGAACTCCATACCATAGCCAGCGCTAACGGCTTGAGCGCCGTTCACTACGGCAAGAAGTTCGGTTTTGCGAATGCCTCTTCGAGCGTTGAGGAACTGTTAGCGGCGAAGGGCATCAATACTTTGTTTATCGCCACGCGACACGACAGTCATGCCCGACTTGCATCCGATGGGCTGAGAAGCGGCCGGCATATTTACGTTGACAAGCCCCTGGCGCTGAGCAGGGAACAGCTCGAAGAAGTTGAACAAGCTCACCGACAGGCGGCGGAACGCGGGCTGGAACGGATCATGATGGTCGGTTTCAATCGGAGATTTTCGCCGCATTCACAGCGCATGCGCGAGATCCTGCGGCGAATCGAAGGTCCGAAATCCATCGCTATGCTGGTAAACGCAGGCGCCGTTCCGGCGGCACACTGGACGCAGGACGATATGTTTGGCGGAGGGCGAATTTTGGGTGAGGCGTGTCACTTCATCGATCTGGCCCGCTATCTTGCCGGCTCGAAAATTGCGCGGGTAAGCGCCAGTGCAATGGCAAGCGCCAGCACGGGAGTCCTCCGGGACACGGCGGCAATCTCGCTGGATTTTGCAGACGGATCGGTCGCATCGATTCAGTATTATGCCAACGGGCACCGCTCTTTTCCGAAAGAGAGAGTAGAGGCCTTCGCGTCCGGCCGGATTCTGCAGCTGGAGAATTTTCGTGTTCTGCGCGCTTATGGAGTTCCGGGGTTCAAGAAATTCCACACTTGGCGGCAGGACAAAGGACACGCAGGTTGTGTCGGCGCCTTTCTGAAAGCAGTGACCTCGGGCGGGCCTTCGCCTATTCCGGCTGAGGAGATTTTCGAAGTATCGCGCGCGGCGATCGAAGCAGCAGAGTGTGTCAAGAGTGGCCATCAGCACCGTGCTTCCTATTCAAGCTAAAGAGATTCCTGAAGCTGTCTTGCCAGAGCACGGTCGTGCCGCTGCTTCGTCGAATTCAGCGATGCGCGAAGCAAATTCGCGAGCAGAGATCGATTCTCAGTTCGCGAAGGAGGACATCTCGAATTGGCGGCGCCTTTCGTCGCTCGCGTCCACGGTGGGACGTTTAGGTGCGGGGAACGTCGCCCGAGTCGCCATCCACCGCTGCTTTAAGCACGCGGGAATTTACCGGGTCTTATCGCCACGTTCAGCGCGCCTGCCAGCCTTTGCTCTTGATGTTGCGGGACATCGAGCAGCGGCAGTCACGTTCCATTTCGATCGATCGGTGCTTTTGGAAGCTGATGAGCTATTGGAGGGCACAGCTAGCTATTTTTCTGCGCATCGGTTCCAGGTCGGAAACCCGCCGGATTGGTTTCTGAACCCGTTTCAGAACACAAGGGATCAACGCTCTGACAGGCACTGGAGCGAGGTTGATGATTTTAACGCGGAAGGTGGCGACATCAAGGCGATGTGGGAGATGTCCCGGTTCAGTTGGGCGCTCGTTTTGGCGCGCGCCTGGAGGATCAGCGGAGATACGAGATATCTCTCCACACTACAGTTATGGATTGGGGATTGGTGGAAGCACAATCCTCCCAATACAGGGCCTAACTGGGTGTGCGGACAGGAAAGCGCGATCCGGCTGATTAACACGCTTTTGGCCCTGCGTTTGGCCGGCTGCGAAGAGAGCGGCGGAGTGGCATTGGCGGACTTTATTGAGGCGCATTGCCGGCGCATTGCCCTTACGGCGCTTTACGCCGTGGCTCAGGATAACAATCACGCGACAAGCGAGGCTGCGGGACTCTTCATAGGCGGCACAGCATTGGCTAGATGTTCGGTCGAGGCCAAACGGCGGGGCCAAAGGTGGGCGCAAAAAGGCCGCAGACTGCTTGAACGGAGTGTCTCACGACTGATTCTGACGGACGGGAGTTTCTCGCAAGGTTCGCTGACTTATCATCGCTTGGCCCTGGATACGCTAAGCCTTGTCGAGACCTGGCGCCGTTCGTTAGGCGAGCGGCCCTTTACTGCGACGTTTTACGCGCGCGCAGAAGCGGCGACGGAGTGGCTCAGAGCTTTCATCGACCCGCAGAGAGGCGACGGCCCCAATCTTGGGGCAAACGACGGAACACAACCGTACCGTTTGCACGGAGGGGAGTATCGCGATTTTCGGCCGTGCCTCCAACTCGCCTCTCAGGTATTCGACTGCGAACGGAATCTGGATCCAGGACCCTGGGACGAGCCCGGGGGTTGGCTTGGCATTACGCCGCGGCAAACCAAGCGGCGCGGTCAGGACGAATTGACGAGCAAAGTCTACCCAGACGGCGGTTACGTGATCTTGCGCGACAACAGCGGCGCAGTTGTTCTACTGCGAGTCCCCACGGCGCGGTTTCGTCCTTCCCATGCCGACGCCTTGCACTTGGATCTGTGGTGGAAAGGGGAGAACTTGCTGAGGGACGGTGGCAGCTATTCCTACGGGGATAAAGAGTCCCTGGGAAGCTCGCTCGCGAGCGTAGTAGGTCACAACGTACCGCAGTTTGACGGACACGATCAAATGCCGAAGCTCGGCCGCTTTCTGTACGGGAGCTGGATCCGCGTAAAGGGGAATAGCGCAATTGCTACAGGCGCCGACGGAGAGCAAGGATGGTCCGGTATGTATACCGATGCGCGTGGGGCGGTGCACAAGCGCAGCGTCAGTTTGAAGGGAAGCGTTTTGCGCGTCATTGATGAACTTCGCGGATTCAAGGACAGGGCCATCCTGCGGTGGCGGCTCTCGAATGGAGAATGGTTCCTTCATAAGACCGGATGCTCTTCAGCAAAGGCGCGCATTGAGATCGAGAGCACAGTGCCTGTTGCACGTGTCAGCATGCAGGGCGGGTGGGAGTCGCGTCACTATTTCGAGAAGTCGTCAATTCCTGTTCTCGAAAAGGAGATACACAAGTCGCCCGCTGTACTGACGACGACTATTCAGCTGTTCTGAATTTATGCGCGTTCTGTATTTTCATCAGCATTTCACAACCCCGGAGGGCTCGACCGGGACGCGTTCCTTCGAGGTTTCCAAACGACTGCTCGCCGCAGGCCACCAGGTGACGATGATCTGTGGCGCAGGCGCCCTCGCCAAAACGGGACTTTCCGGCCCATTCAAAAAAGGGCGTCGCGAGGGCATGGTTGACGGGATTCGCGTCATTGAGTTCGAGCTACCTTATTCGAATCACGACGACTTTCTGCGCCGCTCATGGACGTTTGTCCGATTTGCCGTTCGGAGCGTGATCCTCGCCATGCGGCGAGATTACGACGTGGTATTCGCGACCTCGACGCCCTTGACGGCTGCGCTGCCAGGAATTGCGGCGCGTTGGCTTCGCGGGAAGCCTTTCGTTTTCGAGGTACGAGACCTGTGGCCCGAACTGCCGCGAGCGATGGGAGTTATTCGCAACCCGTTGGTTTTGTGGGCTATGAGCGTGCTGGAATATGTAGCGTACCATTCCGCCGCTGCTTGCATTGCGCTTTCACCGGGTATAGCGGAAGGCATCATCAGGCGCGGCATCTCTGAACGATTGGTGAGCATAATCCCCAACGGATGCGATCTGGACCTTTTTAAGCCCGATATAACGGAAGCAGTTCCGGAGATTCCGGGTGTCGATCCGAAGGCATTTGTTGCGGCCTTTGCCGGCGCGCATGGTATCGCCAACGGACTGGGGGCAGTGCTGAATGCCGCTTCGGTTCTGCGATCCCGAGGCCGGCGCGACATCGCGTTTGTATTTATCGGCGATGGGAAAGAAAAGCCAGGCCTCGTTGAACGAGCGCGAAGCGAGAACCTGGAAAATTGTTTCTTTGCAGGGCCGATGCCAAAGAAGGCCTTGGCACGGTTCCTGAGCCGCCGAGCGAATCTTGGGTTGATGATCCTTTCGAATATTCCCGCGTTTTACTATGGCACCTCTCCGAACAAATTTTTCGACTACCTTGCCAGCGGATTGCCGGTCCTGGTGAATTATCCCGGCTGGATTGCGGAAATGGTGAGCTCCGCGGGAATCGGCGCCGCAGTTCCGGTGAATGATCCTACAGCGTTTGCGGATGCGATCGAAGAAATGGCGGATTCGGGCGGAGCTTTGATGGAGAAAAAGATCCGTGCCCGCCAGCTGGCCGAACGTGAATTCGTGCGGGAGATGTTGGCGAGACAGTGTGTGTCTGTTCTGGAGGGCGTCTGCCTGGAAGAGGCCTCGCAAGCACGCAGCCAACAGGTTAGCGAACAAGGTCATGCCGCAGAACCTTCAAACTAAGGCGGACAACAGAGTGGGAACGCAGTCTGGCCGACATTTCCAGGATTGCCGAGTCGATCTCAGTAGAAAGCCAGACTCTAAACGCCGCTCCATGCGTCAGATGTTTGTCTCATCCGTGTACGCGACGCACAATCGTTCACACGAGATCAGATCATCGCTCGGCCGTTGCCTTTCGCTCCTTCGCCCAGGCTCACGGGGACTGGTGGTTGGGTCGGGGTCGACCGACCTGCACCCGGTACTGATCAACTTAGATCTCGTACCGGGCCGCAACGTTCACGTGCGTGGATCCGCTGAAAGTTTGCCGTTCCCCGATTCGACCTTTGACTTGGTGTTGTCGCAGGAGGTCCTCGAACACGTTAGGAACCCTTTCTCGGCCATGTGTGAAATGAAGCGAGTATTAAAAAGAGGAGGAGTCCTTTATTGTCAAGTACCTTTTATAATTGGCTATCACCCTGGCCCTACCGATTTCTGGCGGTTCACAAAGGAGGGAGTAGCGGAACTCGTGGAGCAAGCAGGACTAACTTGCCAGGAGGTAAAGGTTGCAGTCGGCCCGGGCACCGGGTTCTACAGAATCATTGTAGAATTCATTGCGGTTTTAGCGGCCCGTTTCTGGTCTGTTCTTTACATTCCCGCAAAAGGGCTCTCCGCAGTTGCGTTCTACCCACTCAAATGGTTGGATCGATTTCTGTCGAAAAGCCCGGAAATCGACCGCATTTCCGGAGGTTACCTTGTCATTGCTACGCACTAACCTTTTGTTTGCCTGACGATCGGGAGAAGGCACGAATTTAGATGAAAACTACGATTTTGTTCTCCTCGGTGGGCCGGCGTACTCAGCTGATTCAATGTTTTAGATGTGCGCTCAAAAAGATGGGGTTGGAAGGCTATTTCGTCGGGATCGACGCAACGCGTTCTGCGCCTGCGGCACATTTCGTCGATGAGTTCATTCATGTTCCGCGATGCGATGCGCCCAATTTTGTTGAGATCGTCAGCGAGCTTTGTAGAGTCAAGAATGTCGCACTGCTATTGCCCATAATCGACGCGGAGTTGTTGCTTTACGCTTTGCGTGCCGAAGAGTTTGCGAATTTCGGAACGCGAGTCGCAATATCTTCCCCTGGCGCTATCGATCTCTGCCTAGACAAAAGAAAGTCCAACCGGTGGTTGACAGAAAACGGTTTTCCCACCGTTCGACAAACGACCATCGAGCTAATGTTGCGAAGACCCGAAGAATGGAGGTTTCCGCTGATCGCTAAACCACGTTGCGGAAGTGCTTCGGTTGGCGTCCGTGTGTTGAGGTCAATGGATTCGGCCCATGAACAGGCGAAAGAGAGTCTCGATCTGATTGTCGAGGAAATTGCCGAAGGCGATGAGTATACGGTAAATGCGTTTGTCAATCGGTCTGGCCGATGCGTCTGTGCGGTACCTCACCATCGGCTGGAAGTCAGAGCCGGAGAGGTCTCGAAAGGGATAACTGCGAAAAACGCAAAGATCATGAGGTTGATTACGGAAGTTGTGGAACGAATGCCGGGTGCCTACGGTCCTTTGAACGTTCAGGGATTTTTGGCGAAAGATGGCGTCTTCAAAATTACGGAGATTAATCCGCGTTTCGGCGGCGGATACCCGCTGGCCCACGAAGCGGGCGTTGATTTTCCGAGGTGGCTGCTGGACGAGTTGCTTAACTTCAGGTCAGTAAATTTCTTTGAAGACTGGCAAGACGGTTTGGCGATGCTCCGCTACGATTCCGCGGTTTTTTTGCCTGTTCATCAGATACAAGACCGTCAATCATGAATCCTCTTTGTATAGTTTTTGACCTCGACGACACTCTTTATCTCGAACGGGAGTATGTGTGGAGTGGCTTCCGAGCTTTGGAGCCGTGGGTGAAATCAAACCTAGGGGTGAGGGATTTCCGCGCAAGCGCGTGGCGACTATTTGAACAAGGCGTGCGAGGAAGGATTTTTGACGAGGTACTGTTGCAATCCGGAGTAGAGCCACGGCCGCTGACGATAACAACAATGGTCGACCTATATAGGAGACATCGGCCTCGCATCAATATGGCTCCGGACGCCGATCGTTGCCTCGAACGTCTTCAAGGTAGGGTTGATCTCGCCCTCATCACCGATGGGCCAGAATGCTCGCAACGCAACAAGATCGATGCTCTCTGTATCGGCTGGCGGTTTCAGAAGGTAGTACTGACATCGACCTTGGGCGCGACGTACGAAAAACCCCACGTTAAAGCCTTCTTGGCTGTTCAGGAAACTCTCGGCGGACCAGCGGACCGTTATATCTATGTCGGCGATAATCCGCAAAAGGACTTCGTTGGACCCCGTCGATTGGGTTGGAAAACCGTTCGGATCAGGCGGGCTCAAGGGCTTTACAGTTCGGCGGAAAGCGTTCAAGGAGAGGATGCGGATCATGAAGTATTTGAGTTAACATCGCAATTCGATTCGTTGTTTTCTGTTTGGGGATAAACCTCAACGATACGCGTAATGGTCCTACATACAGTGCGGTTACTCCGTAAGTCCTTATTCAAGCAGCTCCCCCTGGATCGACTTTAGGTTATAAACAGGAAAGGACTCACACGTGAATCCGAATTGGCTTGTGATCCGTTGGAAAGAGCTGAAGACCGAAAACCGGAGATTTCCGTGGAAGGCAGCTCTTGTGAGGATGGGCGCTGACGTTCTTTCAGCCAACGTTTCTCTGATGCTTGCCTTCACACTGTGGTATTTGTTTTACGTCGAGGTCCTTCACGTTGAGGGAACAGCAGAATTGGCCAATCGCTTCAAAACCTTTTTCATCGGTTACGCAGTTGTGTGGTCCCTGTTGACACTTCTGGTTTTTCATCTTCATGGGTTTTATACAAGGACCAGAGGGTACGTGCGGCGGTATAAGGCTCTCGTCGTGCTCCGTGCGGTAAGCCTTCTGGTGGTCACTTTCGTATTCGCCGATTATTTTCTGTATCGAGGCGAGTTATTCCCGCGCGGTGTGGCTCTGCTCAGCTGGACGCTCCTGCTCGCGACGGTGGGCGGCAGCCGCTTCATTAAGTTCAGTTTTCTCAAACGATACTATGTGGAACCGAAGAAGGGCCCGATGACCACAGAGCGAATACTGGTGGTCGGGGGAGCGGGTTACCTGGGATCGGCGTTGGTGCCAATGCTTCTAAACCACGGTTATTCAGTCCGCGTACTAGACTCCCTGCTTTTCGGAAACGAATCGCTGAAAACCGTTGAAAAGCATCCCAACTTTGAACTGGTTCAGGGAGACGTACGGGACATACAGTCGGTGGTCCAGTCGATGAAAGGGATCGACACGGTCATTCACCTGGCGGCAATTGTGGGCGACCCGGCTTGCGAGGAAAACCCGCAACTAGCAGCAGAAATAAATCGCGCTGCCACGCGGATGTTGGTTGACGTCAGTCGCGGACATGGGGTGCGGCGTTTTCTTTTTGCCTCGACATGTAGCGTCTATGGCGCCTCCGATTTTTTGATGGATGAGCACGCGCAGGTTGCGCCTATTTCTCTGTACGCTCAGACGAAATTAGACTCGGAGAGCATCCTTCTCGATTCCGAGAGTGCGGACTTTCATCCAACGATCCTGCGGCTGGCGACTCTATTCGGCAGTTCTCCGCGGCCACGATACGATCTCGTCGTGAATCTTCTTACGATGCGGGCCGTGTGCATGGGAAAGATCACGATCTTTAACGGAGAGCAATGGCGGCCATTCATGCATGTCCATGACGCCGCGCGCGCTTTTGTGGCTGCTCTGGAAGTAAACGATCCCGAGATCGTTGCGGGAGAGATCTTCAACGCCGGGTCCTATGGATTAAATCACCGACTTTCAGAGATCGCTGAGTTTATCTCCAGGATTGTTCCCGCCGTCGCGATTGAGCGTATCGAAAACGAGGACAGGCGCAACTACCGCGTCTCATTTGACAAGATACATACGCGTTTGAAGTTTACGTGTGTCCGGGGCATCGAGGAAGGCATTCGAGAGATGGCGGAAGCGGTTCGCAGATCACCTGTGGAAGATTTTTCTGCGGAGGTGTTTAATAATCGCGCAATGGTTAGGCTGTATGCGCAAAGTGCTGACTCGAAGCGCTCAAGCATTAGAATACTCGAAGCCCTCTCGCGAGCAGCGAGCGCAAAGTGACATCGCACCCATCCCGATCAGGTAGCTGAGCTCGGCGTTTTCTCGGCATGAGTCAGACTGCATACGCGACATATCGATGGTGGACACGAAGACCATTGAGTTCCAAACGACCTTTAAGACATCGGCAAAACGGCTTTTGGACGTATGTGCTTCGTGCGCCGGTTTAGTTCTGTTTTCTCCCGTCTTCGTACTGCTCTCGTTGATTATTCGGGTCGTCATGGGGCCGCCGGTTTTTTTTAGGCAGCAAAGGGCTGGGCTTGGCGGTCGCACATTTGAGGTGATGAAGTTTAGGACAATGAGCACAGCTCATGATGAACAAGGAAGGTTGTTGCCGGATAGAGAGCGGTTGACAATGCTCGGCAGGTTCCTGCGTGACTACAGTCTGGATGAACTTCCTCAGCTTTGGAATATCTGTATTGGGGAGATGAGCTTCGTTGGTCCTCGCCCACTGCTGACAAAGTATTTAGCATTCTATTCCGCCGACCAAGCGCGCCGGCATCAGGTGAAGCCGGGCTTGACGGGATGGGCACAGGTAAGTGGTCGAAATGCCCTTAGCTGGGACGAGAGATTTGAACTAGACCTTTGGTACGTGGACCATTGGGATCTTCTGTTAGACGCCAAGATAATCTTCAAAACCGTGCGTAGCGTTCTGCGACGGGAAGGGACTTTGGACGGGCAGGGAACTATGCCCGAATTCACCGGCAATACGAAGCATCCCAGGGGCTCAGTAGATTGCCGACCTGATAGCCGATGACATGCGAATATGGGGCTGTCGCCGTGGATGATATTCCGGATCATGTGGTGGCCTTCGGAGTGCCAGCGACCGTCCAAAGAGATTTTTGTTTGCCAGTGAAAACCAATCAGGAACCCATGCCTCAATGAACCTCAAAAATGCTGCCGAGCATCTCGCTGTTCAAGGGGGCCGACCCGTAAGAACATCAGCTTTTCCTCCATGGCCTTGCTTCGAAGAAGACGAAATTGAGTCGGTCGGCCAGATTCTGCGTTCAGGACGCGTGAATTACTGGACCGGAGATGAGGGGCGGAAATTCGAAAGAGAATTTGCCGAACAGGCCGGATGTGAATTTGGCATTGCGGTGGCGAATGGAACGGTAGCCCTGGAGCTGGCGCTTTACGCTCTCGGGGTCGGTTCTGGCGACGAGGTGATCGTGCCTACCCGGACTTTCGTCGCTTCAGCAAGTTGTGCCGTGATGAGGGGAGCCAAACCGGTAATCGCCGACGTGGACCGAGACAGCCAGAATTTGAAGGCAGATATAATTCGCCCACTCATCAATCGCCGGACGAAGGCTGTCGTAGCCGTTCATCTGGCCGGCTGGCCGTGCGATATGGAGCCGATTATGGCTCTGGCTAAGGAACACGGATTGAAGGTCATTGAAGACTGCGCGCAATGCCACGGCGCTTTGTACCGGGGCAGACCTGTCGGTTCGTTGGCGGATATCGCGGCATTCTCATTTTGCCAAGACAAAATCATGACGACGGGCGGAGAAGGGGGGATGCTAACGACGAACGACCCGGATCTGTGGAACCGTGCCTGGAGCTTCAAAGACCACGGGAAAAGCTACGAAGCTGTGTACAAGCGACAGCATCCGCCAGGATTTCGATGGCTGCACGAATCGTTCGGAACAAACTGGAGACTTACGGAGATGCAGTCGGCGCTGGGCCGCGTGTTGCTTAAAAAACTGCCGGAACATGTGAGGATTCGCAGAAGAAACGCAGCAATGCTTACCGGCGTTTTGCAAGGGATCCCGGCGGTGCGCGTGACCTTGCCCCCTGCAGACATCAAGCATTCTTATTACAAGTATTACGCGTTTGTGAGGCCAGAACTGCTTGAGAATGGGTGGACTAGGGATCGTGTCGTCGCGGCGATCGCCGCGGAAGGCGTTCCTTGTTTTACCGGGAGTTGCAGCGAAATCTACTTGGAGAAGGCATTTCCGGCGGATATGCGTCCGGCAAGCAGACTCCCAGTCGCTCAAGAATTGGGCGAAACTGCGCTTATGTTTCTCGTGCACCCTACGATTACTGAGGAAGACATGTTCGATACATGCCGCGCGATCCAGAAGGTTTTCGCAGCAGCAACTAGAAACCGGGTGGAAGTGTCATCGCCTTTTGATGTAAACCGAAGTTTCGAAGCGCCAGATTTCCAAGCGAGGTGACCATGAAAGGGGTTGTACTTGCGGGTGGGACTGGGAGCAGGCTCAATCCGCTGACGAAAGTCACGAACAAGCACCTGTTGCCCGTGTATGACAAGCCCATGGTGTACTATCCGATTCAAACGCTCGTTAACGCCGGAATCGAGGAGATTCTGCTGGTAACGGGAGGCAAGAACGCAGGAGACTTCCTTCGGCTGCTTGGTAACGGACGCGATTTTGGTTTGAAGCATCTGAATTACACGTACCAGGAGGGCGAGGGAGGAATTGCGGAAGCCCTGGGGCTGGCACAGCATTTTGCCGACGGCGATCTGCTTTGCGTGATTCTCGGCGATAACATCATCGAAACGAACATTTGCCGGGCCGTGGAGGGCTTCAAGAGTCAAGGGCAAGGAGCCAAGATCCTCCTCAAGGAAGTTCCTGATGCGGATCGTTTCGGGGTGGCCGAAATTCGCGGCGATCACGTAATCGGCATTCAAGAAAAACCAAGAGCGCCTAAATCCAACTTTGCTGTTATCGGCGTTTACTTGTACGACGGAACGGTTTTCGAAAAGATTCGCCGCCTAAAGCCTTCCGGGCGGGGCGAACTAGAAATCACGGATGTTAATAATTTCTACATTGAAGAGGGCAGTCTCACCTACGAAAAGCTCGACGGCTGGTGGACCGACGCCGGTACTTTCGAGTCGCTTCTGCGCGCAAACGAGCTTGTCGCCAGGACCGGTGCGAACAAGCTCGACCGTGGCGCAAGAGCTGCGTGTCAGGAAGTCACTCAATGAGAATGCTGGTTACGGGCGGAGCGGGCTTTATTGGTTCCAATTTCATTCGCTATGTCCTTCGCGCGAGAGAAGACTGTGAGATCGTTAACTACGACAAGCTGACGTATGCCGGCAATCTAGCGAACCTGGAATCTGCCGCGGGCGACCGACGGTACAGTTTTGTGCGAGGCGACATTTGCGACGCTGCGCTCCTCGAGAGGGCAATTCAGAGGTGCGATGCTGTTGTACATTTCGCCGCTGAATCTCACGTTGACCGGAGCATCTATGAGCCCGCCCCGGTTATCCAGACCAACGTTAACGGCACTTTCGCGCTTCTTGAAGCGGCGCGGCGCCTGTCGGTATCCCGCTTCGTTCATGTTTCCACGGACGAGGTTTACGGAGACATTCCCGCGGGCGTATTTGCAGACGAATGCTTCCCGCTATTGCCCAACAGTCCGTACTCCGCGTCTAAAGCCAGCGCGGATCTGCTTGTGCGCTCTTACGTGCGCACATATGGCTTCCCGGCGATGATCACGCGGTCGTCGAACAACTACGGGCCCTTCCAGTTTCCGGAGAAATTCCTGCCGTTGATGATTACGAATGCCCTCGATGACAAAGCACTGCCCATTTACGGTGATGGAAAGCAGGAACGTGACTGGCTCCATGTGGAGGACAACTGCAGGGGCATACTGGCGGTACTGGAGCGCGGGCGAGCCGGCGAAGTCTACAATATCGGCGGGCTCGACGTTATAGAAAACATTGATATGGCCCGGCGCTTGTTACGGCTTGCGGGACGTAATGAGACTCTGCTTTCGTTCGTTAAGGACCGCCCGGGACACGATCGCCGGTACGCGCTTAACTGCGCCAAGATCGCCAACGAATTAGGATGGAGGCCGGAAGTCCCGTTAGAGGCTGGCTTAAGCGACACAATCGACTGGTACAAGAACAACAAGAGTTGGCTTAACAGTGTCCGTGCCGGAGAGTACCGCCAATATTATGAAAAATACTATGAGAAACGCGACAGCTCTTTGCAGGCATTCGCCGCTCTTTCCACGCGCCAATAGGGTGCGTTATTCCTTTTGAGCCGGACCGCTGTGCACCTGAGAGAATCAACAGATGGAGCGAATCGAAACCAGTCTGCCGGGAGTCTGGGAACTGCGCCCCAAGGTGTTCCGTGACCAGCGAGGCTTTTTTCTCGAGACCTACCACCGTACCCGTCTGGCCGAGTTGGGAATCAACGACGTTTTTGTTCAAGACAACCACTCCTGCTCGGTCAAGGGAACGCTCCGCGGTCTTCACTATCAACTGAAGCATCCTCAGGCGAAGCTTTGCCGCGTCATTGAAGGCGAAGCATTGGACGTCGCCGTTGACATACGGGTCGGCTCCCCGTTTTTGGGGAAATGGACCAGTGTTCTGCTGTCGGCAAGCAAGCAAAACCAAATTTATATTCCCGCTGGTTTTGCTCATGGATTTCTAGCGCTTACAGACACGGTCCAGTTTCTTTATAAATGTACCGACTTCTATCAACCCGGAGATGAACGCGGCGTCCTTTGGAGCGATCCGGGGCTGAGCATACGCTGGGGGACTTCCAATCCGACCATCTCCGAAAAAGACGCGAAGAATCCTCTACTTGCCGAGGTCCCGCCAGAAAACCTTCCGACTTATGAGCTGCCATGAAGCCGGTCATCCTGCTCACGGGAAGGAACGGTCAAGTCGGTTCGGAATTAGCTCAACTCCTTCCGCTCATGGGTGAGTTGGTTGCGTTCTCGCGGAATGAACTGGATTTATCCGATACTGCTGCGATTCGCGCGACCGTACGGAATATTCGGCCGCAGATAATTGTCAACGCAGCCGCGTACACAGCCGTCGATGCGGCAGAAAACGACCGCGCTGCCGCGTGTGCGATCAACGGTGAGGCCCCCGGGATTCTTGCTGATGAGGCAAAGAGGATCGACGCCTTCCTAGTACATTACTCGACGGACTATGTGTTTGACGGTTCAAAGTCGGCCCCCTATGAAGAGTGCGATGCTACAGCCCCCGCCAACATCTACGGCGAAACAAAACTTGCCGGGGAGCAAGCCATCAGAGATTCTGGGGCGCATCATTTCGTCTTTCGAACTTCGTGGGTTTACAGCACCCGCGGTAAGAATTTTCTCCGAACGATTCTGCGGCTTGCCACAGCGAACAACGAATTGAGAGTGGTTCGCGATCAGACCGGCTCCCCAACTTGGAGTTATGAAATCGCTGCGGCAACGGCGAAGATTCTGGCCATGTTCGCCGGAGAGGAGAACCGGCAGGCCCTGACAGAGGCAAGCGGCACGTATCACATGACCGCGGCGGGTCAAGCGTCCTGGTACGATTTTGCCGGAGCAATATTGGATGAAGCAGCGCAAGCGCCGACGGATATTCCGTGGTTGGCTGATACCACGGGCAGCAGACCCTTGATCGCCCACAGCGTCATTCCGATTTCGACCAAGGACTACGCTACTCCGGCAATCAGGCCGGCATATTCAGTTCTTTCAAACGCCTTGCTCCGGCGAACCTTTGGGGTTGCCTTGCCAGACTGGCGCATGCAACTTCGTTGTTTCTTTCGATCGAGCTGCGGGCGGCCGGATGCCCTTGTCTGCCGTATGCCTCCGAGCGCCGCAACAAGTGAGTAAGGCCGGAGGTGTTAGGTGACAGTTGGCGCGCTGCACCCTCCGAAGCCCGCTAGCTCAAACTGTGACCACATGACCAAGCTCACCCGGTCGCGCGCCTACTGCACCGTGATTGTGAGCGTCGTGCTGTGCGAAAGGGCGCCAGACTGTGCCGTCACCACCACAGATGCCGTACCACGATTACTCGGTGGATTGTTGCTGTATCCACCGCAACCCTCCAAAGCGAAGGACAAGGAGATGGCGACCAACAACGCCGCAGCAGCAAACACGCGTCTGTCGGCAGAAGGCAAGTTCCTTCCGCGCCAAAACAGGAAAATGAGCATCATCAGGCCGGCGAAAGAAGATGTGCAAGCGGTCCAACGAAAAGGCAGCAAGCCAAAGCGGGCAACGCTTGCGGACGTGGTCACGGTAAGAGTTGTGCTCGACGGAGCTCCTGCTGGCGTCAAAGTAGACGGATTAAACGAGCAAGCAATTCCAGCCGACGGAGAACACGAAAATGCGACGTTTCCAGCAAAACCTGCCGAGGGAGTGACCGTCAGCACAAATTGAGCAGACTGCCCGGCGGGCACGCTGGCACTCGCTGGAGCTGCCGCGAACGTAAAGTCCGGGGTGGAAACATTAACCGTTGCCGGCGCGGAAGCGCTCGCTTGAAATTTGTCGTCCCCAGTATAAAACGCCCGAATCGAGTGCACACCCGCTAGCAAAGTATCGACCCTCAAGACAGCCACGCCGCTCACGTCGAGCGTCGCGGCTCCCACCTTCGAATCCCCCTCCAGAAAGACCACCTGGCCTGTGGGGACTCCCTCAGTTGAAGTGACTGTCGCGGTCAGGGTGATCGACGCGCCCGGAGTTGTGTTTGCCGGGGCGGCGAGCGCAACCTGTGTCGCGGCTCCCGCGATTTCAACCTGGATCTCAGAGCTGCTGCGGAGAAAGGTGCCGTCGCCGCCGTAGCGCGCGAGGATCCGGTGCGTTCCTGCTCCGGTCAGGATGGTGCTGAGACTCGCGACACCATCGATCAGATCTGTGACTGCCACCGGCGCGTCGCCATCCTGGATGGCAACGAAGCCCGTAGGAATGCCTGTATTTCCTGGAGCGGCAGAAACGGCGACCATAATTGCCGGCAGCGAGTCCGGCTGTGCTGAAGAAAAACTCGCGCGTGTCGTGCTCACAAGGCCGGTTGTAATCGTGCCGAAGAGGCCGTTCTGGCCGTCGTTGATTCCAGCGGTGAAATACAATGTGTTCGGGTCCCCGAATCCGTCAGAGCGGAAAGCGAGGGCATGAAGACCGTGAATCGCGAGCAAATTGCCGTCACCGTCCTGGAGTTCTCGCGCAAAATCTCCCGTGACCGGGTCAAATGCACTGATTGTTCCATCTCCAGTATTGGCGACCAGAATGTCATTGCTGAATGGGCCGAAATTGGCGCTGGCCCGCGCGACACCCCAAGGAGCATTCAATGACCCGGCTGTGGCAAATCGCCGGACAAAATTGCCTTCTAGATCGAAAACGCTGACGATACCGTTTCCTGCTCCGAAGAGCGGTTCTTGCTGTGCGGGGTCCTGCACGGCGTAAGTGACGAAGAGTTGCCTGCCGACAACCTGCATTCCATAAGGCGCATAGCCCGCGGGCAGATTCGGGTCGGTGAACGAACCTGGCGCCGCCAAAGGAGCAAACGAGCGGGTGTATGTTTCAATGACGCCGGCGTGAAAATTCGCGACGGCCAAGAAAGGCGCACAGCAGTCCGGCGCGAGAATGGCGAGGCCGGTGTAAACCGCGCCTGATTGAGAATGATTCACAACGAGCGAGGCGGCTGCAGGGAGATTGCCATTGCTATCCGGCGCCCAAATGTAGACGGCGCCGTCTCTGCTGGCGATAAGGAATGGCTGAATCCGGCTGGCGCTTCCGAAGAAAGAATCCGGATCAGCAACGATGGCCGTCGGAACGGCGGGGTTCGTTTCGACCTCGCCCGGCACAAGGAAGCCGAGCGGCGCGGCTGGATTGCCACCGGCATCCAGCACGACGACGCGGCCGTTTGAAGGATTGGTCACAAAGAACGGCTGTCCGGGCAGCGACGCAACACCCCAGGTGTTGCGCAGCGAGGGATTCAGGTGATTCGCAAATCCTCGCGTGGATACATCGGATGCCAGATTCGTCTGGCGATACGCGACGGTTTGCGCGTGCGCCGGTACCGCGAAAGTGAGGATTCCCGTCAACAGAGTGGAAGCCAACGTCAGAGCTGTGCTGAGTTTCAATTTCATCTCCCCATAACCTCAAAATGCGCTGCCGGTCCGAAGCCCCGGTGTTCGTACCTGTGCGATTTGCTTGCAGGGCCAACGCTACCGGCACGCCAAGGTTGATTCGTGACTCACCGGTCTTCTTTCAGTCCTGTTTCGGTGACTCTAAGCCCTTTATGCAGAAGCAGTTTCTTGCTCTGCCGGCCCGGAAGCTCCTTCTAGCAACGTCCGCAGGCGTTTACGGGCTTTGTGCACCTGAGACTTGGAGCAGCCCACCGAACAGCCAACGATCTTGGCGATTTCGTTGTGTCTGAAGCCGCTTACATCGTGAAGCAGCAGCAAGCGCCGATAACCAGGCGCCAAGCGGCGTATGGCGCGAACGAGATTGAGCCTTTCGACTGCACCGATCATCGACGTATCGCCGGGCCCGACTTCCCGCACCGGCTCGCCGTCCGCAGAGACGCTGCTCGAACTGTTCTTCTGTAACTCCGTAGGCTTCCTTTGCCGCAGATGCATCAGAACGGAATTCACGGCCACGCGATGCAACCACGTGGAGAAAGAGGAATCTCCGCGGAACGTGCCGATTTTTCGAAACAGCAGCAGAAACACTTGCTGTGTTAGATCCTCGGCGTCGGCCTGATTCTTCAGCATTCGCAGGCAAACGCTGTACACGTGCTTGCCGTGGGCTCCGTAGAGATATTCGAAAGCCGCCGCATCTCCCTGCTGCGCGCATCGAATGGCTTCCGGCTCAGTCCAGGAGCGCATGATTTTCCCTGTCCATGTATTCATCCCAGTTTCCTTCCTTTAAGTAAGCGTCCCAGCAGTCTCCGTCCCGAAATCTGCTGTGAAAGAATTGATAGCCCTTCCTCCCGGGAACCTTGAAACAGACGAACCCGAACCTATCTCCAGAAGCGATCGGCTGACGGCACTTGCTGCACTGAATTACGGCGCCAAAGGGCATGGCTACCTCCCTAAATGTGTTTCACTTTCTTTCCAGGACAACTCGTTCCGCAGGCTTTCCAGATCCTTGTCGGCCTGGCGCAGCCGGGCGCGCGCCCGGTCGATGGCCCTGAATACCTCGACGTCGTACACGCCGACTTGCTGTTCGCCTTCATGGGCCCTTAGAAATCTCTGAATGATCCGCAGATCTTTATCGATGGAATCTTGCGCAGAGCCTTCGGGCTGAAATTCGATTTGATGGACAAAATCGTTCCAGGCCATATTGCGGGCAAGAGGAGTCACTCTGCTTCGATCATGGGCGTAGGCAAAATATCCGCACGAAAAAATCAGAACAAAAACACAGGCGCGGACGGAATTGCTCAAAGACCTCAGAGTCACGGCTGTTTCCTTTCCGACGGCGAGTCTTCTTCGTCAGTGGCCGCCGTTGCCGGTTCCCCTTTTGCCGCAGCGCTTGCGGAAGCTTTTGCTATTTCAAAGCGCCGGCCAAGGAACGTGAGTAGTTCCGCGGCGGTACGGAACCTGGTCTCCATGCAGGAATCAACCTCTTCGACCGAGCCTTCGAAGGCTCCTTCCTCTGGCCGAGTCTGCTGTCCCAGTCGAATTACGAACGCGAACCGCATATCAGTCACGGCGAACGAACCGTCGCGGTAGTGCGATTTCAGTTCGGACGCAACTCTCCTTTCCGGCGCGGCAACACAGCCAGGCGAGGCCGAAAGCCTCGCCTGCCGCGTCGCTCTCCACTTACTTTCCGTCGTCACCGATGAAGCGCTGCGTACCGGTTGCGATCCAACGACCCGCTGCGCCCGCGGGGGCGGCAATGCGGATGAGAAACAGCGGATTGTCACAGGTGCTGGGCACTCCGGAGATCTGTCCGGAGAATTGCGCGTCCCCATGGACGTTCAGTGGAACTGCGGGTGTGTCGAGAATGGTCGGCGTAGTGGTGCCGGCGTTGCACACCAGCGTGCCCGTTACGGCGGAGACCGGACCGGGTGTGCCGCTCGAGTTCGATCCATTTAGGACGAGTCCATCCACGTCGAAGAAGGCGAAGCCATTCGAGAGGTTGACTCGGGCGCGGCCATTGCGGACGGACCACGGTCCTGCTCCAGCGTGGATTCCAGCCACGGGGTTATCCACGCCCGGGGCGGTGATTACGCCGGAAATGCCGTTCCAGCGCACGACCGAATCGTCCAGGTCGAAGGCAAACGCCGACGCCGCCATCAGCGTCAACGGAATCAATACAGCCAGTACTTTCTTCATGTTCGTGCTATTCCTTTTCTTGATTGAACGCCGGCTCCAGCAACGTCAACTAGCCCGGCTATGTGTGTGACAGTACAGGTAGCAAACCCCGGTAGGAGTGACGCGGGGGTGACCTTTCGGTCCAGCTTTGGTGCGGATCAGGTGAAACGAAACATGCCTCCGGGGAGTCTAATGTGCAGTAACCTAGTGCAACCCCAGCGAAGTGCGCGTCGCTGCGGTACGCTTTAACAGCGTCGGCCCGGGCGGCCCCTACCTAATAGAAAGAGAATCGGCTGCAAAGCATGAAGTCGTTTCGTGCCTTTCGTCTGGACACCGTCAACCACTGTGTGTGGTGTGGCGAGGAGAGGCTGTCTCTGGCACCGAAGGCTTTCGATGTGCTTCGTTACCTCGTAGAGCACGCCGATCGCCTGGTGACCCAGGAAGAGATACTGGAGGCCTTGTGGCCCGAAACTTACGTCAATCCTGAAGTCGTCAAGAAATACATCCTCGGCATTCGAAAGGTCCTTGGCGATCAATCCGCGAGTCCCGCGTTTATTGCCACTTTCCCGCGCCGTGGGTATCAATTCATTGCCCCTATCACCGAAGAGCGGTCAGCCCCGGCGACCCAGGCCGCCGCTGGAAAATCCGCAACCCTCGTCGGCCGCACCGCCGCGATAGCGCAACTCGAGAAGGCCGTCGATGAGGCCCGGAGAGGGCGGCGCCAGATTGTCTTTGTCACCGGAGAGGCGGGCGTCGGCAAGACCACGCTGGTGGACGTCTTCCTTCAGAACGGCGCGCTCGGAGGGGATGCGAGGATTGCCCGGGGACAATGCGTGGAAGGATTCGGAGGAAAGGAAGCCTACTACCCGATACTCGACGCGCTTGGCCAGATGTTGCAGGGTTCGGATGACGACCCCATTTTCCAGGCGTTCCTGAAGCGCGCACCGACCTGGCTCGTCCAATTCCCATCGTTGATTGACTCTCAACAGCGGCACGCTCTGGAGAAGGAAATCATCGGAGCGACGCGGGAACGCATGGTGCGCGAAGTATGCGAGGCTTTGGAAAGCGTCGCGGCGCAGGATCTGGTTGTCCTTTGCGTCGAGGATCTGCATTGGGTGGACCCTTCCACCCTTGATTTCATCTCGGCCTTGGCGCGGCGGCGCGGCCCGGCAAAGCTGTTGCTCCTGGGGACCTACCGGCCCGCTGACGTAGCCGTTTCGCACGGTCCTCTGAAGGCTCTTAAGCAAGACCTGGTGATTCACGGCCTCGCCACGGAACTTTGCCTCGAGAGACTGGAAGAATCGGATGTCGCCGAGTACTTGCGCATCGAGTTTGCCGGTGCCGAGTTTCCCGCGGGATTCGCCAACGCGGTCTACCGCCACTCCGGTGGCAACGCACTGTTCATGGTCACCATCCTCAAAGACATGCGCAAAAAGGGTCTGATCAGGCAATCCGGCGGCAGCTGGTTCACCTCCGATTCCCTCGAAGAAGATGTGTCTCTGGATATTCCGGAGACTCTTGATCAGCTGATCGACCTCGCATTTCAGCAGCTCGATCCCTTGGAGCAGCGAATTCTCCGCAGCGCCAGTGTGGCGGGAGAAGATTTTTCCGCGTGGGCCATAGCCGCCGCCGCCGAACTTGAACAAGACGCCGTAGAAGACATTTGCGAACGGCTTGCTGATCGGGCGCTGTTCATCAAGGCTTGCGGAATTCACGAGCTCGAAAGCGGCCAGGTCTCCGCGCATTACGAATTCTTGCATTCGCTCTACCGCGAGGTTTTATACCGCCGCCTTTCCGAAGTCACCCGTTCGAAATTGCACTTGCACATCGCCAGAAGACTGAAGGCCTTTTGCGACCCCTGCGAACAGGAGATGGCCACTCAACTGGCTCTGCATTTTGAAGCGGGTCGCGACTACGAGGAAGCCATTCGTTATCTGCTGGTCGCCGCTGAAAATGCCGTCGGACGTTTCGCCTACCGCGACGCAATCGAGATTCTGCAGGAGGCTCTGGATCTGGTAACCAGGCTGCCGGCCGACGCGCAACCGGAGCACGAGGTGCGCATCTTCGAATTTATAGGCGACGCCCACTTCGCGCTCGGCGCTGTGCCGCAGTCCGCGGAAGCTTACGAAGAAGCTGCCGCCCGCGCGGAACAAGCCGGACTCAAGACGGCCCAGGTGCATGCGCTCATCTGCGCTATGTACCCGCTCGGCTTCATCAATCCCGAGCGCGGACTGGCGGCCATGGATCGGGCTGTGCAAATGAGCGCCGAAGTCGGCGACGAACTGCTGTTGGCTCGCGTCCAGCTCCTGGCGTCTTCCTGCCGTCTCGTCTTTGACGATTGGAGTTCCGAGCATGCCGAACGATGTGCCGCCGCTTACCGGACGCTGTTGCGACTCGGCGACGCTGGCTCCGACCCCTACCAGAAGATGACCTACGCGCACGTTCTAACTCTCCTGGGGGAATATCGCGAGGCGCTTGCTATCTTTGAAGCTGCCATCTCTCGAACTGATCACGGGCTCAGATTGATCCCGCATTTCGGCGCGCTTAGCGGGAAGACCATCGCTCTCTTGCGCATGGGACGCCTCGGCGACGTTCTGCGAATCACCCAGGCCGGCAGGGCGTTACCCGACGATAATAAGGCCCGGTCCTGGCTCTTGAGCTTCCGGGAAGCTTGGATTCGGTTGCTCGCCTTCGATCGTGCCGGCGCTCTCGCTATCTGCGATGAGATTTCCAGAGCGAGCGCGAAGTATCACTCGGGGCAGCCTCGGACCATCAGTACGATCGCGGCGGGCTACGCGGCTCTCGACCGTGGTGAGTACGCCAATGCCATCGACCTCTTTACGCAGGTCGCCGCGCCTCCGGAAAGAACTAAGTTTTTCCTGCATTGGGCGTGGCGCATGACCGCGCAGCTCGAAATCGCGAATGCCTTGCTGCTCTTGGGAGACACTCCAAAGGCCCGCGAAGCCACAGGCATTTTTCTGAGCTCGGCCCTGGCGACTTTGGATCCGCACCTGCAAGCGCTTGCCTGGGAGCTCGACGCGAGGGTCTCCTTGGCAGAGCGGGACTTGCCGCGAGGTCGGGGTTCCATCGAGCGAGCCCTTGCGATCATCGATAAATTCGAGATTCTGACCGCCGCGTGGCAGGTGTACGCGACCGCCTGGGACCTCCACCGGCACAGCGGCGACCGCGATGCGGCGGAATCCAGCCGGTTCCGCAGTGAGACCTGTATCCGCCAGATCGCGGATTCCTTC
>Ga0079220_10000045_pt1 | contig 22663 bp, 21 predicted proteins | sample GAAS100_FD_75071 | JGI IMG/M metagenome (GOLD analysis project Ga0079220, IMG submission 75071) | Agricultural soil microbial communities from Georgia to study Nitrogen management - GA AS100 | ecosystem: Environmental > Terrestrial > Soil > Agricultural land | place: USA: Georgia | collected... | reverse complement strand
CGGTGATCGACGCCCAGCGCGGCGAGGTCCGCGAGGATTTTGGGATCTTCAAGGCGCATGGGGCGTGGGGCTCTCCGTGCCGAGCAGAACCATCAGCTCGCTGCCGGCGCGACTGACGTTGCCGGCGCCAATAGTAAGGATGGCGTCGCCGGGCTTGGCGGCCCGGAGCAGGAATTCAACGGCTTCCTGCATGGAGCGGAAATACTGGACGTTCTTGTGGCCGGCTTCGCGAATGGCGGCGGCCAAAGCTTCACTGGTAACGCCGGGGATGGGGACTTCACTGGCGGCGTAAATGTCCGTGAGCGCCAGGATGTCGGCCTGGTTGAAGGCGCGGCAGAATTCGTCCCAGAGATGCCGGGTGCGGGTGAAGCGATGCGGCTGGAAGAGGACCAGGAGGCGTTCGAACTTGCAGCCGCGAGCGGCTTCGAGGGTGGCACGGATTTCAGCGGGATGATGGCCGTAGTCGTCGATGACGGTGATGTCGTTGACCGCGCCCTTGATGTCGAAACGGCGGCCGACGCCGGAGAAGCGGGCGAGGCCTTCGCGGATCAGGTCGGAAGGGACGTTCAAGTAGAGAGCTACGGCGGCCGCGGCGGCGGCGTTGCGGATGTTGTGCATTCCCGGAGGATGCGGCAGGCGGAAGATGCCCAGATCATCGCCCTTGTAAGTCAGACGGAATTCGCTGCCCATGCCTTGCAGCTTGATGTCGCTGATGACCAGGTCGGCCTGGGTGGAAGTGCCATAGGTAATGATGGGGCGCTTGACGTTGGGGATGATGGCCTGGACGTTGGCTTCGTCCAGGCAAAGGATGGCTGCGCCGTAGAAGGGGACGCGGTTCACAAATTGGGTGAAAGCATCCTGAATGTCTTCGAGCGAGGAGTACTGGTCGAGGTGCTCGCGATCGATGGTGGTGACGACGGCAACCACCGGGGCGAGGAGCAGGAAAGTGCGGTCGCTTTCATCGGCTTCGACGACGAAGTATTCGCCTTTGCCGAGGCGCGCGGTAGTTCCGGCCTGATTGACGCGACCGCCAATCACAAAGGTGGGATCGAGGTGCGCGGCGGCGAGAACGGAGGCAACCATGGAGGTGGTGGTGGTCTTGCCATGAGCGCCGGCAACGGCGATGCCGTACTTGAGGCGCATGAGTTCGGCAAGCATTTCGGCGCGCGGGATTACGGGAATTTTGCGCTTGTGAGCTTCGACGACCTCGGGATTATCGGCCTTGACGGCCGAGGAGGTAACGACGACGTGGGCGCCTTCGACATTCACGGCTTTATGCCCCTCGAAGACGGTTGCGCCGAGATTCTGCAAGCGCTCGGTCAACGTGGAGGGCTTGGTGTCCGAGCCCGAAACGGAATAGCCGAGAGTGAGCAGAACTTCAGCGATGCCGCTCATGCCGATGCCGCCGATGCCGACCAGGTGAATGCGTTGGAAATTGCGGAATGAGACCATCATTCGATTGTTCCTCGATTTTTTCCTTGCACGCCGGCTGCCGATTCGATGAGGTCGACGATATCGCGAGTGGCATGGGGACGCGCGAGCTCGCGCGCGTTCGCGGCAAGGATTTCGATTTCCTGCGGGCGATCGATGAGATTGAAAATTTCGCCAGTCAACCGCTCGGCGGTGAGTTCCGGCTCGGCGACCAGCCGGCCAGCGCCGGCGCGAACCATTTCGCGGGCGTTCTGGAGCTGGTGGCTGTCGGTGGCGCGGCCAAAGGGGATGAAGATGGCGGCGCGTCCGGCAGCGGCCACTTCCGCGGCGGTGATGGCACCCGCGCGGCATACGATGATGTCGGCCCAGGCGAATCGTTCGGCCATGTTCCCAAGGAAGGGCACGACTTCAGCCAGGAATTCGCGCCGGGCGTAGGCGGTGCGCACGGCGTTGAAATCCCGCTCGCCGGTTTGATGGACGATGTTCAATTCGTGCTTGCGGGCGGCAAGCCGATCCATGGCGTCGACGACGGTACGATTGATCGGGAGAGCCCCCTGGCTGCCCCCGGTAATCAGGAGGCGAAAGGGCTTTTCGGGTTTTCTGACGGGAATCGAAAAAAATTCTTCGCGAACGGGACAGCCGGTGACAACGGCTTTTGGTCCCCAGGCGCGTGCAGAAATTTCATAGCCGGTGGCGATTTTGCGCGACATCCGGGCGAGAACTTTGTTGGTGAATCCGGGCTCGGCGTTCGGCTCAAAAATAATATTGGGGATGCGGCTGATCCATGTGGCCAGCATCATGGGTCCCGCGGCATAGCCGCCGACGCCAAAGGCGGCGACGGGACGATGGCGGCGGACGATGGCGAAGGCGTCCAGCAATCCGGGAAAAAGCACGGCAAAGTTTTTGAGCAGCGTGATTCCACCCTTGCCCTTCAAACCGGCGGCTCGCAAGGTCTCGAGAGGCAAACCTGCCTGAGGAACGAGCTTCATTTCGATTCCGCGCTGTGTTCCTACCATGACCACTTCCCGTTGCGTTCCTCGCGAGAGCCACTCGCGGGCGACCGCGATTGCCGGAAAAACGTGTCCGCCGGTGCCGCCGCCCGCGATGAGCAATTTCACCGAAGCGCTCCGCGGATTTCCGCAGGGGTCCTCGATGCGGCGCTCATTCGGCGGCCTGCTGCGCGACATTCAAGAGCACGCCCGTGGCGAGAAGCATGACGAGCAAGCTCGAACCACCGTAGCTGATGAACGGCAGCGGAATGCCTTTGGTCGGCACCATTCCCAGGACCACCGCGAAGTTGACCAGGGCCTGGCACATCACCATCGCGGTGATTCCGAGAGCCAGCAGCCTGCCGAATCCATCGGGCGCGGAAAATGCCGCACGCATGCCGCGCCAGCCGTAAACGGCAAAGAGCGTGAGGATGCACAAGGCGCCGAGAAAGCCGAGCTCTTCGCAAATGACGGCGTAGATAAAGTCGGTATGCGCTTCGGGCAGATAAAAGAGCTTTTGCTTGCTCTCCATCAGGCCGACGCCGGTGAATCCGCCGGACCCGACGGCGATCAGTGATTGCACCAACTGGAAGCCGGCGCCCTGCGGATCGGAATCGGGATTGAGGAAAGCCATGAGCCGCGCCTGCCGGTAGGAGACGTGGGTGATCAGGAGATACAAGGCGGGCAAAGCCGCCGCCGCGCCGACGGCGAGCCATTTCCAGGAGAGTCCCGCGACAAACAAAATTGCGGCGGCAAAGAGGACGATGTCCACGGAGGTTCCGAGGTCCGGCTCCATCAGAACCAAGACGACGCAGAGGAGCACCGGGCCGACGGCGGGAAGGATGTTCTGCAGAAAATCCTGTTTGGTGAATTCGAGGGAGGAAGCGCCGCGGCGTTTGAGGTCCAGGAACCAGGCCAGGTAGAGGATTACGGCGAGCTTGGCGATTTCGGAGGGCTGAACGTTCAGCGGGCCGAAATGGATCCAGCGATGCGTGGCGTGGGACTTATCCAGGAAGAACACTCCGACAAGCAAAAGCACCACAAGGCACAAAGCGGTGTAAACGACAGCGGGTTCACGCAGGCGGTGATAATCGGTGCGCATCAAGGCGAACATTCCGGCGAGCCCCAGCACGAGCCCGAAGACCTGCCGCAGAAGGAAAATGTACGAATGATGGTAGATCTGTTCCGCGGTGACGGCGGACGCGCTAAAAATCATGACCGCGCCGAAAAGGCACAGGGCGACGGTCGCTCCAAAAAGCCAACGATCGGTTTCGCCGCGTCTTAGCAAGACGTCATCTCCTTCCGGTGGTTGCACCGGCGGTGTGGTTTTCGAGTTGCCGGACGAGTTGCTTGAAAACCCTGCCGCGATGCTCGTAATTCTGAAACTGGTCGAAGCTGGCGCAGGCGGGAGCGAGCAGGACGATGTCGCCGGGCTGGGCGGCGTGAGCGGCGGTCTCGACGGCGCGGTCCAGAGTGCCGGCGCGTTCGATGGCGACGCTGCCGCGAATCTGCTGCTCGATCTTGTCCGCCGCAGCGCCGATCAGGAGCGCCAGTACGGCCCTTTCGCGCAGCGACTGGCGCAGTGCGGTGTAGTCACTGCCCTTGTCTTTGCCGCCGAGAATGACCAGGATGCGGCCGGGAAAAGCATCGAGAGCTTTCAGAGTGGCGTCGACATTGGTGGCCTTGGAATCGTTGAAGAAACGGACGCCGTTGAGCTCCGCGACGAATTCCAGGCGGTGCTCGACGCCCTTGAAGGAGCGGATTCCTTTAGCGATATCGGCGGGCGCGACGCCCGCGAGGCGGGCCGCCGCCGCGGCTGCCAGAACGTTTTCGAGGTTGTGCGCGCCGGCCAGAGGAATCTCTTCCCGGCGCAGAATGTGCTCTCTTCTTGCGGCACGGTGGAAGACGATGGCGTCGCCTGCCAGGCAAGCTCCTTGTTGCACATTTTCCTTGCGGCTGAACCAGAAAACTTCGGGAGGCTTGGGAGCGTGCCGCCGGGTTGCGGGGTCATCGGCGTTCAGCACGGCAAAATCGCCGGCTTGCTGGTTTTCGAAAATGCGCGCTTTGGCCGCGGCATAGGCGTCCATGGTGCCGTGGCGGTCGAGATGATCGGGAGTGAGATTCAGGAACACGCTGATGTGGGGACGGAAGGAGGCGATGAGTTCGAGCTGAAAGCTGCTGAGTTCGGCGACGGTCCAGGTGCGCTCGGTGGCGGCTTCGACGCAGGAAATCAGGGGCGTGCCGATGTTGCCGGCGAGCAGAGTGGAGAGACCCGAGCCGCGCAGAATGTGTTCGATGAGAGAGGTCGTGGTGGTCTTGCCGTTGGAGCCGGTGATGCCGATGAGTTTGCCTTTGAGGAAACGGAAGGCGAGCTCGATTTCGCTCCAGACGGTGATGCCCTTCTGACGCGCGGCGCGGAGGATGGGAGCATCGGCGGGAACACCGGGGCTGGGAATGACGAGATCTTTCTGCGCGAGCGTGCCGGAGGAATGTCCGTCGAGTTCAAGATTGACGCCTGCGCGGCGCAAGGGAGCCAGCGCTTCGCCAAATTCAGATTCGCCGCGGGCGTCGGTGGCGGTCACACGGGCTCCGCGCGCGGCGCAGAAGAGCGAGGTGGCCACGCCGGTGCGCGCGAGGCCGACGACCAGCACGCTTTTCCCCCGCAACTCGAATGAATCAGCCACAGCTACCTCAATTTCAAAGTGGTCAGCGCAAACAGCGCAAAGACCAGCGCCGCAATCCAGAAGCGCACGATGACTTTCGATTCGCTCCAGCCCAGCAGCTCAAAATGATGGTGGATCGGCGCCATGCGGAAGATGCGTTTGCCGCGCAGCTTGAACGAGCCCACCTGGAGAATTACGGAGAGCGCTTCGATGACAAAGATTCCGCCAACGAAGAACAGCAGAATTTCCTGCTTAATGATCACCGCGATGACGCCGAGCGTGCCGCCGAGGGAAAGGGAGCCGACATCGCCCATGAAGACTTCGGCGGGATGCGCGTTGTACCAGAGAAATCCCAGCGAGGCGCCGACCAGCGCGCCGCAGAAGACGGTGAGTTCGCCGACGCGGGGAATGTACTGAATGTCGAGGTAAGTGGCCCAGCGCGAATTGCTGCTGACGTAGGTGAGGACAGTGAGCGCGCCCGCGGCGATGACCGTGCATCCGATGGCCAGGCCATCGAGGCCGTCGGTGAGATTCACGGCGTTCGAAGCGCCGGTGATCACGACGGCGACGAAAATCAGGAACGGCAGAAAGGCCAAGGACCATAGATGAGGGCTGGCCAGCAGCGAGTGAACGACCAGGTCGGGATGAAATTTTTTGAAGAACGGCATCACCAGCTGCGTGGAATACGCGCTGTGCGTGGTGAGCACCAGCAGGGCGGTGGCAACAATCAGGCTGACGAAAATCTGGAGCGCGAATTTACGTTTGCCGGTGAGGCCGAGATTCCTTTGCTTGGAAACTTTGGCGTAGTCGTCGACGAAGCCGATAGCTGCGAATGCCAGGAGCGCAAACAGAGAGAGCAGCACGAACGGGTTGGTCAGGTCCGCCCAGAGCAGCGTGGGAATCGCGGTGGAAAGCACGATGAGCACGCCGCCCATTGTGGGTGTGCCGGCCTTCTTGCGATGCTCCTGCGGCCCTTCCTCACGGATATATTGGCCGATTTGCAGCTCGCGCAGCTTGCGGATGAGCCACGGGCCGAATACCAGCGCGAGAAACATGGCCGTGAGGCTGGCGTAAACCGTGCGCACCGTGATGTAGCGGAACACGTTGAACGGCGTGAAGTAGCGCTGCAGCAGGTTGTAGAGGACGTAGTAGAGCATCTAGTGGCGGACCTCTGCGCGCGCCGCGTCCGCCGCGCCGTGGTGGGCGAGCAGCCGGTCCACGATCTTTTCCATCTTCACCCCGCGCGAACCTTTCACCAGCAGCAGATCTCCCGAGGAAAAAAGCGAAGGCAAGTATTCGGCCGCATCATCCGAGGAGCGGAAGAATTTCGTGCGCGAGGGGTCGAAGCCTGCCGCGACCGCGCCTTCGATAATCTGTGCGGCATCGCCTTCAACGGCGACGATCCAATCCACCTTGCCGGTCGCGACGGCAAAACGCCCCGCTTCGCGATGGAGGTCCGCGGAAGCCGCGCCCAGCTCGCGCATCTCGCCGAGAGCCAGGATGCGCCGCCGAAACCCTGGCGTGGCGGCAAGAAGCTGCGTCATGGCCTGAAGCGCGGCAGGGCTCGAGTTGTAGCTGTCATTGATGAGCGCCGCTCCATTCGAAAAACGCAAAAGCTCTCCGCGCATCGCCGGCGGGCGCAGCGTTCGCAATACCGCCTGGGCCTCCGCCGCGCCAATTCCCCACACGCTCGCCGCGGCGAGCGACGCCAGCGCGTTTGCAATCACGTGGCGGCCGGGCAGCGGCAGCTCGACGCGCACGCGCCCCTCCGGGCTTACGTAGTCAAACGAACTTCCCAGCGCGCCGCGATCCTCGATGTGCTCCGCCATGAAAAAAGCGGCGTGCTCGATTCCGTAGGTCAGCACGCGCCCGGGCGCAAATGCTCCGAACGCCGCCACGCGCGGATCGTCCGCGTTCAACACCGCGGTCGAGTCGCGCCCGTTCAGTCCTTCGATCAATTCGCGTTTGGCCAGCGCAATCTCATCCACCGACGCGAAAAACTCCAGGTGCGCCGGAGAAACGCGGGTGACCACGCCAACGTCCGGCTTTGCAATTGCCGCGAGCCGCGCCAGCTCGCCGCGGCGCGACATCCCCATCTCGAGCACCGCCGCCTGATGCTCGGCTTCCAAATGAAAGAGCGTCAGCGGCAACCCATACTCGTTGTTGAAATTCCCCTCCGACTTCAGAACATGGAACCGCGCGCCCAGCAGTGCCGCCAGGATCTCTTTGGTCGTAGTTTTCCCGACGGAACCGGTGATGCCGGCAATTTTTCCACCCCACGCCTCGCGCACCGCCCGCGCCAACTGCTTGAGGGCCTCGAACGTATCGTCCACCGCGATGCAGCGCCGTTGCTGGTCTTCGGGAAATCCGACCAGCCGGGTTTTCGCCACCAACGCCGCCAGCGCGCCGCGCTCGAATGCGCCAGCCAGATGATCGTGTCCATCGTGACGCGGTCCGTGGACGGCGACGAACAGCTCTCCGGAACGTATCGTGCGAGAATCAATCGAGACGCCGGCCAGCCGGGCCAAGGGGTCCAACCCACTGCCCGCCTGGGTATGAAGAGCGCCAGCCACCTGTGCAATCGTCCACCGCATAAACTCCTCAAGACATTTGACTTAACTGTGCAGCCAGAGGTTCGATTCCTGATCACCGGTTCGCGGGTCCCTCCTTTTCCCAAGTTGCTTCCGGCTACCCGTTCCCATCGGCGGAGTGGCCGAAACTTTTCACCGAAACCCAGGTGCGCCCTCTGGCTGTCAATCTAGCGCGCCCTTTGCCAAACAGGCCGTCAACTCGCGGCCGATCCAGCGGGGCGGTCGTCACGCATCGCCCTCCGGTTCACCCCGCTCCGCGCGGTCACCGTAGCCCCTTTCGCGAAGGGCTTGGCGAGCCACTTCCCGGTCGTCCCAATCCAAAGTCTTGTCCGCAAGCACCTGATACGTTTCGTGGCCCTTGCCCGCCAGCAACACGATGTCTCCCGCCCGCGCCTCGTCTATAGCCAGGCCGACGGCCTTCTCACGGTCAGGTTCGATCATGTATTTGCCCGCGGTTTTCTGCAGCCCGACGACGATATCGCCGATAATCTTCACGGGATCTTCCTGGCGCGGATTGTCGTTGGTGAGAATCGTCAAGTCGCTGAGCCTCCCGCTGACGTCTCCCATTACCGGGCGTTTGGTGCGGTCCTTGCCGCCGCCGCAACCAAACACGGTAATGATGCGCCCATCCGGATTCAGCTCGCGCGCCGTCTTGATGAGATTTTCCAGAGCGTCATCGGTGTGCGCGTAATCGACGACGACGAGAAACGGCTGTCCGGCATCGACACGCTGAAACCGTCCTGAAACACTCTTCAGGTTACGAATTCCCTGCTCGATCACCTCGTTCGAAAAGCCCAGCGCCTGGCCTGCGCCGATCGCGGCAAGAATGTTGTACACGTTAATGCGGCCCACGAGCGCGGATTCGATTTGCAGCTTGCCTTTGGGGGTCTGCACTGCAAACGCGAGGCCGGAAAAGGTCAGGTTGAACTTCCTGGAGGAAATATCCGCGGACTTTTCAATTCCGTAGGTAAGCGTGGATTTCGCGAGGCCCGCCAGCCGCGGGCTGTAGCCGTCGTCCGCGTTCAGAACGCCGAACTCGGGCGCGCCGGCTCCCGTTCCCTCAAACAGTTTGCGCTTGGCCGCGAAGTAGTCCTCGAAGGTCTTGTGATAATCCATGTGCTCGCGCGTCAGATTGGTGAAAACCGCGGCCGCGAAGCGGCATCCCCACAAACGATCCATCGAGAGCGCATGCGAACTTGCTTCCAGCGTCGCGTAACGACCGCCTTCATCGCGAATCTCCGCCAGGAAACCCTGCAGGTCCACCGATTCCGGCGTGGTGTTGGGAGCGGGATAATCCCCGCGAGGCGTGTGGTAGGCGACCGTACCGAGCAACCCGGTTTTCGCTCCGGAAGCCTTGATGATCGAATCGATCAGCGACGTAGTGGTCGTTTTTCCATTGGTGCCGGTGACCGCCGCCAGTTTCAGCGCATCCGCCGGATGATCGAAGAAATTCGCTGCGGCAATGGCCAGGCCTTTACGCCCGTCCGGCACGCGAATCCAGCCGATGCTGGCGGGAATTCCGGATGGCGCGGCATCTTCGCTGGCAATCGCCACGGCGCCGCGCGACACCGCGTCTCTCACAAACGCGTTACCGTCCGCTTTGGCCCCGTGCAGGGCAAAAAAAAGCGAGCGCGGCTGCACTTTTCGCGAATCGCAGGCCACCTGGCGGACTTCGAGCCCGGCCTGTGCATCGTTCAACACGGCCTGTGTCCCCTGCAATACTTCTCCCAACGTTTTCGCCCGGCGAACTTCGCTTGCGTTCACGACGCTCCGTTCCTTTTTCCCGCCAACCAGTTGCTCAGTGCCTGCGCTCTCCCCAATTCCCGCTTTCATCCTAACGCCCGCTTCCTGAGTTCGGCCGAGCGAGCTTCGCGGAGCTCGCCGTGCCGAAACGCACCGTAATTTTCGTGCCGCGCCGTACTCTGGCGCCGGCCGCCGGCGTCTGATCCACAGCAAGGCGCGTACCAACGAGCACCGGGTCGAGACCCAGGCGCAGACAGGCTTCCGTCACTTGCCGCATAGTCTTGCCGCTGAAGTCGGGCACGGCGATGTCTCCGCCGGCGTCCATAGCGACCGTGACCGCCGGCGCCTTTCGCTTCAAATCGGGGCTGGTCGCCGCGTTTTCCGGGTCTTCAGGCTGGGAGGTGAAATCCGCCGGAGTAAAATCCTCGACAGATGCGCTGTCCGCGGCCGAACCATGATACGACGCCCGCAGCAATTTTGGGTCGAGCGGTACGTCTCTGGATACATCCAGGTACGGCAGCACCTGCTCGGCGATGCGCTTGAAGACCGGCGCCGCCACTTGTCCGCCTTCGTGCTGGCCGACCGGCGAATCCAGCGAAACCAGAATCGTCACCGCGGGATTGTTGATCGGCGCAAATCCCGCAAAGGAGGCAATCAGTTTCGTCGGCGAATAGCGTCCCGTCGCCGGATCGATTTTTTGCGCTGAGCCGGTCTTGCCCGCTGCGGTCCATCCGTCGAGCCGCGCCAGGGGACCGGTGCCGTGGAGGATTACGCCTTCCATCAACTGTCTCAGAGTTGCCGCGGTTTGCGGCTGGATCACGCGCCTTGGCTCACCGCGAGCCAGTTCTCCATTGAGCGGCAGAAGCTGATTTCCTTTTTTCAATTCCTTGACGATGAGCGGCTTGTAGAGCAGCCCTCCGTTGGCAATGCTTGAAACCGCCGCCACCAACTGCACGGGCGTGACGCCGACCTCTTGCCCCATGGAGATGGACCCGATGGAAATCGACGACCAATTGTCCAGGTGCCGCAGAATTCCGCGGCTTTCCGCGGGCAGCGCGATCCCCGTCTGCTGGCCGAATCCGAACGCCCGAATGTAGTCGTAAAATTTCGGCGCGCCAAGCCGCAGGGCGATCTTGATGGCGCCCACGTCGCTTGACTCCGCCAGGATGTCCGAGACGGTCAGAAGACCAAACTTCTTATGGTCGTGGATGCGGTGACCGGCGATGTACACCGCTCCGTTTTCGCAGTCGAAGACTTCGTTCGGCCGGGTGAGATGCTGGTCCAGCGCCGCCGCCAGGGTAATCAACTTAAACGTGGACCCCGGCTCGTAAATGGCGCTGACCGCGCGGTCCATCCGCGCTTCCTGCCTGGCGTCACCCGCCGAGTTCGGATTGAATTTGGGCCAGTTGGCCAGGGCCAGAATCTCGCCGTTGTTGGGGTTCTGGACGATCACCGTGCCGGCGGCGGCGTGAGTTCTCGCGATCGCGGCGGCCAGTTCGCGTTCCGCGATGTACTGTATTTTCTCGTCGATGGTCAGCACGACGTCCGCTCCACCGTCGCGCTGCGCCGCCTCGCCGTCAAACCAGCGCTGCTTGGCGTCCGCCATCACCACGATCTTCTCGGCCTTCCCACGAATCTGGCTGTCCAGTTCGTATTCGATTCCCGCCAGTCCCTTCTCGTCCACGTCCACGAATCCCAGCACGTGCGCGGCGAGGTCGCGCTTGGGATAGAAGCGCTCGTTTTCCTTCTGGAAATAAACGCCTTTCAGGTTGAGAGCGCGGACCGCATCCGCTTTGTCCGGAGGCAGCTTGCGTTCGATCCACACGAACGAACTCGAGGAGTCAAAGCGGGCTTCCAGTACGTCCTGGGGAATTCCCAGGACTCCCGAAAGGAGCCTGGCGGCGAGGTTTTTGTTATCGCCGATTTCCGCGGGCACGGCAAAAGCCGACTCCACCTGCGTGCTCATCGCCAGCGCGTGCATGTTGCGGTCGTAGATGGCTCCGCGCCTGGGAGTAATTTCGATGGTTCGCTGCTGTTGGCGCTGGGCGCGCGCCAGGTATTCGGCGTGCTGGAAAAGCTGGAGATAACCCAGACGGAAGAAAACGGCTGCCAGCCAGAAAAGTGCCACGCCCGCGACAATCAGCAATCGCTTTACGGCTACGCGGTTGCTCGTCGCGGCCTGGACTCTGTCCCTTCGCATGGCAGTTTCAGGTCGGCCTCGGCTCCGTTCCGAATTCGAAATTCACCGCGGAAAATCCTTCGGAGCTGTCCGCGCCGCGCTCTTCACCGGGCGGTGTTTCTTCGCGCAAAGCGGGCTTCCGCCACTTGCGCGCCGCTGGGCGCTTCATATTCGCGCACCTGTTCGGGCAAGGGTTCCGTCAGACCGAGTTGCCGCCGCGCAATCACGTCGATACGCATGGGATTCCGCAGGCTGGCGATTTCCAGCTTCAATTCGGAGTTCAGAGACGCGGCTTGCGCCTGCTGGGCCCGCAAGCCCTCGAGCTGGTAGCTCAGGTCAATGCAGCGGAAGTGTTGAAAAACGTACAGCATCAGGAACATCGCCACCAACCCGCCGAGCGCCACGCTTTTATACAGATTGCGGAGGCGGACCGGTTCGACGTGGCGCACCAGCCGGGAATTATCGATTCTCTTTACGGTGTGAAACTCTCTCACCGGCACTGACTTTTTCCGCTTCATACCTGGACTCTTTCCGCGCACCGCAGTTTCGCGCTTCGAGACCGCGGATTTGCCCGCTCTTCTGCTTCGCTGGGCCGGACGACATGCTTGGTCAGTACCTTGAGCCTTCCCTGCCGCTCAGCTTCCTGAAAAGCCTGCTTCACCAGGCGGTCTTCCCTCGAGTGATAGGTCAGAATGACCCATCTTCCGCCCGAATTCATTGTGGCCGGAGTCCGGGAAAGAAACTGCCCGAGTTCCTCCATCTCTCGATTCACCGCTATCCGCAGCGCCAGAAACGTTTTTGTCGCGGGATGCAGTCTCTGCCTTCCCCATTGCTTCCGGGCTCCGGCCACAACCGTTGCCAGGTGCGCGGTATCTCTTAACGGCCGCGCTCTCACGATCGCCCTGGCGATCCTTCTGGAATCGTGCTCATCCGCTTCGCGGTAGAGCAGATCGGCCAGTTCTCTTTCCGGCCAGCGATTCACAATCTCTTCGGCGGTCAGGTCTTCCTCGTTTCCCGCCATGCGCATATCCAGCGGACCAGCCTCGCGAAACGAAAAACCGCGTTCCGGCTGATCAAGCTGCATGCTCGAAACTCCCAAGTCGGCCAAGACCCCGTCCGCCGGCGGAATCGCCCACTCGCGTGCGGCCTCCGCAATCCTCGAGAACGGCGACAAAACGCATTTCACTTTCGAGCCGAATCTCCTCAGCCTCTGTTCTGCGATTTGCAGCGCCTGTGCGTCCCGGTCCAGGCTGATCAGCCTTCCGCTGCTCAATCTTTCGGCTATGGCCTCGGAGTGCCCCCCGGCTCCCAGCGTCGCGTCGATGTACGTTCCGTCCGCCCTTATGCGCAGCCACTGCAGCACCTCTTCCAACATTACCGGCGTATGGGGCGATTGCTCCGGGTCTCGCCGCTCGCCGCTCGCCACTCGTTTAACCCAAGCCTTTCGCGAAGGGCCGCTTCGCGGTTAAATTCCCAGTCCTTCCAGCGCCTCGTCGTCCTTATCCGTGTACGGCTCGTTCTTCAGTTGATCCGCCATCCTCGTATGATTCATGACCTCGAGGTGATCCAACTGGCCCAGCACGTCTACCTCGCCCTTGGCCTGCGCCGCTTCCCTGAGCACTGCCGGAATCAGTACCCTGCCCTGGCTGTCCAACTCCACCGTCTGTCCGTAATAGCTCGTGCGCATCAGAAATTTCTTCTTGGCCCGGTTCGTGCTCGGCAGCGTGGCCAGTTTGTCTTCAATCCCGGACCAAACTTTCATCGGATAAATCCGCGCCGTTTCGCCCGTGGTGCTGGTCACGTAAAACTGGTTTCCGTACTCCTTAAGCTCATCGAGAAACACGGCCGGTATCTTGAGACGACCCTTCTCGTCGATCTTCGCCGGACAGTTGCCCCGAAGCTTCATCAGCCCTTCTGAATTCGTGGAATCTGTTGCCCCAGATCACCACTTCTCCACAACCGCTGAGAAATCGCCCAATCGCCTTACGAAGCCCTCTACTGCCTTCTACTGACAACCACTTTCTACCACTTTTGGCCACATCATAAGCGTCTTTCTCCACCTGTCAAGTGAAATTCTTCCAATTTCGAAAAAATGTTGTGAGAATTCGTACGGCTCTCGATCGGCGCACGCTGATTGCGTTGTTGTAGTTTTCGCTTCTCTTCCCGCCGAGGTCGCCCGGAGTTTCGCTTGTTCTTCGATAGCAGCCCGTCGGAACCTGCGCGCCTCTATTCCCTTTTCGTGCGGGCGCGTGTTAACCTTGTTGCGTCCGCTGCCGGCTTACAACTGCAAAGGAGCTTCGATCATGGAATGGGAAACCCCGCGGCACGAAGAAATTGACCTGAACTGCGAAATCAGCTCGTACGCCAACGCCGAGCTGTAATTCCGGCTTTCCTTTTTGCAAGGGGCGCGGCGCCACGCGTCCCTGTTTGCTTTTTAGCGGGATTTTTCTTCCTGGACTTCACGCCGCCAAGCTTCTATGCGCATAAAAATCCTCGGTTCTGCAGGCGGCGGCGGATTTCCCCAGTGGAATTGCGCATGCCGCAACTGCTCCGGCTTTCGCTCCGGATCGCTTCGCGCTCGCGCCCGCACCCAAACGCAGATCGCCCTGGAGGCCAATCCCGATTATGCGATCCGTACGCATTGGACGCTGATCGGCGCCTCGCCCGACCTCCGTTCGCAAATCCTTGCCGAACCTGAGCTCAAGCCCTTCCCCAACACCACTTCCTCCACGCCGATTTACGACGTCCTGCTCACCAGCGGCGACGTCGATTCGCTGATGGGCTTGCTGCACCTTCGCGAATTCCAAACGTTCAAAATTTTCGCCCTGCCGTCGATTCGCCGCATCCTCTCCGACGAAAATGCGATTTTTCGCGTTCTGGCGCGCGCGCAGCCCGCGGTGCAATGGTTTTCCCTTCCGCTTGCGTCCAAACTGAATTGGGAAAAAGAACGCGCCACGCAGGAGCCGCCAACCCTGGTGGCTCAGGCGGTTGCGCTCGCCGGCGAATACCCCGACTACGTCGGCGAAAAGCTGCGCCGCGAATTGCCCGCCGAGGAAGCCGTTGTCGGACTGGCGCTGGAATACCAGGGGAAGCGCGTCTTTGTGGCCCCTTCCCTCTCTGGCCGCAATCCCGAATGGAAGAAGTGGGCCGAAACCAGCGACCTCGTGCTCATCGACGGCACGTTCTGGAGCGATGACGAACTCATCCGCCTCGGGCGCGGCCACAAGACCGCGCGCCACATGGGCCATCTTCCTCTTGCCGGCGCGGCCGGACTCCTCGAGCAGTATCCTCATTCCTCTCGCGCGCGTAAGGTTCTGATCCACATCAACAACACCAATCCCATCCTGGACGAAGACAGCCCGGAACATCGCGCGGTGTTGGCAGCCGGCTTCGAAATCGCCTACGATGGCATGGAGCTCAGCCTGTGACCGGCACCTACGAGAAGCCTCCTCTTTCTGAATCCGATTTTGTCGCCGGCTTTCACGCCATTGGCGAAGAGCGCTATCACCACAAGCATCCGTTCCACCTTTTGATGCACGAAGGCAAGCTGACTCGCGGGCAGCTCCAGGCCTGGGCGCTCAATCGCTACTACTACCAGAGCAATGTCCCGCGCAAGGATGCCGCACTGATTTCGCGGACCGAGGACCACGGCTTCCGCATGGCCTGGCGCAAGCGCCTGCTGGATCACGACGGCGACGGCACGCAACCCGGCGGCATCGAAAAATGGCTTCGCCTGGTCGAGGCCACGGGCCTTCCCCGCATACAAGCCATCCGCGGCGAAGGCATCCTCCCCGCCACGCGATACGCCGTCGACGCCTACGTCCATTTCGTCACCACGCGTACGCACATCGAAGCCGTCGCATCCTCTCTCACCGAACTCTTCTCGCACAAACTCATCGCCCTGCGCATCGACCGTCTTCGCCAGCACTATCCGTGGCTTTCTTCGGGTCTCGAGTATTTCAACGCGCGCCTCACACAAGCGCCCGAAGACGCCGAGTTTGCCCTCGCCTGGGTCGTCAAACACGCACGCAACCGCCGCGAACAGAACGCCTGCCACAACGCCCTTCGCGCCAAGTGCGACATTCTCTGGGCGCTCCTCGACGGCTTGTACTTTGCCTACGTCCAGCCCGGCTGGCCCCCTCCTGGCGCTTTTCGTCCCGAAGACAAGTCCGCATGAGCCTCGACCCGAATTCCCGGCCGCACCTCGCCCCCGGCGTTCGCCTGGGTGAAAACAATAATCAACGCGTCCTTCTTATGCCCGAGCGCGCTCTCCGTCTAAATGGCCCCAGCCTTGAAATCGTGCAGCGCTGCGACGGCAAACACACCGTCCAGCAAGTCGTTTCTGAACTTCAGCAGATCTACTCCAAAGCGAAGCCCGAAAAAGTCGAACAGGACATCCTCGGCTACCTGCAACTCCTCCACTCCCAGCGCGCCATCGACTTCATTCCCTAACGGCCAAGGTGCCGCCATTCCCGGCGGAGCCTGCCTCCCGCAGCCGCAGCGAAGAAGCCCTCTTCGATGTATTCTGGCTTGGATCGCGCCTGATAATTATGAATAGTCCTTCGCCCTTAGCTCTCATCGCCGAACTCACGCACCGTTGCCCGCTGCACTGTACGTATTGTTCGAATCCCGCCGAACTCACCGCTCGCGCCGAAGAAATGACCACGGAAGAGTGGTCCCGCGTCTTCCGCGAAGCCGCCGAAGCCGGCGCGCTGCAACTCGACCTCACCGGAGGCGAGCCTCTCGCCCGCCCCGACCTCGTCGGCCTCGTCAAATCCGCGCGCGCCGCCGGCCTGTACCTCAATCTCATCACTTCCGGCCTTCCGCTGGATGAAGCCCGCCTCGATGCCCTGCTCGCCGCCGGGCTCGATCATCTTCAACTGAGTTTCCAGGCCGCTCGCCCCGAAACCGCCGCGCAGATCTCCAACACCAGCACGCACGAACAGAAACTCCGCGTTCTCGGTTGGCTCAAATCCCGCCGCGTTGCCCTGACGCTGAATTTCGTCCTTCACCGCTCCAACTTGGAGCAGCTCCCCGAAATGCTCGCCATCGCCGAATCTTCCTCAGCCTCGCGCGTCGAGTTTGCTCACGTCCAGTATTACGGCTGGGCTTTTGCCAACCGCGAACGACTTCTTCCTTCTCGCGGCCAGGTCCTCAAGTCCATTGATTTCCTCAAGAAAGCACAAGAACGGCTTTCCGGGAAACTCCGCATCGAATACGTCGTTCCCGATTACCATGCGAAATTCCCCAAAGCCTGCATGGGCGGCTGGGGACGCAAGCTGATGTTGATTACGCCGCGCGGCGACGCGCTTCCCTGCCACGCCGCTACCGTCATTCCCGGCTTGCGCTTCGAAAATGTAAAGGAAAAGTCCCTGCGCGAAATTTGGGACTCGAGCGAAGCCTTTCAGAAATTCCGCGGGGAATCCTGGATGCAAGAACCTTGCAGGTCTTGCGATCGCCGCGCGCAGGACTTCGGCGGCTGCCGCTGTCAGGCCATGATGCTCGCCGGCGATCCCGCGGCCACCGATCCCGTCTGCTCTCTTTCTCCGCATCGCGCCGGCACAGACGCCCTCCTCGCGAAGCTCGGCGAGTCCACTCCGGACGCAAAGCCCGCGCCGCCTTGGCTCTACCGGGTCAATCCCGTCTAGCCGCCACTCCTCGATCAGCTCCCCGCCACGATCTGCGGCGACTTCCGCGGCAGCCGCATCACCACGCGAAAGATGAACACAATGCTCCCAACCAGGCAGCACGCCCCAAAAATCAGCAGCGTTCTTGGCGCCCCGATGTGCTTCGCCACTCCGCCCGCCAGCAGCGAACCGACCGGCTGAATGCCCATGAACATCGTCGCGTACACCGCCATCAATCTTCCTCTGAGTTCGTCCGGCACCCGGTTCTGCACGGTGGTATTCGTTGCCGCCATCTGCGAGGTCGCCGCGAATCCCACAAAAAACAGCACCGTCGCCGAAAGCCAGAACACCTGCGATTCAGAAAATGCCATCAGCCCGATCGCGCAAATCACCGACATCGCCGCAATCCATTTCGCCAGTCCTTTGAAGTGCGTTCGCGCCGCGAACTGCAGCGCGCCCAGCACCGCGCCTATTCCCGCCGCGCTCATCAGCAGTCCAAATCCTCTTGCCCCGCTGTGCAGAATGTCGTTCGCGAAAATCGGCAGGAATACCGAGTATTGCAGCCCCAGCAGGCTCAGCATGCTCAACAGCAGCAGCGCCGACCGGATGGGCTTGTCGCTCATCGCGAACCGGAAACCTTCCAAAAAACTCTTCAGCGCCGAGCCCGACGCGGGCTTCGGTTCGTGCGGCTCCAGACGCATCGCCAGCAGCGCGCCGATGACCGCAAGAAAACTCAAGCCGTTCAGAAAGAAACACCAGCCTTCATGAATCCACGCGATCGTGAACCCCGCGATCGCCGGTCCCACCACCCGCGCGCCATTGAAGATGGACGAATTCAGCGCGATCGCGTTCGGCAAGTCTTCCCTGCCGACCATCTGCACCAGGAACGCCTGCCGGATCGGCACGTCGAACGCGTTCACCACTCCGCGCAAAAACGCGATCGCGATCAGCTCCCAAACGGTGATGATTTTTGCCAGCGTCAGCCCCGCCAGCAAAAACGCCAGAATCATGGCCATCGTCTGCGTCCAGATCACGCCCTTGTGCCGGTTGTACCGGTCGCCGATGTATCCGCCAAAAGACGCCAGCAGCAATATCGGAATCTGGTTCGCGAAACCGAAAACGCCCAGCAGCGCCGCTGATCCCGTCAGCCGGTAGACCAGCCACAGTTGCGCGGTCGTCTCCATCCACGTGCCGATCAGCGACGTCAGCTGCCCTCCGAAAAATAACCGGAAATTGCGGTGCTGGAGCGCGCGGAAGCGCGTCCCTAAGAGATTGGACCCGAAACGCGGGGTTAAGAACCTGTCGCGAAACCGCGTCGGTGCGGCGGGAATGATTTGCCTCCATCCGTTGGATGCCGCGAGTGCAAACTAGTCACCATGCCGCCCCCGTGCCCTCTTGTCAACGCGCTTCGCGGCCGACCGCGCAAAAATGACCCCTCTCGCCGCCAATTTCAGAAGGAAGTTCGAAAACGGAAGGCAGTTCAGGTACCAGTCAACGTTCTCTTACTGATCTCTGATCGCTGATCACGGGCTTTTAATTCGGCGGGCGGTCATCGGGACGGTCGGGCCGGTCCGCCGGCTCGCCCACATGCAGGTGGCTCAAATTGTGCAGCAACGTTTTATCCTCGTCGCTCATCCCGCGCGTGAAGTTGGGATCCGCCAGCCGCCGGTTCCGCGCATCCTCCGGCATATTCTGCAGGATCTGCAACCGCTGCCGGATGGCCTGCCGGCGGTCCGCCGGCATTTGTTTCCACCTCGGCAGTACGTCGCTGCGGATGTACTGCCGTTGTTCCGGCGTCATGCGGTCCCATACTCTCGCGCGATTGCGGAACTCATCCTGCCGCTCCGGCGGCAAATTCCGCAACCGCCGGTCGTTCTCCAGAACCTTGCGCTTTTCTTCGGGACTCAGTTCCCGAAAGGATTTTGGCCGGTCGTAATTCGCGGGCGGACGGTTTGGGTGTTCCCGCGGGTTCCCGTAACGCTGCGCTTCGGGCGGACGGTTCGAATTCGATTGCCGTGCCGGCGGCCGCTGCGCTTCCCGAGGCGGTCGGTTGTTGTTCGGTCTCTCGTTCTGCGCCCTTGGCGCCTGACGAGCCTCACGGCGCTCCGGTTGACGCTCCTGCCGCCTTTCCGTGTTTTGCCGCGGCCGCTGTTCGGCAAACGCCGGCCACACCATCAGCACGCCGAGTCCTAAGCCCAGCAACCCCGCAGCGACTTGGCGCCTGCTGTTCATCCCGCTCCATTACATCGGCTGTTGCGTCTGCCCCGCGTCGTTCGTCTGATCCTCGTCCGCCGGTCCCGTCTGCGGCAGATCGCTCAGCGGCCCGAAGTCCGAGATCACATCATAGTTTTCCAGCGCCGGCAGATTCTGATCGATTTGCGCTTCATCCGTAGGCGGAATCACCGGAACGTTTGTGGACCTGCCCAGCCACACCGTCGCCAGCAGCAGCATCGAGGCTGCGAAGGCCACCCGCGGTGAAGGCGCAAACCACCCCAGCCAACTCCTTTGCTTCGGCAGCGCCGCCACGCGCGCCCGCACTCGTGTGTCGAACGCCGCCGACGGCTCGATTTGCGGCAATTCTCCCAGCAACTCCTTCACCGAGCGGAATTCGCTCGCCCGCAAACGGCATGCCGCGCAGCCCGCCAGGTGTTTTTCCACTTCGGCGCGCTCGCTTTCCTTCAGCCGCCCGTCCACGTACCCCATAATCCGCGCTTCCATCCGTTCACAGCTCATAACCGTTTCCCTTCACCTTCGAATTCCTATGCCTCTAAAACCGAATCCGCTTCGCATGCTTCGTTCTCAGGTTCCTCGACTCACCAGCGGCGCCAACTCCACTCGCAGCGCCTCGTACGCCCGGAACAACAGCGACTTCAGCGCGCTTTCCGAGCAGCTTAAAATCTTGGCGATTTCCGCATAATCCAGCTCCTGATATTTGTGCAGCAGCACCGCCGCCCGCTGCTTTTCCGGCAATTTCTCGATCGCCCGCCGGATCATTTTCCTCCTCTCCTCTTCCACCAGGTGCCGTTCGATATTGGGGTGCTGGTCGGGAAGCTCGAACTGCTTTTCGTCTCCCTCTTCCGCGTCCGCCACCACCGGCGCGTCGATGGACGTCTCCATCTTGTGATAGCGATTATCACGGACGGAGTTCAGCGCCAGGTTGGTTGCGATTCGGAAAAGCCACGTGGTGAACTTCGCGCTCGGCACGTAATCTTCTCGCGCGCGGTACACCCTCAGGAAAACTTCCTGCGCCAGGTCTTCCGCCTGTTCCCGGTCCCGAACCATCCGGTACAGGAAATTGACGAGCGGGCTCCGGTAGCGCTGCAGCAACAACTCGAACGACTGCGTGTCGCCGGCCTTAACGTCCAGCATCAGTTGGACGTCCGACCTCGTCATCGCAACCACACTCTCTCAAACACGTGTAAAATCATAAAGTTGCAGCCGGCGGCGTGCTCTTGCCTGAAAACCTAAACGCCAGATAAATGCTTCAATATCAGCAAAATGGCGACGCCTAGGAAAACCAGCACCGCCGCCTTCCAGTCCGGCCGCCGGTTCACCTCCGGCAGCAGGTCCGTCGCCGCTACGTACACTGTAACCCCTCCCGCCAGCGGCAGCGCATACCGCAGTTGCTCGCGAAACAAACTCGTCAACGCCACTCCTGCCAGCGTTGCCACTCCCAGCGCCGCCGCCGCTCGCAACGCGCTCGCCTTCCCCTGCCCGCTCGCCAGCACCAGTGAGGCCACCGTGAATCCCTCCGGCAGTTTGTGTAAAAACACGGCCACAAAAATCACCCACCCCAGCCACGCGGACACCAGAAATCCCGCCGCGATGGCTACTCCGTCGAAAAACGTGTGCATCGCCAGCCCCAGGATCGCCGTCCTCCGCACGTTGTGGTGCGCGAACTCCGCTTCGTGCGTTTCTTCGCCAAAGTGAAAGTGCGGCGCGATGGTGTGTTCGAAAAGATGAATCAGGAAAAATCCGCCCAGCACCCAGAAAAATGCGGCCTGTCCCGAAAGTGACACCGACTCGGGAATGATCTCCACGAAACCGACCGCCAGCATGTATCCGGCGCCCAGCGCCAGAAAATATTGCAGGAATCTCTGCGGCCAGTCTTTGCGCACCACAAAGTAGCCGCCGAGCAGATTTCCGCCCGCCGCCACAATCCCCAATATTGCTGCCGCCGCAATCCGTACCGCTTCGTCTTTCATCTCTCCGCCATCGGGTCACGCGCCTTCAATCACCGTTGTCATTCTGAGCGCAGCGAAGAATCTCTCTTCGATCTGTCCGCGTGCCTTAGCGTTTCCGCGGCTCCCTTCTTTCTCATCCGCTGTGCCGGAACAAAATCACGTCGCCTTCCTGCACCACGTACTCTTTTCCTTCCAGCCTCACCTGCGCCTTCTCTTTGGCCACCGCGATACTCCCCGCCGCCAGCAGGTCGTTCCATCGCACCACTTCTGCCCGGATGAATCCCTTCTCGATATCGCTGTGAATCTCTCCCGCAGCCTTCACAGCGGTTGCTCCCTTGCGGATCGTCCACGCCCGCACTTCGGGCTCGCCCGCGGTGAAAAACGCGATCAATCCCATCAAATCGTACGTGGCCCGAATCAACCGGTTCAGCCCCGGTTCCTTTAATCCGTACGATGCCAATAGCTCGGCCGCTTCTTTCTCATCCATTTCCGCCAGTTCCGCTTCCAGTCGCCCGCACACCGCCACCACCGCCGTATTCGGCCGGCCCTGCAATGCCCCCAGCTTGTGCCGCTCTACCGCGGTGTCCAGTTCCCCCGCTTCCTCGTCTCCCAGGTTCAGCACGTATAGCATCGGCCGCTGCGATAAAAACAAAAATCCGCCGATCGGCTTCTTCTCTTCCGCCGTTAGTTCCAGTTCCCGCAACGGCTTCTCCGCCTCCAGGTGCGCCTTGCATTTCTCCAGCACTGATTTTTCCAGTTCCAGTTGCGGATCGCGCTTCTTCTTCAAATCTTTATCCACGCGTTCCAGCCGCTTTACGATCTGCTCGTGGTCCGAAAGGATCAGCTCCAGTTCCAGGTTTGTCGCGTCCCGCAGCGGATCGATGCTGCCTTCCGCATGCGGCACGCTCGGATCCTCGAACACACGGATCACGTGCGCGATCGCATCCACTTCCCGCAGCGACGCCAGCGATTCCCGCATGCGCTCCTTCTGCATCCCGCCCAAATCCACGTACTGCACCGTCGCGTACGTGATTTTCTTCGGGTCGTACAGCTTCGCCAGCTCCAGCAGGCGCGGCTCCGGCACCTTCGCGATACCCACGTGCGTCTGCTGCCCTCCTTTCGCGTCCACCTGCGCTTTCGTCAGGATGCGGAACAGCGTCGTTTTTCCAACTTGTGGCAGTCCAATAATTCCCGTTTGCATAAACTCAAAATCCTAGCACATCCCTTCCTCTCGCCCTCCCGGACAATGGGCCCGG
>Ga0079220_10000043_pt1 | contig 22958 bp, 18 predicted proteins | sample GAAS100_FD_75071 | JGI IMG/M metagenome (GOLD analysis project Ga0079220, IMG submission 75071) | Agricultural soil microbial communities from Georgia to study Nitrogen management - GA AS100 | ecosystem: Environmental > Terrestrial > Soil > Agricultural land | place: USA: Georgia | collected... | reverse complement strand
GAATTTTTGAAGGTTCAGCTGTTCCGGCAATTCATAGGGGCTGCCGGTCAGCCGCCAATTGAAGTAACCGATGAACGCAAAATTGGCGGCCATCAAGAGCGACAGAGGGACGAACACTTTCTGTAAACGCTGCTTGTGCGTGCCGGCTGTGCGAATCTTCCCCGCGAGCCACCACAGAAACACCGCCGCTATGGGCACGCAGAAGATCAGTCCCTCGAGCGGCCGGCTATTGGCGAGCAGGATGATTCCCAGCCCCAAAACAATCGCGCCGTTTACGGTAGGCCGTCGAAGGATTCTCCCAAGAGCCCCCAGAGCGAGCGCGCCGCCGATGGCTCCCGTAGCTCCGCCCCAGAAACCGTTGATCCAATAGGTAGTGACGCAAAGTTTCAGCACGGCCAGCCACCCGGCCAGAAACGCCCAGCGCGGCGGTATCCACGCACACAACGCCCAGTAAATGGCCGCGCACATCAGGGCGTCGCTCAAGAGCACGCCGAACCATGCCTGGCCGGCCAGTTCGCCAACCGCAAGAAACGCGCCCTGGGCGGGCGGGTACATCGAGGCGTAGGTCGGGAAGAAATTCACATGGAACGTCTCAAAGCTACGCCACAGGGGATGCGTGGGGTTGGCGAGGCGACCGTGACAGAACGTGTCGGCCTGCAGCAGATAACCGAATTCATCGTGAATCCCCGGCGTGGGAACCGGCAGAAGCGGCAGAAGCGCAAGCCGTATGGCAAAGACCGACAGGAAGATCAAAGTTGCTGCAAGCCGGCGCCGTTGGCCGACCCGCGCGAAGGATGACCCGGCGGCATGAATCGCTCGGTTCAGCCGGCTATTCGGCCAGAGCGCGGCTCCACAGACAACCGTGGAGGCGCCGTAGAGTGTCCACATCACCGCCGGGGTGTTCATCGTGACGGACCGGCGCGCAATAACAGGCGAAAACGGAGCGCACGACGCTCCGCCTGGAACCGTGAAATCTCCCCCGCCTTCTCGATGGCCGGCCGCAATCTGGAAGACCTCCGCGCTGGGAGTTCAATTGTAGTCCACTGGACGGCCTGATTCAGAACAGACGGCAGGAAGAATGAGGCGCAGGAACGAAGCGCTGCTTAGAACCTTTGAATTTCCATTTCCGGCGCCGTCTCTTTTTGGGTGGCGCGGCGATTCCCCGGATTTTCGAGATAATCCTGCAATTCCAAACGTAAATTTCCGGCGTTCGTCGCGAAACCCATGGCCGTTTCGAAGTCCACCAGATCTTCCCGGACGAAGCGGTCCAGTTCGCCGTCAAAGTGCTGCATGCCTTCCGTGGTTCCGTCGCGCATGGCGTCCAGCAGGCTCTTGCCTTCGCTCTCGCCTTTTTCCACGTACTCGCGCGTGCGCATGGTCGATTTCAGAATTTCGATGGCCGCGATGCGTCCCTTTCCGTCTTTCCGCGGCAGCAGCCGTTGCGAAACGATATAGCGGAACGCTTTCGAGAGTCGTGTGCGAATCGCCTGCTGGTCCGCCAGAGGAAAAACGCCAACGATGCGCTCGACGGTTTTTGCCGCGTCGATCGTATGCAGAGTGGAGAGAACCAGGTGTCCCGTTTCGGATGCTTCGAGGGCGATTTCTATCGTTTCGCGATCGCGCATTTCCCCCACCAGAATAACCTTCGGAGCCTGCCGCAGCGCGGCCCGCAGAGCCAGGGAAAACGTCGGCGTGTCGCTGTGCAGTTCTCTCTGATGAATTGTGGCTTTCTTGTGCCGGTGCAGAAATTCGATGGGGTCCTCGATGGTCAGGATGTGATAAGCCTTCTCGGCATTCATCTTGTCCAGGACGGCCGCCAGCGTGGAGGACTTGCCGGACCCGGTCGGGCCGGTAACCAGCACGATTCCGTTGCGCAACCCGACGATTTCCTGGAGAGCGGAAGGGAGGCGCAGGTCCTCGAAACTCGGGATCTTGTCGGGAATCACGCGCATGACAATCGCGCAGCTTCCGCGCTGGCGGAAAATATTCACGCGAAACCGGCCAACTCCGTTGATGCCGTAGGACAAGTCCGCCGAGCCGTCCTGCTCCAGTTTCCTGGCGGGATGCTCGTTGTTTCCCATCAGATCGGCGGCGATTTGCCTGGTGTCCTGGGCGGAGAGGCACTCCAGCCCCTTGAATTTCAGTTCGACGAGTTGCCCGTTGACTTCAATTTGCGGCGCGCGTCCGGGCGAAAAGATCAAATCGCTCACGTGCCCCGCGCTTTTGAGCATCGCGGTGATCAGTTGGACGGTGTGAATCTGCCTCTGTTGATTCGCTGCTGCAGGACTCGCCGCGTTCCCCGAAGGCTGAACCGGTACTGCCGTTTCTGGTGGGTTTCCCATGGTATCCGCCGTTGTCGCGCGGTGCCGCGTAAGAATGCCTGGACGCGACCCCGCGCCGTAATCGACTCATTCAGTGTACGGAAGGATGCTGCGTGTGCAGAGAAGACTTCCGGACGCGGATAGCCTTCTGGTTACGTACGGCGGGCGAACCCGCAAGTAGCGGGGAAGTTCGCGCCTAAGGATTGGATCCCGCTTCGATCAGATTACCTATATTGGTTTTCAGCTTGGCGAGGTCCTCGTCGCGCAAGTACATCATGTGTCCGGCCTGGTAATACTGCAGCTTGATGTTCTTGCGAAGATTCGGCGAGAGGCCCAGGTGGTCCATCGTGTACTCGGTTGCCACGAACGGCGTCGCCAGATCATAGATTCCGTTCTCGACTTCCACTTTCAGGTGCGGATTGGAAATGATCGCCTGCGCCAGGTCGTTTTCCACGTTCGGCGCTCCCGGAAACCCGTACTGATCCGCTCCCCGATGTTTCCAGTCCCACACACGAAACGCGCCATCCGCGCCGACCTGGTAAGTCTTATCCATCCCGAACTTGAGCTCTTCTCGAATGTAGGAATTGAATACCGCCACGAAGGCGCCGCTAATCGCGGTTTCCTGGGGATCGTATTCTGCGTACTCGCCCAGCAAGTCAAACGTCGGTCCGGAGAACCGCGCATCCAGCCGCCCAGTGGTCAGCCCGCGGCTTCGCTGCAACTCTTCCATGAATTGCGGCAGGTTCACGCGCAGGTTCGCTTTGATCAGGTACTCCTCGCTCAGGCCGGTGAAACTGGAAACCTTTTTCGCTACTTCGCCTTTCTCCGCATCGCTCAGGTTTCCGCCCTTCTGCAGCGCGCTGGCATAGTCGCCCAGGGCGTACTTTCTGGCTTCATCGATGAACGCCATCACGTCGGCGGGAGGATTTTTCAGCACCTTGTGATACCACGCCGTCGCCGCATAACTGGGTAGATAAAAGATGTAAGGCATGTCGTTGCCCGGGGGAAAGGAAATCGTGCCCAAATCCAGCACCGAAGAAATCAGCACGATTCCGTTCAGGTCCATGTTGTCGTGGCCCTGGAGATAATTCCCGAGGGCGGCCGAGCGAAAGGTTCCGTAGCTTTCCCCGATCAAAAACTTCGGAGAATTCCAGCGGTTGTAGCGGGTCACGTAGATGTTGATGAATTGGGCCAGCGACTTCACATCCTGGTCCACGCCCCAGAAATCCTTGTTTTCCGCTTTCCCCACGGCATGGCTGAATCCGGTTCCGATCGGATCGATGAACACGAGATCGGCCTTGTCAAGCAGGCAATAGGGATTGTCCTCCGCCTTGTAGGGAGCGGGCGGCGTCACTCCGGCATTCACGGTCACGACGCGGCGCGGCCCGAAGGATCCCATGTGCAGCCACACCGACGAAGAACCCGGCCCGCCGTTATACAAGAACGCCAGCGGCCTGGTGCTTGTGTCCTTCACATCGCTGCGGATGTAGGACGTCGAATAGAGCAGCGCTTCCGGTTCGCCCTTGTCGTTCTTCAAGAGGATGGTCTGCGCGATGGCTTTGTAGGGAATTGTCTGGCCGCCGATCTTGATCGTATGTTCCGTCGTGGCTGATTCTTCTTTCGGCGCGGCGCTTTCCTCTGTTTTCTTCTCCGGTGCCTTTTCGTCCTTTTTCTCTTGCGCTGCGGCGTTCTGGAATGTGCCGGACGCGCACACGAAAGCCAGCCCCAGAATTCCCAGCCGGGAGATTTTTTTCATTGCATTGCTCCGATTCGCAGATTTGTACGCTGCCGCTCGCGGCGCGCAGATTCTATCTGTCAGACGAGATTCAAGTCAAAAGGTTGTCAAAGAAGTTCGCCTTGGAGGAGGAGAGTGATCGCATCCGAGCGCAGGCCGTCCACTTTCGCGGCGCTGCAGTCCGTCACGATCCAATCGGCGCCGGCGGCCGTCAGTAGACGATCCTCTTCCGTCGTTCGCAGAGCCAACACGCGCGCACCCGCGGCTTTTCCCGCGCGGATTCCGGCGGGCGCATCTTCAATAACCACGCAGTCGCCGGCGCTCGCGCCGATCAGCTCCGCCGCCTTGTAGTAAGGCTCCGGGTCCGGCTTGCCGCGCGTTACGTCGTTGGAGGTCACCAGAAAACGCGGCATCGGCAGCCCCGCGGCGCGGATGCGCACATGCGCCAGCGGCTTGGTGCACGAAGTTGCAATCGCCCAGCGGTCTTGCGGCAATGCCTGCAACAGTTCCACCGCGCCGGGGAGGGGAATGACTCCTTCGACGTCCTCGATTTCCCTCCGCTCGACTTCCCGATTCTCCGCTTCGTGATTGGCCTCGGGCAGTAATTCGCGAATGGTCGCGATGCTCGGCCGACCGTGCGCCATCCGCACCGTGTTCTCCGGATCGAACCCGTGCTGCTTCGCCCACCAGGTCCAAACGCGCGCTACCGCCGGCGTGGAATCCACCAGTACGCCATCCAGGTCAAACAGCACGCCTTTGCAGGAAATTTTCAGCATGCTTCATGATACGGGAAACTCCCTTGCCGAAAAAATCCCGCTGGAACTCTCCGGACTCCACGCGGCGAAATTTTCCTGCGTACCGGCGGCGCCGCTGACGTTATTATTTCTCTTTGCCTTTCGCGGCTCGGAACCACGGAAAATGAAACGCAAACTGCAAGTCATGAAGTTCGGCGGCACATCGGTCGGCGATGCTGCCTGCATTGAGAGGTCGGCGCAGATCGTCGCCCGCGCCGCCGTCGAATCCGCTGTGGTTGCCGTGGTTTCGGCCATGAGCGGCGTCACCAATCGCCTCATCGACGCGGCTCACCGCGCCGGCCGCGGCGATCGCGAAGCCGGGACAATCCTGGCCGATTCCCTTCGCCAACAGCATTGCTCTGCCCTGGGCGCGCTGGTGCGCGACGCCGCCGCCCGCGCCGCCGCGGACCGCCGCCTTGAGGAAATCCTCGCCGAAGCCCGCCGCCTCTACGAAGGCACGGCGCTGTTGCGCGAACTGACCCCGCGCACGCTCGACGCCATCTCGGGCCTCGGTGAACGTCTTTGTGCTCCCATCTTCGCGGCCGCTCTTGGCGAGCTTGGTGTAGGCGGCGACGGCATCGAAGCCACGGAACTGATCGTGACCGACTCTTATCACGGCGGCGCCGAACCGCTTCCGCAGCCGACGCGCGCGCGTTCTTCCGCGCGCCTCCGCCTGCTGCTCGAAACCCGCCGCGTTCCCGTGGTTACGGGTTTCATCGGCGCCACCGCCGAAGGCTTGCCGACCACTCTTGGCCGCGGCGGCTCTGATTATTCCGCCACCATCCTCGGCGCCGCTCTCGACGCCGACGAGATCATCATCTGGACCGATGTTGACGGCGTACTGACCGCCGACCCGCGTCTCGTCCTCGAGGCGCGCACTATCCCGGAAATCTCCTATCGTGGAGCCGCCGAACTTGCCTACTTCGGAGCCAAGGTCCTGCACCCCAAGACGCTTCGTCCCGTTCTGCCGGCGGGAATTCCCGTCTGGATTCGCAACAGCTTCGATCCGGAAAAGCCCGGCACCAAAATTACACCCCAGGGCCGCAGCATCGGCGGAGGCGTGAAGGCTCTGACGGCGATTCGCGACGTCGCTCTGATCAGCGTCGGAGGGCCGGGCATCGTCGGCGTTCCCGACGTGGTCGGCCGCACGTTCTCAACGACTGCCCAGCTTCGCGCCGAGGTCCTGCTGATTTCGCAATCCTCCTCGCAGAACGACATCTGCTTCATTGTGGCCAAACCTCACGCGCAGAAAACGCTGGAAGCGCTGCACAAGGAATTCGCGCAGGATCTCGCTCACGAAGTCGTCGAGCACATCACCATGGATCCGAACATTGCCATTGTCGCCGTCGTGGGGGAAAACATGCGCGGCACGCCGGGTGTGGCTGGCCGCACCTTCAGCGCCATGGGCCGCGAAGGGGTGAACCTCATCGCCATCGCGCAGGGATCCTCGGAAACCAACATCTCCTTCGTAGTGGCGGAAGATTCCATGAAAGCAGCCCTGCAGGTCGCTCATCGCGAATTCGCCCTGGGCGCTTAGATACCGGCGTATTCATCCATTGAGGGCGACGCCGGTCGGCGATCGCCTTTCAGTGCGTGCTTTGCTGCGAACGCGCCACTAACCGCAGATTCCCCAGAATCCCGGAAGGCACAGGCTCAAGGTTCGTCAAGTCCTGGTCGCGGAATCGTACGCCGTAACGCTCGTACAACAGCCGGTGCTCCGGGATGGCGCGGCCGGCGACTTCATTGATGGCGAGATTCCCCACCACGATCTTGATCGCGTTCGTTCCGGGGTGAAGAAACTTCGTGACCTCCACTTCATACGGCGGTAACCACACCGAGCCCGCCAGGCTGCCGTTCACAAAGACCTGCGCGGCCTCGCGCACGGGACTCTCGAGCCACGCCTGCATCTTCAAACCCTCGGAGCCGGTGCCGTCACTCGACGTGGCGGAAGGCGCTCGCGGCATTTCCATCGGGGTTCCCGCGCCGAAGTCCAGGTAGATCTTCACTCCCCGCGCGAACATGGCCGCCGGCACGTCCACCGTTTTCTCGTAATCCGCAATTCCTGAGTAATAGCTTGTCGCCTCGCTGTCGGTCCAGGAGCGCAGGCTCTCCATCTTCACACTTTGCTTTTCATCGGAACCCGAAAACGTGACAGACCAGTCTTTCCTCAAGTCGAGCGCCGGCGGCGATGTCTTCGCTCTGTCGCGCGGGGGAGCGGCCGGTGCGGCCGCGGTTCCTTGCTCAGAAAAAAACAGAATGTAGGATTGGTAGGGAAGTAGCGTCAAGTCGACGGCGGAACCCGGCGCAAGAACCCGCGTCTCGCCGGAGACCGGATCCCATAGTTCGGCTTCCTTGGCATCGACGCGAAAGGCAGCATGCGTATGGACGATTTGATTCGTCGTGTTCGCCACAAAATAAATGTCGGCGCCCTGGAGTCTCCGGTGCACAAAGCCCACGCCCGCCGCCGGCGGTGAAAGCGCCATGTCGGGCGTCAGCAGTCGCCGAAGCGTGGCGCCAAGCTCCGCATCGCTGCCGACAAGACGCCCGCGCGCGTCGCTGCCGCGGAAAAGTTCCTCAGAGATTCGCCGCACGTTTGGCGAGTCCGTTTCGGATTGTTTGAGCCCGGGTGCCAACGTAGGCGCACTCCCGGTGACGACGACGATTCCCCCCGATCGCGCGTACGCCTCAATCTTGCGGTAAGTGGCCAGAGGCAAGCGCTTGACGTCCGGCAGAATCAGAATTGGGTAAGGAATTCCCACCTTCTCAATGGCTTGGCCGTCGATAAAATCAAAATCGAAGCCTGCGTCCAGAATTTTCCGGATTACTTCTTCCGGCAGCGATCCCGCAAGGACCTGATTCACCGAAATGCTCGCGCCAAGCGGCGCCCGGCGTGCCTTCCCGTTTTCCGCCTCCCCGGCAACAGGCGCCGTGAACTCCGCCCACGCATCGTCGGTGGGCAATAGCAGAGCCACGTCGTTTACGGGCTTGCCCTGCCGCAGAACGAAACTCACGCGCTGCAAATAGCGCGCGACGTCCGGCATCACCAACCACCACGGGTTGTGCTCGCTGAAATCCGCCGCGGCATAAAAGTGCCAGCCGGGCTCGCCGGCTGATTTCGGCGAGTAAGGCCACCCGTGCCCGATCAGTTGATTGCTGCCCTCCAGAAAGTACGTGTCCGCCGCGGCCTTCATGTCCAGCGGCGTCGCGCGAAATACCGGAGTATGCAGCCAGGTCCACGTCTCCGAGGAGGTCACCGGACGCCCATACAAATGACTCGCCGAGGCCGCCCAGCGCACCGCCGAAAAGCCCTTCCAGTCCCATCCTTCGCCTTCGGGCAAGTCCACCAGAGCATTGCTCGACAACGTTGCGGGCGGCGTGCCGTACGTTTGCGAACGAAAGCGCGTGTGATGTTCCGATGCCCACTCGCGAATCGGCTTCAGATAGTTTTCGTCGGTCAACTCCGTCAGAGTTTCGCCCCAATCGTGCCGCACTTCGCTGGCGACCTCGCTCTCTTTGCCCACCAGTTCGGGCAAATAGCCCGTCAAGTCGTATCCGCGCCGCGCTTGAAACTCCTTGAGGAAGCTGCCGCTCCAGTTCGCGCCGTAAACTTCCAGGCTGTCGCTGAACACCGCGTAGGGCGGGTTATTTCCGAATGCCTGCATGAACTTGTCGCCCACGGCATGCAAATAATCTTCCACGGCCCCACGGTCATAAGGATCGAGTACGAATCCCTCCGCGCCCAAGGCCGGCCGTTTCACTTGTTGTCCCGTGCGGCTGGCCAGGAAGAAGAGCACCGCGCGATGTTCTTCACCGGGCGGCACGCGCAGCCGGCCGTTTTGAACTTCGGAAAGCCGTTGCGCGCCCTCCGTCACAAGCGTTCCTTCGCTTTCCCGGACCACGAACGCGGCCAAGAACTTTTCTCCTGCTTCCATGTCCGGAAGCGCCACCGAATCTGCTCCCCCGGCAATCGGCGTCCCGGTCACGCGCAACATCCCCGCCGCTTCGGTAATTGGCACGCTGGGGCCGCCATAGGGCCAACCGCTGCCCAGCGTCACGTCAAAGCGCAAGCCGAGTTCCCGCGCCTTCTCCGAGGCAAACCGGAGATTGTCCAGATGCTCCTGCGAAAGAAAAGGGTAGTTACGCAATCCGCTTGCCGCGTCGTCGAGTCCCAGAGGATAGGTGGTTTGCACCTCGACTCCACCGATTCCGCCCGCTTTCATGGTTTCAAGTTCCCGCTGCAACTCTTCTTTGGTCGCGGAAGGGCCGAACCACCACCAGCGCATCATGATCCGGCAATCGTCGGGAGGCTTATCAAAGGAGCGCCGAAGCTCGGCAAAACGATCCCCCGTTTTCGGGGACTGCCCTTGCGCGAACGGGCTGGAAACCAGAAACGCCACGGATACGATCAGCCGCACCCTATTCCAGAACGAATGGCACATCAACTCACCTGCAGTGCTCGGAAGATAACGGCGCGCCTAGAATAAAGGAAACCCGCCGCATCCGCCGTCTTTTCCCGCGGATACCCGCTCCACATTTTCAGGATTTGTGAGTTTTGGGGTGGGAGATGGGATTTGAACCCACGACATTCGGAGCCACAGTCCGACGCTCTACCAGCTGAGCTACTCCCACCGCTGCACCCTAGTTTAACACGCCACTGGAACGCTCCGAAACACGCGCCGTCCTGCAGGCGTTTTCTCCAGCGCGCCCTTTACCTCCTTTCTCTTTGCAATCTGGAAACGCACACCGCATCACCCCGCCCCCGTTCTTCCTCTGCTTGCTAAACTGACCAGAGGATTCTCATCCCCGCGCATGAGCCCCCATGAGGCCGATCGCCGCCATTTTGAGCGGCAAATCGTTTACTTCCGCCCGATCATCATCGTTCTGGCGCTGTTGGCGCTTCTTGAGCGCGCTCTTACGCCTGCTTCACATCGGGCCATCAACTTCCTCATCGGCTATCTCGCCTTTTCGATCTTTGTCATCTTTCTCGAGCACCTTTTGTCGGAGCGCGACTGGCAGCTTCCCCTGGTCACCGACCTTCTTGCTTTGGCGGTTTTCGTTTATTTGAGTCCCTACGCGGTGCCGGTCTGGTTCCCGTATCTTTTCCTGTGTTTCGCCGCCGGCATCCGCTGGGGATTCCGTGTCGCCGCTCCCGTCGCGGGCGTCCTGGCCATCACGGTTGTGCTGGTAACCGCTGTTCGCGCCGAGGTCGGCTGGACGCGCGTCATGGCTTGGGTCGGCATCACCGGGGCCACCTATGCCGCCGGCGCCGGCCTTGCCTTCATGGGCGACCGCAGCCGCCGTTTCGCCTCCCAAAACGAATTTCTCTCCCACATCACCGCCACCATGCAGGTGGACCAGGGGCTCGCGGAATCTCTTCGCCTGTTGCTGGAAGAACTCGCCACCTCTTTTCAGTCCGAAGAAACTCTGCTCGTCTACCGTGATATCGATCTCGAACGCCTCTTCCTCTGGCGCCTCAAATCCGGAGACGCCGAGCGCCTTACGCCCAGCAGCTTCGCCCTGTCCCGCTCCGACGGCTTTCTGCTCGACGACCTCGATGCGGTCCTCTGCTGGAATTCGCTCGTCGGCGCCGGCGCTGGCTTCGGATGGGATCGCCGCAACGGCAAGCCGCTCAAGAGCATTCCCCGCCTGCCGGGTCCCACGCAAAACGAACTCGGCATCCGTTCTTTCATGACCGTCCCTTTTGACCAGGGTGACCAGCCTGCAGGACGCCTTTTCCTCATCAATGGCAGGCGCGGCAAAAAGCCGTTCAATCCCGAGGACCTTCGCTGGTTCGAACGCGTCGCCCGCCATCTCGCTCCCTCTCTCGAAAACCTCTTTCTTTTGCGCCATTTCCGCGCCCGCGCCATCGAGGCGGAGCGCTCCCGCATCGCCCGCGACCTCCACGACGGCATCCTCCAGACCCTCCTCAGCATCGAGATCCAGCTGGACGTGCTCCGCCGGCGCGCCACCAGCGCCCCGGAGCAGGCCGAAGCCGGCCTCGCCGGCCTGCGCCAGACCGTCAAGAACGAATCGGCCGAACTCCGCACCTTTGTCACCGACCTCCGGCCCGTCCGCGTCCAGTCCGCCGACCTCGTCGACCTCATGCGTGGCTTCGCCGAGCGCTACCGCAATGAGTCCGAGCTGGCCCTCGACCTCCTGATCGATTCCGCTGATTTACGGGCTCCTGACCGCGTTTGCCGCGAGATTTTCCAGATTTACCGTGAAGCACTCAACAACATAAAAAAACATGCTAAGGCTACCCATGTCGTGGTAAAACTTTCGCAGGATGACAGCCGCCTAGTACTCGTAGTGGATGACAACGGCGAGGGTTTCAGCTTTGCGGGGCGTTTTACGGGTGATGAGCTCGACCGTCTGCGGCTGGGTCCCATTTCCATCAAGGAGCGCACGCGCACGGTAAACGGGGTTCTGACTGTGGAGTCGAACCCGGGGCATGGCGCGCGTCTGACTGTCGAAGTTCCGATAGGCTAGAAGACTTAGTATGGCTAAAACGACGAAACCCCAGATTCGGGTCCTCATGGCTGACGATCACGCCATCTTCCGCGACGGCCTGCGCAAACTTCTCGACGGCGACGAGGACATCAGCATCGTCGGCGAAGCTCAGAACGGCGCCGAAGCCATCAAGCTCATCGCCAAGCTGAAACCGGACATTCTGCTTCTCGATCTTCGCATGCCCGATAAAGACGGCCTTGCCGTTCTCGAGGAAGTCAACTTCGACACGCTTCCTACCCGCGTCATCGTCTTGACCGCCGCGGAGGATGATCGCGACGTTGTCCGCGCCATGCGCCTCGGCGCCCGGGGCGTCGTCCTGAAGCAGTCCGCTACCGACCTGCTCGTCAAGAGCATTCATCGCGTTTTTGCCGGCGAAATCTGGCTCGACAATCGCATGACCGCCGAAGTCATGAAGGCTTTTGCCAAGTCCTCCGACTCCGGCCCGCGACGCGAAAAGCCGCTGCTCAGTGACCGCGAAAAGGAAATCGTCCAGCTCGTCGCGCAGGGCTTCCGGAACAAGGAAATTGGTGAGAAACTCTTCATCTCCGAACAGACCGTCAAGAACCACCTCCACAACATCTTCGACAAACTCGGCGTCTCGGATCGCCTCGAACTCGCCTTGTACGCTATCCATCACCGCCTGATTGACCACACTTAAGTGTCTTGAGGATCCGGTCGCGCGCGTGGCCCGGATTGTATCGATTCGTTACCAGCCGATAAGTGCGGCTCGGGAGGGCCCGTTGGCACCGCCTCTAAGTCACGTTTCCCGTTCGGTTTAGGCAAAGGAATGCCGCGGTATGGTACGTGCCTTATCATGCGGGCATGGCCTTGCCGGAACGTTCGATAATCCCGCAACAAACTGCAAACAAAAGGCTTATACGCTGCTTGTGGCGTTCCCTGGCACTCTGCGGCCCACCCGAAGGTTCTAGGATAGTCGTCCCCTGCACTTCCAGAACCTTCGGACAGGCAAATTGGAACTGTACTATTCCTATACTACTGCCTAGTTGTGCAGTGAGAGTCCCTTACGGTATTACTGGGCTCAGAAAATTTGCACTCGAAGTCTAGCCAGAGAGATTGACGTTCATGCTTACCATGCCCAGCCGCCGCCTCGCCCACCGCCGCTCACTCGGCGTTCGGCGCGCCTCCCGCGGCTTCACCACCCTCGAACTCGTTATGGTCGTCGCCGTTGGCGTCATTATGACCGCCGTGGCGGTGCCCTTGGTGCAGTCGAGCCTGCGCAGTTTCCGGATGAGCAGCGCGGTCAGCTCCGTCACCGGCGCCATCGAGTCAACCCGCTATCGCGCTATCTTCGATGGCTGCCCCTATCGGATTGCCTTCAATAATGCGAACAACACCTATCAGATTTCCAGCACGGTCACCGGTGGCGCATGCGCCGCCGCTTACACCAACACCGGTGGCGCCGTGTCCTTCGGCAGCACCGGCCAGGTCGCCCTGAGCCAGAACCTCATTTTTCAGTTCAGTCCCGGAGGCAGCGTTCAGACCGTTGCCGGAGCGCCAACCTTCACCCTGTCTTACGTAGGCACAACCAACCTCAAGACGATAACGGTAACCAAATATGGCAGCATCACAGTCCAATAGCCGCCGCACTACCCAGCGCGGCTTCAGCCTTCTCGAAACCGTCGGCGCGATTTTCATTCTCACCGTCGGCCTGCTGGCCATGGCCGCTCTGATGTCTCAGACGACCAACAACTCCGCACGTTCGCGCTACATGAGTCCCGCGTCCGTCCTTACCACGGAAAAACTGGAAGAATTGAACCGCTACCCCGCTTCGGATCCCGTCGTCGCCGTTGCCGGCGCCAGCGTGGGCAACTTGAACGCCGATGCCTCTCAAGGCGGCATCAACTATTTTGACGACGTCGAAATCTCCACGCTTGCGGGCGCCATCACCGAAGTCACCGCGGATTCCACCGGCACCTACACCACCATCGTTCACCAGCCTGACGGCACCATCACCACCACAACCAGCGCCGCCGCGCCTCCTCCCCAGCCCCAGGCTCTTCGTTATCACCGCCGCTGGCTCATCGAAAAAGATGTGCCCGTTGTCGGCGTTCGTCGCGTCACGGTTATCGTTCAATTGACGAACCCGCCGGTCTCCAAGCCTTTGACATTCCAAATGAGCATGGTGCGTCCATGAGCTTCCCCTCGAACTCCGCCCCGCGCGTCCCTTCGCGCCGGACCTCTTCCGGCTTCACCATGATCGAACTCATGGTCTCGATCGCCATTTTTCTCGTGGTCGCCGGCGCCGCCTTCTCTCTGTTCTCGGCGCACGCGCCGCTTTTCAGCCGCCAGCAGAATATCGCCTCCTTGAACATCGCCTTGCGCAACGCCGTCACCCAGATGCAACTCGACGTCGTCAACGCCGGCAATGGCTACTATCCCGGCGCGGATATCGCCTCCTGGCCTATCGGCGTCACCGTGAACAACAACCCACCCAACGCAGGTTGCTACGACCCCGCCGCGCACACCTACTCCGCCAGTTGCTTTGACGCCATGACCGTGATCACCGCCGATCCGGCCACTCCTGCCTCGCACCCGGATCCCACCGGAGCCAGTTGCGTTGCCACCGACACCAACTCGACCTTGTTCGTCGATGCTCCCACCGCACCCGCATGGACCGGCAGCCCGTCCGCCTTCGCCAATCTCTTCCACACCGGAGACCAGTTGCTTCTGATCAAGAGCGATGGCTCCCAGATGGCTACCACCACCCTCACTATGGACGGCAAGATGGCCGGCCTGAAGATCCAACTCGAGCACAATCCCACCGGCGCCAGCTCTTTCGATCCGCTGGGCATCACAACTTACGCCGCTACTCGAGGCGCCGGCGATCCTTTTGCCAATAAGCTCGGAAACCAGTTTTGCCAGGGAGATTGGGTGCTCAAGCTTTCCTGGGTTCAATATTCCATTGACGCCACAGATCCCACAAATCCCAAGCTCATGCGTCAGGTCTCCGGCGGCGCCTCGGAAATCGTCGCCGAACAGGTCATCGGTTTCAAAATCGGCGCCAGTCTGTGGAACGGCGCCGACACCGGCGACGTCTACGACTTTAAGAATTACAACTACACCGATTACGATCCCAGCCAGGTCCGCTCTCTCCTGGTCTCCATCATCGCCAGGACTTCCCCCGGCCGTCCCGGCGGCGACCTCAATTACCACAACACTTTCGATGGCGGCGACTACCAGATTCAGTCTTTGTCCGTCGTCATCAATCCCCGCAATCTCAGCATGAACGACAACTGAGGAGCGCGAACATGACCAAACCATTTGCTTCCCGCAAAAAATTCCGCCGCCACAAAGACAGCGGCGTCGCCCTCGTTGTGGCTCTCTTGCTTCTCCTCTTGATCAGCAGCATGACCGTCGCCATGGTGGTCTCTTCCAATTCGGACATGCTCATCAACGGCTACTATCGCAGCTATCGCGGCTCCTTCTACGCTGCTGATTCGGGCTTGAATATCGCTCGCCAGCAAATGGTCAATCAGCTCGTAGCTGCCGGCGGCGGCAATTTCAGCTTGACCGCGCAGCCGATCCCCCCGGGCACCGAAGCCGTCGTCGCCGCGAACCTCAACGGCACTTACGGCGCTGCCTTTCAGCCTCTTAACTCCGGACAAGCCGCTACCTCCTGGCCGGAAAAGTTCAAGCTGGATACCACCGGCACCACTCTCAGCGCGCCGACCTGCACCGTGATTGGCGGCGGCGGCACCTGCGCCGCTCCTACCGGCGCCGTCACCGGTTATTCCTACGCTTACAACTACACCCTCCGCGCCTTCGGACGCTCCACCGGCAATCAGGTCACTACCATCAGCGACTCCGGCACCATCAAAATTAACGTCACAGGATCCGCCGGCAACACCACCACCAGCTTCGCCGCCTACGGCATGTTCATCGACCAATACAATCTCTGCAATGGCGGCGACCTCGTCCCCGGAACCATCTCCGGCCCGGTCTTCACCAATGGCGGCTGGACCTTCAGCACCGCTGGCCAGTACATCTTCACCGACACCGTCGGCAGCGCCAACTCCAACTTCGGCTACGATTTTTCGAACGGCTGCTTCCAGTCCTCCGCTTCTTCTTACAAGAAGGGCAACACCACCATCGCCCCGCAATTCCAATCCGGATATAAACTAGGCCAGCCGACCGTTCCTCTTCCCCAGGACGACTACAACCAGCAGCGCGCCGTCCTCGACGGCAAGGGTACGGGCAGCACTGCTCCGTCCAAGGCCGAGCTGAATGCCTCTCTCAAGACGGTATCCGGAAGCGCTTATCCCATGAGCGGAGCCAACGGCGTTTACCTGCCCTACACCATTAACCCCAACACCGGAGTCGCCACCTTCACCGGCGGCGGCATCTACGTCCAGGGCGACGCCAGCGTCACCCTCTCGACTTCCGGCGCCACCGGCCAGGTTTATTCCATCAACCAGGGCGGCACCGTCACCACCATCACCGTCGACACCTCCTCGAACACCACCACCATGTCTTCCGGCGGCACCACCGTTAACATTTCCGGCGTCCCAGCACAGTTCGATCCCACTTCCGGCGCTTTCGAGCGCGACGCCACCATGCTTTACGTCAACGGCAACATCACTTCGCTCTCCGGCCCCGCTCAGGGCGTTCCCGCCGTCTCCGACGCTTCCGCCATCACCATTACCGCCGCCAACAACGTCACCATCACCGGCGACCTTCTCTATCAGCACGAACCGGTCACCCAGACGCAGAACCAGATCCCCGGCACTCCCGCCGACACGCTCATCCCCGGCAACGATCACGGCCAGGTCCTCGGCGTCTATACCAACAAGGGCGACATTCAGCTCAATAATCAGCAGTCCAACAAAAATCTTGAAATTGACGCTTCCCTCGCCACCATTTCCAACAGCGGCAGCGGCGGCCTCGTCAACATCGGCGGACAGATCAACACCCTCGCCATCGTCGGCGGCCGCATTCAGAACAACATCAAGAACATCAACTCCATCACCCGCAACGTCTTCTTTGACCGCCGCTTCGCTCAGAACGGCTTCGCGCCGCCCTGGTTCCCCTCAACCACTCTGAGTTCCACCGGTCCCACCTCGGCCGTCTACGTCCCCACTGTCCAGCGCCTCAAGTGGCTCAACAACACCGCCTACTACTGATTTAGCCGCGCGGGCTTCCGCCGCGTTTCCGTCCGGGAGAGGCATCCCGCCTCTCCCCTTTCTTTGCGCCAGGACCAGCACAAACTAAGCACCTCTGAAAAACTAGCTTGCGGCCTTGACTGTTGCCCATGACAACATGAAGCTTCGGCGTCGTCTGCGAAAAGCAATCGACGGAGGAAGATCGATGATCACTCTCGGGCGGATTCGCTTCGTTTTGTCGATTGCCTCCTTCGTTTGCCTTGCGGCCATCTCCGCGCTCGCTCATGCTGGCCCGGAGAAAACCTTCACCGGCGAAATCGGCGATTCCCAATGTTCTTTCAACGTCCACTCCCGCACCCAGTCCCACAAGGAAATGATGGACATGAGCTCGGACCTTAAGACTCCCGCCGACTGCGCGCGTTTCTGCGTCAAAGAGCGTGGCGGCCGCTACGTCTTGCAGGTGAAGGACAAAGTCTACAAGCTCGATAACCAGGATCTTGCCGAACAAAACGCCGGCCTCGCGGTCAAGCTCGTCGGCGTTCTCGACCCCAAGACCGACACCATCGCCGTCCACTCCATCGAAGCTCTCTCCCCTCAGCCGCATTCCCGGCAATAGCGCGAGGAATCCGCTCGCGGGCAGCGTGCCGCTTCCGGCGGATCCCTCATTCGCAACCGGCCAGGTTGCCTCGATGGCTCGCTCGAATTAAGTTCCCAGCCCGGAGTCGTCCGAACCGCAAGCCGTGATCTCATCCGGCGGCGTGTCCGGTCCCGTGGTGGAAGGATTCGGCTTGTGCAGTTGAATGTTCCCGCCTCCCAGCGTGCGCGTGGTCACCACCACCGCGCTCGCCCCGGTGTATGGCGGACTCACTCCCGTAAGTTTCAGCCCGAACCTGTCTGCCGTTCCGGGCTCCCCGTTATCAACTGTCCGCGCGCGGAATTTCACCGTCCCGAACAGGTTCGTGTTCGCTGTGCCGCAGATATCCCGCACGTTCGAGCCCGCCGCCGGTTCAAAATATCCGTCGATGCTCGTGCTGCTCACGTGCAGCCCTGCGAAAATTCCCACGCTATCGTGGTCCACGAAGTTCACATGTCCAAAATACCCGCCGTTCTTGCAACCTCCAACCAGCCCGAAGTTGGCGTGGTTGCCGCTGTCCGTAATCACGAATCCCCCGCCCGTCGTAAAGTCGCACGGACTCGGCATGATGTGCGCCTTCGCTACCGGCGCGTCGCGGAACATCAGCGTTGTCAGGAAGAGTCCCGCCGCCAGCGCCGTCAATGCGAAGTGGCCGAATGATCTTAGTCTCTTGCTCACGGTTCTCTGTCCTTTCTCCTTCGCCTCGAGTGTTTTCGCGCTGCTCATGAAATCCCCGCTTTCGCCGACGCAATCACCACGTCGGCCACGCCGTTCACCGTCGCGTGCAGCGCATTCACCACCGTCGTCCCGTTGGACGAAATGGTCTGTTCATTGATCACCAGTTGCCCTCCCGGAATCGCCACGGTCTGATTCGGCGCTCCGCTCACGTTGATGGGAACTCCATTGATCGCCAGGTTGCTGATTGTGGAGAGCCCTGTCCCGGCTGCTCCCGAAGCCTGCGACGCCCGAGCGATGATCGAATCCGCCGTGATTTCGATCCCCGCCACCGTCAGTCCCAGGTTCTCCAGCGAAGCCTCGGACTCCACTTCATTCGCGTAGCTGTACGCTGCCGCGCTGATCGTCTCCGCATTCACGAACGATGGAATGCTTCCGCTCGCTTGACCCAAATCGCTTTCGCTGTTCGCGCCCGAAATTCCCGTGCTTCCCAGCGTGCTGGTCGTTGCCGTGCCCAGCAGTCCAAGCACGACCACTTGTGCGGCCGTCGCTTGTCCCGTCACCGTGCTCGGACTCGCTCCCAGCGCCGGCAACTGCCCTCCGAGCTGCGCCAGCCCTGTGGCCGGCCACACCAGCAGGCCCGCCATTACCAGAGCCGCCGCCAGAATTCCCGGCGAGCGTTGATGATTCATTCGTTTCATACAACCTCCTTCTTCTCCTCAATTTTTTCGTGCGGGGACACACGAGGAATTTCGGGACGGCGTCGGCGATGGTTCCGGCCATCCGCCGCCGTCCCTCGTGATGATGTTTTTCCTGTGGGATTAACTTGGGTAGGTGCGGGTCTCTTCCTCTCGAGCTATTGACCGTCCGAGCGGAGAGACCCTAGAATCGCCTTGCGGCTCTTGGTGCGGGTCTCATCCGCACCGGGAGATTTGCCCCTGCCGGCAGTTCGCGCTGCTGGCGGGGGCTTTTTGCTGAATGCCGGCGGAAATCCCCTCGGGATTGCCTGGCAACCCAGCCGTTCTCGCCTGAACTCAATTTCTTCTGGAAAGACCCCTGCTACCCCGCTGACTAGGCGTCATCGAGTCGACAAATCCCCTCTCTGGGAGAAACCGGTTCCCCGCTTCGAAGACCCCAACTGTCTCGAACCGCCTCGCCGGCCCCCGCTTTGCCCGCGCAGCCATGCGCGGACAACTGGGGCGCTCGTGCTGCCGGACATTTTCGACTTTAGAAATCCCGCTGCGCCCGCGCAATCCGGTATGCATCTGAAAAAGTACTAGAGCAAACCACCCACTCTCCCCGCCGCATTCCCACTAAACCAACTCGTTCCCCGGCTTAGCGAGCGGGCGCCCCGCTTTCGGCGAGGGATCGCTGCCCCGCAGCTCTTCTCTAGAAGCCCCTTCCCGCCGCAATCTGCTGCCGACTCACCGCTTTGCATTTTTCAACGATGTGGGCACCCCGGCCAGCAACACGGCCTGCGCTTTCCTTCCATCAGAGCCGCACGCGTTCTGGCGATCCGCCGGCTCCGCGTCTCCTCCAGCTTGGCCTCTTCAATCCAGCAGATCCATTCGTTGCGCGCCAGCGGCGTAATGTCTTCCCAAGCTGCTCGCGCCTCTTCCGCCGACGCCAGCGCCTTCCGCAAATCCGCCGGCACCCTGTGTACCACTCCGCCCGCAATCCCTTTCTTAGGCATGAACCGCATCTTACCAAACCAGCCCCACGTCAACCTCGCAGCAGCGCCTCGCACCATCTTCATACCGCTGGAGGTTCTGAAGACCCACTAGACCGGGCGCCCCAATGTAGTCCGGGCTAGCCGCCCCTGACGCAGGCGGGCCCAGGAATCTTCTCTTCGCTTGGATTGAAACGTTTCCTCGCCTTCTGCCACTATATTTCGACCGCCTCAGCCCGGTCCATCTCTCACCTTCCTTTCTCGGGGGAAGCTATGTCTGCCGGCCTGGACAATCTCAAGCACATTGTTGTGCTCATGATGGAAAACCGCTCGTTCGATCACATGCTGGGAGGTCTAAAGAAACAGGATCCCCGGATCAACGGGCTGACCGGCAACGAATCGAACCTCGACACCACCAACGAGCCCGTCAAAGTTCAGCCCAAGGCACAATTCCAGGGCCAGTTCGACCCCGACCCCGATCACCATTTTCCAGGCGTCGATTTACAAATTTTCGGTGGCGCGCCTCCGGGCACGAACCGCGTTCCCACCATGCAGGGCTTCATCCAGAGCTATTTCCAGCAGCAAAAAGACGCCGGTCAGGCCCGCAAAATCATGCATTACTTCCCGCCGGAAAAACTTCCCGTCATTACCACGCTCGCCCGCGCCTTCGCCCTCTTCAACGGCTGGTTCTCCTCCATTCCTGGCCCGACCATTTGCAACCGCGCCTTCGCCCACTACGGCACCTCCTTCGGCAAAGTCGGCATGGACCTCTTCTACGGAAAGGTCCCGTACAAAAATATTTACGACCGCCTGTGGGACGCCGGCCGCTCCGCCAAGATTTATTATTTCGATCAGACCAGTTCCACCATGGAGATCGTCAATCTCCTCAAAAACCAGCCCCAGAATTTCGCCACCTATCAACAATTTCTCGACGATTGCAAAAAAGGTTTTCTCCCTGACTATGCTTTCGTCGAGCCCAACTACAACGACCACGAAGGCGAAGGCGGCGAAGCTCTTGCGTCCGACCAGCATCCCGACCATCACGTTCAGCAGGGCGAAATCTTCATCGCCTCCATCTACAACGCCATTCGCACCAATCCCACTCTCTGGAAGTCCACCGCCCTCCTCGTCGTTTACGATGAGCACGGCGGCATCTACGACCACGTTCCTCCGCCCGCCTGCACCGCCGACGGCTTCGTCGCTTCCGCCGCAGATACATGCACGGGCCAGTCCTTCAACTTCGATCGCCTCGGCGTTCGCGTTCCCGCCGTGTTGATTTCTCCCTGGATTCCCAAGGCCACCGTTATTCCAGGCACCGAAGACTCCACCAACGGCCGCGTCTTCGAGCACGCCTCCATTCCCGCCACCGTCACGAAATTTTTCATCGGCAATTACGACAAGCGCTCGCCCCGCGAAAAAGCCGCCGCGACTTTTCTCGATCTTCTGTCGGACACCATGCGCCCCGATTCCGATTGCCCCGTCTTCCATTTCTGAAATGACATTTCTGAGGTGACCTGATGCCGCGCAAGCAATCGAACATCATCAAAATCCCCAAGCCGCCGCGCTCCGCCTTCAACAAGCATCGCCCCGCCTCGCGCCTCCTCCTGGACCAGATGAGCCACCTCGCCTCATCGCTCGTCCGCCATCTCGCCAATCTCAACAACTACGAATCCCGCTCGCCCATCACCGAAGCTCACGCCGGCGAATTCAACCGCTTCATCACCTCGCTTCTCCATCCCCACACGGCGCATCTCGCCGCCAAAAAATCCGGCTCGAAGTCCAAGGACCAGCCCAAAAAGAGGAGCGCCCGTGCGTAAGCAGGTTTTTTTCTTTCTGATCCTGTTGGTTGCGATTCCGGCTCGCGCGCAGCAAAGCCGCCTCGGTGCCGAATTCAGCGGCGAAGGCGAACGCCTCAAGAAAAGTTGTTCCAGCTTTAATTTCAAGGCCCTCGGCGGCTGTGCCCAGGTCTTCTTCCTTGACCACCCGCTCCACATCGCCGTCGGCAGCATCGCGCCGCAAAACGGCTTCGGTGCCGGCGCCGCCTTCGTCTATCACTGGACGCCCAACGAAACCTGGCGTCTCAACTGGAACGCCGACGCCGTCGCCTCACCGAACGGCTCCTGGCGCACCGGCCTGTACATGAAAGCCATCCGCGTCCCCACGCGCAATCTCACGGTCACCATGGGCACCTCCGGTGCATCCGGCGAATCCGATCTCGCCGTCTCTGAAGCCCCGTTCTTCAACCTCTACGCCCAGGCCATTTCTCTCAACAAAATTTATTACTTCGGCCTCGGCCCCTCTACCACGCGCTCCGGCCGTTCCGCTTTCGGCATGAGCGAGCGCATCTTCGGCACCAATCTCGTCTGGCCCGTCCTCAGCAAGCTCAGTCTCTCTTTCTACGGCGAAGCCAACGGCCGCTTCGTGGACATTCGCGGCAATCACGGCGAATCTACGCCTTCGATCGAAGCTCTCTACACCGAAGCCACCGCTCCCGGCCTCACGTCACAGCCTGGCTTCGCGCAATTCGGCGAAGGCCTCCGCATGCGCCCGCATCTTTTCTCCGATTACCTTCGCCTCAACTACTTCCTCAACTTCCAGCAATTCGTCGCCGGCGATTCCACTTTTTCTTTCCGTCGCCTCACCGTGGACCTTGGCCACCAGATTCCTCTCTACAAACGCACTCGCTCCTTCCTTCCCAAGGATCACAACGGCCCCGACTCCTGCGCCGCTGACTCCACCGCCGACTCCCCCTGCCCCAGTGTTGTCCGCAATTTCGAAGGCAGCGTCAACCTCCGCTTCTTTCTCTCCGATTCCTTCACCGGGACCGGCAGCGTCGTGCCTTTTTATTTCCAGCGCACGCTCGGCGGCTCCGACATCAACGGCAACAACTCCCTCTCCGCCTTTCAGGACTACCGCTTCCGCGCCCCCAACGTCATGTTCCTCCGCGAAAGCTTCGAGCATTCCATTTGGAACTGGCCTCTCGGAATCGCCCTTTCCGCCGACCAGGGCAAAGTCGCGCTCACCCGCGACGACTTCGGTTCCAGGCCTTGGCTGCACACCTACTCTGCAGGACTGACCCTCCGCGCTGGCGGCTTTCCCATGGTTTTCCTGACGTTCTCCTGGGGCAGCGGCGAAGGCACCCACACATCCGCCTCCATCGACAACTCGCTCCTCGGCGGCGGCGGACGCCCCTCGTTCTTCTGACCTTCGTCGTAGCGGAAAACTGCCTCACCGCAGGCGGCTCAGGGGATGGGCGGCGAAGAGAATGCGAGGAAACCTGGGGACGGACCGGAGGTTCCCATTCAGCCCCGCCCTTCCGTGGCGCGCCGAAGAGAACGCGTGAGTCGACGGCCCACGAAGCATCGAAGCCCGCTCGCGACCAGCAGGTGGCGTAAATTTTTGTGTGTAAATTTGGTTTTTGAGCAGAAAAAGAGGGCGTACTTTCTCAGGAGAGCCAACTCCAAGAGGAGGTACACCCTGATGCGAGAACTGAAAGTCCT
>Ga0079220_10000042_pt1 | contig 23220 bp, 8 predicted proteins | sample GAAS100_FD_75071 | JGI IMG/M metagenome (GOLD analysis project Ga0079220, IMG submission 75071) | Agricultural soil microbial communities from Georgia to study Nitrogen management - GA AS100 | ecosystem: Environmental > Terrestrial > Soil > Agricultural land | place: USA: Georgia | collected... | reverse complement strand
TGACCATTCCTCTGCTTTCTTGAAGTATTCCGCCGCATCCGCAAAGTTCGCGGCCTTCGCGCGCATCACGCCCAGGTCGTTGTAGGAGCTGCCGAGGATCTCCCCCACGAACGCGCGATACTGCTTCGTGGAATCCGACTCCGTGATGCTCTGCTCCGCGGGCGCCGGGATGCCCCGCTTTATCTGCATGCCCTCGTGGGCCATGTCTTCGGCGGCGTTCTGCTCCCGCGGCGCCTCAGCCTCGAGTAGGCCGGCAACGCGGTCGGAAGTGGTGTGACTTTCGCCGCCCGAAGCTCCCGGTTTCTCGTCGAACATGTGTTCGACGTCATGCTGGAATTTCGCCTCGCGATAGCGCTGCGATTCCGCCAGAGCTTTCTTGGCTTCCTCGGCGCGGCCCATGCGAAGCAGCCCGCGCCCGAGCAGGAAATAGGCGCGGCTCACGTCGCGCGGCATCTCCTGGGGATCCTGAATCAGCTTGAGATATTTCTGCAGCGCTTCGACAGCCTGGGGCAGCCGGTTCGTCTCAGAATAGGTCTCTCCCAAATATAGGTAAGGTCCGGGAGAATGGGGATCCAGGCGCACAGCGCGAGAGAGCGCGCTTTCCGCCGCCGGAAAATCCCGCAACGCCACCGTGGTGATTCCCAGAAGCGTCAAAAAATAATACTGGCCGGGATGGAGTTTGAGTTCCTCCTCAAACTCGGCGCGAGCCCGCGGATAGGCTTCCTCACCGTAGAGTTCCAGATTGGCGTAGCCCAGAAGACCGTGCGCTCGGGGATATTTCGGGTCGAGTTTGATCGCCTTCTCGAATTCGGCGATGGCGGGCTTTGGAAAATGCGTGATGGTGTAAGCTCGTCCGAAAAGCACGTGCAGAGCCGCTGAATCGCCGACGCGAGACTCGACTTCGGCGAACCATGCGGCCGCGTCCGAGAGCTGCTTCGCTTTCAGATAAGCGATTCCGAGAAAGTAGGAGGTTTCAAAGTCGTCTTCGAGAGCGACGGCTTGGCGGAGTTGGGCGATGGCCGCGCCGTTGTCGCCCTGGGAGAGGCGAATGCGGCCAACAACATTGTGGGCCCGGGCGTTCTCCGGGTGTTCCGCCAGAACGGCATCGGCCAACTGTATTGCTCTCGCATCGTCGCCGCGCCGGAACCACGCGATCGCAGCGTCCACACGCAAGGCGGAATCTTCCGGCGCAAGGCCCAGCGCCTCATCGAATCGATTCGTCGCCTGTTCGAACTGGCCTTCCGAGATCGCCAGGTTTCCAAGCTGTCGCAAACCAATGGCGATGGTTTCCCGGTACCGCGCCTCCGCCGTGGCGAGATCGCCCGCCGCCAAAGCGCCCTTTGCGGATTCGAATCGCTCCTTGAGCTCTTTTCCGGGATCGTCGTTTGCCCGCGCGGAAAGAATTTCCGAGAAGCCAATCAGACACAAACAGAAAAACAACAGCGCGCCACGGCAAACGCGGGCCATTCGCCTCGCGCCAAACGCCGTCTTTTCGCTTTTCGCAAACGTAATCGCCTCTGCGGCCAACACAATCGCTATCGATTCGAACCCGGCTGTGAAGATTGCTGCGCTTCTCCGGGCGCCGGAAGAGGCGTGCTGCCCTGGATGCCGCGGCCCTCGACGACGGTATAGATCGCGTTCGGCGCGAGATTCCGAAGCGTCTCAACGGCTCCGCTGGGCCACCGAATCACCACCGAATCGACCTTCTTGGCCGAGCCCAAACCAAAATGCTGGCGCAGATCGTTCTGCGATAAATAGCTCCCGCCGCCGTGCACCTCGGAAATCTGCGACAAGCCGCCCGACGTCACCGTCAGGAATGCACCAATCGCCGCGCGATTGCTCTTGACGCCAACCAAATGGAACGAGACGCGATTGTAGCCGTCGCCGTTCAAGTTCTTCAGCAGGGATGGCGGACGGCCAACGTTCAGCACCAGCACATCGAGGTTACCGTCGTTGAATACGTCGCCAAAAGCCGCGCCGCGCCGGGATTCCAGCGGCATAGCCTGCAATCCCGCTTCGCGCGAGACGTCGTCGAACGTGCCGTCGCGATTGTTTCTGTGCAGCAGCATCGGCTCGCGATAGCGCGGACCCACGTCGACGCTGTCAACCTGCGGGTACACGTGCCCGTTGACGACGAACAGGTCCAGCCACGTATCGTTGTCCATATCGAAAAATCCCGTGCCCCAACCGACGTACGGATACCCCGGCTGGCCCACCGCCGACGTCCAACTCACGTCGTTGAATCCCGCCGCGCCCAGGTTCTCGTACAGCGAGTTCGGCTGCTCCTCGAAATGCGTCACGATAAAACTGAAACGCCCCGTATGGTTGTAGTCTCCCCAATCCACGCCCATGTTGCCCAGTTCCATACCCTCGCCGCTCAATGCAACACCCGTCAGCATCCCCACGTCGCTAAAAGTCCCGTCATGGTTGTTGTGGTACAGGTAATTCGGCACCGAGTCGTTGGCGACAAGCAGATCCGGCCAGCCGTCTCCGTCATAATCCACCCACATCACGCCGAGACCGTAATAGCCGATCTTGTCCTGCACGCCCGCTTTCGCGGAAACTTCTTCGAACGTTCCATCGCCGCGGTTGTGGTAGAGAAAGTCGCTCTCGCCCACCAGTCCCCATGGCCCGCACTGCACCAGGATTCCCTTGTACCGGCAAAACTTGTTGCTGCCGAATTGCGGCAGATTGTTCATCTCCAGGTGCGAGTAGCGCGACACGTACAGATCCACATATCCGTCGCGGTCGTAGTCGCCCCAGGCCGCTCCGGTCATGAAACCGTCGCCGCGAACGCCCGCCTTATCCGTCACATCTTCAAACTTGCAGCCGCCAAGCCCACGATACAGCGCGCTGCCGCCGAAGCCCGTTACGAACAGGTCCAGCTTGCCGTCGTTATCATAGTCGGCCACGGCAACACCCATGCCCCAGCCTCGCCGCGCGAGACCCGCTTGTTCCGTGATGTCTTTGAACGTTCCGCTTGGTTCCTGATGATACAGCGTCACCAGCAGATCTCCGCCCGAACGATAATGCTCGACCGTCGAGCCATTCACGACAACGGCATCCAGCCGCCCATCGCCGTCGCAATCGAACAATCCGCTGCCGCCGCTTGTCGAATCGATGACATACATCGCCTGCGGCGCCGCGATGTGGCTCGCGGTCAGCCCCACTTCCGCCGCAACATCTTTGAAAACGGGAACCTTTGGAAAATTGCCGCGGTCCGCTTTGTGCTTCGACGCATTCGCCTTCGGCATCACGGGAATCTGCACCCGTTGCGGACCCTGCTCCTGCATCCCGAATAGCAGCAAGGGGACCGAAAGGAAAGCGGCCAGCTGAACCAGGAACCAAGGACGTACGGAGAAGTGCCCGGGCATTGGGGTCTATTCTAACTCACTCGTTCGCGACTTCCGCCTTGCCAAACTGCTTCGCTCACAAGGCAAAAAACAGGTGTCCCGCCCGGTCAGCAGGCGGGACACCGGTACCCTGAAGTTGTCTCTTCGGCTAGAAGAAAATCTTCAAGCCGTACTGCATCTGGCGCCATCCGCTCTCGCGAGACTGTCCCGCGAAACCGAACGTGCCGGGGTTGAGAGTTGTGTTCTGCATCGCCACCGCATTCGAAAGGCTGGTTGTACCGGCGCCCCCCGCGGTCACGAACTGCGGGGTTCCCGCGGTATTCGGCGACGTGAAGTCCAGCCCCATGTTGATCGCGCTGGCCTGGTATTGCGGATGGTTGAACAGGTTGAAGAAGTCGAACGAGAACTGCATCTTGATGCGTTCCCTCAGGCTGAAGTTTTTGCGCAGCGAAAAGTCCACGTTGTTGTTTCCGGGACCCGAGCAGATGCCGACTCCCGAGCTTCCAATCTGCCCGAGCTGGAATCCGTTCAGCGTGTAAGCGTTCGGATTCAGCCATTGCCGCGAGTCTCCCGTGTGCGCCCGGCAGGATTCCCCCGCCACGCGCATCGGCCGCAACGCTCCGGCGCCGCCAGTGCCCGACGGATCGCCCACGTTGCTGATGCTGTTGATGATCGGCGTCAGGGATGGTCCGGCCACTTCGCTCACGATCGAGCTCATTTCCCACGCGCCGAATGCGCTCCGCACGAAGCTGTTCTGGTTCTGCAGCGTCGGCAGGTTGTAAACGAAGTTCACCGTCAGGATTTGCGGCCGGTTAAGCTGATCCGGTCCGCGGCTGGCGCCGGGGTTGTAGAAGTCGATGTTCAGCGCCGGCGTATCGATAAGCTGCGTGTCCGAGATCAGCTTCGACCACGTGTACGCCGCTTGGATGATCGAGTTGCGCGTGAAGCGCATGTTAAACATGGCTTGCAGGGAGTTGTAGCTTGAAGACGCGCTGCGCGAATAATACGTCAGCGTAGCGTCGCCGCGCAGCGGCCCGAACGGACGCATTGCGGACCGCGCGGCGCCGTTGCCGGAAGCTTGCACATAGGCAAGCCGGCTGGCCGCGGGCACCGCATTGATGTCCGAGCGAATCTCCCAGTGATTGTTGTGATTGGCAACGTAAGCCAACTCCAGCATCGCGTCCTTGAAGACCTGATGCTGGACGGAAACGTTGTATTGCCAGCTGTTCGGCATCTGGTTGGTGGTTTCGTTTCCGATCGACGCATTTCCCAAACCGCTGCTGAAGCACCCATCCAACTTGTGCTGTCCATTAGGAGCACAGGCACCAGGGTCCGCAATGGAATCGATGAACCGCCCGTTGGTCGAGGTGAAATTCCCGATGAACGGAGGATTCACGCCACCGATTTGGAGCGCATACAGGCGGTCGCGGTTGAAGAATTGCCCGGCGCCCATGCGGATCGCCCACTTGCCGCTTCCCGTGGGATCCCAGGCGAAGCTGAGGCGCGGCGCGAACATGTGATTATTATTGTTCCACAGCGCGCGGTTTGGTCCCGCGACTCCACCCGTCCCTGCTGGACACGGGTTAGCCTTCTCGGGGGAATATAACAGACCGTTGCAAGTGGCGTTCTTGAGGCGGGCGTCATAAGCCGCTGGATTAAACGATGTGTAGAGATCATCGGCAAAGTACGGATTCGGAAGCAACGACCACCGTACTCCGTAGACCAGAGTGAATCGCTTGGTCAGGCGGAAAGTATCTGAAGCGTAAAATTCAGCGTTCCGCCAGCGAATATCGTTGATGTTGATGTTACTCGCTTCGCTCCAGTTGAATGCCATGTTTCGAAGGAGTAAGTCGGCGACATCGTATCCAGTAGTGTTGCCCGACGAGTTGGGACAACTAGGAATGGGCGTATTATCCAAGGAGTAGGTCGTGGCTCCGGAACAGCCGTTGAAGCCCACCGCTCCGAACAACCCGCCGAATTCCGCGTTCGACTGCTGCTCGTTCTTCGAGTTTCTGCTGTAAACGCCGCCGAACTTCAGCGTGTGCCGGCCCTTCACCATCGAGAAGTCATCCTGCCATGTGTAAAGGTCCTGCGCGTTTTGCCATGGCGCGATGGTCCACACGCTGGGCAGGTGCGCATTGCCCCAGCCGGAGAACCACACGCTCGGCCCCTGATCTCCGTAGCGCTTGTCGGAAACCGGGAAGAACGTCGGGATAGCGTCGTTAAGCTGCTTCACCAAATTTGGATTCGTTTGCGTGATGGTGATGCGGTTCGCGGAGTAGCTGAACTGGAAGTCGTTGACCGCGCTCGTGCCAATCGTCTTGGTCAACTTCGCGGCTGCGATGCGGCCCGGCTGATTCCAATTCTCGTCGATGACGCCCAGGGGATTGCTGCCCCAGCCGAATCCCGCCGACGGCGGCCCAATCTGCCACGCATCGTTCGTGAACTTCAACATCAGCGTGAGGGTCTTGGACAGATTGATATCGCCGCGGACGTTTTCTTCGCGCCACGGAGTCGGTGTGTTCAGCGACGAAGTCCAATTCAAGAACGGGCACGAGGTCGACGTATAGGGAAGCGTGGGCGTCGGATACTGCGTCAGCGCCAGCAGCCCGCCCGGACTCTGGCGGTTCTGCGGAATGCTGGTTCCCAGTGAAGTGTTGCCGGGCGCTCCCGCCGGATCGTGCAAGCCGCCGGCCGGAAAACCGAAGCCCGCCGAGGCCGGACACGCCGCGATTTCCGAAAAGTCCCCGATGCGCTCTTTCATCGTAGGCACGTGGCTCGAACGAACCAGCCCTTCAATGCGCCGGTTCCATTCCTGCGACCAGAAAAAGAAGATTTTGTCTTTCTTGATCGGTCCGCCGAAGGTGTATCCGAAGTCGTTGCCGCGGAATTTGTTCTTCGGGCAGGTTGGGCAGCCGGCTTTCAGTTCCGTGTCGAAGGCGTTCAGCTTGTCGTTGCGTCCCGAATAATAAACGCTTCCGTGGAAGTCGTTGCTTCCCGACTTCGTCACTAGGTTTACCGTCGCCCCGGCCATCAGCCCGAATTCCGCGCCATAGCTGTTGCGTTCGATCTTGAATTCCTGGATCGACTCGGTCGACGGATAAACCAGAATCGTCCGCTGCGAGCCGGTATCGTTGTTGTTCGCGCCGTCCACCAGCCATTGATTTCCGTTCGAAGGGCTGCCGCTGACGGAAACGTCCGATGCGCCCTTCAAGCCTTTATTCGTCACGCTGAAAGCTTCCGCGGGCGCGACGCCCGGCAGCAAAGTTACCAGTTGAATGAAGTTCCGCCCGTTCAGAGGCAGCTCTGACACCTGGCCGGCTCCAATCAAGCCGGACAGTTCGCCGTTCGTCGTTTGAATTTGTATCGGAGACGCTTCCACCGTCACGGTTTCGGACACCGCTCCGATTTTCAAAGCGATGTTAAAGGTCAGGCTATCGTTAACGTGCAGCACGATGCCGGTCTGGTCCACGGCCTTGAAGCCCGCTCGTGTTGCGCGCAGGCGGTAGGGGCCGATAGGCAAATCCGGAAAAGTGAAAGCTCCATCGCCCGCCGATTGAACCGTGCGAGAAAGTCCCGTATCGGTGTTTGTGATGGTGACTGTGGCATCGGCCACGGCTGCGCCCTGTTCGTCGGTGACTGTACCGCGAACCGAAGCGGTCGTGACTTGGGCCTGTACTGCGAGAGGAAAACCCACTAGGAAGAGAACCAACAGAACACACCCGTACTGCAGCTTGCGCATAGCGTCACACCCCCGTTCATTCTGAACGGCCGCTGGACGGATGCCTGGCTCCGAGGGTCCCTACTTCAAACGGTTCGGTACAGCACCCCTTTCGAATCCATGTCCCGCAAGCAGGCTGGTAAACCTGCTCGAAGAAACATCACTGTACCGGTACCTATTCCAGGCGAGTCACAGGGCCGAATCAATGGTGCAGCATTTAGCGCCACGCGCGAAACGATGTCAAGTGAAAAATAACGATTTTTTAAAGGAATGTAATGAAAATCGCGGCGGCTTCCGAAACCGCCCGACGTCGCCCGCCGACAAAACGCCGTATAGTCCTATATAGCAGTAACTTAGCGCCGACCCCCCTTCCACCGCCCGCCACGGACCTTCTCCCCCGCCCCTTGCGTTTTAGCGTTCAAAACTGCCCAAAAGCTCCGGTGCCCTCTCGCGATAGCTATGTTCCCGCATCCGATATTTAAACGTTCCGGTATTATGAGCCGCTCGGTTACCTTGCGCGGAGACTCGCATGAGAAGCTCGCATTTCTCGATTACGCCGGAAGCACTCAGGATCCTTCTCGCCGCGTCCCTGGGCTTCCTGGGCTCTGCCTCCGCCTGGCCGCAGCAAAGGACCTCCCCGCCGGCGCCGCTTCAGGAGCCGGCTGGCGTTTTGAAGGTGACCACAAGACTAGTGACCGTCGATGTCGTCGCCAGGGACCGCCGCGGCGATCCCGTGCGCGACTTGAAGGCCGATGAGTTTGAAATCCTCGAGCAGCGGGGCTCCCGCAAATCGCAACAGCGCATCGCCTCGTTTCGCCTTCTGGACCGCGCCCTCACGAAGGCGCCTGACCTTGAACGCTCGGCCCTCGATCTTCCTGCCGGCGTTTACACCAATCTGGTCACCACCAGGGAGCTTTCCGCCGCTCCGACGATTCTGCTCGTCGACGGCCTCAACACCGACGCCGTCAACCAGTTTCAGGTCCGCAAGAAAATGGTGCAGCTCTTGGGTTCGGCGCCTGCGGACGTTCCGATGGCTGTGTTCTTGCTCTCCCGGGAACTCCAATTACTGCAGAACTTCACCACCGATGCCCGGATGCTCAAAGCAGCCGCGGAACGCGCCGAAACCATCGAAACCCGCAACTTACAGGTCAAGGATCCCCGCGATGACAGCATGAGCACCTCTTCCATTCTCGAGCAGATGGCCGCTCGCGAAGGCCAGGGCGATGTCCCCGGCGCCACTCCGAGCGACGTCGGCCCTCGCGCGGTGTCCTCGACGGCCGGGAACACTTCCGCCCTCCTGGCTCTGCGCGCGCTCCTTCTTCAACGCTTCGAGCGCGAGCAGTACGCCGCTTCGGTGGACGCCCGGGTTACGCTGACATTGAATGCGCTCAGAACCATCGCACGCCACGTCAGCGGCTACCCGGGTCGGAAAAATCTCGTTTGGATTTCTTCTTCCTTTCCTCTGGCGATCACACCCGATGCCAACCTCACGCTGATGGCCAAGTTCAGCGGCATGCGCAATTACAATGATGAGCTGACCTCCGCCGTCGCCGCTCTGACCGACGCGCAAGTGGCCGTCTATCCCGTCGATCCGCGGGGCATGGACGCGCAACACCTTTTCGACGCGGATTCCCACGGAGCGGAAAATCCTTTTTCCGAAGGAGCCTCGCTCAATCGCGAAAGCGATCGCCGCTTTTCCGATCGGCAGACCATGGAAGACCTGGCTCAGCAGACCGGCGGAAAAGTCTGCCTGCAGAGTAATGACTTGTCCGGCTGTGTCCGGAAGGCCCTGGACGATTCCTCGTCGTACTACGAACTGGCTTATTACCCCGCCGATAAGAACTGGCATGGAGAATTCCGCCACATTGTCCTCAAGACCACGCGTCCCGGCGTTCAGCTTTCCTATCGTCAGGGTTATTTCGCTCGGGAATCCGACCCGCTCATTTCCGCCGGGGAAAAGCAGAATACCGACGCCCGGCTCTCCCAGGCGGCGTGCACCGATTTCCTGACCTCCACCTCCATTCTCGTCGAAGCTGGCGCTTTGCCCCCTGACCGGCTCGAACAAGCGAAATATTTCCTGCTCGTCGATCCGAACGCCCTTCGATTCAGCGGGCCGGAAAACGGCGTTCGCGGCCTTCACCTTGCGCTGGCCACGTGCATGCTCGACGCCCAGGGACTGCCCCTGCAATTCAACTCTCAGGTGCTGAACCAGGAATTTACAGAAGCCGAATACGAATCCGCGCGATCTCACGGCATCTCGCACACCATTTCCATGCTGCCGAAATCCGGCACCGCTCGCGTCCGGCTCCTCGTTTGCGACCTGAGAACCGGAACCATGGGCTCCGTCGATTTGCCTTACCCCGCCCCGAAAATTGCTCTGCCTCCCGCCGCCGCCCAGACGGCAACCGCCGCACAACCCGCGGATCTCCCTTCCTCTCCCGCCGCTTCACCCACGCTCCACACCATCAAGTTCCACGGCGCCGATGGCCGCGACAGCTCCCTCGAGTGGGACTCCCAAAAGCTTGTGTATTCCGGCAACATTCCGGCCGGGGAAAGCGCCAAGGTCTTGTTCAATTCCCTTTGGGGAAAATCCTTCTCGTGCAAGGGAGGAACGCTTTCACCACCCTCCGGCGGGAACCCTCCTCAGCAGCCGCTGCATTTTCGCGCCGATGCCGGCCACAGCGCGGAGATTTATCTCGACGCGGAAAGCGGCGTCCGGTATTCGGGCAATGTGCTTGTTGATCCAAGTGCCTACCCGCTCTTTGAGGCCCTGGCGAAACTCTACCGCTGCCAGAACTCGCCGTGACCCCGCCTGCTGCGCCAGGCCCTCCCCGTCTTGGCCTGACGGCGGGTTCCTGCCGCTACCGCTATTCTTTCCGCGGCGCGATTTCGCCCTCTGCCGGTTAGTTCGCTGGCTACTTGACGCGCATGGTATAATATAGCAGTTGTTTTTTGGAAAGCTTCGCGCAGCGCGGAGCGGACCTTCGCTGCAAGGCTAAGTCTCTTGGAATGAGCACTTGCACAAGTGAGTGAAAACACTGGACTTGATGTCCTTTGTTTTCAACACTTACACGAATTTGGCGGGGGGGGGTGCCCCTGTCCTACGTGCGAGGCGGCGCCCGCCGCCACCTGCCGGCCGTGCGGCAAAGCCACGATCGAGCAATTTTTCGAGCAAGGACTCAGGTGCATCAGCGCCTTCGTTGACACCGCACACGCCTTCGCCTAGGCTCGCCTACGGAACGCCTGCGGAAAATGTGGTTCTTCAACTCGGTTGTCCGGTCGCTTCGCGTCGCTCCCGCGGCGGCCTCTCTTTTTCTGGCTGCCGCGCTTGCCGCCGGTTCTCCCCCCGCGCAGGAGACTCGCGTCCAAACGGACTTGCGTCTCGGTGCCGAAGCCATGCACAACGGCAAGGCACAGGAAGCCGAAGGGTATTTCCGCGAAGTTACGGAAGCCGACCCGAAACTCCCGGACGGCTTTCTGGACATGGGTTTGGCGCAACTGCGCCAAGGCAAACTCAGCGAGGCAACTGCTTCGCTGCGGAAAGCCCTCGAGCTGAATCCGTCCTTCCCCGGCGCCCACATGTTCTTGGGAATCGCCGACTATCAAATGAGCCATTTCGATGAGGCTCGCGCGGCGCTACAGAAAGAGATCGACTTGGACCCGCGGAGCTCGGAAGCCCTGCTCTGGCTCGGCATAATCGAGTTGGCCGCGGGAAATCCCGAAAAAGCCGCGCCTGCGCTGGACCGCGCGGCCGGAATCTCTCCGGATGATATGAACATCCTCGACTATCGCGGCCGCGCGCACTTGCTGGTCTCCAGGAACAGTTATGCGCGCATGTACGCGCTGGATCCGAATTCCTGGCGGGTGCACCGGCTAAGCGCGCAAATCTACGCCGAATCCGGCCAATCGAAGGACGCCATCCGCGAATACGAAGCCGCGGTTAAGCTGGCTCCCGGGCAGGCTGATTTGTACGAGGAACTGGGAGACGAATATCGCAAAGACGGCAACCTGGAAAAAGCGGGAGCCGCTTACGCCAAGGAGCTCGAGCTGAGCCCGCGCAACGCGGTCGCGATGTATAACCTCGGCAGCGTCCTCGTGGACGAGGGCAAAGACCAGGCGGGAGTTCCGCCGCTGAAGGAAGCGATCAAGATATTTGGGAAGCCCACTGTTGCCGACTACTACCTCGGGCGGGCCCTGGCGGATCTGGGACGGTACCAGGAAGCCGAAGCGCCGCTGGAGAGAGCGACCAAAATCGACGGTCAGAATGAAGTGGTGCGGCGCGCTCTGTACAGACTTGCCGCCATATACAAGCAATTGCACCGGCCGGAGGATGCGCGCAAAGCCATCGGCGAATACCAGAAGCTCGCGGAACAAAAAGCCACGCCGCGTGATTGGCGGAAGATGGACAACAACACGGCGCCCGTGGCGACGCTCCCGCAACCGAAGGAGCCGTAGTCGCGGAAAATTTCCGGGATTCACCGCCGCTGCGCTGCCGGCTCAGAAAGCGCATAACCGCTTCGTTCACGATTTTCTTTTTCGGCGAGCTTGTTGCCCAACTCGAGTTCTTTCCGGGCTTCGTCCTTTTTGCCGAGGTGTGCCAGGACCATGCTGTAGAAAACATGCGCCTGCGAGTAATCGGGAGCGAAGAGCACGGCGGATTTCAGATAGCTCTCGGCTTTCGGGTAGTCCTTTTTATGAAGCGCAATGATGCCCATGCCGGCCAGCGCTCCGCCGTGCTTTGCATCCCGCGAAAGAACTTTGCGGAAGAAATTCTCCGCAGTTTCGTCATGCCGCAGGTCGAGTTCAATGCTCCCGAGCTCGTAATAAGATTCGGTTTGCCGCGGAAGCAGCTGGATGGAGCGGCGAAGTTCCGCTTCGGCGTCCTCATTGCGCTGCAGCATGTGCAGCAGTTTGCCGAGGCCGTAATGGGCGGTGGCGTCTTCCGGGCGAAGTTTCAGGTATTCGCGCAGGTGCGCTTCGGCTTCGGGCAGCTTCTGCGCATCGAACTCGATCCGGCCCAGTGCATAAATTGTTTCAGCGTTCCCGGGCCGCAACTCGAGAGAACGCTCGAGCGCTGCTTCGCCGTCCTTGAATAAACGGAGCCGGTCGGCTTGCACGCCGAAGTCGAAGAGCAAGGCGGGATCGTCGGAAACAAACTTGCGTGCGCGCACCAGATAGACCATCGCGCCATCTTCATCGCCGGCGCGCTTGGCTTTCAACGCCGCGGCGGTCGCCGCTTTTATCTCGCCGTCGCGCGCCTGCTCGTTGCGCGGATCGGCTTGCAGCACCGCCTCAAACGAACTCATCGCCTGCTCGTTCAGACCGCGCGCAAGCTGGGCAAGACCTTCCTGGATTTCCGGCGGCGCGGACTGCGCCGCCGCGAACAGCGCGAACAGAAGACTCGCCGCCGCGAAGAGCGCCGGCGCAACAAAGTTGCCGCGCCTGCTCTTCAACCGTCGAAACGGCATGTGTTTTCCAACGCGGCTTTTTGCGCTCGTACGGCGCTCCGGGAGCGACTGCGCTCTTCAGAAAGTGATTCTTCCCGTAATCTGAATGTTGCGCGTAGTGTCGATTGTAAACGTCGGGTTTCCGAAGGTGACGTCATTCGGTTGCGTATCCGGCGTGCCGAATACGTGGCGGTTGAAAGCGTTGAGCAGTTCGAACTTGAGGGAGAGCGACAGGCGCTCGCGAATCGGCACATTCTTCATAATACTGAAATCCTCGTTGTAATAGGGCCAGTTGCGTATTTCCCCGGTGACACGCGGAATATTGCCGAAGGAAAAGGCGCCGCCATTGCGCGTGCTTTCCAGATTGCGATCGACGAACGCGGCGCGGTTGAACATGGCATCTCCACCGAAGACATCCAGGTGGCCGCTGGAATATGCCGCGCTCTTGAAACTCTGGCCGGCAACTCTTGTGAAGTAGATGCAGTTGTCCCAGCCGGGAATGCCGCTGGCGCAGCCGAAAGAAATCGGCTGGCCGGACATATAACGCTGCACGCCGCCGAGTTCCCAGCCGCCAAGCAGGCGGCTGGCAAAGCCGTTCCGCACCCATCTCTTGCCGGGGCCGAAAGGCAGTTCGTAGAGCCAGCTGAGAACGAAAGTGTGCGGAATATCCTGAATGCTGATGGCTTTTTCCTGATGCAAGTCGGAGGGATTCTGTTCCTGTCCGACGCCGCCATTGATGAAAGGAAGCGCGCTGTCCGCATCCGTGAGCGTTTTAGACCAGGTGTAAGAAGCTTGCACGTTCAGGCCGTTGCGGAAACGGCGATTGAGGGAGACGAGCAGCGCCTCGTAGCTGGACATGCCGACGTTTTGCAGGCAGCAATCCGTGGCGATGAAGCCGTACTGAGGGAACGGACGGAGCGCCTGCTGCACCTGAACGCCGGGTCCCCAAAGCGTAGTAAAGCCGGAAAACGGCGGAGCGACGCCGGCGGTGTTGGAGGCGACCGGTTGCGTCAGCTGGTCACCGAGAGCGATATCACCTACCGGGATATTGTTGATATTTTGCACTCCGGAACGCAGGTTCTGGGCGTGATTGCCGAGATAGCCGACGGTCAGGATCAAATCGCTGGCGAGTTCGTGCTGCACCTGCAGGGTCCATTCATTCACCATCGATGGGCGCCCCTGATCCTTGCCGATAAAGGAACCCCCGACAAAGGTTCCATTGAAGATGCCGGGATCAAGGTTCGGAGGGGGAGTGAATGCGGGAAAACCGCTGTCCAACTGGAACGACGGCGAGAAATTATCGGGACTCGGCTCAGAGGGATTGGCCACGTAGCCGGTATTCATGGAGCCGCCGAAATCGGCGTACTGCAGCGGTCCGTAAAAAATCGCGAAGCCGCCACGGACGACGGTCTTGCCATTGAATTTCGAAGGCGAGTAAGCAAAGCCTATACGCGGAGCGATATCTTTCCACCAGGTGTCCGCCCAGGAGGTATTGCAGATGTCGCAGTTCGTGCCGAAAACCATCGCTCCGGGAACGTCGAAAGGCGGGTCGATGGCGGTCAGGCTGAAGTTCGAAGTTTGATTGTGTGCTTCGTGACGCGGCATGTCCACGTCGTAGCGAATTCCCAGATTCAGGGTGAGGCTGTGGCTCACCTTGAAATCATCCTGAAGAAACAGCGCAAAATAATTGGAAGTCCAGCGAGGCTGCCGGGTGACGATCCTTTGGCCGGCGCCGCAGGTGCCGCCGAGCAGAAAGCTCGCGAAGCCGTTGCCGCCGAGACCGGTTTGCGTCGGGTCGGAGGTCGTTTGCGCCCTGCAGAAATTGAACGTAGGGCTGTTGGCGTTGATCGGGGAATATTGCTGCCAGCGGTAGTCGACACCCACCTTGACGCTGTGAGGACCGTGCTCCCACGCGACGCTGTCTCCCACGCGGATGCCGTTGTCCACATTGTCGTCGTTCTGCGGCGGATTGCCGAGATTAGCGATTTGTTCGCCAACAGTGATTTGCGGAAAGTTAAGGGAATTCACGTTGCCGATCCCGACCTGTTGCGACCAGTTAACACCGGCGAAGATGGCCTGGGCAAAGTTTTTGCTGTTGCTGCGATTGGAGCCGATGATGAAGTGGTTCAAGAGATTCGGACGGAAGATATAGTCCCAGCCCGCGCGGAAGAAATGAGTTGTGAAATCCTGCTTCCAGGTGTTCGGATCAACGGGATCCGGAAGAATCGGGTTGCCGCCAGAGGTGCGGGAGTTCTCGCGAGAGCTGTAAGAGCCGAAGAGCTTGCTGGTCGGGGAAAAGTTGTGATCGATCCGAATGGTCATGGCGGTGTTGTTAATGGGAATGGCGCTGGGAAACGCGAAGTTGTTAAATTGCGCGGCTGTGTTTGTCGGCTCCGGCCAAAAAGCGAGCAGGTTCTTGGCTACCGAGCTAAAACGCGCTGGATCGATTTTGTTTCCAGGAAAGGCTGTCCTGCAAGGCGCTCCGTTTACCGTTGTGGTTGTGGCGGGGTCGAAAATCTGCCCCTGAAAAACGGGTGTGCCGTCGCAAGGATTGGTTCCGATAGGCGGCAAATCGGTCCGGAAGATGGCGGGAGAAGAAAAATCGCCCGCGCGCATGGCGTCGGTGGGAACGGTTGTAATGTTCGTCGCACCGAGCTTATAGCCGAGCTGCTCCCAGGAAAAGAAGAAGAAGGTCTTATCGTGACCATTGTAGATTTTGGGAATCCAGGCGGGCCCGCCGAAGGTGACGCCATAATCGTTCTTCTTGTCGACCGGCCGGGCGTTCCTGGCGCGGCAAGCGGCGTCACCGCCGGCACATTGGGCGAGGAATCCGTTGTTGAACCAGGTGTTGGCGTCGAGGTCTTCGTTGCGAAGAATCTCGTACGCGGAGCCGTGGAAGGCGTTCGTCCCTGACTTGGTGACGAAGTTCTCGATGCCGCCTGTGGTGCGGCCGTATTCGGCTGGAGGCAGCGCGCTGGTGATCTTGAATTCCTGAATGGCCTCGACGGAAGGAGCTTCCTCGTCGAAGGAAGAACCATTCTCACTGCGGGTCTGGCTGGCGCCGTCGATGAGCACTTCATTGGCAAAATTCTGGCCGCCGGAAATTTTCGAGATGAAAATTCCATTGTTACTGTTGGCGGTGCCGGGGCCCGTGGTTCCCGGCAGCAGGAATTCGAAAGCCTCCGGGGCGCGCAGCGCTCCAACGCCGCCAAGAGCGAGAGGCAATTCGACGATTTGCCGCCCGGTGACTACGCCGCCCATATCCGAGGATTCCGTTTCGACGCGCGGCGCGCCGGCGTCGACAGTGACGCTCTCTGTCCGGGCACCGATTTGCAGAGTGACGTCGAGGGCGGTCACCTTCTGAATCTCGACGACAATGCCTTGCAGGACCGCGCTCTTAAATCCAGGCGCAGAAACGGTGATGTCATAAGTTCCGAGCGGAAGCTCATTGAAGCGATAGGCTCCCGTGGAAGTAGTGACTCCGGTCGAAGCGGCTCCCGTGTCGTGATTTCGCGCTTCGATGCTTGCGCCAACAATGGCCGCTCCGCTCGGATCCGTCACCGTACCCGTCAGGACTCCGCGGACGGATTGGGCCACCACAGTTCCAGGAAGAAAGAGAAAGGCCAACGCGGTTGCGAGCAGAACAGACTTAAGGAAAGACATATCACCCCCAGGAGACACTAGGTCTTCTTGCGAAACTCGATCAGCGTGACGCTTTCGTGCCGGAACGTGTAGTGCAGCGTGTCGTCATCGAACCTTGCCGTCTCGCGGCGAGGAATCACCGCGTCCGGATGCGCCTCATCATTCTTTGCGTAGATATTTGAGGCATTCAGCGTTTGCACTGCGACTTGCGGGCCGGCGGCAAACCCGGTGATTGAAATGGCGGTGGCGAAGTCACGCGCAAGATCCCGATTGACGCAAAACAGAGTCAGCGTGTCGCCCTTTTCGTTGAGCACCGCGACGGTGTCGAGATAAGGAACGCCGGGAATGTCCGGCAGGCGGGTGGAACCCTGCTCGACGTTGTACTGGCCGCTCCGCGTCGAGACCTGCACCGGTACCGCGGCATCCGCGCTGGAATACATGCGAAATGCCCAATACGCCGGAGTGCCGAATACGCGTCCACGCTTCTTCCAAATACCTCCGAACTCGATGATTCCGGTCATATCCGCGACGGGAACGATGTCGGCCACGCGCAGAAGCATGTTGAGGAATCCAGCCGTGCAGATCGCTCCACCCATGTTGTCGTAGCGCGGGGCGGTGTCGCGGCCAGCCCAGAACAGCCATTCCGTGAACGCGATTTTCACGTTGTCGCGGACGGTTGGATGGTCCTGAATCTGCCGGGCCATCTCCCGCAATTTTCGTTCGAGTCCAACCGGCAGGGCGAAAGCGGAGCTGCTGATGAAATCGGGAGAAGGACTGGGGCGTACTACCCTGTCCGTGGTAACCACGAAGTGTGTGGACAGATAATCGAATGCACCGGCGTTAGTAAGTTGCGCGGCATTCCAGTCGGGGTAAGTGTCCTCGTCGCCGCCGGTGGCGATGAGTTTCGCGCGCGGGTCCAGGGCGCGGACGGCACCGCTGAATGCCCGGGTTCTATCAGCTACGCGCTGCCGGGTCGGATAGCCGACCTGGAAGGTACCCCAAAGTTCGTTTCCGAGCTCCCAAAGCAAGCCGCCGGAATGATCTCCCCAAGCTTCGTTGACATACTTGACCCACTGCGTGGCTTCTTCGGGGGTACCGCTTCCGAGGTTGAGCGCAATCTGCGGCCGCGCCCCGAGCAGCTTGCAGAAACGCAGAAATTCATCGGTGCCAAAAGTGTTGTATTCCGGCATACCCCAGGCGACGTTGAGCATGCTTACGCGTTTGTCGTGAGGCCCGATGCCGTCGCGCCAGTGATATGCGGAAGTGAAATTCCCACCGAAGCGAATGATGGGCGACTTAACGGCCTTGGCCATCGCGATCATCTCCGGGTCCATGCCTTCGATGGCATCACCCGGCACCAGCGAGGCCTGGTCGATGAGCACGCGAGTTTCGTTCTTCACGGAAACAACAAAGTCGAGAGGTTCGAGCGCTACGGCTTGCCCGGCGGGAATGCGGAGTTCGAAGTCATACCGTTTCCAATCGTCTCCTGAAAGGTCAAGCTGCCGGCGAGCGAGGGTATTTCGCGAATCCTTTCGGCTGCGAAGGGACACTTCCACGGTGGCGGGGCCGCTTATGTGTTTGAGATATACGCTGCCGCGGTAAGCAAGCGTGCGGTGCAGCGGCAGATACACTTCCTGGCGTACGCCGACTTCTTTGTCCGGGAGTCCCATGAGGAAAAGCGAGCGGTAGGAGTTGGCCGCATCGTTCCATCGCGGCTCGTAACGAGCGCCTTGTTGGGGGTCGAGCGGCTCCCAAGGAAGAGGCAGACCCAACTGCGAGGCGCGCGTAAGGTCCGGGTCATCGGAGACCATTTTGGCGATGGCCTGAGTGTTCCAAAGATTGGCTTCGAAGCTGGGGTTTTGCAGGAGCTCGGCCCACAGGCCGCCGTAAATGGAATTGCCAATGGGCTCGAGGAAGCTGCCAAAGATGGTTCTAGGAATTTGATATCCGGCGGGCCGCGAGGCGTCAATAGCGATGGTGGCGGCGGCCTGGCGGCCGCCTGAGTCTTGCGCCGAATTGCCGGGAGCGAGCAGGCCGAGACAGCACGCCAACAGACCGCAGGCAGCCTTCCCTTTGAACCTCGCGTGAGTTACAGACATTTTTTTCGGATCAGAGCGGCCCCTGCGGAACTCAGCGCGACTAGTTGCGGATATTCACAAGAGCGCAGCTTTTGATGAAGGGATTGTCCGCGTGCGCGTCAGATCGCTTTCCCCGGAGATTTCGCGGAAGGCTCGAAAGAACGGCGGCCCAGAAACACGAGAACAGACCCCAGCGGAAAGTAGCCCGGATAGACCAGGGGGACAATCAGGTGAATCCTGTAGGGTGGGTTTCGCCGGATCAAAACCTGCTAGAAGACGCGTTTTTTCCGCAACAAGAAATTTGAAAGAAAGCTTGGCTGATGGTGGACGTGGGCGGGCTCGAACCGCCGACCCCCTGCTTGCAAAGCAGGTGCTCTCCCAGCTGAGCTACACGCCCACAATGGGTGCTACTTTTCATTTTAAGGTATTTGAGGGTGAATCGAAAATACGGAAAGCTGCACTGACGCGGTGGAGGGACTCCCGGGAGGCGGGCGGTCCGGCAAGGAAGAGAAACGATGCGGTGGCTCCGAGTGCCGGACCGCTGCTTTTCGCATCAGAAGTGCAGTCGAAGGCTGCCGCCAATAGTCCGCGATGGCGCGTATTGGATGGGGATTTCTTCGCTCTCTTTGGCGATTTGATAGATGCTGTTGCCGGCGTTTGTGACATCGAACTCAATGTCCAAGCGGCGGGGCTCGGCGCTCCACAGAGTCAGGCCGGTTGCCAGATCGGCGGTGAAATGCTGAGGCAGGCGCGGCCCGTTTTCGACGATGGTTCCGCTGCCGTAGCGCATGGCGCTGCCCGTCCAGAATCCACGCCAGTGGGAATGATAGAAGATCTGCGCAGTGCCGGTGTGGGTCTGATCGAAGGCCGGAACAATTTTCTCGCCCGGCGTGAGCGGTTCGTCACCCGCAAAACCTCCGGTAATCGGTCCGTAGAAATAAGTTTTCGCCAGGGCATATTGAAACCTGCCGGTGATCCCGATGCGTTCCAACTGGCGCACGTTGGCAACCAGCTCGATGCCTTTCGAACGGGCCGCGTCAAAATTGATCGGCACAAAGATGCGGGAAATGGAAATCTCATGGTTCTCGAAACTATTACGCCCGGTGTGCAGACAGGCGTTGAGTTCCACACTGACGCGGGGACGTAGTTCCTGGGACCAGCCGAGTTCGTAATAATTCTGCGTGTAGGGACGCACATCACCGACGCGCTGGTCCGGATCCACGGCGTTATTGCCGATGAAGCTCGCGAGCAGCGAGTATTCGATCGGCGGGGGTGAAAACAAACGATTGTAAGCGGCGTGAATCACAGACTTGGCCTTCACGAGGTGATAAGCGATTCCCACGCGGGGGCTGACCTGCTGATCGGCGTCCACAAGACGAAAATGATCGTAGCGGACGCCCAGGTCCACGGTTAAGTTTTGCACCGGTGAAAAGTGATCCTGTGCGTAGAAACTCGCCTGGCCTCCGCTGCGCCAACCCCGGAAACCGGGAAAGACGTCGGGATCACCGCGGCTGTCAAAGAAAAAACTCTCGCCTTCCCGCAGGTAGACCAGGTCCACCCCGGATTTGATGACTTGGCCTTTCCACAAGTGCGAGACGTCGCTCTTGACGCCCAGCGTGAGCGCAGAGCGAGACGCGTCGGAGAGAGGTGTGTCGGGATCCGTCGTGGGCAGCACGCGGTCTCCGCTCGTTCGTTCGTAAAGGGAAGTGGAGAGCAGGGTACGTGGGGAAAAAACGTGCGTCCAGCCGAGGATTGCAGTCTGCTGCCGAAGGTGCCGCTGCGCGTCGCGCCCGGCCTCCTGATCCTCAGCGATATTCGGCTGCTGAAAATTTGTTCCTGAGCCCATCAGGAGAAGCTTGATCGAATCGCTTCCTCGGGTATTCCAGTCCAACTGAACCACGGCGCGCGATCCCTTGCCGGTGTCGAACAATTCGAGCGGTTCCGGGGGATCCAGGTAGCGGCCGGATTCGAAGGCATCGGCGAAAGCGAAGTAGCCGAGTTTTCCGACGGCGCCACCGTACTCCGCGTTCAGATCGCGATTGTCAACAGTGGCTCCACGGAAATTGACGTCGCCATGGCCAGCGAGATCGCTGCCATTGCGGGTGGTGATGTCCAATACACCGCCGAAGCGGTTGCCGTACTCCGGCGTAAAACCGCCGGTGATGAGGTCCACAGTCTCAAAGATTTGAGGGCTGACTCCCGGAGAAAACTGCGGCTGGGTGTTGTCGAGAAAGGAGACGCCGTTGACGAACTCGTGCAGCGAGAATTCCGTCCCTCGCACGGCAACGAAGTTGTCGTGACTGTCGCTTGCCCCCGGCATCAGATTCTCGACCAGACTATTCGTGCTCTCGGCCACAGGATCGGGCAGGCGCTCGAGGTCTTGCCTGGTGAATGTGTACGAACTGCCGGTCTTGTCCGGGTCGATGGTCCGGTAATTGCTGACGACCGCGATGGTTTCGTGTGCGCCCGTTTTTTTCTCGAGTTGAATGTTGAGGGCGACCGGTTCGCGAGCGCGCAGGATGAATTCGTTGGAAGCGGGGAAAAAGCCTTTCGCCTCCACGCGAAGCACGTACGTTCCGGCGTCTAGAGGAGGAAACTGCAGTTTTCCTTGGCTGTCCGTCACGCTCTCCAGGACCACTTCCCCGTCGTTATGACGCAGAGAAATAGCGGCGTTGCCGATGGCCGCTCCCGATGCGTCGCGAACAGAGCATTCAAGAAGGGACTGGGCGGAAATGGGCGCAGAAAACAAGACAGCCGCGAGGACGGTCGCTGCGAGATGCAGACGGGGACGTGTTGCCGGGCTTTTGAAAGCGCTTGCAGCATTCATCTTCGCGGCACTCCAGCGTGCCGCCTCAGCTTATTGGGACTTCTCGGGAGAGTCAAACGGAAGGGACCGCCAGGTGTTTTCTTCCTTCTTTTTGTCCGGGCCGGTTTGGTCTATGCTGCTGTTTCTTTTGAACGTCTCCGGAGGTTTTTGACGTGCGATTGCTTCGCTGTGCCGTGGTGCTGGTCTCAGGACTCATTCTTCCCGTGTTCGCGGGCACTGCTGGTTCTCAGCAAATGCCCGAAAACAGCTATCAGGAAATGCGCTGGCGCATGATCGGACCATTTCGCGGGGGGCGCACCCGCGCGGTTGCCGGAGTGCCAAATCAGCCGAATGTCTTCTACATCGGCGCGGTGGATGGCGGCGTGTGGAAATCCAGCGATTACGGCCGCACCTGGCAGCCGATTTTCGATGACCAGCCTACACAATCGATCGGGGCAATCGCCGTTGCAGCCTCTGATCCGAATGTAGTCTACATTGCGAGCGGCGAGGGTTTGCAGCGCCCCGATCTTTCCGTAGGCGACGGCATCTACAAGTCGATCGACGCCGGCAAAACGTGGACGCATCTCGGCCTGCGCGATGCACAGCAAATACCCGCGTTGGCCGTGGATCCGGCGAATCCTAATCGTCTCTTTGCCGCAGTGCTCGGTCACCCTTACGGTGCAAACGCAGAACGCGGCGTTTTTCGTTCCGCCGATGGGGGAGCGACCTGGCAGAAAGTTCTTTACGTCGATGAAAATACCGGCGGCTCGGACGTCGAGATCGATCCTTCCAACCCGGAGATCGTTTACGCCGCGCTTTGGGAGGCACGCCAAGGCCCGTGGGAGGATGGCAACTCGTACGAAGGAACGAAAGGGGGTTTGTTCAAGTCGATGGACGGGGGCAACACCTGGCGCCACTTAACGAAGGGGCTTCCCGAAAACCTCACGCAAATCAATGTCGCCGTCGCGCCAAGTCAATCCAGCCGGCTTTTCGCGACCATCGCGACGACAGAGGAAGGCGGCTACGAATCGGACAAGGGACTGGGTTTTTTCCGCTCCGACGACGCGGGGGAATCGTGGTATCGCGCTACGACCGACCCACGGCCGGCGATGAAGATCGGCGGCGGGGACTTGCCCATTCCGAGAGTGGATCCGAAGAATCCCGACGTGGTCTACAGCGCCAGTCTAGTGACGTGCCGATCGGGCGACGGCGGCAAAACGTGGACTAGCCTTCGGGGGGCTCCGGGAGGCGACGATTACCAAAACATCTGGATCAACCCCAACAATCCCGATGTCATTCTGCTCGTCAGCGATCAGGGCGCGCTTGTCAGCGTGAATGGCGGGGAGACATGGAGCTCCTGGTACAACCAACCAACGGCACAGCTGTATCACGTCCAGACCAGCAACGATTTCCCGTACCGCGTGTGCGGCGGCCAGCAGGAGAGCGGTTCCGTGTGCATTTCAAGCCGCGGCAACGACGGCGAGATCACTTTTCGCGACTGGCATCCCGTCGGCGCAATCGAATACGGGTACGTTGCTCCCGATCCACTGCATGCGGACGTCATCTACGGCGCGGGCCGAAACGAAGTTTCGCGCTACGACTGGAAGACCGGCCAGGTGCAGAACGTGACGCCGATTCCGCTGCTGGGCGAAAAGTATCGTGCCGAGCGCACCGAGCCGCTGATGTTCTCGCCCGTGAGTCCTCACGTGCTCTTCTACGCCGCCAACATGATTTTCAAGACCGTTGACGGCGGCCATTCCTGGGAAACCATCAGCCCTGATCTCAGCCGGCCGCATCCGGGAATCCCCGCGAGTCTCGGCCAACTAACGGCCAAGGATGCAAAAGCCGACCAGCATCGCGGGGCGGTCTACGCTCTGGCGCCGTCTTTTAAAACCATCGACACGCTGTGGGCGGGCACAGACGACGGGCTTATCTGGATCACGCACGACGGCGGCAAACATTGGAACGACATCACTCCTCCCGAGCTCACTCCATGGAGCAAGGTCACACAAATCGCCGCCTCACGCTTTGATGATGAAACCGCTTACGCGTCGGTGAGCCGCTTGCGCATCGACGATCTGCGTCCATACATCTATCGAACGCATGACGGTGGCAAAAGCTGGAGCCTGATTACGAGCGGTCTGCCGGCGAATGCGCCGGTTGATACCGTCCG
>Ga0079220_10000041_pt1 | contig 23323 bp, 18 predicted proteins | sample GAAS100_FD_75071 | JGI IMG/M metagenome (GOLD analysis project Ga0079220, IMG submission 75071) | Agricultural soil microbial communities from Georgia to study Nitrogen management - GA AS100 | ecosystem: Environmental > Terrestrial > Soil > Agricultural land | place: USA: Georgia | collected... | reverse complement strand
CGTCAGCCCTCCCGCTTTTCCCACCAGCAAATCGGCCGCCGCCATGTATTGATCCATTTCCGTCGTGAAGCCCACCGCGTCCAGCCGCGCCGCTCCGCTGGCTAAGTTGCCCGTCTTGCGCGCGATCCCTTCCAGCTTCCTCCGCGTCTCTTCCGCCTTTCCCGCAATCGCCACGATCTGCCACGGCTTGTTTAGACGCAGCAGATCCTCCACTAGCCGCTCCACCGGCCCGATTCCGTAGCCGCCCGCTGCGATAAGCACCACCGGGGCCCTCCCATCCAGCTTCAGCCGTTTCCGCGCCGCTTCTTTGTCCACCGGCCGCGCAAACATTGGATCGACCGGAATCCCCGTTACCCGCAGCTTCTCCCGCGGCACACCGATTTCCGCCAGGTACTCCGCCGATTCCTCCAGCGCGACGTAGTAGCGGTCTACCGTCCGGCACAGCCACATCGCGTGCACGTCGTAATCGGTCACCACGATCGCGTTCCGCGCCTGCAGCTTTTCTTTCGCGATCAGCCACGCCAGAATCTCCCCCGGCAGGAAATGCGTCGCCACGCACAAGTCCGGTTGCACCCGCTTCAGCATTCGAATCATCCGCTGCGTGTTCATCCGGTCCAGCGCCAGCCGCCTTCGCAGGTTTCGCCACGGCCGGTCTGTCTTGTCATATAGCAGCCCCATCATCTCCGGCGCTCGCCGCACCATCGAGATGTACGTCTTCTCGTAAACTTGCCGGAACAGCCTGCTCACATGCCGGATCACGTCGACGTGCTCGACCAGGCAGTCGCCCCGCGCCAGGAACGCTTTCTCCAGCGCCTGCGCCGCGCGCACGTGCCCCGCGCCGGAAGAAGCCGATAGCAGTAGCACCCGCGGTTTTGCCTTCATCGCTTAATCCACTCCGCGGATTTCTTCTCTGTTTTTCTGGTCATTCGAAACAAGGCTGCCGCAGCCGGCCCAAGCGAGCTCCGCCCCTGTGGCGGAATCTGCTCTTTGGATTTTCCGGAAATCATCCAGTGGATATACTACGCGGCGGCGTGCAGAAACTCGTACCGCTCGATCCTTGCCGCCATCCCCGTTCTGCCGTTCGAATCGGGTTCCACCCGCACGATCTGGCCCTGGCAGCGGATATTCACATCTTCGGCGCGCGTCACCTGCCTCGGCAGGGTGATCACGAATTCGATCGCGCTGCCGATTTCGAAGCTGGCGTCCGCCAGGAAATACAATCCGCGGTAGCTCACATCGCGCGTCTGTGCGCGCAATTCTGGCGAGTGGCCCTGCCGAGGCAGCACCCGCATCGGTAAACTCATGTTGAAACGCCGCGCTTCCCGGCGTTCGGATCCGTCGCCCAAGGGAACCTCCGGATCGCCAAAAACCTGCCAAAACCTACCATTCGCCTCCGTAAACTGCAATTTCAATTTAGACCTAGTACTCCTCTTGCCCCTCGGGTAAATCCCGCATTATACTGCCGCTTACCCCAGCCAATTTGCTCGCCGTGTGAAGACATGCCGCGACGTCTCTATCGCCGGGTTCACCTTCGCTTGCCTGTCAGGCTTCGTTGGACCGCGCCTCTCGGCCAGAAAGTCGAGCAGTGCGAAACGCGCAACGCTTCCCGCGGAGGCCTCCTTCTCGCGTGCCACGAGCACCACGGCGTCGGCATGCCCCTCTGGGTCACGTTTCCCTACGATCCCGCGCAGCCCGACGGGCAGCCTGAAATCCTGGCTCGCGTCCTCCGCTCCGAAGGCGACCAAGGCGACCAAGGCGACAACCGCATCTCCGTCGCCATCCATTTCGAAGGTTCCTTGAACACCGCGCCCTACGCGGGTGCGGCCGACTCCGGCAAGACCCCTGCGGAGTCGCTCGCCTCCGCTTCCGGGCGCAGCCCGCTCGCCATTCCCATCCGCGTGCGTCCCGAGCGCGTTCCGTGGTTCGAAGAAGCCATGACCGTTGATGTCGGCCCCGATACCCTTCGCTTCGTCACCAATCGCGTCTATTCCCCCGGAGACACTCTGCGAGTTTCTTTCCTCACGGCGGACAGCATTCCGTGGCGCGGCACCGCCGAGCAACCCGCGCGCGTCGTCAGCATCGAGCAACTCCCCAACGTTTCGTCCCTGGCCGTCACCCTGCACCGTCTGTCCTCCTGATGCGCGTTGTGGTTGCGGATTGATGTCCGCCGAAGAACGCGCCCTGGCTGGCGCGGGTTCCGTTGGTTCCTGCACTCGCCTCATTCCACCGTTCCGGTAAACTCTTCTGTTCATGTCTGCCGCTCACGATTCCCGCAGCCTGTTTCTCAACGGTTCCGCCGGAGCGCTCGAAGCCGTTTTGTGGACTCCAGCGGCTTCGGTTTCCCCAAAACTCGCTGCCGTCGTTTGCCACCCGCATCCTCTTTTCGGCGGCACCCTGCACAACAAAGTTGTCTATCAAGCGGCTAAGTCGCTCGATGCGTTCGGCATTCCCGTTCTGCGATTCAACTTTCGCGGCGCAGGCAGGAGCGCCGGCGTTCACAACCGCGGCATCGGCGAGCGCGAAGATGTTCGCGCCGCTTTGGATTTTCTCGCCGGTGAATTTCCCTTAACGCCGCTGCTCGTTGCCGGCTTCAGTTTCGGCTGCTGGGTCGGACTGGCCGTAGGCTGCGCCGATTCTCGCGTCGCCGGTTTGATCGGCCTCGGCGCGCCCGTGAACAACTCCGACTTCTCTTATCTGCGCGAATGCGCGAAACCAAAACTGTTTGTCCAGGGCCAGAACGACGAGCACGGCGATGCCAACAAGCTCCGCGCCCTGGTCGCTTCACTCCCCGGCGAAAATCATCTCGAAATCATTCCCCACGCCGACCACTTTTTCGCCGGCCAACTCGCCCTTCTTGACCACGCCATCACCACCTGGCTGAATTCCCGCCATTCCCCCTAAATCCAGCCGAGAGGCGCGTCGCCCCATCGCGCTCCAGAGCCGGGAGAATTGGGCGAACTACTCGGCCTTTGCTCCACTACTCCCTCTGCATGCGCCACCACATGCGCCCATCAGGACTAAACTACAGTGGCGTCGATCCACCATACTCAGGCAAGAGAGGAACGTAGTCGAACCCAAGTGGTCCCGTGCCCTCCTCAAAACCGTAGGCTTGAATTGATTTAAGCTTCGCAGGTTTGCTCGCAAACTGTTCGAGGAAGTTTCGGACGGTCCGCGTTGTGGCATTGGCCGCCTCCTCAAACAAAACTTGCGGGTCTTCGTGCAAAAGCAACGCGCTATTATGAAGCAACGCTAGGGGAGCCATAATATCTCTGAAATCGGTCTCGTTAGCGGCGATCACCAGAGCAATGAGTCCATCCCGTAAATCCTTCCTTGATTTGTCGCGAACCGCGCGGCCTGCTAACTTCCGGGCATACCATCCCAATAGCGACGAGAGCTGAGGAGAGACGACAGACAATATCTGAGCCTTTTGGGACTCGGCACCAGATGTAAAGGATTCAACGAGCTCTAGTACGCTGGCCTCAACAAATTCGGGCATCGCTCGATTCTTGAAATACTCGAAAACGTTAACCCTTGCTAATCTTTGAACCAATTGCTCCAGTTCAGAATGCATAGCCCTTCTTTCTCACAGTGCGGGCGCCAGATGGTTCCCCCCTTACTAATCACTGATCTCTGTTCACTGATCACTCGTCGCCGGTTTTCACTCGCCGCTCGCCACTTCCCCTTCTCCGCGCGAAAAAAGTTTGCTGAATTCGTCGATGGTTGCGGGCGCAATTCCCACCAGCCGCGTGTTGGCTTTGACGTGCTCCACGCGCGACATTCCCACCAGCGCCGTGGTGATTCCCGGAGCCGATCGCGCGAACTGCAGCGACCGCTCCGCGTCGTCTTCGAGCCCCAACGCTTGCGCGACAAACGCCGGCAGGTTTCGCGCCACCTGCCCTTGCAGCAGGGAAGCGCTCGCCACCAGCGTGATGCCCAGTTCGTCGGCGGCTTCCATCACCGTCCGCTCTCTTCCGTTGATGGTTTGATTCCCCAGGGTCAGCGCCTCGGTCATTCCCATGTTGAAGGGCAACTGCACGAAGCGGAATTTGTGGCTTTCTCCCGCGATCACCCGTGCAACCTGCGCGATTTCCGCGAGCTGCATCGCATCGCGCGCACGCGCGTCCTGCCGGAATCCGTTCCACGTGGCCATTCCGTAGAACCGGATTTTTCCGCGCGCCGCCGACGATTCCAGAAAAACAAAAGCTTCGCGCACGCGCTTCAGAAATTCCGGCTTGGGAATTTCACCGAGCTGCGTTTCCGGATTGTGCAGGTAATAGACGTCCGCGCAATCCACGCCCATGTTTTTCAGGCTGCGCTCCAATTGGTTTTCCAGGTAGCGCGGCGTCATGCAGTGGCTCCCGCCAACGATATCCTTGGCGCTAAAAATTCCCGGCTGAATGTATTCGCGGAAGAAATATTCGTTGGGATCCGGCGGCATTGCGCCGTCCGGCGTCAGGTAGCCGCCTTTCGTGCACAGCACGATTTCCTCGCGCGAAAATCCCTGCGCGAGTAGTTGTTTCAGCGCCGCGCCAATGCTGCGTTCACTGCGCTGAAAACGATAATTGATCGCCGCATCGATTACGTTGATTCCGCCGCGCACCGCCGCGACGATGGCTTCCGTGTAGCTCGAATCCGTTGCTTCATCCGGCTTGCCGAGATACGTTCCGATTCCCAGTGACGAAAAAATTAAATCCTGCGCCTGGCGGAAGTGTTCATCCGCCGCTTTTCCGCGAAACCGCTCCGCGTATTTGCCCGTTCCCGCGCCCGTCGCTCCGCCGCTCATTGCGCTCCTTTGGCTTCGCCCGTTTCGCCGTTCTGCGCCGGCGCCAGCAGCCGCGCGCAGGCCCGCATGATTTTGCGATAAGGCCAGTCGCGTTCACGAAAGAAAATTTCTCCTTCGCGGGGATTGCTGTAAAACCAGCGCGCCAGGATCGACAGATGCTCCTCGAGAGCGCCTTCCAGCGTTGGCGCGTTTTCGGGTTCGACGTGCTGCCGCAATATCTGTTCGAGCGATCGCGGCTCTCCGGCGATCTTTCCGAAATCCACGAACAACGGCTCGCGAAGCCTTCCCGCATGCACCGCGTAAACGCCGATGGTCTGTTCGGCCGCGGCCTTCTGCAGGATTACGGCGTTGAGTTCCGGAATGCTGCGCGCGATTTCCGGCCGCCCGCGCAGAGCGTCCGCGAGTTTTTCCAGCTTCTTGTGCAGCGCGGCGGCTTTTTCAAAATCGAGCGCTTCGCTGGCCCGCTCGCGTTCGTTCTCAAAATCGGCGCGCAGCGAACTTCCTCCGGTTTCAAGAAAACTGGCGAGCCTGGCGGTTTCCACGTCGTATTCTTCCTTGCTGCAGCCGGCGAAGCACGGCGCCAGGCACATTTTCATTTCCGAGTAGATGCAACCCGGAAACGAAGGGTCGCGGCGAATCTTGATCTGGCAGCGGCGCACCTTGAAAAAATCCAGAACGCTTTCCGCGAAGCCTTCCGCGGCTTTTCGCGAAGCGAACGGGCCGAAGTAGATCGCGTTCGCCCTCGCGTCTTCCGCGCTTGCCGCGATGCGCCGCGTGACGTAGCAGCGCGGATAGGCGCTGCCGAGATTCAACTTCAGCACCGCGGGCGGGCGTAGCCGCATCAGCTTCGCGTAGCGCGCGGGGAAAAGTTCTTTCGCGCGCAAGTAGTACGCGAGCGCCTGCTCGAATTTCGAGCCGGTCAGCCGGTAGCGCACGCCCTTCGCGAATTCGCGCAGGTTCAGGCGCTTGCTGGCCGGATCCGCGGGCCCGAGGAGCCTTGTCAACCGGCGCCGCAGATCGGCGGTGCGAATCAGCAGCGGCTCGGCTCTTTCTTCACGCGGCTCGACCAAGCAAACCGCGGGAAGCGCCGGAATGCCCGCGAAAAACTCCGTATCGGCAGTCGGTTCAAAAGCGAGTTGGCGTTCGAGCGGCAGCACATCATCAGAATAACTCGATACGGAGGATCTCACTTGCTTCCGACTTCCTCGTAGTCGATTGAAACTCCTCCTTTCCGTCGCTCTTTGAAAAGTACTTTCGCTGGCGGGTACCCCACCTGAAGCTGCGAATCTGAGACCCAGCTAACTTGTATTCTGAGGACGCCTTCGGCTCCGAACACGTTTCCGCCCTCATTAGGCAAGCTCGCGTTTCGAGGCAAGATCGAAATTTGTGTAGTAAAACCTGTGGTGGCGCCGCAACTTCTATCGAAGACCACGGCTTTGAGTCTGCCGTTCGGCGAGACCTCCTCGAACGCGACATCGTTACCACAGAGCGCGCAAGCGCCCAACAGGCAGCAAACGAATACAAGCGGCCCCCAAATCCAGCCGGCCCTCGTCAGCGACTTCGTCATTTCAGCATCCAGGAGGCGATGACCAGGCGCTGGATTTCGCTGGTGCCTTCGTAGATTTCGGTGATGCGGGCGTCGCGGTAATTGCGCTCGACGGGATATTCGCGGCTGTAGCCGTTGCCGCCGTGCACCTGGATGGCTTTGTGAGTGACGCGGGTGGCCATTTCGCTGGCGAAAAGTTTCGCGGTGGCGGCTTCGAGGCTGAAGCGTCCGCCGGCGTCCTGCTTCCATGCGGCTTTGCGGACGAGCAGCCGGGCGGCGTCGATTTCCGTGGCCATATCGGCGAGCATGAATTGAATGGCCTGGAACTGCGAGATGGGATGGCCAAAGGCCTGGCGTTCCCGGGCGTAGGCGACGGCTGCGTCGAAGGCGCCCTGGGCGATGCCCACGGCTTGCGCGGCGATGCCGATGCGGCCGCCGTCGAGCGTGGAAAGCGCGACTTTGTAGCCTTCGCCTTCAGCGCCGATGCGATTCGCCGCGGGGATGACGCAATCGGCGAAAACGAGTTCGCTGCAGGCGGTGGCGTTGATGCCGAGTTTTTTTTCTTCCTTGCCGACCTTGAAGCCCGGCGTGCCTTTTTCCACCACGAAGGCGGTGATGCCGCGTTCGCCCAGCTCGGGATGAGTGTTTACGTAGGCGATCACGGCGTCGGCGGCGCCGCCGTTGGTGATCCACGCTTTGGTGCCGTTGATGACGTAGGTGTCGCCTTTCTTGACGGCTTTGGTCTGCAGGGCGGCGGCGTTCGAGCCGGCTTGCGGTTCGGTGAGGGCGTAGCAGCCGATCTTTTCGCCGCGCGCGAAGGGCAGCAGGAATTTCTTCTTTTGTTCTTCGGTGCCGTAGCGGTGGAGGGGATCGCAGTAGAGCGAATTCTGCACGGAGAGGATGACTCCGGTGGAAGCGCAGCAGCGGGAGATTTCCTCGATGACGATGGTGTAAGAGATATGGTCGAAACCGGCGCCGCCTTCGGATTCGGGCAGGGCGACGGCGGTGAGGCCGAGCTCGGCGGCTTTGGCGAAGATGTCGCGGGGGAAGCGGCCGGTTTCGTCGAGTTCTTTGGCGCGCGGCTTGACTTCGGACTCCGCGAATTCGCGGACGGATTTTTGCAGCAGCTTCTGCTCTTCGGTGAGTTCAAGGTTCACGGGAGCGCTCCGACGGAGTAGGGATTGTATCGCTGATCGGAGTTCCATTTCGGGAAGCTGTGACGATACCCCACCCCCGGTCTTTTCACGCAAGAGTGGCAAGGAAAGGACTTAACCGGAAAAGAGTGATCAACGATCAGCGAACAGCGATCAGTAAGAGGCGCTAAGGAAGAAGTTGAATTGGCGGGCGGAAGGGGTGCGGCCCCCGGGGTTTTTGCAACGATATCAAAGGAAAGGGGTTGGAGTGAGGGGTCTGCAAAGGGTATGAAAGCAAAGAGTTTGGAGGGAGCGGAGGAGGGTACAGACGGACGAAGAGCGAATTTCATGGGGAATGATAGCACGTGAGGGGTAACTTGTCAAGTAACGGTACTGAGAAGAGACTGGCGGTGAAGGGATCAGAAAGGCTCTCTTTAGGAGGGCGCTCAGGGCAAATCAGGGGCTGCTGACGGCTTGCAGTTAAAAGGCGGAGGCGGTGTCGTCACGCCCTGTGCGGCGCCGGGTCAGATTGAATTTCGACTTTTTGTGTCACGATCCATGAAATTCAAACTGACCCCGAACGCGCGCACGCGGCGGGAAGCGCTCGGGGCAAAGCAAAAACGCGAAGCCAATGGGATCTGCCCTTTGCGACGCCAGGTCAGTTTGAATTTCGACTGCTTGTGTCACGATCCAAGAAATTCAAACTGACCCCGAACGCGTGCACGCGGTGGGAAGCGCTCGGGGCAAAGCAAAAACGCGAAGCCAATGGGATCTGCCCTTTGCGGCGCCGGGTCAGATTGAATTTCGACTGCTTGTGTCACGATCCAAGAAATTCAAACTGATCGGTATGCGCGCGGTAACAGTGGATACTCGGTGGTGTCCGGCGATATGAGCGTTAGATTTTCCCTTCGGTGAGGCCCTGGAGTTCGCTGCGAAGTTCACGGAGGCAGCTCCAAGCGGCCAAGAACATCCCAACGCAATATGCAAAGCCGGCTAACAGGACCATGGACAGCATCACTATGTACTGGCCTACGCTGTTCCAGTAAGAGTGGAGACCGTGGCCACTGAGGAAAGGTAAACACGCTATGACACTCGAAAGCAAGGCCACGGCGGAATAGACGGTTCTTGTTTTCAACAGTCGAAACCGTGCGCTTGCATTTCGGAGCGCCGCCCGGAGCTCCAATTCCGAATCATCGTCGCCAGGTTGGAAAAGAGAAATCACGCAGAACACCTTGCCTCAGGTCGCCGTCAAGACTAGCGCCGGGGTTTTGCGAAGTCCACTTCGGCGGTCTTTATCTTGTGTAACTCAGCGGCAAGCGGAAATACGCAGATAAGGAATGAGACTAGCGACGCTAGTGGCCACGACACACTCAGGAGCATGGGGAGTAATAAGAGCAAGAAAATGAAAGTACAGACTGATATGGACCACGCATCTGTTCGTCGGAGCCGTGTCGAGGCGCGCCTCGCGGTGTAGCTCGCGAAATACCGCTGAAATAGAAAAAGCAACAGGACGGCCGAACCTTCGCGAGAGAGAAGCAAAGTGATGTCCGGCAAGTGTGGAAGCGTCTCCTGCGCCGTAAGAATTTGGTGGCATAGCTGGATGATGAACACTACGGGCAACCCGTAGACAATCGATTTGAAGAGCAGGGACCTTCCGATGCTTTCTATGATTGCGCTGTTTTTAGCTTGCATTTCCGCGTTGCTCATAGGGTGAAAACGTCGGTGCGCCGCCTTGTGTTCACTCTCTTCGGGATTTTGCATCGCTCCTGACAGCCCAAATGATTACTATGATCGCGTCGAGGAAAATGCCGCTCGGGTGATAGTAGTCAAACCAGCAATTTAGGGCTAGAAGAGACGCCAGAATTATCCAAATCCACCAGCCACGGTCGGGACGCTCGAATAAGCCGGCTAGGCCGCCAGCCTCTCGTTTGTCGTCGGGAATTCGAAGAGGGTCGTCCATCGGCCGAATTCTAGCATTGGGCGGGCCGGGAGGCAGGATGGTTCCTCTTGGGCGATGGGGAGCGAGCCGACCGTGTTTTGACGGAGTGTACACACGGAGCGCCGATCAGGAGATCGGCGTTCCCAGGGAAGACAGGCGGTTCGGCGCGCTGATGAGTAGTCGATGGCGCCAGGGAAGATAAGTGATTCGGAAAATAACTGCTATCGAGGGGGAGTCTTCAGGGGAGGGCGGTAGGCGGGGCCGTTGAGCCAGAGGTCGATGGGGCGCTTCGCTTTGGGCGGCGCGAAGGGCATTTGGATTTTGCGGGCTTCGCCGGCGGAGGCGTAACCGGCGTAGAGAGCTTTCATGACTACGAGGCCGTCTTCTCCGGTGGCTTGGGGTTGTTCCTTGCCGCGGACGCAGCGGGAGAAATGGACCATCTCCTGGGGAAGGCCGTAGTTCCAAAGTTCTTCGAAGACGGGATAGCTCCAACCTTTGGTGCTGGGAGCTTTTTCGACGGCGTAGCCGTAGCCGCTCTCGCTGTAGGTGGGCAGGGAATTGCCCATGTGCAGATTGGCGTAGGTGAGGCCGCCAGAGCCGAAAATTTCGATGCGGTCGTCCATGCCGCCGCGGCGCGCCCAACTGTTTTCGATCATGCCGAGGGCGCCGTTGGCGAATTCGAGAAGGCAGAAGGTTTCGTCGTCGCCGCGGGTCTTATCGCCGTGGACGTAAGTGCCCATCTGGCAGTAAACGGACTGGATTTCCGGGCGGCCGAGAAACCAGTAGCAGAAGGCGATGCCGTGGCAGCCGAGATCCATGAAGGCTCCGCCGCCGCTGCGCTGGACATCCCAGAACCAATCGCTGTGCGGACCGAAATGTTTTTCGCTCTGCTTGACGAGGTGGACTTTGCCGAAGGCGCCGTCGTCGGCCATTTCCTTGGCTTTAAGATATTTTGGCGTGAAGAAAAGTTCTTCGGCGTACATTAGCAGGACGCCAGACTGTCGCGCGACGTGAATCATCTCCTCGCCTTCTTCGATGGTCATGCAGAGCGGCTTTTCGCAGACGATGTGCTTGCCGGCGCGGGCGCAATCGAGGGTCATCTGGTGGTGGAGATAATTGGGCGCGGCGATGGTGATCATTTCGATGTCGCGCTCCTGGAGCATGGCGCGGTAGTCGGTGAAGACGCGCGGTATGGCGTACCGTTTTGCGAGGGCGGCGGCGTGGCCGGGAGTGGGCGAAGCCACGGCGACGACTTCCGCTTCGTCGCCCGCCATGCGGAAGGATGCGGCGTGAATATCGGCTTCGAATTGGGAGCCGATGATGCCGACTTTTGGTTTTTCAGTGGACACAGTAGAAGACTATGCAGGGTTTTGTAGCGGCGGCGCAAGAGGAAGTCGCACGAGGGGAATCAGAAGGTGCGGGAAAAAGGAACGGCCGGAAGGAAGAGATAAGGGAACTTCAACACAGAGGACGCAGAGATCACAGAGAAGACAAAATAGATTTTTCGTACGCGAGGCGGGGATTCGCCAGGAGAGAAGGTCGATGATCCGCCATCGGCCGGGAAGAAGAGGGCTGGTCGCGCAATGCAAAACGCAGCGGAGGTTCAGAACGATGGTTCGCCGATCAGGAGATCGGCGCTCCCAGGGCGGAGCGGAGGCGGGAGTACGTAGTGGAAAGCTCTTCGGGATGGACGCGCGTTTCAGCGGCGACGGTCATAAAGTTGGTATCGCCGAACCAGCGGGGGAGAGCGTGGAGGTGCAGGTGGCTTTCGACGCCGGCGCCGGCGGCGCGGCCGAGATTCATGCCGAGATTCATGCCGTGAGGATGATAAGTTTCGCGAAAAACTTTTTCCATGCGCTGGGCGAGCTGCATGATTTCGGAGAGCGTGGCGGCGTCGCAGAGATTGAGTTCGGCAACATGGGCGTTGGGAACGATCATGACGTGGCCGGAGGTGTAGGGATAGCGGTTGAGGATGACGAAGGCGTTTTTTCCGCGATGGACGAGGAGAGTTTCGGCGTCATTAGCTCCGCGCACGGCGTCGCAGAGGAAACATTCGGGCTGCACGCCGGAAGCGGCTTGCACCATGTAACGGTAGCGCCAGGGAGTCCAGAGATAATCCATCGCGGCGGGTTGCTCCTTGGATGAGTGTGGCGAACAGGATAACGCAGATTGGTCGAGGAGGGGCGGAAGCGAGAACCAGAAGAAGCTAGAAGAAGAGGAGAAGGGAAGGAGAGAAAAAAGATAACGCAGAGACGCCGAGGATTCGCAGAGATTCGCAGAGAGAGTTCACGCGGAGGCGCAAAGGCGCGGAGGGAAGAGCGAAAGAAAGGAAAAAAAGAAAGGAAGAAAAAGAAAGATCGTCAGGCGGAAGGAAATTGACGGCGCTGCGAAATGAAGCGTCAGGCGGAAGAGGAGTCGCCGGACGCGGAGGCGGCGGCTTCGGCAGCGGCGGTTGCGGCGGCAGCTTCGGCGCTGTTGACGAAGTCCTTCAATTCCTTGCTGGGCTTGAAGAACGGGATTTTCTTGGCCGGAACTTCGACTTTGGCGCCGGTTTTTGGATTGCGGCCGACGCGGCCGCGGCGCTGGCGGGTGCGGAAGCTGCCGAAGCCGCGGATTTCGATCTTGTCGCCCTTCTGAAGGGCTTCGATGATGCTTTCGAAGATCGTCTCGACGATGGTTTCGGATTCTTTGCGCGGGAGTTCGGTGACGCGCAGGACTTCCTCGATCAGGTCTGCCTTGGTTAACGTCGGTTGCTTGCTCATCGTGCCCATGCCTCGTCGCGCTGCAGTGGATCGTACGCTTGCGTCAAGCCCGGCGGCCGGCGGCTGAGTAAACGCGGCCACACATCTTAATGACCCGGAACGGCTTAGGAAGGTCTACCCGTTCGGTTGCCCCTCTTCCTATCACTAAATTGGTCCCGAGGTAAAACGAAATTTTGCGGCAGGCAGGATCGAAAGCCTGCCGCAAGAAAGACGTCCATCAGGAGCGCGACGAGAGTTTCGACTGAATGGCATCGCCGATGGTCGCGGTCGAGGAAGATTTCGAGGCGCGACTGTACTGGGCGATTTCCTGGCGCTCCTGCTGTTTGACGGCCGCTTTGTAGCTCAAGCCGATGCGGCGCGATTCCTGGCTGATCTTGATGATCTTGAAGTCGAACTCCTTGCCGGGCTCGAGCGGGCCGATGTTCCTGAGCGGGCCGGAGGTGGTGCGGGCGAAGCTGCCTTCGTCGCGGCCGCGGCGGTCGAGGATCTCGGTGTTGTGGCAGAGGCCCTCGATGTTGTCGCCAAGCTCGACGAAAGCGCCGAAGGTGGCGAGGCGAGAGACTTTGCCTTTGACGATTTGTCCGACCTTGTGGGTCTTGAACCAGTCGCCCCAGATGTCGTTGACCTGCTTGATGCCGAGAGAGACGCGGCGATTTTCGGGGTCGATCTTGAGCACCTTGGCAGTGACCGGCTCGCCCTTCTTGAAAACTTCATGAGGATTCTTGACGCGGCCGGTCCAACTGACGTCGCCGACGTGCACGAGGCCGTCGAAGCCGTCTTCGATTTCGATGAAGGCGCCGAACTCGACGATGTTGCGCACCTTTCCGCTGACGACGGTGCCGATGGGATATTTTTCGGCGGTTTGCAGCCAGGGATCAGGCAGCGCCTGCTTCATGCCGAGAGAGACGCGGCGGTCGCTGGGCTTGATATCGAGGACCACGACGTCGACTTCATCACCGGCTTTCACGACCTTGGAAGGATGCTGGATTTTTTTGGACCAGCTCATTTCCGTGACGTGGACGAGACCTTCGATGCCCTGCTCGAGTTCGACGAAAGCGCCGTAGTCGACGACGCCGACGACCTTGCCCGGGTATTTACCGCCGGCGAGATATTTTTCTCCCGCGTCGGCCCAGGGATCCTTCATGAGCTGCTTGAGGCCGAGAGAGATGCGCTGCTTTTCCTTGTCGAACTTAAGAATGATGACGTCGAGCTCCTGTTCGGGCTTGACGACGTCCGAGGGATGCTTGACGCGTCCCCAACTGAGGTCGGTGAGATGGAGCAGGCCATCGATGCCGCCGAGATCGACGAAGGCGCCGTATTCGGTGACGTTCTTGACGGTGCCGTGGACGACCTGGCCTTCGCTGAGCTTTTCCATGAGCTCGGCGCGCTTGGCGTGGAGTTCTTCTTCGAGGAGAGCGCGGCGGCTGACCACGACGTTGCCGCGGCGGCGGTTCAGCTTGGTGATGCGAACCTGAACTTCCTGGCCCACGAGGGCGTCGAGATTCTGAGAAGGACGCAGGTCATACTGCGAGCCAGGAAGGAAGGCGCGCACGCCGACGTCCACGACAACGCCGCCCTTGATGCGGTCGACGATTTTGGCGTTCAGAGTTTCCTTGTTCTTGAACGCGGCGTCGAGTTTTTCCCAAGTGCGGCGGCGCAGGACTTTCTGGTAGGAAACGATGACGTAGCCGTCTTTGGTTTCGCCGGTGCGCTGGACCTCGATGGTGGCGTTGGGATCGGGACGCGGGATTTCGGTTTCGGTGAATTCCTGGGCGGGAATGAGGCCCTCGGATTTCTGGCCGAGGTCGACGACGACACCCTGCTCGGTATAGGCGACCACTTTAACTTCGATAATCTCGTTTTGCGCGGGAGCTTCGTGGGGCTCGCCGTACTGCTCCATGAGCTTGGACATTTCCTCGGAGCCGGCGGCTTCTTCGGCTTCGGCGGCGGCTTGAGGGTCGTCGGGAGACGAAGCGGCGGAATCAGCAGCGGCGGCGCGAGGTCCGGAAGAATGCGCGGGAGGATCGTGCCGCGTGGGCGCTTCGGCGGAAGCCGAGGGTTCCGCGCCAGGCGCTTCGAGAGGGGCGTTATCGGGGGGAGCGCCCTGGGATGCCGTGTCCTTTGCGTTGATTTCGGGTTGCGCTTCGGCTGCGGGAGCTGCGGCGGTTGCCGCGGTCGGGTTATCGTGGTCAGAAAACATGGCGGATAGCCTCCGGGATATGTATCCCTAACGAACGTCGAATATTCCTTGCGGAATCCCTGTCGGGGTTTGATGCAAGGTTGCCGCTTTACGCCTGCAGGGGACAGTCGCGCCCCTGTTCACCCCGGAACCGGAACGCGAAGCAGTGTACTGGGACAGGCAGCCGTTCGGCGGCAGCTTAACCAAGTCAAGAATGCTGCGGGCGTTGGAAACGCTGCAACTTTCCAAGGATACGCGCCGATTTGAGGTTGTGTCAATGAAGGCGAAGAGGCCGCAAAGTCAGGCGCGGGCGCGGCCGGCCTGGGTGCGTTCGCGGCGAAAATCGGGAGCGAAGACTTCGACGGTGCGGCACATTTCGAAGAGGCGGGAACGCATGCGGTCGCCGATGCGGTCGGCGAGGGTTTCCTGGCGGTTGACGATTTTCCTGCCGTTGGGGAGGGAAGCCTCTTTTTCGGCGGCGGCGTCGAGATAGTTGGTGGTGATGATGGTAGTGCGTTGGTCGTTGTAGCGGCTGTTGAGGACGATGGCGACGACGTCGCGGACCCAATCGGAGGGCTTACTGGCGCCGAGGTCGTCAAGAACGAGGATTTCGGCGTTGCGAACGGGATCGAGAATGGCCATTTCGGTGGTTTCGCTGGCGGGGTTGTAGCTGGCCTGGATTTCCTTGAGCAGTTCGCGGTAATCGCAGAAGAGACCCTGGTGGCCGCGGCGAAGCAGTTCTTTGAGGGCGGCGACGGCGAGATGTGTTTTGCCGATGCCGGAAGGGCCCATGAGGAGGAGACCTTTTTCGGTAGCGCCGGGATAGTCAGCGACAAAACGCTGCGCGAGGAACTTGGCTTGTTTGAGAGATTGTGCGTGGTGACTGGTCCAAGTTTTGCCGTCGGCGAGATCGGTTACGTAGCTTTCGAAATCGCAATGTTCGTAGCGCTTGGGAATGCGGGCGCGCTCCATGACGCGGCCGGCGCGTTCTTCCATGCCGCAGTCGCAGGGCACGGCCATGGCGCCGGAGCCATCGGGGCGAGGGAGCATCTTCCATCCGGTGCCGCGGCAGAGTTGGCAAGATTCAAGAGGCATTGTGGGACAGCATACGTCGCCGGTGAGGATGCGACAAGTTGGGCGGGTGGGAATCCTGTGGATGAAAGTCCTTCCACGCGCGGGGGAAACCAGGAGACGGCATTCCTCGCTTGGCCCGGAACGACAAAACCAAGAATCGTGGACAGGAAGGAGGGAAAGGCTCAGAGAGAAGGCTACTGGCGGAAGCGCTTGGCGGGGACGATGGCGTGGCGTGAAAGGCGAGCGCGTTCTTCCAGGGAGCGCGCGCGGGAGAGTTCCTGCTGAACGGCTTCGGCAAACTCGGTCATCTGCTTTTCCATCTCGATCATTTTTTCGCGCATGTTGAGAATGATTTCGACGCCGGCAAGGTTGACGCCCATGTCGCGGGCGAGAGTGAGAATGACGTCGAGGCGTTCGAGATCGGCGTCGGTGTAAAGGCGCGTGTTGCCCTGCGAGCGGGAGGGCTTGAGGAGGCCGACGCGCTCATAGAGACGCAGCGTCTGCGGATGAAGCTTGTAGAGCTCCGCAACGGCGCTGATCATATAGCCTGCTTTGGCCCGTCTTTTTCCTCTCGGCGACATTGTTCGATATCCGCTTTTCAGCTCAGTGGCACTCGCGCGGTTCAGACCCCCGCTTTTGCGAATAGATCCTTGCGGGGATCCTCCGGCGCGATGGATTCAAGCTCCTTCATGATCTTGCGAACACGTTCGTCGGCAGGCTGCGGGACAACGACCTGGATTTCCGCGTACTGATCGCCGCGGTCGCCGGTTCTGACGTTGGGCACACCCTTTTCCTTGAGACGAAGGGTCCTGCCGCTGTTGGTGCCCGGGGGAATGCGCACCAGAGCCCGGCCATCCATGGTGGGAACTTCAATCTTCGCGCCGAGCGAAGCTTCACTGACGGTCACCGGAATTTTTGTGTATAGATCATCGCCGCGACGCTCGAAAAAGGAATGGGGCCTCACGACGATGTGGAGATACAGATCGCCCGGCCCGGCGCCGAGGGTTCCGGCGTTGCCCTTCGCGGGAACGCGGACGCGCCCGCCATTGGCGATGCCCGCGGGGATGCGGACCTCGATGGTTTCGGTACGGCGCACGCGCCCTTCGCCGCCGCAAGTCTTGCAGGCGGTGCGGAGCTTGCCGGTGCCGCCGCAACGCGTGCAAGGGACGTTAAAGCGCATCTTTCCGGCGGACTGTTGAATGGTGCCTTTGCCTTCGCAGGTGGGACACACTTGCGGAGTGCCCACGGCGCCGGTGCCGTGGCAGGTGTCGCAGGAGTCCATGCGAGTGATCTGCATTTTCTTGACGGCGCCGCGAACGGCGTCCCGGAAATCGATCTCGATCTGATATTCGAGGTCGCCGCCGCGCTCCGCTTCCATTTCAGGAGCGGAGGCGCCGCGACGGCCGCCAAAGAACTGTCCAAAAAGATCGCGGAAGCTGGCGCCGCCACCGCCACCGCTTCCGCCACCGAAATCGAACCCGCCAAAATCGAAATTGACGCCTTGATCCGAGGGGTGCGAACCCGCAGCGTAACCTTCGGGCGGAAGACTCTCGCTGTAGAAGCCGTACTGATCGTACATCTGGCGCTTTTTGGCGTCGGAGAGGACGTCGTAGGCTTCCTGAAGCTGCTTGAATTTCTCTTCGGCGGCTTTATCGCCGGGATTGAGGTCGGGGTGATATTTTCGCGCGAGCTTGCGAAAGGCGGCGCGAATGTCCTTGGCGCTCGCTTTGCGCGGGACGCCGAGGAGTTCGTAGTAGTCGGTTTTAGTGGTGGTAGCCATTTGGCAAAAATTTCAGTTCCGGGCCGCGCACACCCCGGGGCATGAACCCAAAGACGCGCCCTTCGCGGCGTGGGCAGCTTGCGGCGGAAGGGGCGGGTTTAAGCCCGCTCCTTCGCCGGCAAAGGCCAAGCACGGCCGCGCTCACGTCAGTTGGGGCGCTTCTTGTCATCGACGTCGACGTATTCGGCATCGATCACGTCCGAGGGCTTCTCACCGCCACCCTGTTCCTGGGGGCCGGTTCCGGCCGATCCGGAACCGGGGCCAGCACCGGCGGCTTGACCGGCAGCGGCGGCCTGTCCGGTCTTGTAGAGCGTTTCCGCGAGCTTGTGCAGGGAACGCTCGACGTTTTCGGTGGCGGAGCGCAGTCGCGCCGTGCCGCCTTCGTTCATGGCTTTCTTGGCGTCTTCGAGAGCTTCCTCGGCGGCTTTGAGGTCGGCTTCCGGGAGCTTGTCGCGGTTTTCGCGGATGGTCTTTTCGGCCTGATAAACCAAGCCGTCGAGGCGGTTTCTCGAATCGACTTCCTCCATGCGGCGGCGATCCTCTTCGGCGTGCGATTCGGCTTCGACGCGCATTTTTTCGGCTTCCTCCTTGGTCAAACCGGTGGAGGACTGAATGGTGATCTTCTGTTCCTTGCCGGTGGCCTTGTCCTTGGCGCTGACATTGAGGATGCCGTTCGCGTCGATATCGAAGGTGACCTCGATCTGAGGCACGCCACGAGGAGCGGGAGGAATGCCGTCCAGCTTGAACGTGCCGAGCGAGCGATTGTCCTTGGCAAACTTGCGTTCGCCCTGGAGCACGTGAATTTCGACGCCGGCCTGGTTGTCGGACGCGGTCGAATATGTTTCTACCTTGCGCGTGGGGATGGTGGTGTTGCGCGGAATCTGCGCGGTCATCACACCGCCGAGCGTTTCCACACCAAGCGAGAGCGGAGTGACGTCGAGAAGGAGAATATCCTTCACTTCTCCGGCGAGAACCGCGCCTTGAATCGCCGCGCCGACAGCGACAACTTCATCCGGGTTGACGCCCTTGTGAGGCTCCTTGCCGGCAAAGAAGTTGCGCACAAGCTGCTGAACTTTGGGGATGCGCGTGGAACCGCCGACAAGAACGACCTCTTCGATGTTGCTCGGCGAAAGCTTGGCGTCTTCGAGGGCCTGCTGAACAGGCTTCATGGAGCGGTCGAGCAAGTCATTCATCAATTGCTCGAGACGCGTACGGGTCAGCTTGGTCTGCAAGTGGATGGGGCCGGCCGCACCGGCGGTGATGAAGGGCAGATTGATCTCCGTCTCCATCATCTGCGAGAGCTCGATCTTGGCTTTTTCCGCGGCTTCCTTGAGGCGCTGGAGGGCCATGCGGTCTTTGCTCAAGTCGATGTTGTTCTCTTTCTTGAACTCGTCGATGAGCCAGTCCACGATGCGCTGGTCGATATCGTCGCCGCCGAGGTGGGTATCGCCGTTGGTGGATTTCACTTCGACGACGCCGCTGCCGACTTCGAGGACGGAGATGTCGAAGGTGCCGCCGCCAAGATCGTAGACGGCAATCGTTTCGTCGCTCTTTTTATCGAGGCCATAAGCGAGCGCGGCAGCGGTGGGCTCATTGATGATGCGAACGACTTCGAGCCCGGCGATCTCGCCGGCTTGCTTGGTGGCCTGGCGCTGCGCGTCATTGAAATAAGCGGGAACGGTGATGACGGCTTTCTGGACTTTTTCGCCGAGAAAATCCTCGGCGGCGGCTTTCAGTTTTCCCAGAATCATGGCGGAAATTTCCGGGGGGCTGTAGACCTTGCCGGAAATATCGACGCGGGCGTCATCGTGATTGCCCTTGACGACTTTATAGGGAACGCGCTTCATCTCGGAAGAGACTTCGTCGAAGCGACGGCCCATAAAACGCTTGATGGAGTAGACGGTATTTTCGGGATTGGTGACGGCCTGGCGTTTGGCCACCTGGCCAACGAGGCGCTCGCCGGTCTTAGTGATGGCAACAACGGACGGGGTGGTCCGCGCGCCTTCCTGGTTGGGGATCACGACCGGTTCGCCACCCTGCATAACGGCGACGACGGAGTTGGTCGTGCCCAAATCAATTCCAATGATCTTGCTGCTCATGACAGCCCATCCTCCCTGGTTCTCAGCGTTGCAACAACCTCGGCGCGACCCGGCGGTGGGAAACCCGGCAGGGCAAGGCGTCGGTGGGGTGAAAGAGAAGCGACCCCAATTGCAGGGGCAGTATACAACTTGAGTGTATGTCTGTCAACTTAATTGATTATGTCTGTGTATTATTGATTTTAAACGGGTTAGTATCGGCTGTCTTTCGGATGCTGGGGTGAGGCGTCCAACAAACTCGAGAGCAGGGTCGAGGCATCTGAGTGGTAAGGATTCGGGACTTGTTTCCGTTCAAAGCACAGCTCCCAGGAAGAGGAGCCGTTCGGGTGATTTCGCGGTAGAATTCACGCGCTTTGCCGCCGTTCGTAAAGGCGAGAGGCCTAGCTGTAAGGAGGACGAGTGTACCGCCGGAAGCTATTGATTGCAGGCTTGATTGTATTTCTGGGCGTAATCGGGTTGGGCTCGGCCCGCGCACACGCGGGAGGCGCGGGGCAGTCGGACGCGGATTCGCATAAGGCGTTCGGGTCCAAGAGCGCGCCGATCACCATGGAGACGTTCAGCGATTTTGAGTGCCCCGCGTGCCGGCAGTTCTATCTGAACAACTACCGACTCGTGATGGAGAACTACGTGACGACGGGGAAGGTGTACCTGGTCGAGCGGGACTTTCCGCTGCCGGTGCATGCGTACTCGACGGTAGCGGCGCGGTATGCGCGGGCGGCGGCGCAAATCGGGAAATTTGAGGCGGTGCAGGACGTGCTGTTTCAGAACCAGAGCAGCTGGGAGCAGAGCGGAGACGTGGATGGAACGGTAGCGAAGGCGCTGACGCCGGCGGAGATGAACAAAGTGCGGGTGCTAGCGAAGAGTCCGGCGATCGATGCGGCGATTGAAAAGGACAAAGCTCTGGGCCGCCAATACGCGGTTAACCAGACGCCCACGACGTACATTCATTTCAAGGGGCAGACGTACCCGGTGGTCGGCGTGGTGAGCTACGACGTGCTGCACCAGTTCCTGGACCAACTGCTGGCCCAGCGATAAACGCGGAAAACAGAAAATTGAAAATGGCAGCTGAAGAAGCGCGTCGATGATGCAATCCAGCCCATTGAATTACCGGCGGGTGTTCTTGTGGATCGGGCGGATTGTCCTGGCGGGCAGTTTCATTTACGCGGGGTACGCCAAGATCCGCATGCCGACGATGCCGCAGAGGCCGCCGCTGCCGGTGGCGCTTTCCTTCTTTGCGATGCAGGTGGACTCTTACCAACTGTTGCCGGCCTGGGGGGTGCGGTTCGTGGCGCACACGCTGCCGTTTGCGGAAATCGCGTTGGGCGTGCTGTTGCTGATCGGCTGGGAGCTGCGAATCTGGACGACGCTGGTGACGCTGCTGGTGGCGGGTTTTTTCTTCGGCGTGGTGCGGGCGTATTTCAAGCACATGGAAATCAACTGCGGATGTTTTGGAACTCCGCAGCCGGTGACGATCATGAAGGTGCTCGAGGACGGCGGGCTTCTGGTGCTGATGGCGGCGATGACCGTGTTTGCGTTTATCGAAGCGCGAAGACCGCATCCTTGGACGGAAAAGGCGTAGCGCGGAAATTGGGCGCACGCGCGCCGATGGAAACTTGCCGGCTTGCGGTTTCTTTTAATTATTCCCAACTGCGTTAGACTTTTCTGTTCATGCTTAGCCTTCCCCCGATCACACTCCGCCTGCGAGGGTGGAAACTCATCGACCGCGTGGCCCTCGCTTTCCTGCTTTTGTGTTCCATCACGCTGGGCGCGGCGGGCGGACTGCTGTTCGTTTACGCGAGCGACTTGCCGGAAATCCGGGCGCTAGAGACGTACCGGCCGGACGTGGTAACGGAAATTTACGCGGACGACGGGTCGCTGGTGGGAAGCTTCGCGCTGCAGCGGCGGATCCTGATGACGTGGGAGCAATGTCCGCGGGTGCTGTACAACGCGGTGACCTCGATCGAGGATCAACACTTCGAGGACCACTGGGGCATCGATTTTCCGCGCATCGCGGGGGCGGCGTTCCGCAACCTGATGCACCACAGCCGGCCGCAGGGGGCCAGCACGATCACGATGCAGCTGGCCGGAAACCTGTTTCTGGACCGCACCGACATCAGCCTGCGGCGAAAAATTCAGGAGATGCTGCTGGCGCTGCAGATCGAGCGGCGTTACACGAAGCCGCAGATTTTCACGATGTACGCGAACCAGATTTACCTGGCGCACGGCAATTACGGGTTCGCCGCGGCTTCGGAATTTTATTTCGGCAAGCCGGTGACGGATTTGAAGCTGCCGGAAGCGGCGCTGCTGGCCGGAATGATTCGCGGACCGATCTATTCTCCTCTTATTGATCCGCAGCGGGCGCTGGCGCGGCGCAACCTGGTGCTGCGGCGCATGGAGGAAGAGGGGAAGATCAGCCCGGCGGAAGAAGAGGCCGCGAGGAAAACGCCGCTGGGGTTGCACGTGCAGTATCCGCGAAACGACCTGGCGCCGTATTTTTTCGAGGAGATTCGGAAACACCTGGAGGAGAAATACGGAACAGAAGCGGTTCACGAACGCGGGCTGCGTGTGTACACCACGCTGAACGTAAAAATGCAGGAAGCGGCGAACCAGGCGATCCGCGACGGGCTGCACGCTTACGACCGGCGGCACGGGTGGCGCGGTTCGCTGCCCAACGTGATCAAGGACAACCTCGGCAAGCTCGACACCTACGACGACGACGATTGGCACCATCCGATCGAAAAAGGGAGCTACGTCACGGGACTGGTCGTTGGGGTGGACGGCGGGTCAGCGACGGTCAAAATCGGGTCATACCGGGCGCTGCTTTCTCCGGTGGATTATGCGTGGACGGGCCGAAAGAAAGCGAGCGATTTGCTGAAGGTCGGGGACCTGGCGCAGTTTTCGATTCAGGAGCTTCGAGAGACAACGGCCCGGGTGCAGTTGGAGCAGCAACCCGCGCCGCAGGCGGCGATGGTGGCGATTGACAATGCCACCGGCGAAGTCAAAGCCATGGTGGGCGGGTACAGCTTCGAGGATTCGAAGTTCAACCGGGCGACGCAGGCCTTCCGGCAGGTGGGCAGTTCGTTCAAGATTTATGTATACGCGGACGCGATCGAGAAGGGGGCGTCACCGTTCGACACGATCTTCGACGCGCCGGTGACTTACGTGAGCGGCGGGCAACCGTATTCGCCGCGCAACTATGACGAGCGATTCGAAGGAACCATCACGCTGCGACGCGCGCTGGCGGGCTCCCGGAACGTGCCTGCCGTGAAGCTGACTGACAAGCTCGGAGTGAACAGCGTGATCGACATGGCGCGGAGGTTCGGGATCACGACGCCGCTTCCGCCCTATCTTCCGCTGGCGCTGGGAGCGGCGGACATGAGGTTGATCGAGCACGTTTCGGCGTTCACGGTATTTCCCGACGACGGCATTCGCATCGATCCGCACTTGATCCGGCGGGTGACGAGTTACGACGGTGCACTGCTCGAAGACGCCCATCCGGGCATCCATGACGTGATCTCTCCGCAGACGGCGCGGACGATGACGGCCATGCTGGAAGACGTGGTCAAGTTCGGCACGGGCGTGCAGGCAAAGGCGCTGGGGCGTCCCGCGGCCGGGAAGACGGGCACGACGCAGGATTACACGGACGCGTGGTTCGTCGGATTCACGCCGCAGGTGACGGCGGGCGTCTGGGTGGGCTACGACGACAAACAGGTTTCGCTGGGGAAAAGGGAAACTGGGGCGCGGGCGGCGCTGCCGATCTGGCTGGAGTTCATGCAAAAAGCGCTGGCGGGAAAGCCGGTGGTGGATTTTCAAAACGTGGTTACGCTGGAGGAGCAAGCGGCCGAGCATCCGGTCCATGTGGACACGCCAGACACGGCACCTGCCGACGACGAGCCTGCGGCGCCGCGAGCGACGCCGGTTGCGCCAACGCCGGCAGCGCAGCCGCCTCCGCCACAGACAACGGCGCCGAGTTCTACCGGAGCTGCGCCGCACTGAGTCGCGGCCGACCTGACCGACTTGAACTAAAACCT
>Ga0079220_10000040_pt1 | contig 23441 bp, 19 predicted proteins | sample GAAS100_FD_75071 | JGI IMG/M metagenome (GOLD analysis project Ga0079220, IMG submission 75071) | Agricultural soil microbial communities from Georgia to study Nitrogen management - GA AS100 | ecosystem: Environmental > Terrestrial > Soil > Agricultural land | place: USA: Georgia | collected... | reverse complement strand
GGAGTTGTCCCTAGTACGAGAGGACCGGGATGAACAGACCCCTTGTGTACGAGCTGTCCCGCCAGGGGCACCGCTCGGTAGCGAAGTCTGGTAGAGATAATTGCTGAATGCATCTAAGCAAGAAGCTCGCCCTAAGATAAGGTCTCCCAATCCCGCTTCGGCGGGATATGAAGGGCAGTCGAAGACTACGACTTTGATAGGCTGGAGGTGGAAGCGCAGCAATGCGTGGAGCTGACCAGTACTAATCGCCCGTTCGGCTTAATCATAAAACTTTCCCATTCCGTCGCTCCAACGCGACGAATGTAGTGGCGGCATGCCTGCCGTGCGAAGGCAGACCCGCTCTCTGCGCACGTGTAGTGGCCGGTCTTCAGACCGGTTCCCTGCACTTGTTGCCGCCGCTCCGAAAGTTTTCGTCTTGTACCGCGGTATTGCTTCAACTCAACTTGTACGCCAGCCACCTTCTGTTGTCCGCTCCGCTTTTCCGCGGCGCGTCAACTTTCTCGGAATTCCGGATCGATTTTCGAATTTCCATTTTCGATCTTCGCTCCGCCCAATTTTCCGGTGGTCATACCGCGAGGGTCACACCCGTTCCCATCCCGAACACGGTAGTTAAGCCTCGCCGGGCCGATGATACTGCGCGGGTAACTGCGTGGGAACGTAGGTCGCCGCCGGGATTAAATTCAGCAAGAGCCCCGGGCATTTACGAAAATGTCCGGGGCTTTTTTCTTTTCATTCCTTTTTTCTCACGCTACAATGCCCCTCAATCGCGGTTATGCCTGCAGGATAGTCCGTCTTGGGGCGATTCTACGGGCTTCTAATCCGACTAGACCCACAGAACGTTTGCTGTGGCTGAGCAGGTCCGGCGCAGCCGGGAGACAACTTAAAACCGTGTGCGGTATATCTGGCTATACCCACAGGGGTCGCTTCTTTGACCCGGCAACGATCCGTCGGGCAACGGATTGCTTGTTCCATCGGGGTCCCGATCATCAGGGCGCCTATGAATCCACCTGCGTTTCCTTGGGCGCAGTCCGCCTCAAGATCATTGACATGGCTGCCGGCGATCAGCCTATGGTCAGTGAAGACGGAAACACCGTCCTCGTTTTCAACGGCGAAATTTACAACCACCGCGGCCTTCGTTCCGAGCTCGAATCTCTCGGCCACCGTTTTCTCACTCACAGTGACACCGAAGTCTTCCTGCGGGCCTTCCTCGAGTGGGATACCGCCTGCTTTTCCAGGTTGCGCGGCATGTTCGCCGCCGCTCTGTGGGTGGAAAGCGAGAAACGCCTCCTCCTCGTCCGCGACCGCGTGGGCATCAAGCCCTTGTATCTCTACCGCGCCGGCGGGGACATCTATTTTGCCTCCGAGCTGAAATCTCTTTTTGTTCATCCGGAAATCCCCCGCGAACTCGATCTTTCCGCGCTCCATTACTACCTGGCGTTGAACTACGTTCCCGGCCCGCACACTCTTTTGCGCGATATCGAGAAACTTTCTCCCGGCTCCTGGCTCGAATGGAGAAACGGCGAAGTTCGCACCCAGTGTTTCTGGAAACCCAGCTTTGCAAAAGATCCTCGCTGGACTTTGCCGTCCGCTACCGAAGCTCTGCATCACTTGCTGGAAGATTCCGTTCGCGAGCACCTGATTGCCGACGTGCCTCTCGGAATCTGGCTCAGCGGCGGAGTCGATTCCTCCGCCTTGTTGCACTATGCGACCGAGGTTTCCTCCTCCCGCCTGAAGACCTTCTCCATCAGTTTTGCCGGCCGCAGTTTTGACGAAGGCTCTTACGCAAGGGAAATTGCCGCCAGGTACGGCACCGAACACTACGAACTGGATGTAAATCCCACTCTTGATCTGCCTGGCGCCATCGAGGAAATGGTCCGCTACCTCGATGAGCCCATGGCCGATGCCGGCGCCGTTCCTCTTTGGTTTTTGTCCAGGCTCAGCCGTGAAAACGCCACGGTCGCCCTCAGCGGCGAAGGATCCGATGAACTCTTCGGCGGCTACGTCACCTACCGTGCCGACCATCTTGCTGCGTATGCCAGGCGCCTCCCTGGCTCCGTGCGCCGTTCTCTGCTGGCCCTGTTGCGCTACTGGCCGGTCTCCGACGAAAAGATCGGTCTCGACTACAAGCTGAAGCGATTCTTCGAGGGCTCCCTTCTGCCCGCCGATGAGGCCCACACCTACTGGAATGGCGCTTTTTCCCGGGCGCAGCAGGATCAGCTTCTCCACCGGCGAAATCACGCCTCCGTCGACGACCTGTTTTTGAGCGACCTTCCCTGCCCCAACTGCTCCGGCTACTTGAGCCGGTACCTTGCGTTCGACCAGCGCTACTATCTGACCGACGATCTCCTCCAGAAGGTGGATCGCATGAGCATGGCGCACTCTCTCGAAGTGCGTCCCCCCTTTCTGGATCACCGCATCATCGAATTCGCCGCCTCGCTGCCCTCGGAAATGAAAATTGACGGTCGCAGGCAAAAGGTCATTCTCAAACGCCTGATGCGCGATAAACTTCCGGCCGTCGTCTTGAAGCGCTCGAAAACCGGCTTGGATATTCCCACGCATGACTGGTTTCGCGACGCCCTGCGCCCTCTCCTGCTGGATACCTTGAGCCCTCGCGCCGTCGAAGAGTCGGGACTCTTCCGCGCCGATGCTTTGCAGGCCTTGATCGCCGGCCACTTGGAGCGCCGCTCCAACGTCGGATTTCACTTGTGGGGGTTGCTGATCCTCTTTCTATGGATGAAACAGTGGAACATCCAGACCGCGCCGGCGGCGGAGTGCCTCGAGATGGCCTCGGTGCACTTCCGCGCTCCGGCCTGATCGTTCTTCTCGTCGCCGCCGCCATTTATCTGGGCTGCATCCTTTCGCCGCCCGCCCTGATGGATGACGTCGACTCCGTTCAAGCACAGATCTCCCACAACATGCTCTCTTCCGGCGACTGGGTCATCGCCCGCCTGGACGGTGTGCCCTATCTCGAAAAATCCCCGCTCATCTACTGGCTCATCGCGTTCTCATATCGCATTTTCGGCGTGCGCGACTGGGCCGCTCGCATTCCCGTGGCTCTCGCCGCCATTTCTCTGGCATGGCTCGTCTGGCGATACGGCCGCTGGGCTTTCGGCGCGCCCGCCGGTTTCTTCTCCGGACTCGCTCTTTCCACCTGCATCGGCCTCTTTCTGTTTACGCGCATCCAGATTCCCGACGTCATGCTGACGTTCGTGGTTTGCCTCGCTTTCTGGTGCTTTCAGCGCGCGCTTGACGAACAAGAGCCGCATCCCCGCCGTTGGGCCGCCGTGCTGGCCGCGAGCCTCGGCGTCGGCTTGCTTCTCAAAGGACTCATTTCCGTCGTTGTTCCCGCTGGCGGAATCCTTGTTTATCTCGCCATTACCCGGCAGTTGTTTTCCAGGAATGTCTGGAGCCGCTTGCGCGTTTTCAGCGGCGCTCTCATCGTCCTGGCCATCGCCGCTCCCTGGCACGTGCTTGCCACCTTGCGCATGCCGCCTTACTTCGCTTTCACGCTTCACAGTGGCCCGGGGGAATATCGCGGCTTTTTCTGGTTCTACTTCATCAATGAGCACCTTCTCCGCTTTCTGAATCTCCGCTATCCGCGCGACTACAACACCGTTCCGCGTTTCGCGTTTTGGGCTCTCCACCTCGTGTGGCTGTTTCCCTGGAGCGTTTACTTTCCCGCCGCTGCCCGCCTTTCTTACCGGCCGGTGGACCGCGGCGGACGCACGCGCCTCCTCGCTCTCTGCTGGACCGGCTTCCTGCTGGTCTTCTTCACCTTTTCCACTACGCAGGAATACTATTCCATGCCGGTTTATCCCGCGCTGGCGCTGCTCATCGGCTGCGCCATGGCCGAACCATCCCGCTGGACCGGCCTCGCCACCAGGATTCTCGGAGCCGTCTTCGCGCTGTGCGCCGCGGCCGCCGCTATTCTGTTCTTTCTCGTTCGCCGCATGCCCGCGCCGGGAGATATCTCCCGCGCGCTCGAAAGCCAACCCGAAGCCTATACTCTTTCGCTCGGGCACATGGGCGACCTCACGCTTCACTCTTTCGCCTATTTGAAGCTCCCGCTCCTTGTCGCCGCCGCGGCTTTTGCCGTGGGAGCTCTTGCGGCGCTCTTCCTCCGCGGGCGTCGCGTGTTTATCGGCGTCGCCCTGGCTATGGTTCTCTTCTTTCACGCCGCGCGCCTCGCGCTGGTCGTTTTCGATCCCTATCTTTCGTCGCGGCCGCTCGCGGAAGCCTTGTTGCGCGCTCCGAGCGGCCAGCTCATTCTGAATGGCGAGTACTACTCTTTTTCTTCCGTCTTCTTCTACACCGATCGCCCCGCGCTGCTCTGGAACGGGCGCGTCAATAATCTCGAATACGGTTCCTACGCTCCCGGCAGCCCGCCGGTTTTTATCGATGATGCGCAGTTCCTTTCTCTGTGGTCGGGTCCCGGCCGCCGGTTCGTGCTTTCCGACGGCAACGGCATCGCTCACCTGCGCGCGCTCGTGGATCCCCCGCATTTGCATCTCGTCGCCGAAAGCGGCGGTAAGACTCTCTACACCAACTTGCCTCTGCCCGGTTGATAACTGCGTGGGAACGTAGGTCGCCGCCGGAATTAAATTCAAAAGGCCGGCCTGAGCGTAAACTCAGTCCGGCCTTTTTCTTTTTGCCCGCGCAAGCTGGCCTCCGCATCAGGAAAAGGCGCAAAAAACAGCGCCGGTGTCATTCCGAGCGAAGCGAGGAATCTGCTTTGTCCGCTTCGCGCCCTGCCCACTGTCATTCCGAGGGTCGGCGCTTTCCATCGGCCCGAGGAATCTGCTTTGTCTTTTTGGTGGCACAGCCCTGCCTGCCGAAGGCAAGGCTTCAGGCCGTGCTCTTACGAGCGGCCCTCGCAATTACCGTCGGATAGATCTCGGATCGCAGGAAGTCCACCAGGCCAACTCAGAATAGGTCAGTCAGTTTCCGGGCCTTCATCAGCTTGTCAAAGCTCGTATAGCGTGGCCCTTGCATGCTGCCTTGAGGAGCATCCCCAAAGGGAATCGGACCTATCGGTTTCGCCGGCTCCGCGAAAATCATCTTGTACTTGCCCTGCTCTCCATAGGGCTCAATGCGTGCCACGGGGGCATAATGCGTCACCGCGGATTCCGGCTGCGTTTGGTAAGCGGCAATGTACTTGATTTTAGAAAGCATCCCGCCAGATATCCGCACCGCGTGCCAACTCTTGTCTCCGATGAAAACCCTATCAAAGCCTTCTTTTTGAGCAGGAACTATCATGGTGTCGAGCCCGCCCTTAACCACGGTTTGTGACGTAGCCTCGGCTGGCGAAGACAATTGTGGGGTGGCAACTGGCTTTGGAATCTCAAAAGCGCGTAGCCCAACAAGCGGCAGTATCTGCAGCACCTCGTTCAGGAACGCCTGGGTATCGGCGCGCTCTGCCTCGCTAAGGGCTGGCTCCTGCGGCTCTGTCCCATTCTCGAGGATGCTTCGTTTCGCCTGCACCGCACGATTTACGAGAGCGTACTCCAGCCACTTCACATGCGCTTTGTTCAAGCCATTGTTCGAAGCAGTGAAGACAATCGCCCGGTCCCAAAAATCCTTGCCTTGAAAATGCGAGTCAATCCGGTTGCGAATTACGTCTCCCTCGCCAACGTAAATGGTCGGAAGTTCGTCTTCTGCCTTCTCATACCCAGACAGAACGTAAACGCCCGCGCGTGAAAATTCTGGCCGCTGCTTCGTAGTAGGCCACTTATCGCGGGGAAAGATAATCCCGAGACCGGTCCAGTTCATCCGGTCGATTACACGCACGCCTTCAGGGTCGCCATCCGGGACGAAAATTCTGATTGTGAATGGATTCTTGCCCATACCGCACTTAAGGACTTCAGCCTTCCGTGACCCAAAACTATCGCGAAGGCCGACGCAGCTTTCACAAATGCAGGCTCAAAACTCAAAATGCGCCCGCCGGCATTGCCGCCTTTTCTTCGTCTATCCGCGCGCCACAACGGTGTTGCAGGAACCGCTTACTTGCTAAAGAATATACATCGCGTTCATACATTCTTGCAAACAGATCCAAGCGGCGCGCGCGAAGGTTCGGGAGGACTTGGCGCTGAATGGTTTTAGCTTCTGCCAGGGTTTGTTGCCGGGTGCCGTACCCTTGGTTTGGAAGGGTACGGGTTTTGAATTTGCAAGGTAGAAAGACTTACCCTACCTCCATTCTTCCACCAGTGTTGTAGCCAAAATCCTGCTCAAGATTCCTGCGATTACCTATCCAAGTGAACGGAGACCCCAAACATGCACGCAAATGAGCCCAGCCGCACAGCCCTGTTAATCGCCCGCCAGCGAGCCGCCCACCAACTCCTCGACCACGGCTCGATCCTCCATGACCCATTTGCCCTGAAGATTCTGCGCGAAAACGAAAAGGACATCCTGCAATTTGCCGCCGCGCATCCTTTGGCCGCCATCGGACGCCTCTTCACCGCCGCGCGCAGCCGCATTGCGGAAGGCAGCCTTTGGTGGCACAGCCTTCAGGCTGTGCTCCTGCGAGCAAGAGTAGCTGTTCGCGCGTGAAACCATCTCGGATCGCGGCCTCAACTGCTTCCACTGTTTCCAACGATCCCCGCCGTGTCTTACTAGTACTAGTGCTTTACAAGTGACTGGGATCGTGCTATAATGTCCCATGAAATCCGCCGCTCGGCCCTCCCGGCGCATCTCCCTCCCTCAAAGCTCCTTTCGATTCATATGGTTAGCAGACCCCCACACCTCAACTCCTTTCTTTTCATATCGTTCCACAAACAAGCAGGGGGCCCCTACCGCCTTCCGGCAAATTCTTCCTACTCTCTCCCCTGTTCTTCCTCACTTTTCTGCAGTTAAGTCCAACCATTGCCGCTCTTACGAGAAACTGGTGGGGTTGGTATCGCCTCGGCTTCTACCACGCCTGAAAGTAGCCATCCGAGCGGGACAGCTGGACGGGAACGCCAAAGAGGAGGGAAAGATTGGCGGCCGTGAGAATTTCGTCCTTCGGGCCGTCCGCCAGGATGCGCCCGGAGCGCAGCAGCACGACGCGTTCGATCTCCGGGATGATCTCCGAGACGTGGTGCGTGACAAGGAGAATGCCCAAACCGTTCGCCGCCCGGCCGTCGCGGCCTGTACTACCCGCTGCCAGGGCGCGCATAGTGTCGCGCAACTGGAATTGCGCGGCGAGGTCCAGAGCGTTGCTCGGCTCGTCGAAGAGCAGCGCCAGCGGCTCGTGGACCAGCGCCCGCGCGATCAGCGTGCGCTTGGCTTCGCCGCTGGACATGCGCGCTACGGCGCGGTCCGCGAGATGCGCGATGCCGAGCCGCTGCATGGCGGCAGCGGCGCCGGCCAGCCATTCCGGCTCCGGCTGATGATGCGGAAAGATGCGCGTGCTGCTGAAATAGCCGGAAAGCACCACGTCGCGGCCGGTGGCCTCCGTCGAGCATTGCGCCAGCAGGTCCGGCGAAACGATGCCGAGCAGATTGCGCAGCTCGGAGACGTTCCACAGTTCGCGCCCCAGGATCTGGATGGACGAGCCTTCGCGGGCCAGCGGATAGCATTCGCGGGTGATCGTCTTGATCAGCGTGGATTTGCCGCAGCCGTTAGGGCCCAGGATGCAGACGTGCTCACCGGCTCCGATCGTGAGCGAAACGTCGTCCAGCGCGGCGCGTTCTCCGCGCATCACCGTGACGTGCTTCAGTTCAAGCAGTGGAGCGGTCATGGATTCGATGGCCCGGTCCGGACGCCTACCTTGGGGCCGGAGCCGGGCCAGGAGGAATTGTCCACAACTTGGGGCTTTGTGTCACATTGAACCACTGTGGGAAGGACGTCGGCAGGCTGCCGGCAGGCTGCCCTCAGCACCGTACAGGGCAAGCCGGCGGAACAACGTAGGGAAACAAAAAAGGAGGCGAAAATCCGTAGATCTTCGCCTCCCGGGGTGGGGTGGGGTGTTACGAGACGAAACCCTCAGTAGCCGAGGCACCCCTGCCCTGCCAGGCAGGGAATGCCGTTTTCCACTCGCGTGTAGGCCACCATGCGGTAAGAGACTTACCACCAGAGGGCACGCCTGGCGCGTTTGTTTAGCACCGCGTCACGCTGATGTCAATCGCAATCTGCGCACAGGAGGGACGCTGGAACGCGGGCGCGGCTGACGCTTTGGACACGCGGAGCAGCGGGATGTAATCTTCCGCACCAGTACTTTCGTAACCGTGTGGCGAAGGCGCGAGCGTTATAGAATGGGATTCTCGGAGCGCGCTCCCTTCGGGGAGTTCCACAATTTTCTGCGAGGCAGCATGTCCCACCTTTCGACGACGACGTTTTCCGGCCCCAAGCGGCGCAGCCAGCGGGTGTTGATGCAGGTCGGCATCCGCGTGCGGGGAACGGACAGCCAGGGTAAGAATTTTGACGAGGAAAGCCACACGCTGGCGATCAGCGCGCATGGCGCGCTGGTGCTGCTGAAAACGCGGGTAACCAGCGGGACGGTGGTCACCCTGAAGAATGCGCGAACCGAGGAAGAAACGGAAACCCACGTGGCCTACCTGGGCCCGGTGCGCGAAGGAAAAGCGGAAGTGGGATTGGAATTTACCGCGGCACGGCCGGCGTTCTGGCGCGTGGCGTTTCCTCCGGAAGACTGGACGCCGCGCAATCCGGAAGCGCGAGGCTATTCCGGGACGCGCACAAAAACGAAGTAAAGTTTCGCGGAAGAGTGCGGTCCAAGAACAAAGTAAAGTTTTTCAGGAAGAGCGCGCTCCCAAACGAAGTAAGTTCTCCGGAAAAACGCGGTAGAAAAAGGAAGTAGAGTGTTCCGGGAATTTTAGTTTTTGGCTTGCGCGGCGTCGGTTCGCCGCGCCGGTTCAATCACCAGAACGCCCTCAATCGTCGATTCGTGCAGCGCGAGCAATTGCTTGCGGGCCGCCGCCGCGCCGGCGGCGTCGCCGTTCGCGAGCTTGACTTGCGCGAGCAGCGCGAGAGAAAAAACGTCGCCGGCGTCATCGAGTTCCGCGGCGGCTTCCGAATATTTCTTCTGATTGGCGAGCCACGCTCCCATCAGCGCGTGATACTGGCCGCCGATTTCCTCGTTTTCAGTTTCCTGCCATTTGTCCTGCAGCAGGCGCAGGCACACTTCGGTCATGCCGGTATTGCCGGAGTGCATGGAGCGGACGCCGCGCCAGCGGCGGATCGCGGCCATGAGCACGTCGCGCTGAGCGGGGGCCATGTTTTCGTCGGAGCGCACCGCTTCTTCGGCGGCGGCGAGATGCTTCAACGAGGCGTCGTCATCGGATTGGTAGCGGGCCATGGTGAGATGCAACTGCGCTTCGAGATCGGGGAAACCGGCGGCTTTGGCTTCAGCGGCAAGCGCGGAATATTCCTTGTCGGCTTGCGCGAGATTACCTTCGCGCACGTAGGTAAGCCCGATGGAGGAGCGGTACTCGATGCTGCGGCGCGGATTCGCAGCGAGAGCCGCGGCTTTGCGGTAAGCATCGCGCGCTTTTTCCTGCTCGCCTTTCATGGCGAAGACATCGCCGAGTTCATGTTGCGAGGGTCCGAATTTCGGATCTTTTTTCAGCGCGGATTCGAAACGGGCCTGCGCTTCGTCGTAGCGGCCGGCTTTGAAGAGAACGTCGCCGTAGGAATCTTCAGGATTGGGGTCGTTGGGAGCGGCGGCCACGTAACGTTGCATCAGGTCGATGGCTTTTTGCAGATCGCCGTTGCTGGCGTAAGCGTAGCCAAGGCGATTCAGGACGGGAGTGAAATTCGGATCAAGCCGCAGGACTTTTTCAAAGAGAGCGACGGCGCGCTGCGGTTTGTTCTGATCGGAAAACCACTTGCCGGCGAGATAGAGAACGTATTTGTCGTTGGGAGCGGCGGCGACGAGGTCGTTAAGACTGGCGATCGCGCCGATCTGGTAATTGCTTTTAAGGGCGCTAATCCAGCGAATCAGAACCTGTTCGCCGAGGGAAGCCTGGCCGGCAAGCTTGTTGGCGCGCTCGATCGCGCTGGTCGATTCTTTCGAATCGGGAGAGTAGAAGGAAAGCAGAGCCCAGGCCGCGGCGAAATTCGGATCTTCCTTGACGGAGTTGCGCAGACCGGCGAGGCACTCATCGAGGCGGTAGTTTCCAGCATCCACGATGGCTTGGCCGAAGAGTTCCCTGGAGCGCGCGGATGCGGCGGTAAGGGCGAGCTGGCCGGGGCCTTGCGCGGGGGAATGGGCGGAATTTTGCCGCGCAGTAGTTTGCGCGGCCATAGACGTCTTGTCTTGCTCCGCGGCATTTTGCGCGGCGCAGGCAGCGGAACACACCAGCGCGGCAGCGCAAGCGATCCAGAATCGTTTCATGAAAATTGCTCCTGCAACGCACCGATGCTATCACGCCGCGCGGGGATGCCACGGCCAGCAATCCGCTGAGGATTCGCATCAGTTATAATGGCGCTCTTTTGGCGAGGAGACGGCCGCACATGAAATACAGGCGCTTTGGAAGAACGGGATGGAACGTCAGCGAGATGGGATACGGAATGTGGGGCATGGCGGGATGGTCAGGGTCGGAAGACGCCGAGTCGCTGGCTTCGCTGCAGCGGGCAGTGGATTTGGGATGCAACTTTTTCGATACCGCGTGGGCTTACGGAGACGGGCACAGCGAGGAGTTGCTGGGGAAAATTCTGAGGAAGAACGCGGGCAAAAAGCTCTACGTGGCTACGAAAGTGCCGCCGAAGAACCGGCGCTGGCCGGCGCAGAGCGAATTCAAGCTGGATGACTGCTATCCGCCGGATTATGTTTTCGAATATCTGGAGAAGAGCCTGAAGAACCTCGGCGCGGAGACGATCGATCTTTTCCAATACCACACGTGGGAAGACAGTTGGCTGGACGACGAGCGCGCCGCGAGGACGATTGAAAAATTGCGCGCTAGCGGAAAAGTACGCGCGGTGGGGCTCAGCCTGAACCGCTGGGAGCCGTGGAACGGAATCCGGGCGGTAAAAGCGGGGCTCGCGGACGCGGTGCAAGTGATTTACAACATTTTCGACCAGAATCCGGAAGATGAGTTGTTTCCGGCATGCCGCGAGAAGGATGTGGCGGTGATCGCGCGCGTGCCGTTCGACGAAGGCGGATTGACGGGAACGCTAACGCTCGACGCGAAGTGGCCGGCGGGGGACTGGCGCAACGGATATTTCAACGCGGAGAATTTGAAGGCAACGGTGGAGCGGGCAGGGAAAGTGAAGGCGCTGGTTCCGGCTGGTTCGACGCTGCCGGAGACGGCATTGCGATTCATTTTGAACAACGCGGATGTGAGCACGATCATTCCGGGGATGCGGAAGACGCGGCATGTGGAGGCGAACATAGCGGCGAGCGATAAGGGGCCGCTGCCGGAGTCACTGCATGCTGAGTTGCGACAGCATCGCTGGGTAAGGAAGCCGACGAAGTGGAGTCAGTAGGAAAGCGATCAGCGATCAGAGATCAGCGATCAGTAAGACGATCGCGACATGTGCAATTGCTGCTGGTCTGGAACACCTGCCGTGGCGCTCAGGCGGTTTGTTTGAGGGCGCGTTCGACGAGGGTCAGGCAGCGCTCGGCTTGTTCGCGGAGAAGTTCGGCGTCTTCGCTGCGCTGGGATTGGAGAGTCTGCAGTTCGTCGGCGACCGCGAGGGCAGCGAGGACGGCGATTTTCTGGGTGTCGATGGTGCCCGTAGCGGCGGCTATGGCGTGCATTTTCTCGTCGACAAGTTTGGCGAGTTTGTGGACGTAGGCGGGCTCGAGATCCCCCTGGATGGAATAGGTCTGGCCGAAAATTTCGACTTTTACGGGGGCGGCCATAAGGCTGTTCTTGCCGAACATACCACAATTTCGGGCGGAGAGAATCGCGTCTCCCCTGTCGAGCTACAACAGAGTGGCTCGCCCGCGCTGACTTCGAACGGAACGGCGCTTTCAGCGAATGGTGTGCTACCGTAACGAGCGCTATGACTTATTTCCTGGTGGATATTCTGCGTCAGCCGGCGGAGTTGCGGCGGGCATTGGAGCACTGGAGCGGAGCGGGGCGCGCGGCGCTGGAAGCGGCTACGGCGGCGGTGCGGGGGGCGAAACACGTTTACCTGACAGGGATCGGGAGCAGCTGGCACGCGGCGCTGAATGCGGCGGCGCTATTTCATGGGGCAGCGCGTCCGGTGCATCTGCTGGATGCGGCGGAGATGGCGCAGTTCGCGAAGCTGCCGCAAGATTCGCTGCTGATTGTCATCTCGCGAAGCGGGCGCAGCGTGGAGATCGTGCAACTGCTGGCGAAGGCGAGGGAAGCGAGCGCGGCGGTGGTGGGCGTGACAAACGCTGCGGACGGCGCACTGGCGAAGCAGGCGCAATTTCCGCTGGTGTTCGCGACGGAAATGGATCACGCGATTTCCGTGGTGACGTATTCGACGCTGGCGCTGACGGCGGGAGCGCTAGCGAGTTCAGTGGCCGGCTCGTTCGATGCGGATTTGGGCAAGATTCTTGGACATTCGGTAAGCGCAGCGGAGGAAGCGCTGCCGGGTTGGCGGAAGCAAATTGAAATGACGAAGTGGTTTTCGCTGGGTGTGCCGACGTATTTTCTGGCGCGTGGTTCGAGCCTGGGCAGCGCATACGAGGCGCGGCTCCTATGGGAGGAAGGTGTGAAGTCTCCGGCGACGGCGATGGGCGCGTCGAGCTTCCGGCACGGCCCGCAGGAGATGGTGAAGGAAGGAATGCGGTTCGGGATGTGGATCGACGGTGCGCGGATGCGCGAAGAGGACCTAACCGTGGCGCGCGATTTGCGGAAGCTCGGCGCGACGGTGATGCTGGTGGGGCAGAGCCTGCCGGATGATGCGGCGGAGCTGGTGTTTCAACTCCCGCCGATTCCCGCGGAATGGCAGTTCGTAACCGAGATGATTCCGGTGCAACTGGCGGCGGAGCGGCTGGCGCAGCTTTCGGGGGTGGACTGCGACACGTTCCGGCTGTGCTCGTTCATCGTGGAGGACGAATCCGGGCTGCTGCCTGGCGAAGGCGTCAAAGCGTGATCGGGGCCGTGGACATCGGCGGGACGAAGATTGCCGTGGGAATCGTGGATGAAGACGGCAGGGTGCTGGCACAGACGCAATCGCCGACGGATGCGGCGGGAGGGTACGCCAAGGGAATCCGGCGAATCGCGGAGATGCTGCGCGAGGTGTCACAAAAAGCGGGCGTGAAGATTTCCGGGATTGGCATTGGTTCGACGGGAGTGGTGTATCCCGCGACGGGAGAATTTGGCGATGTGGATTTTCTGCCCGGGTGGAAGGGATTCTGCCCGGTCGGAGACCTGGAGCGGGAGTTCGGCGTGCGCGCGGCGATTGAAAACGATGGAGACGCGGCGGCGCTCGGCGAAGCGGGCTGGGGCGCGGGAAAGGGCAAGTCGCGGCTGATTTATGTGACGGTGGGGACCGGCATCGGCGGCGGAATTATTCTGGACGGGCATTTGTATCGCGGAGCGAAAGGGGCGCATCCGGAGATCGGGCATCACGTGGTGGACTGGTCGGGTCCACCGTGCACGTGCGGGTTTCGCGGCTGCTGGGAAGTGATGGCGACGGGGCCGGCGATGGAGGCCTGGTACAAGAACAACGGCGGCGGGAATCAGAGAGCGGCGACGGCGAAGGAAATCTGCGAGCTGGCGCGGCGCGGAGATGATTTGGCGAAGAAAGCTGTGGAGCACGAAGCGCTGTACCTGGGGCTGGGGATCGCCAATCTGATCGGGATGTTCGTGCCGGAGATGATTGTGCTCGGGGGAAGCGTGATGAAGAGCCTGGATTTACTGCTCGAAGGGATACGGAGAGTGATTGCGAGCGGATGCCGATTCGTGCCGGCGGAGGAAACGCAACTGGCGCCAGCGTCGCTGGGGGAAAACGCAAACCTGATCGGGGCGGCGCGGGTGTGGCATCACCGGTTTGCCTGAGGAGAGTTTCCGCGGATGGCGAGAAGCCGCAGCATGACGTTGCTGGTGTTCGTCACGTTTTTCGTTATTTCGCTCATTACCAACATTCTGAACGCGATCGTGCCGGACATCATCGGGAGCTTCCACGTGAGCCTGGCGGCGGCGGGCTTCCTGATTTTCGCGTTTTTCATCGCCTACGGAGTGATGTCGATACCGGCGGGATTTCTGGTGGAGCGGTTCACGGAAAAGCCGGTGATGGCGGCGGCGTTTCTGGCGGGGACGGCGGGTTCGCTGAGCTTCGCGCTGTTTCCGGCGTACCGCGTGGCGATCGCTTCGTTGTTCGTGATCGGGGTGGGGATGACGCTGCTGCAAGTGGCGATCAATCCACTGCTGCGGGTGGCGGGAGGCGAAGAGCACTACGCGTTCCATTCGACGCTGGCGCAGGTGGTGTTCGGGGCGGCCTCTGCGATCAGCCCGAGGATGTATTCCTACCTAGTGGTGAATTTGAAAGTGCCGGCGGGCGACCAGAACGCGCTGGTAAGATTGCTCGGGAAGATCACGCCGGCGGATTTGCCGTGGGCGAGCATGTACTGGATTTTCGCGGCCTGCAGTGCGGCGATGGTTCCGGTGATCCTGCTTTCGCGGTTTCCGCGCGTGGAGCATACGGAAGAAGAGCGGCCGGGTTCCCGGGAAATGTACCGGAGCCTGGCGAAGAAACGGGTGGTATGGCTGTATTTTCTGGCGATGGTTGCCTACACGGGAACGGAGCAAGGAACCGCGAACTGGATTTCGAGTTTTCTGCACGATTATCACGGATACGATCCGCACACGACGGGAGCAGCGGCAGTTTCGTGGTTCTGGAGCCTGCTGACGATCGGTTGCGTGATCGGGTTGTTGCTGCTGAAACTCTTCGACAGCCGGAAAGTGCTGATCGGCGGAGCGGCGGGAGCGATCGTGTGTTTGACCGCGGGACTGTTCGGGCCGGCGAGGGTTTCGCTGGCGGCGTTGCCGGCGATGGGCTTGTTTGCTTCGGTGCTGTGGCCGATGGTGATGTCGCTGTCGCTGAATTCGGTGGCGGAATATCACGGTTCGTTTTCGGGAATCATGAACACGGGGATTCTGGGAGCGGCGGTGGTGCCGGTAATCATCGGGAAGATCGGAGATTTCGCGGGGTTGAGGGCGGGGATGCTGTTTTTGTACGCGACGCTGGGGATGGTGCTGAGCGTAGGGTTCTGGGCGAAGCCGCTGATCAGCAACGCGACGATCGGAAAACCAGCGACGGAGAGAAGTTGAGCGCAGGGCGCAGCGAAGGATCGAACGGAAATGGCGATCAAGACGATCATTGAGCCGTTCCGGATCAAGAGCGTGGAACCGATCCGGCAGACAACGCGCGAGCAGCGGGAGAAGCTGCTGGAAGCTGCGGGATACAACGTGTTTTTGATCGCTTCCGAAGATATTTTGATTGATCTGCTGACGGATTCGGGGACGGGCGCGATGTCCAGCGAACAATGGGCGGCGATGATGCGCGGGGATGAATCGTACGCGGGTTCGCCGAGCTTCCGGAGGTTTCGCGAGTCGGTGCAGGCCATTATGGGATTCCGGCACGTGATTCCCACGCACCAAGGGCGGGCGGCGGAGCGGATATTGTTCCACGTGATGTGCAAAAGAGGCGACGTGGTGCCGAACAATACGCACTTCGATACGACGCGGGCGAATTGCGAGTACGTGGGCGCACAAGCGGTGGACCTGCCGATACCTGAGGCGTTGGAGCCGGCGAACCGGCATCCGTTTAAAGGAAACATGGACACCGGGAAGTTGCAGGAGTTGATTGCGCGCGAGGGCAGGGAGCGCGTGCCTCTGGTAATGCTGACGGTGACGAACAATTCGGGCGGCGGGCAGCCGGTTGCGATGGCGAACATCAAGGCGGTTAAAGAGATTTGCGCGCGCCACGGGATTCCGTTGTACATCGATGCGTGCCGGTTCGCGGAGAATGCTTATTTCATCAAGCTGAGAGAGCCGGGGTATGAGGGCAAGACGCCGCGGGAAATTGCGCAGGATAATGTTCCGGCACGCGGATGGATGCACAATGTCCGCCAAGAAAGACGGGATGGCGAACATCGGCGGGTTTTTGTGCACGAATGACGATTCCATCGCGCAGCAGGAAAAGGACCTGCTGATTCTGACGGAAGGATTTCCGACGTACGGAGGGCTGGCGGGACGGGATCTCGAGGCGATTGCGGTGGGACTCGAGGAGGCGCTGGAAGAGGATTATCTGAATTACCGGATTGCTTCGACGGCGTATTTGGGGAATCACATCGCGGCGGCGGGAGTGCCGATTGTGCAGCCGCCGGGAGGGCACGCGATTTACATCGATGCGCGGGCGTTTCTGCCGCACGTTCCGCCGGTGCAATTTCCGGGCGTGGCGCTGGCGGCGGAGTTGTATCTCGAAGGCGGGATCCGCTCGGTGGAGATTGGGACGCTGATGTTCGGGAAGCGCGACGAGCACGGCGCGGAACAGGCGGGGCCGATGGACTTGCTACGGCTGGCGATTCCGCGGCGAGTGTACACGCAGTCGCACATCGACTACGTGGTGGAAGTGATTCTGGAAGTGTGGCGGCGAAGAGAAAAAATCCGCGGCTTGTGCCTGACGTATCAGGCACCGTTTTTGCGGCACTTCACGGCGCGATTGCAGCCCGCGCCACAGATCAAGCAATAGAAACCCGAAGAATCAGTCAGGCTTTTTTTGCGCCTGGGCCGTCGGCGGGAGCACGCCGTTCAGGCGGAGGTACATCGCTTGTCCGGAATAATGATCGAACCAGTCGCCGGAAAGGATCATCATCGCGGCAGCCTTGGTGAATTGACGGTTGCCGAAGAGGGTGAGCTGCTCGCTTAGATTGGAATCGTCCACTTTGGCGAGGGACGAGGAGCAGTACTCGAAGGAGGCGCGGACGGCGGCGACGAGTTTGTCTTTGCCGTCGGTGTCGGCGATTTTGGCATGCTGGGGCTCCGGAGTGCCGCTGATTTTGGAGCACATGAACTCGTTGGAGGTGGCGATGTGCGCGATGAGGTGGGCGTAAGTGATCTGCTGGGGCGTGGGCTTGTAGTCGTACTTATCGGCGGGCATGGATTCGGCGGCGGCGGTCATGTTCTTGGAGAAGCGGGCCAAAGACTGGCGGAGGGCGTCCGCGACGGGGTTGGAGGAAGACTTTTCCTGGGCGAGCAGCAGAGAGGGAGCAGCGAAGACCAAGAGGGCGAGCAGGGCAAGACGCTTCATCTTCATGGGAATCTCCTCAGAATGGATGGCCCGAGCGCGGGAAGCTTGGCAGCGCGGAGCGAGAGTTATGGTACGCCGAAGGGAGGAGAGGCGCAAAGAGTGGCGCCTTTTCGCTCTATGATACAAAGTACTTGACCGTGAGGACCACTTGGTGTTATGGTGGCGAAAGAGAGCACAGAGGACGGAGCCGCCCATGATCAAACGCATCGCCGCTATCAGTTTTATCTTCGTGTGTACCTGCATCGCCTGGATGATTCTGGGAACGTCGATTTTTTACCGGACGGAGAACGCCGGTCCGCAACTGCGGGGGCGAGTGGCTTCGACGTGGGGAACGGGGCAGGAGCAGCGGCCGCCGTCGGTGAATTATTTTGTGAGGCAGCAGAAAACCGTGGAGGTGGAAGAGAACGGACGGAAGGTGCAAAAGACGGAAACGAGCGAAGCGCCGGTGTACGTGCCGCTCGATTCCAGCCGGATTGCCGCGGATTTTCATATCGACTACCGGCAGAAGGGGCTGTTGTGGTTCAGCACGTACCGGGTGGGATTCGAAGGGCAGTATACGTTTCAAAATCCGAGCGCGGAGGAGCAAGTGCTCACGGTGCGTCTGCCATTGCCGGCAAAGCAGGCGGCGTACGACGGCGTGGAAATCTCGGTGGATGGAAAGGCTTTGCCGCTAGACTTCGGCGGAAACGACGTGACGGCGCAGGTTCGCGTGGCGCCCAACGCGCAGGCGACGGTGAAGACGGCGTACCGGTCGCAGGGCCTGGACAACTGGAGTTACAAGTTTTCCAACGGAGACGATGTGGCGCGCACAAAGGACTTTCATCTAGTGGCCCGGACGGACTTCGGCGGGTTTGATTTTCCGGAGAATTCGCTTTCGCCGACGGAAAAGCAAGACACCGGGCATGGCTGGGAGTTGAAGTGGGATTACCAGAACCTGGTCAGCGGCTTCAACATCGCGCTGAAGATGCCGCAGAAGCTGCAACCGGGACCGCTGGCGGGGCGGATTTCGTTTTTCGCGCCGGTGTCGCTGTTCTTCTTTTTCTTTTTGGTGTTTGTGCTATCCACGCTGCGGGGAATCGATCTGCATCCGATGAATTATTTTTTTCTGGCTTGCGCGTTCTTCGCGTTTCACCTGCTGCTGGCATACTTGTGCGATCACATTTCGATTCACGGGGCGTTCGCGATTGCGTCGGCGGTGTCGATACTACTGGTGGTCAGCTATCTGAGGCTGGTGGTAAACCTGCGTTTCGCACTGGTGGAAGCAGGCGCGACGCAGCTGATTTACCTGGTGCTGTTTTCGTATGCGTTTTTCTTCGAGGGTTTTACCGGTCTGGCGGTAACGATTGGAGCGATTATGACCCTCTTCGTGGTGATGCAGATGACCGGCAAGATCAAGTGGGAGGAGAGGTTTGCGCGAAAGCCGGCGGCGGCGCTTTCGCGGTGATGGAGCGCCGGGGTTAATGTGCCCGGAGGCGGGCCGCGCTTGGGAGAACCGCATCGCCCGGCGGCACGAAATAGGGGATAATGCCCGCCGGCAATGGCCACGAATCCAGCGAGAGGAACAACCGCGCGCGGTGCTTCAAGCGCAGTAAAAGCGATTGTGTGCGCGGGCCTGATCGCCGGCGCGATGGACATCACCGCGGCTTTCGTGACGTGGAAGTTGCTGGCGAACGTTGCGCCGGCGCGGATTCTGAAGGGCATCGCGAGCGGGCTGCTGGGTTCCTCGGCTCTTCAAGGAGGCGCCGGGATTGCGGCGCTCGGGCTTTTGCTGCACTTCGTAATTGCGTTCGGGGCGGCAACGGTCTTCTACATTGCAAGCAGAAGGATGCGCTTCTTAGCGACGAAACCGTTCGTTTCCGGGCCGCTGTATGGAATTGCCGTGTACGTGTTCATGTACTGGATTGTTTTGCCGCTGTCGGCCGTACACCGGGCGCCGTTTTCGGCGCGGCTGGCGTTGCTGGCGATTGTGACGCACATCGTGTGCGTGGGGACGCCGATTGCGCTTGCGGTGCGGCGCTTCTCGCGTTAAACCGGCGAAACGGAAGCGGCAGAAGGCGGGCCGATTCAGCGGCTGAAACGGCCTATGCCACGCGGCGAAAAAGCAGCAAAATAGAGAAGGAAACGCGGATTTTGCGGGAGGAGTCGGCTATGCAGAACACAGCAACCAGCACGGCCACAGCGGCGCCGGATCTGAAAGACAAAAAGCTGTTTCGCGAAGCGTGCTACATCGATGGGCAATGGATTCACGGCAGCGCCACGTTTGACGTGGACAATCCAGCGACGGGCGAGACGATCGGAAGGGTGCCCAGCCTGGGCGCCGCAGAAACGCGGAGCGCGATTGAGGCGGCCAACAGGGCGTTTCCCTCATGGAGCCAGAAAACGGCAAAGGAGCGCGCGCGAATCCTGCAGAAATGGTTTGAGCTGGTGATGGCGAACCAGGAAGACCTGGCGAAGCTGATGACCATCGAACAAGGCAAGCCGCTGGCGGAATCGCGCGGAGAAGTGGCGTACGGGGCGGCATTTCTTGAATGGTTTGGAGAGGAAGCGAAGCGGATTTACGGCGATACGATTCCGCAGCATCAACCAGACAAACGAATTGTGGTGATCAAGCAGCCGATCGGCGTGGTGGCGTGCATTACGCCGTGGAATTTTCCACTGGCGATGATCACCCGGAAAGCGGGACCGGCGATTGCGGCAGGATGCACGGTGGTGTTGAAGCCAGCGGAGCAGACGCCGTTTTCCGCGCTGGCGCTGGCGGAACTGGCGGAACGCGCGGGGCTGCCGAAGGGCGTGCTGAACATCCTGACAGGTTCGCCGACGGAAATTGGTGGCGAGCTGACGTCGAATCCCGTGGTACGGAAGCTATCGTTCACGGGGTCGACGGAAGTGGGGAAACTGCTGATGGCGCAATGCGCGGGGACGCTGAAGAAGCTCTCTCTGGAACTGGGCGGGAACGCGCCGTTCATCGTATTCGATGACGCGGATCTGGACGCGGCGGTGGAAGGCGCGATTATCTCGAAATACCGGAACACGGGGCAAACGTGCGTGTGTGCGAACCGCGTGCTGGTGCAGGACAGCGTATACGATGCTTTCGCGAAGAAGCTGGCGGAGGCGGTGGCGAAGCTGAAGCCGGCGCCCGGACTGGAAGCGGGAGCCACGCAAGGGCCGTTGATCGACGAAGCGGCATTGGAAAAAGTGGAAACCCATATCCGCGACGCCAAAGAAAAAGGCGCGAAGGTCCTGGCCGGGGGGCGGCGCCACGAACGCGGCGGAAGATTTTTCGAGCCGACGATCTTGACGGAAGTGAAGCCGGACATGCTGGTGGCTCGCGAAGAGACGTTCGGACCGGTGGCGCCGCTGTTCCGCTTCAAGACGGAAGCGGAAGCGGTGAGGTTCGCGAACGATACGGAGTACGGGCTGGCAGCGTATTTCTACGGGCGAGACATGGCGCGCATCTGGCGCGTCGCGGAGGCGCTGGAATACGGGATCGTAGGGATCAACACGGGGATTATTTCGACGGAAACGGCGCCGTTCGGGGGAATGAAGCAGTCGGGGATAGGGCGCGAGGGATCGAAGTACGGGATGGACGAATTTCTGGAGATCAAGTACCTGTGCATCGGCGGGATCAGCGCGCAGAGCTGAACCTTGCAGAGGCGCTGCGCAGATGAAATCTTGCAACCATCGCAGTTGAGGTTCCGAGGGTCCCGATAAGAATCGGGACCCTCGGATGACGTTTCGTTTCGAATGCGATGCAATTCGCCGCCAGGTGCCGGGCTTTTGTAATGCCTACATCTTGTTAATGTCGTCCTTGGCTTCGAGGCGCTTCAGCAGCGGCTGCAGGAACGGCTTTTGCGGATCGGGAGCGCCATCGATGGAAAGCTGCATTTCCTTGGTGGCGGAGCCGAAATCGCCGGTGTTTGAGGCGAGGCGAGCCTGCGCGAGATGGCTGATCCAGTGGTTGGGATCTTTCTTGGAAACCATCGGATAAAGCTCGAAAGCGCGCTTGGGGTTGCCCTGACGCTGCAGGGTGCGGGCATAAACGTACATTTGGATGGTATTGGCTTTTTCAAAGGCGCGGGCCAGAGTTTTTTGCGCTTCGTCTTTACGACCCATGGCGTCGTAAATGCGCGACTTGGTCTCGAGATTTTCGAAGCGTTCCTCGTTGAGGATCGAGGTGTCTTCCCACTTCAGGGCCTGCTCGAGTTCGTAGTTGTTGTCCAGGCACCAGTTGGCCGCTTCGTCATAACCCGCCCAGGTAAAACCGCCCGTGTTGCGCAACTGATTCTTGATACTTCTGAGCGCGACGGCCTTGACGTCCACGGAAATATGGAAAGGAACGGCAAGCTTTTCCCATCGCAGGGTGGCGAGAGCGGAATCGGGCTTGAGATCGTCAAAGGTGTACTCGAGAGCTTCGGTCATTCCGGCTTCCTGGGGTTTTACCGAGACGCGAAGCGCGTCTTCTTTTTCGTCATAGCTGAAGCTGCCCCATGAAGTGGAGTTTTTCGAAAAGATGATGGTCCAGTGGTCAGCGGCGGGAATGGTATGAAGGCCGTAGGTGCCGGCGGGAAGAGGATGGCCTTCGATGGAAACGTCATCGGAGAAATTGATGGTGGTATTCTCATTGGCTCCGGCGCGCCAGACCTTGTCATAGGGCACAACGGCGCCCCAGAGCTTTCGTCCGCCGACTTCGGGCCGATGATAGACGATGGTGATGCTGGTGAGGCCGACGGTCTGGCTGACCTTGGCCGCTTGGCTGACCTCCGGCAGAACCAACTCCGTGGCTTGCGAGCCATTTTTGAACTGAGCCAGCGCACCAGCCGCGAACAAACTGAAGCAGAACGCCAGACCGGCGAAACAACGGAACGGAACACGCATAAATACACCTCTCCTTCGAAGTTACCGGACCAAACAGGCGGGACTTCCGGACACGGAGGAACCATCCCCTGTGGCCATAGACGCGGCTTTTGCGACGGCGTGAGCAGCGGAATCGGCGTATAGTCGTGAGAAGGCTTGGCGCATCCAAGGAACACCGGATAATTCCCTCTAAACGCATACCTATGGCTGAATCGAAAGATAAAGAGAACCCCAGCAAGCGAAAAAAGCCGAAGCTTTCCTGGCAAATGATGCCCGAAGTATGGGCGTTGATGAAAAAACGCCGGGGAGTGCTGGCGCTGGGCCTGGTGTTAATGGCCATCAACCGGGTCGCGGGCCTGGCGCTGCCGGCTTCGCCGAAGTACCTGCTGGACAACGTCATCGCGAAGCACCAGGTGCAGCTGTTGCTGCCGCTGGTGGGGGTGGTGGTAGCGGCCACCCTGATTCAAGGCGTGACTTCTTTCGCGCTGACGCAGCTGGTTTCCAAGTCGGCGCAAAAAATGATCGCGGAGATGCGCCAGCAGGTGCAGGCGCACGTGGGCTGGCTGCCAGTTCCTTTTTACGATTCGCACAAAACGGGCGAGATGGTTTCCCGCATCATGAGCGACGTGGAAGGGGTGCGAAACCTGGTCGGGACGGGCCTGGTTGAATTTGTGGGCGGGTTGATGACCGCGGCGATCGCGCTGGTGATTTTATTGAAGATCAGCGTGACTATGACGCTGGCGGCGTTCGGAATCCTGGTGATTTTCGGCTTCGGCATCAGCAAGGCGTTTTCGACGATACGGCCGATCTTCCGCGAGCGGTCGAAAATCAACGCGCAAGTGACGGGGCGGCTGACGGAATCGCTGGGCGGTGTGCGCGTGGTCAAGGGCTATCACGCGGAAGAACGCGAAGCGGGCGTGTTCGCGTCGGGCGTCAGACGCCTGCTGGAAAACGTGCTGAAGACGCTGACGGCGACTTCGGTGATGAGTCTTTCCGCAACGATGCTGATGGGGCTGGTCAGCGCGACGATCATGTTTCTGGGAGTACGGCAAATCACGAGCGGCACGATGACGCCCGGCACGCTCATCAGCTACATGGCGTTTCTGGCGATGCTGGTGGCGCCCGTTTTCCAGATCGTGGCTATCGGCACGCAATTGACCGAAGCCATGGCGGGACTCGACCGAACGCGGGAAATCCTGAGCGAGAAGAAAGAAGACGACAGCGACGGACGCACGGAAACGATTGGAAGAATTCAGGGCGACATCGCGTTCGAGCATGTGGATTTTGCGTACGACCCGAACAAGCCAGTGCTGTTCGACGTGAGCTTCGAATCGCAGCCTGGGACGGTGACGGCGCTGGTGGGACCTTCGGGATCGGGAAAATCCACGATCATCGGGCTGCTGGCGGCGTTCTACACGCCG
>Ga0079220_10000036_pt1 | contig 23595 bp, 17 predicted proteins | sample GAAS100_FD_75071 | JGI IMG/M metagenome (GOLD analysis project Ga0079220, IMG submission 75071) | Agricultural soil microbial communities from Georgia to study Nitrogen management - GA AS100 | ecosystem: Environmental > Terrestrial > Soil > Agricultural land | place: USA: Georgia | collected... | reverse complement strand
GAACGGCTACTCCGGAAATTGCCGCGGCGGCGCACAAGTTCCTCCGGCGCTGCGTGGAGGAGCAATTTTCCGCGAAACAGGCCGCGTCGGTGCGCATTCTTTACGGCGGCAGCGTCAAACCGGACAATATCCAGGGACTGATGGCGCAAGAGGAACTCGACGGCGCGCTGGTTGGGGGCGCGAGCCTGGACCCGAAATCGTTCGCGGCCATCGTGAATTGCAGATAGCATCCGGCTTCGCAGAAATTCAACGGGAACAGAGGTGAAGGATGCCAGCTTGGGCAAAATGGGCGGTCGCCCTTTTGGTTGGATTTGCGGTCATCGTTGTGGGATTCCGCTGGGCTGGCTGGCTGTTGACCGCGTTTTTCGTGGTGAACTGCTTCGTGCTGATGATTGTGGTGTTGCTGCAGAGCGGCAAGGCCGCGGATCTGGCCGGGGCTTTTGGCGGAGCAGGGAGCCAGACCGCATTCGGCCCGCGCGGCGCGGCAACGGCGCTTTCCCAGGCCACCACGTGGTGCGCGGTGATGTTCATGGTTTGCGCGCTGGCCATGGTGCTGCGCACCGATAAAGCGGTCGAGCAGGGCGGCGGATCGGTATTGCAGAGCATCGAGAAACCCGCGAAGGGCAACCCGGCGCCGGCAACGCCGCCGGCCAATACCCCCGCCGGTACGCCGGCTAATGCTCCCGCGACACAGCAACCGGCGAACTCGACTCCGGCGAATTCCAATCCCGCGCCGCAAAAGAAACCCTGATCGAGCCGGCGTCCCAAGCGGATCGCCCGTGCTTGCGGGAGTTCCGGCCCGCGGATAGAATTGAAAAGCGTTCGCGCTTTGTGCGGCAGTGGCGGAACTGGCAGACGCACCAGCTTGAGGGGCTGGCGGTAGCAATACCGTGGAGGTTCGAGTCCTCTCTGCCGCACCAGAATTCGGAATTACCGCATCTTCGACGCTCGAAACGCGAAGCCGCCTTTGGCGGCTTTTTCTGTTTGCCCGCCGGGATTAGCGCTGTGCGAAAATAGGAACTTCGCGGCTCATCCATGGCGACTCTTGAAAATTCCGGCGGCGCGGCAGGAGCAGCCCGCGCGTCATTTTTTGCCCGCTACATTTTCCCAGGCGACCACAAGACAGTGGGAGTGCAGTTTCTGTTGGTCGCGCTGCTCAGCGTGTTCGCAGGGATGGCCATTTCCTTCTTGATGCGTGTGCATATCGGCTATTCGCCGCTTCCCGTGGTTCACGGGCTCGGGCAAACGCCGGAAGGCTACGGCGCGTTGATGCTGCTGCACGGCTCGCTGATGGTGTTCTTCGTGCTTACGGCGGCGCCGCAGTTCGGCCTCGGACACTATTTTCTGCCGTTGCAGATCGGCGCGCGGAACATGGCGTTTCCGTGGATGAGCGCGGTTTCTTTTTGGTTGACGCTCGCCGCGCTTGCGGGTATCGCAAGGTCGTTCGCGTTGCCGCCGGAGCAGGGAATTGTCCTGTGGCTCGAAAGCGCGACCTTGTTTTGCGGAGCGGCGCTGCTCTGCGCTTTGAATTTTTGCGTCACGGCCATCGACTGCCGCGCGCCGGGCATGTCGTTTTCGCGCCTGCCCCTTACGGCGTGGGCATGGTTCGTCACCGCCATTTTGAGCGTGCTCATCTTCAGCATTCTGCTGGCCGCCTGCGCGCTGTTGTTGGCCGATGCGTCTTATGGAACGCGCTTCTTCGCCGCTCCGTCGCAGGCGAATCCACAGGCAGCGTCTGCGCTTTGGCAGCGCTTGTTCTGGTTCTTCGCGCAAGCGGAAGTGTACGTGGCCATGTTGCCGTGCTTCGGAATCGTCACGCATCTGCTGGCGATGTTTTCGCGCAAGCCGGTGTGGAAGGAACGCATGGCGGTGCTGGCCCTTTGCGGCGTGGGCGTCTTCGGATTCTGCGTTTGGGGCTATCACGTGTTTTCGAGCGGTTTGAATCCCAATTCGCCGTTGGTCTTTTCGTCGCTGGCGTCTTCGTTGGGGCTGCCCGCCGCGTTTCTGATCGCCTGTTGGTTCGGCACGCTGCGGAAAGCCCGCCTGCGGCTGACGACCGCCATGCTGTTCGCGCTGGGTTTTATTTCGCTGTTTCTTGCGGGAGGGCTGACCGGCATCCTGCTTTCCGTATCAGACTTGGCCGCGGCGGCCGCCACGAACGATTTCGTGACCGGCCATTTCCATCTGGTGATGGGAGTAGCGGCTACCTTTGCGATTCTCGGAGCATTATTCTTCTGGTTTCCCAAAATGTTTGGACGCCAGTTGAACGAGCCGCTGGGGAAAATCCATTTTTGGATCACGCTTTCCGGCGTGTATGCCGTGTTCCTGCCCATGCACCTGCTCGGGCTGCAGGGCCGGAATGCGGGCGCGCCGTTGCGTGCCTCCCTCGCGCCGTCAGGCGGATTTGGCATCAAGGAATTCATCGCGGCCGCGACCATCGTCACGAGCGTCGCGCAACTCTTGTTCGTTGTAAACGTCCTGTCGACGCTGCTGCGCGGGAAAACTGCCGCGAAAAACCCGTGGCGAGCCACTACCCTCGAGTGGTTCGTCTCTTCGCCGCCGTCCCACGAGAATTTTGCCGCCGTGCCCGCCGTCCATCGCGGTGCCTACGAAATCGGAACGCCTTTCGCGGGCGGCGACTTCATCCCCCAGCACCTCGCGCCGGAGCAGATCGCCAAGTATCGTTGAACAGGGAAAGGGCCATGCCAGGGACAAACGTACTCGATGAATTGGAATTGGTGCCGGACGATGTTGGCGGCCGCGGAGGCGGCCGGCCGCCCGATCGCGGCGATGACGGCGGAGGCAGCGGAGGACGCGGCCCTTCGCCTGGCGGCTCGCCGGCCCGCAAATACTCCACCGCGATTCTCTTCGCGATGGTTTCCATCACCATGTTCTTCATGGCCATCGTGGCGGCGTTTATCGTTTTGCGGTCGACCAGCGCCTTGTGGGTCAAATTTCAATTTCCAAAAATTTTGTGGGCCAACACCGCTGCCTTGCTGGCGAGCAGCCTGACCATGGAACTCGCAAAGCGAAAACTGAACGGCGGACGGGAGGCAGCTTTCCGGAAACTGTGGTGGGTTACAACGGTTCTGGGATTGCTCTTTTTGACTGGACAGGTCGTCGCTTGGCGCGAACTGGCGGGCCAGGGCGTGTACGCAAGCTCGACGATCGCGAGCGGTTTCTTCTACGTGCTCACGGCCGCCCACGGCGCGCACCTGTTTGGTGGAATCTGTGCCCTGGCGTACGTGGCCGTCAGAAGATTCGATGCCGCAAGAGTTTCGCGGGCGGCGGTGGCGGAAGTGGTCTCCTACTACTGGCACTTCATGGACGGACTGTGGATGTTTCTCTTTCTTCTCTTGTACTTCGGTCGCTGAGCTTCCCACTGTTGAAACTCACGATTGGAAGAACTCCGCCACTGTTCCGGCGACTCGTGCAATCTGATCGCTGTTCAACTCCGGATACATCGGAAGCGAAAGCACTTCTCGCGCGGCACTCTCCGCTGCCGGGAAATCGCCTTCTTTGTGGCCAAGCGAAGCGTAGAGCGGCTGAAGGTGCAGCGGCACCGGATAGTAGACCGTGGAGCCGATTTTTCGCTCAGCAAGAAACCGCTGCAAGTCATCGCGCCGCTTCGTGCGGATTGTATATTGGTGAAAGACGTGCTCGCAGCTAGGCGGCGCCACCGGCGTGGTGACTTGAGATATCGCCTGAAGCAGGCTCGTATATTCCTCCGCGTGGGCCTGGCGCGCGCGTTGCCATTCTGCTAGATGCCTTAATTTTACGCGCAGGATCGCTGCTTGAAGTTCGTCCAGGCGGCTGTTCCAGCCCGGTTCCATGCTGACGTACTTCGCGGCCTGCCCGTGGTTGCGCAGCGTCCGAAGCCGGCTGTTCATCTCCGAGGAATTGGTAACAATCATCCCCGCATCACCATAAGCTCCAAGATTCTTCGTCGGATAAAAACTCAGGCAAGCGACGTCTCCCAGTGAGCCGGTGCGCCTCCCCTTGTACGCGGCGCCGATGGCTTGCGCGTTGTCTTCGATGACGGGAATGCCCCGTTCGCGCGCGCCGGCGAGAATCGGGTCCATGTCGGCGGCGAGGCCGTAGAGATGGACGACGACGACCGCTCGTGTGCGCGGGGTGATGTGCCGCCGCAGTTCCCCCGGATCAATGTTCCATGTGCCCGGCGAAATATCCGCGAACACCGGCTTTGCGCCGAGAGCGCTCACAGCGCTGCCGGTGGCCACAAACGTAAACGGTGGAAGAACGACCTCGTCGCCGGCTCGCACGCCGCAAGCACGCAGGGCCAGAATGAGGGCGTCCGTTCCCGAGGCCACTCCCACTCCGTAGCTGACGCCGCACAGGCGCGCCACCTCCTCTTCAAGCGCCGCCCCTTCTTTCCCGAGCACGAACTGCTGCGACCGAAGCACCGCTTCCATCGCCGATTGAATCTCCCGGGCGATGCTCGAGTACTGCGCAGCGAGGTCCAACTGAGGAATCGCGGAATGCTGCGGCACGGATGGAGAGGAAGAGCTCATGTCGAAAATCTTCGCGTTTGAGTATACGTCACCCCAAGCCGCGCCAGGCGCACCTCCGCGCTCAACCGTTTCTTCGAGCCGACTTCCGTTCGGGATCAGCCGAGATTTTTCAATTGCGCCAGGCGGAAAGGCGAGCCGAGATTTTCACGGAGATCGATCCAGTGTTGCTCCGCTATGGACAGAAACACTTGCACGACCTTCGGATCGAATTGCGTGCCGGCGCACCGTTTGATTTCCTCGCGCGCGTGCGACATCGGCAGCGCTTTGCGATACGGCCGGTCGCTGATCATGGCGTCCAGGGAATCGGCAATGGTGAAAATACGCGCCCCCAGCGGAATTTGTTCGCCCTTTAATCCGCGAGGATAGCCGGTCCCGTCGAAAAACTCCTGGTGTGCCAGCACGATTTCCGCAGCGTCCCGCAGGAATGGAATTCGGATCAGCATGTCGTAGCCGATCTGGCAGTGCTTCCGCATGATCTGTTTTTCCTGGTCGTTCAGCGGGCCCGCTTTGCGCAGGATGTTGTCGGGAATGGCCATTTTGCCGATGTCATGGAGAAAAGCGGCGCGCGCCAGCACCGAGAGGTAAGCTCTGGGAACGGGCATCGATTTCGCGATGGAAATCGTGAATGCGGTGACGCGCTGGCAGTGCCCTTCGGTTTCCGCGTCCTTCAAGTCCAGCGCGCTGCCCAGCGCCTCGAGAGTGTCGTCATACGACTGTTCGAGCTGCGCGATCGCTCCGGTCAATTGAGCCGTGCGCTCTTCCACCAACTGTTCCAGATTCCGCTGGTAGCTGCGGTTTTCCATCACCAGTCTGCGGTGCTGCAGCGCGCGGCCGACGCCGAGGAAGAGCTGATCCTTCTCGAAGGGCTTGAGGATATAGTCGTAGGCGCCGCGCCGAATGGCCTCGAGCGCGGTGGAGATATCGTGGATGGCGGTCACCATGATAATGGGAACTTCGGGGTCGTATTGCCGCACCCATTCGAGCAGCTTGATCCCGTCCATTTCCGGCATGATCATGTCGCTCAATACCAGATCCGGCGTCACTTTCTTGATTTGTTCCTGCGCGGCGCGGCCATTGCTGACGGCAGTGCACCGGTAGCCTTTGGCCTCGAGCATCGTCGCCACTACTTCTCGAATTGCTTCCTCGTCGTCCACTACCAGGATATTTTCCGTTTCCACCGGGTTGCTCCCACCGGTCATTATACGAGAGGTCACACTGGTCTTCGGGTAGCCTTGCCCAGTCAGAAAACAGCGTGTTAGCGTCGGTATAGTTCAACCAGAGAAATCCGGCAAAGAACGGGACCGCGGTTCACTTTCCCGCAGCTATTCAGCTTCCGTCCGGGAGGCGGCGCGTCGTGCTCGAAAATCAGGGCCTCTACGCCATTGCCTTCTTTGAGGCGACCGCCCTCGTGATTCTTCTGGTTCTTCTGACGCTATTCCAGAAAGACCACAAGCCCCGCTACTTTCATTTGTGGAATGTCGGCTGGCTCCTGTTGACGCTCTCTTCTCTCGCGCAAATCGCTCTTCTCTCGTGGACAGTCCCCGCGGCAAAAATCGGAATCGTCGTGCTGAGGATGGGCGCCTACTTCGTTTTCCTCAGCGCCGTGACGGATTACGCCGCTCGACCGGGCAGGCGTCATCTGGCGCTGTGGCCGGGCGCGCTCTTGCTCTTGCTCGGCGTGGGCTATGCGGAGAGCCGCCCGTCCGTCTCCTTTGAATCCACCACATGGGAGACCTCCATTCTTTTTTGCCTGATTTGCTTCACCGCAGGCTGGCTGTTGTGGAGGGCCGTGCGCCGCCAGGGAGGATACGGAGCCCGGCTCCTCGCGGGAATCTTCCTGCTCAGCGGACTCCACGGCATGGACCGCCCATTCTGGCCGCAGAGTCCCCTCTTTCTGCTTCGCGTGGCTTTCGGTCACCTGCTGGCGGTCTCGCTGGGAATCGCCATGGTAGTGCTGGTGCTCGAAGGAGCGCGCGCCAGAACAGAGGAGCTCAACGACAAACTCCGCCGCCTGACCCTGCTGACCGCGGCCAGCACACAAACGCTCTCGGTAAGAGAAGTGCTTGAGCGCGTTTTGAAAAACCTCGTGGAAAGCGTTTCGGCTTCGCATGGCATCGTCAGGCTTTTGGAAGGACAAGGGGTTTCGACGCAGTTGGTGATCCGGGCGTCGGTCGGATTTGATGCGTCCTACTTGCAGGTGAATCAGGCTATCCCCGCCAACGAACCCTGGGCGCAACGCGTCTTGCAAACCGAATGTAGTTTCCTTCGCCTGGATGAAGACATCGATCCCAAGCAAAGAGAGCGCATGTTCGCGACCGGCGTGCAGGAAATCGTTTGCCTGCCGCTGCGGGGGAAAGAGGGGCCGCTGGGTATCGTCGCGGTCGGCTCGCGGAATGCTTCTCAGTTCCAACCGGACGAGATCGCCTATCTCGGAAACATCGCCAACCTTTTGGGCATGACTCTGCAAAATGTGCGCTTGTTCGAGCAGGTCGATACCATCCAGCGCCAGTGGGTCTACACTTTTGACTCCATCGGCGATCCCATTCTGGTGCACGACCGCGAATACCGCATCGTTCGAATCAATCAGCGGCTAAAACAAATCCTGGGGCGCCAGGGCAGTTCCCCCGTAGGGCGCTGGGTTTCCGACATTCTCCCGCGCACCAGCAGCAACTTTAAGCAGTGTCCCTACTGTGAAGGCGTCGCCGGAGAGGCCGATGATGTGGATCCCTGGCTTTCGGGATATTTCCTCGCCTCCAATTCCGTTTTCAGCGATCCTTCCGGAGTGCCCTTGGGCACAATTCATGTTCTGAAAGACATCACGGAACGCAAGCGCGCCGAGGAAAAATACCGCACCCTCGTCTCCAACGTGAAAGAGGGAGTGTTTATCTCCACTCCCCAGGGCCGCTTCCTCGACTTCAACGATGCCTTTCTACGGATTTGCGGTTACGAAAACCGCGAAGAACTGCTCGCCACGGATATTCCGTCCCTTTATGTCAATCCGCGCGACCGCGACCGTCTGAAGAAGCTGCTGCAGGATCACGATTCAGTGGCCGACTTCGAGTTCGAATTGCGCCGCAAAGACGGCGAGAATCGTACTGTGATGGAGTCCTCCTTCGCCGTTCGCGACGCTGCGGGCAACGCTACTGCTTACCAGGGCTTTCTTCTCGACATCACCGAACGCAAGCGCGCCGAGCAGGAAATCCGGCGCCGCAACCGCGAGCTGATGGTCCTCAATTCCATCGCCCAGACCCTCACCGAGTCCTTCGATCTCAGCGATTCCCTCCATCGCACGCTCCGTCAAATATCCGAGCTTTTCAACCTCGATGCGCTTTCCCTCTATCTTCTGGATGAAAGCAACGAAACCCTCAAGCGGATTGCCGCCGTGGGCCATCGTTCGGAATACGCGCGCCAGTTTCCGCCTTCCAGGCTGCAGCCGGAGCTGATGCAGCATCTGAAGTCCGTTCACGCCACTTTTCTCTCCGCGCAGGGCCTCCCGCTGCCCCAGATTTTTCGCGATGTACAGCGCACGGAGCAGATCGCCACCGCCTACGTGGTGATCCTCTGGTCCAAGGATCGGGTCATCGGCATTCTCGTGGTCGGTAGCCGCACTCCCCGCGAATTTTCCCCTGCGGACGTCAACCTTCTCATCGCCGTCGGCAGCCAGATCGCCAGCGCCGTCGAAAGGTCTCTTTTATACGAACAAACCCGGCAGGCCTACGACGACTTGCGCCGAACCCAGGAACAGCTTCTGCACAGCGAAAAGATGGCTGCAGTGGGCCAACTCATTTCGGGCGTCGCACATGAGCTCAACAATCCTCTTACCGCGATTCTTGGATATAGCCAGCTGCTCACATCCAACGGGCAGATCGGCCCGCAAGGAATCGAATACTCCGAAAAACTCTACAAACAGGCCCAGCGGACTCATCGCATCGTGCAGAATCTTTTGAGCTTCGCTCGCCAGCACAAACCGGAGCGCGTCGCCGTCCAGTTGAACCACGTCCTCCAAGACACTCTGGCTTTGCGCGACTACGACCTTCGCATGAGCAACATCCGGGTGCACCTCGATCTTGCCGGGGATTTCCCCGTCACCGCCGCCGATCCGCATCAACTCCAGCAGGTCTTTCTGAACATGGTCAACAACGCCGTCGATGCCATCCTCGAAGATTCTGCGGACGGCGATCTGTGGGTCAAAACGCATGCTTCGGAAGACAAGTTGTTCGTGGAATTCGCTGATAGCGGTCCCGGCGTCAAGGATCCCGCGCGCGTTTTCGATCCTTTCTACACTACGAAACCCGTCGGCAAGGGCACTGGGCTCGGCCTCAGCATCTGCTACGGAATCGTCACCGAGCACGGCGGCGCTATCCGCGTTAAGAACGACCCCCCGCGAGGAGCCTGTTTTACGATCGAATTGCCCTGCCAGACTGCTTCTTCCGGTGAAGCGGCGGGCGCCAAGAGCAAGCACCTGGCTGCCGGCGGCGGACGCATTCTCCTGCTCGATTCTGACGACTCCGTTCTCGAAGCCGTCGAAGCCATTCTTCGCGGCCGCGATCACAGCGTCCGGACTGCCAGGAACGTCGAGGAAGCTCAAGAGCTGCTCGCGCTCCATGAATTCGACGTCATTCTCTTGGACAAGCGTGCGGATGGCAACGGAATCGATAAGACACTGCGCGATTGGCTCGCGGCCAAACGACCGCACCTTTGCGACCGCATGATCTGGATGCACGCGGGAGCTTCTGAGCCGGAACCGCCTCTGGATAGCGCAGGAAATGCCCCGGTCCTGCAGAAGCCGTTCAAAGCGGCGGATTTGCTCGCCGCCGTGGATTCCGTCCTGAATGCCGCCGAGTCCAACCTAGAGCGCTGACGCTATCTCCGTGGCAAGGGCTGCCCGTTCGCCCAGTTCCTGCATCGCTCTTTCCACGCGCATCGTCAAATCGCTGATCTCCAGCCCCAGCCCGTTCAACTGAGCGGCGATTCCGAAGCCAATGCGCAGCCGCGTGGTCAGAAGGAAGTAATTAAGCGAAAACCATATGCTCAGCCGCAGGCGCTCCCATTCTTGAGCCGGCGCGATCTCCGGCGACAACACGGCTATCACCCGCGCCAGCCGCAGCAGTCGCTCAAAATCGCCTCGCATGGCCTCCAGGTAACCAAGCACCACCCGCCGGCGCTCCCGTTTCACGGTCCGCCCAAGTGCCGCATCGCCCCGCGACGCCACAAATGCCAGGTCCGCCGCGTGCAGCGCCTGCAGCATCTGCGGCAGGTAGGTCGCATGTCCTCCGGGGACTTCGATTTCCTCGAGCGGCACGCCGGCGGCTGCCCTGTCTTTCCGCGGCCGCAGCGACCACAGCAGCAAAGCTCCCACTCCGGCAACCGCGATCACGATCAAAATAAAATAAATTCCGAATGAGTTCATGTGCGTGGCGACCTTACATTCCAGAAGTGGCTTAGTTGTTCATTCAAATCGGCAAGACTGCGATTCATCTCCGGAATCAGATTGCGATATATATCCGGCTGGAGCAGGACGGGTTTCGGCGTCTCGGACCGCATCGGCGCCCGGAAGGCCCAGCCCCACAGGCACACCGTCGCAAAGAATGCCACCATGCCGACCAGGTTCCAAACGTTTTGGTAGTTCACCAGGTAGTGCTTCAACAGAAGATCATTCAGAACGTAAGAACAGGAGTAAAGGCAGAACGCCGCCCCCATCGTTCTCATCGGCTCCTCTACGACGACCTCGTAGTACTTCGCGAACGCAAACAGTCCGGCCGTCGCGGCAGCAATCGCCAGTTCGCTTCCCAGGTCCAGAGTCACGACGCCTGCTCGCAGGTCCAGTCCTCCGAACCCCGCCGCGGCCACGAGCACCAAAACTCCCAGCCCTCCGAGCAAGCGCCAGCCCAGTGCCCAAACTCCCTGGTATCGGCCCAGCACATGCCGGAATATTTCGCCGACCGCCAACACTCGCGCCGCGGTCACCACCGCCTGGCTCCCCCACCCCATTATCCATGCCGCGCGTGTGACAAATCCCGACACGGAAAACAGCGCTGCGAGCGTGATGCCTTGCAATAGATTTATCGCCAGGTACGAACAGAATGCCGGGAAACGTCGGTGTTCTCTGCGCGATACCAGGAACATCAACAAGACCAGCTGAACGCACAGGTCCAGCAGCCATATCGTCTTTTCCGCCGAAGCCATTCGCCGTGCATCCTAGCACTGACTAACATTCCGGTAAATAGCCGTTGCGTTAGCTCGGCTTTAGCTCTGGCGTACCGGGACTTCCATCCCGCCGACGGAAGTCCCGTGCATTAGATTCTTCTCATGCTGTTGCGCCGGGCCCTCCACTTGCCATCTCTGGCGGCAGTGGAGGAAACGGGTTGCCGTCGGCGGTCAGTACGGCTCCGTCTGGCGGCAGCGGCGGGAACGGGTTGCCGTCTGCGGTCAGCACGGCTCCATCAGGCGGCAACGGAGGAAATGGGTTGCCGTCGGCAACCAGCACGTTTGGTACGCCGGGAGGAAGCGGGGGAAACGGGTTGCCGTCGGCCTGTTCTACCGCCGGCCCTTGGATCGTCGAGTGGTTGTTAAATTGATTGACGGACTGGGTAACGGGAAGTAGCATCGCAACAACGGCGATGCCGGTGACCGCAAGCAGCAGAACCCTTGTGTATCTCATGGATGACACCTCCGCGTGTCATCCTGTGAGGCTCCGCAGCCTGCGGCTGCCTTCGCTCAAAAACGTTCTTCCTTCGGAACAAAAAAGCGGCTTTACATGCTGAACCAACTTCGCCAGAACCGCCGGGTCATCGAGGACTTCACGGTCAACACCCTCGCCGTGATACCCAACGCCTTCGCCCGCTTGATTTATGTGGCTTCCCTGCGCGACTTATCCTCGGGCAGGTACGAGCATGAGGGATTGGCCGCTCTCTACTCGGAGGAGGCCATCCAGCAGGCCCTCGAGCATTGTCACGAGGAAATCTTTCTGCGGCTCCTGGAGACCCCGCTCGCCATTCAGGAAGGAATTCTGCAGGACTGTCTCGAAAAGATGGCCGGGGGACTCGCTTCCGCCTCGCGCCATTGGCTTCGCATGGAGGCCTATCGCGTGCTTATTCCCGAGCGCGTGCCGGATTACCTCAAAGAGCTCTTTTGTTCGAATCTGGCCGCGCTGCTCGAAATTCTAAGCTCGACGTGCTCCACGGTTCATTCAGACGGCTGACCACTCCCACGATTTTCCCCACCACTTCCGCCTCTTCCGGCATCCGCCAGCCTTCCGGCAGGCACCGCGACAGCGGATGCGGCTGCATCACGATGCGGTTCCCCTGTTTGTGGAACCACCCGCACCGGTAGCCGTTTCGCACGTCCACGAAATACATCGGCCGGTCATGCTCCGTCGTCCAGCTCTCGTCGTCGATTTGCTTGTGCGCCGTATCCACCAGCACGATGCTCCCCGGCCGCAGCAGCGGCATCATTCGCCGGTCCGATATTCCCACGTAGCCGTAGCAATAGCTTTTGCCGTTTCCGTTGGTCAGCGTTCCTTCGAACCTTCCCCAGTTCTCCACCATGCGCGACAGGAATTCCGTCCGTTTCGGGTCGAACGCCGGATCGAACCGCAGCGGCACCCGCAGCGATACCGGCGGAGCCATCAGGTGCGTCCGCGGCGCGGGAAACGCCGCTCCTTCCTCGAAACAATCCTCGATCGGCACTTCATACCACTGGAACAGCTGCACTGGACTCAGGTGATAGATCACCGCCAGCGTATAAAGCTTGTGCAGCCCGGGAACCACGTTGCGGTTCTCGATGTCCGCCAACCGGCTGATCCGCAGAATGAACTCCGGCCGTCCGCGCCGTGCGGCCAGCTCGTAGCTCGCCTTCTCTACATCTCGGTAGGTCAGCTCCAGGCTTTCACGGACCTGGCGCAAGCGTAGCCCGGGAAGCATGAATACCCCAGAAGATCACGGTCATTTGTAGCGGAGCGTACACCAGAATAACCAGATTGTTAAGGATTCAGAACAAAAATTGCGCCTCCCCGCGTCGCCGCCTTTCCCATTTTGGAACTCGCCACTCCCGCAACCCTTCGACCCTCCCGCTGGTCGCTGGAAACCCTCTCGCCCCTGCCACCCATGTATCCGGCCCTTCTGCTATCCTCGAAGCATGACGTATTTACGCCCCTCTTTCCGCCGTCTCGCGTCTTTGGCCGCGGTCCTGCTTCTCTCCGGCCTGTTTGCTGCCTCCGCGGCTCTCAGCCAACAAGCTTCGCCTACGCCGGACGACCCGCCCAAGGGCGGCCCCAACACCAACGCCGACTTCACCGCCGCCGCCGATGAGGTCCTCGAGCAGATGAGCCAGATCACCGGCCTCAAGCTCGAAACACCCCTCAAGAAATCCCTCCGCTCCCGCGAAGAGATCCGCGCTTACGTGCTCCGCCAGATGAATGAAGACGAGACTCCCGAAGAACGCTACGCCGACGCCAAATCCGCCGAAGCCTTCGGCCTGCTCCCCAGAGGATTCGATCTGGACTCCTTCATGGTTGAGCTGCTCACCGAACAAATCGCCGGCCTCTACGATCCCAAGGCTCACGAGTTCTACATCGCCGATTGGATTCCCCTGCACGATCAGCGCATGGTCATGGCCCACGAACTTACCCACGCCCTCGAAGACCAGCACTTCCAGATCGAGGCTTGGCTCAAAGCCGCCAAGCCCAACGGCGACGCCGAACTGGCCCGCGAAGCCGTCCTCGAAGGCTCCGCCATGGCTGCCATGGTCGACTATCTCCTTCAGGGCACGGGGCAATCACTGCAAAATCTGCCGGAGTTCGATCCTTCCGCTTTCGTCGGCGATTTGGGCAATTCGCCCACCCTGCAAAAAGCGCCGCAGTTCATCAAGGACGGCCTGATTTTTCCTTACTTCGGCGGAATGACCTTCACCGCCGCCGTCATGAAGCCCCGCGGCTGGAGCGCTCTTCCCTCCGTCTTTTCCAACCCGCCGCTCTCCACCCAGCAGGTCATGCATCCCGCCCTGTACCTCGCCGGCCGCAAGCCCGAAAAAGTGGACACCCCCGCCCTCGACAAGCTTCTTGGCTCGCAATGGAAACATCTCGACGACGACATCCTCGGCGAATTCGGCTGGAAGGAAGTCTTGAAACAATTCCTTGGCGAAGAGCGCGCCAAGCCCCTGGCCGCCGCCTGGATCGGCGACAGCTACGTTCTCTACGAAAACAAGCAGACCAAGCGCCTCCTGCTCGCCACGCATCTCCGCCTCGCCAGCCAGGAGCAGGCTTCCCGTTTCTTCGGTCAGTATTCGGAAGCGCTTGAGAAAAAATACGCGGAGCGCACCAATCTCCTGCGCCGCCCCAATTTTTTCTCGTTCGATACGCCCGATGGCAGCGTGTTCCTGCGTTGCGTTGGCACGGACTGCGTCACTCTCGAGGGCGGCACGCGCGATCTTTTCACTGAAGTCAACAAGCGGCTCAATTGGACGGCGCTGCCCGAAGCCCCGCGTTTCCCCTCGCAGCTTCCCGCACGCACCGCCGCCCGCGTAACTCCCGCCGCCTCTGGCGCTATTTTCCTCAACCTGCCGCAACCGCCATCTCATCCACCCTCGGCTTCGCTCCCTTAATCAGCAGCCACAGCACCAGCGCCAGTTCCCCAAACAAAGCGGGCTGAAACGCCAGGAATAGCTTGTCCTGATTTCCCGGCAAGAGAATTCCCGTAAGGCTCATGATCACGTATGCCACTCCGTTGATCACCAGCCACACGCCGAGGAACCGCGGCAGAAAGCGCGATTTGTACACCAGCGCTCCCAGCGGAAAAAGCCACATGCCCCAGAGGATCTCCGCCGCCGTCACCTGGTGCCCGTGCAGCCGCAAAAACAGCATCGCCAGCGCGTCCCTCTGCGGCTTGTCGAAGACGTTCAGGAAATCGGCGCCGCGAATCAAAGTGAGCGCGCCGGCGTCGCTCACCACGGCGACAAAGTTGATCAATGCCGGCATGATCCCGCCGAAGATGATCACCATTACCGCAAGATTCCGATCGACGTTTCGGAATAGCCGGTAGAAGGCCAGCGTCAGGAAAATCAGCACCACCGCGCCGGCCAGGTCGCTCACGATGCCGAACCGGAAAAGCCACTGATGCGCCGCGATGTTGCTCGCCGTCGCCGTGGCATTCCCCGCTACAAACAGTTTGTTGGGTATGTAGATCAGCCGCAGCGGCCCGCCAAACACCAGCAGCAAATACCACAGTCCTGCCACTCTCCCTGGGTTCCGGGTTGCATTCATACTCCCTCCGTCCTTGCAGCAGCAACGGTCATGGAAAAAGTCAAGTAGCACAGCCACTCCTGGCTGTGCGCTGATTGTAGGTTCGCCGAATTCAGCGGCGGCTCCCCATGAATGAACAGCCGGGGAGCTCCCGCCGGACTTTTTCCCCGACCCTCTGGTTAGGGCCCGCCAATGGATTTACCTGAGCATACGCCGGAAGCTCCCCAAATGTTTCGCTATGTCGGCCAAGTGTCAGGCTCGGTGACCTCGTTTGCGACAGACGTGGATTTCACTCTTTTGAGTTGCCTGACTGTAGAGCGTTCCACAGTAGAGTTGGCCCCACAGACCGTCGACCTTCACGAAACCGGCAATTCCCGCATATTCGGCGGACATATGCGAGATGAAGAAGAGATCGGGGACTGGCACATTTTTGCGCTGTCGTAGGGCCACTTCTCCTGCCCACGAATCAAGCACAACGTGAACGCCTTGCTGGTCCAACTCGACAACTTCGACGGGGCAATTACCCGACGCTCCGCACATGCAGGCACCGTAATAGAAAACAAGGAACAGGCCGCCCTGAGCTGGCACCTGAACAACCGTCCTTCCGGAGGGTGAAGTGGAAAGCTCACAGTAGAAAGAAGCCCTCTTCTTGCCCAAATCCTCGTCGGCGCGTTGTTGCACCAAAACCGGAAGGTTCTCGGCAGGCTTGGCAGACCGTCGCAACGAAAAACTCAATTCGGCGACCGATGGGGGCGGATAAGAACGCTCCACCGAGCGGCGCTCGGCGAGCTTGAACGCAACAGCGACGGTCGTCTCCACGTTCACCGGCTGTCCAGCTTTGTCGAAGGGCTGATAGACATATTTCAAGACTGCTTGCTTTGCCGCTTCAACTAGAGCAGGTGGTCCGCCTTCTATTCCGATGGAGTGTATCCGGCCGTCTGTGTAAATGCCGACCTGCAGGCGAACTTCACCCTCGATTCCCGCCGCCTTGGCGAATGGCGGATAAATCGGCTTAGCTTTCTTCAGCAGGTGGCTCTCGGCAGCCTGCGGAGAGATTTGCTGCCACTCTTGGGGCGCCGGTCGGCCGGAAAATACGAAGATGAAAGAAAGAAGCGCCGCTGTCCTTAGCACTTTTCCTCTGCCCCTCTTTCTGGTCTAGAAACGACGTGGTCCGCCTGCAATTCGCGTTCCTGAGGTTCGCGCGAACGAGGATACAACTTGCGGAGCCGTTATCCGCCCGAATCGAGTCTACCGAACGACAGTGTGTCTATTCCTCCGCACCACGTCGTGGTCTACTCTTTCGGCGAGCGCGCCTTTACCCGCAGCCCGACCGTGCTCCCTTGTTTGCAATCTTTCCAACCTTTTCTCCAGCCTTCGTTCAAATCCCATCAATCGCGCCGTCACAAATCGTTCGCGCCGAATCTGTTGCCGAATCTTTGCAAGCCCTAAATCCGCGTACCCAATGGCGTCGCCGAGGCTCTTCTTGTAACGCTCCGCAAAAATCGCCAGCCGCTCGCAGGCCTCAATCCCATATTCCGTCGAACCGAGCAACTCCTCCCAGATTGCCGCGGCCCGCGCGTGCTCGCCTTCCCGGCGCGCCATGTGCGCCAGGTCTCTCCTCGCCTGCTCGTCGTGTTCTGCCGGCAAGCCCCGCTCGACTGCTTCCGTGCACGCCTTCCGCGCTTTCAACGGTTTCCCCCGGCGCTGCAGGAATCGCGAGAGCCCAAACAAGTCCAGGCTTTCCATGTCCATCTGCGAATCCGGCTCCGTCGCCAGCAGCGCATTCATCTTCACGAAAAGCGCCGCCAGCCCCCGCAAATCCAGTTGATTGTGCCGCACCACGCCGAGAATCGGCGCCGTCGCTCCCTCGCGCAAATAGTCGAAGTAATATTGCGGGATCAACGAAGACGCGATGTCTTCGTCGCGCTGCCATCCAAGCTGCGCCGCATCCAATACGTACCGTTCAAGCTCCACCAGCCGCACCGAGCCCAGCCGCATTCTCCACAGCGCCCGCGCCGGATGCAGCAAATCGAGATGCGCCGCCAGCTTCGGCGCGCGTATCGACCTCGTCATCGTGAACCGGTTCTCCAGCAGCGGCCAGTCGAATGCTTTTCCATTGAACGTCACCAGCACCGGCCGCTCCGCGATCCTCTCCGCCAGTTCGTGCAGCAGTGGATACTCCTCCGCGAAATCGCGCATGAAGAATTGCTCCACCTGCAGACCGCCCGCGTCCCACCAGCCCAGCCCCACCAGAAACGCATACGTGCCCGTCCCACCCGCAAGGCCCGTCGTTTCCGTGTCCAGAAAAAGCCACTTCTCGGGATCTTCCAGCGCCCGGCGCATTTGCCGCGAAAGCGCTTCATCTCGCCCACACGAAAGCAACTCAATCGCCGCCGTCGATGGCGGTTCGAACTGTGGCGTCGAATACCAGTTGCGAATCGCCAGATGCTCGCCATGATGATTGCGGCTGACCTCCGCGCCCAGCAGCCGGGCCAGAATGTCCCCCTCCTCCGGCGCGCGCCTCTCCGATTGTTTGCCGCTGGCTGCGCGCACCGGCTTTAGCGCCGCCAGTCTTGCGAATTTGTCCGCCGTCGCCGCCATTTAGTTGCTCACTCCGCCAATCAGCCTCTCCAGGATTGCCAGCGCCGCTTCCTTCGCTCTCGGCGCCAATTCGCCCGCCGGTCCCACGCAGGAAGGGCAGCCATCCTCGCAGCCGCACCCCGCAATCAGCTCGCGCGTCTTTTGCACCAGCAAATCGTGCGCGCGATACAACGGCTCGGAAAATCCGATTCCGCCCGGATACGCATCGTATAAATACAAGTTCGGCTCAAAAAACTCCTTCGCACTGCTTATCGATGCCGCGCCGGCCTCCTGTTGTAGGGGCGCAGCATGCCTGTCCTGAGCGGAGCCGAAGGGCTGCGCCCTATTTGGCACAAGCTCGACTGCTTGACGCTCTTCGCCGTTACTGCTCGGCGCCGGCGGCCTTTCCCCGATAGCCGTCCCCAAGTCCCGCCCGTCGCACATCAGCAGCAGCGTCGCGATCGACGCCAGTGCGTGCAGCAATCCGTACATTCCGCTCTGCCGCTCGCTCACGCTGTAAGGCAGCGACTCCAGCAGCGGCCGCTCCAGCGTCATCCAGTACGACGTTGTGTGCATCTCGTTTTCCGGCAATTCCAGCTGCCCCGCTCCCACATTTTCGTTGGTGAAAAATTTGATCTTCTTGAATCCCACTACCTGCGAACGCACCAGCACGTCCCCATGCGCCTTCAGGTGGCGCAGGCATTCTTGTTGATCCCGCGCGGCGAGCGGCCCTTTTCTCGTTTCTATTTTTCCCTCTTCCGCCACCTCCAGCACGCGCACTTGCGTGTAACGGATCGCGTCCGTGTAGTAATCCACGTCCACGCGCTTCACATACGCTTTGCGCTCCTTGAAATCCAGGTGCTCCACGTGATACTGCTCGCCGCCGTGCAGATAAATCGCTTTCTCATGCACCGTCGTCAGCGCGCTCGAGAAATCCACTTCGCCGATCACTTCCGGCGCGCCGGTCACATCGATAATCACGAAGTTGTCGCTGGTCACGCTGCGCAGGCTCACCGTATCCGCCGGATAAGCTTCGTGCGTCCAGTGATAATTCTCTCCCGCGCGGTGCAGGTAGCCCGCTTCCTCCAACCGCGCGCACAAATCCGGCACGTCCGCTTCGCCCAGCTTTTCATTCGCCGCAATCGGCAACTCGAAAGCCGCGCATTTCAGGTGGTTGATCAGAATCTCCAGGTTATCCGGCTGGATAAACGCCTGCTCCGGCGTGTTCCCGAAGAAATAGTCCGGATGCCGCACGATGAATTGATCCAGGGGGGAAGACGAAGCCACCAAAACCGCGCAGGAACTTCCGCTTCTTCGCCCCGCGCGTCCCGCGCGCTGCCACGTCGCCGCAATTGTTCCCGGGTAACCCGCCATCACCGCGGCATCGAGCGAACCCACATCAATCCCCAATTCCAGTGCACTCGTCGAAACCACGCCGCGAATTTTTCCTTCGCGCAACCCCCGCTCGATTTCCCGCCGTTCGCCCGGCAAATACCCGCCGCGGTAGCCGCGAATCATTTCCGCCTGCCCGGGCCGTGCCGGATTCGCTTTTTGCAGATACGTCAGCAGAAGTTCCGTGTGCAGCCGCGAATTCGCGAACACGATCGTTTGCATGCCTTGCTGCAGAAATTCCTGCGCCACCCGCGATGATTCGTTGATGTAGCTTCGCCGGATTCCCAGCGCCCGATTCACCACCGGCGGGTTGTAAAACACGAAAATCTTCTCCGCCGCCGGCGCTCCGTTCGCGCTCAGCACTTCCACTTCGTCTTCGATCAATCGCGAAGCCAGTTCGCCCGGGTTCGCGATGGTCGCCGAACAGCAGATGAATTGCGGATCGCTTCCGTAGAATTTCGCGATCCGCCGCAACCTTCGCAGCACGTTGCACAAATGGCTTCCGAAAACACCGCGATACGTGTGCAATTCATCGATGACGATGTAGCGCAGATTTTCGAACAAGCGCGTCCACCGCGTGTGGTGCGGCAGAATTCCCGTGTGCAGCATGTCCGGATTCGTCAGAACCAGGTGCCCTTTCTCGCGAATCGCTTTCCGCGCGTCGCCCGGCGTATCGCCGTCGTACGTGAACACCCCGAATTTGTTTTCGAGTTTCTGATTCAGATCGTGGAGCTCCGCGAGTTGATCCTGCGCCAGCGCCTTCGTCGGAAAAAGATACAGAGCCCGGGTGTCCGCGTTTTCCAGCACGGCGTGCAGCACCGGAAGGTTGTAGCAAAGCGTTTTCCCCGATGCCGTCGGCGTCACGATCACCACGTTTTTTTTCGCATGCACCGCTTCGGCGGCGGCGGCCTGGTGGGTATACGGCCGGCCGATTCCTTTCGCTTGATACGCTTCGCGCAGATCGCCATGCACCCACGCGGGCCAGTCCGCCCATTGCGCTTCGCGGGCGGGGAAGAGGCGCACGGCCGTGAGCATTGCGCCGTTGCGGTCGCGCTCCGCGAACTTTTCCAGCACGGCGTGAACGCGCGAGAGCGCCGCGGATGCCGCGGGGCGGACGGCGAGGGATTGCGGCATTTCTCAAACCTCCTGCGTGATTCGCCTTTTCTTCGCTAAGGCTAGCATCGCGCAGGTAGGGGCGCAACCGGGATTTACGTTTTTGTTTCGCCTATGGCCTGGGACGGCCGTTCGCAACTACTCGGCGCGCAGCGCCTCGACAGGATCCACTCCGGCGGCGCGCCGCGATGGCAAATAGCACGCCAGGAATGCCGTAGCCGCCAAACCGGCGGAGACGGCGATGTAGGTAAAGGGATCCATGGCCTTGATGCCAAAGAGCAGCGAGGACATCAGCCGCATTACGCCAAACGAAACCACCAACCCGGCGGCCACGCCGATGGCGGTCAGCAGCATGCCTTGCCGCACGAACATACCCGTCAGAGTGGGAAGTTGCGCGCCAAGCGCCATGCGGATGCCGATTTCGCGGCGGCGCTGCGAAACGGAGTAGGCGATGACGCCGTAAATTCCCACCACGCCGAGCAGCAGAGCCATCGCTCCCGCCGCGCCCAGCATGATCAAGGTGAAGGTTGTCCGCGCCAGTGAGCGCGTGTAGTAGTAGTCCGCGGTGTGCACCTGCGCCAGCGGGAGATTCGGATCGATGGACCATACGGCCTGGCGGACCGCGGTCATCAGCGCCTCGGAGCCCGCGCGCGGGCTGCGAATCGCATAGGCCACGCCGCGCCGCACCGACAACTTATCGCTCTCAAAATTGTCCATCATCAACGGCCAGTACGCGGCCTTGGTGGGTTTTTGGCTGACCCCGTCGTCGTACACATCTCCCGTCACGCCGACGATTTCCCGCCAGTCGTCCTTGCTGCTCACGCGGATGCGTTTGCCCAGCGCGTCGTTCGGCGTGGGCCAGTATTCGCGGGCCACATTTTCCGAAACGATGGCAACCGGATGCTTCTGGTACAGATCGTCCCAGGTGAAGTCGCGTCCCGCGACCAGCGGAATGCGCGCGGTTTGCAGAAAGCCCGGCGACATGAATTTGAATTGAAGCAGCGGCGGCAGTTCGCCTTCGGCATAGGTGCGGCCTTCGACGAAAATGGGATCGTGCCAGCCTCCGGGGTCCATGGGAATCTTCGTGCCGATGGCGACGGACTGCACGCCGGGAATGGCGGCGAGCTTGTCCTGAATTTCCTGCTCGAAGCGCACCACGCGTTCGTCTTCCTTCACCTCCGTGTTGGGAATAAAAATCCGGAAAGTTTGCAGCTGCCCCGGATTCGAGAAACCCGGATTTACTTTCGTGAGCGCAAGGAAGGTCCGGATCATCAAGCCCGAACAAATCAATAAAACGAGCGCCAGGCCCACCTGAACGACCACCAGCGCGTTGCGGGCGCGATGTTGTTCGCGGCTCTGGCTCAGCGCGCGGCCGCCTTCGCGAATGCCGGTGTTCAGTTGCGCCCCGGCGTACTTGAGAACGGGAATCGAACCGAAAAGCACGCTCGCCAGCAAAGCAACGCCGAGCGTGAAAAGCAAAACGGTTCCGTCGATGCCGATTTCCTGCAACCGCGGAATGCTCGAAGGCGCGAGCGCGACCAGCATCCGCAGGGCGCCCCACGCCAGGCCCAGTCCCACGATGCTGCTGAGAATCCCTATGATCAGGCTCTCAAATAAAAGTTCTGCCGCGATGCGTCCCCAGCCCGCGCCGAGGGCGGAGCGCAGCGCCAGCTCCTGGCGGCGCCCTTCGATGCGCACCAGCAGCAAATTGGCAACGTTGGCGCAGGCGATGAGCAGAACCATTCCGATCGAGCCCATGAGCACCCACAAAACATTGCCGATATCGCCGACCACTTCCGTCTTCAGCGGTTTGGCGTTGGGAGCGATGCGCGCGTCCTGAAACAGCTTGATGCTGAATCCGGGAGGCGTCGGGAAGCTGTTCATCACGATGGGCAGCATGCGCGCCATGTCGGCATTGACCTGCTCGATGGTGACGCCGGGTTTGAGGCGCGCGACGCCGTCATAGCTGAAATTGCCGAGATTGGTCTTGTTACGGTCAAACTGGAAAGGAGTAATGATCGCCGGATCGGAGCGGTCCAGGAAATAGAAGTGCTGGGGCATCACGCCGATAATCTGGCGCTGCTTGCCGTCGACGATGATGGTCTTGCCTACAATCCCTTTATCTCCGCCGAATTTTCGCCGCCAATAACCGTAGGTGAGTATGGCGGTATCCGGAGCGCCGGGGGAATCATCGGCCTTGGCAAACGTGCGGCCCAGCACCGGCGAGACTCCCAGCAGAGGCAGCATGCCTTCCGTGACGATGAGGGCGTCGACCTGCTCCGGCTCGGCCGTGCCGGTGACGCTTACGGAATCGCCCTGGTAAAGGCCGATGTCCTGCAGCGTGGTGCTCTGCTCGCGGAAGATGAAGTAGTCCGAAGGAGAAAGCTCGAAATCCTTGATGTTGATGCCCGGAGCGGTCAGGCGGATGGCGGCGAGCTGCTCCGAGTGCGCGTAGGGCAGGGGTTTGAGCAGAACGCTTTCGAGCACGCTGAAAACGGCGGTGTTGGCGCCGATTCCCGCGGCGAGGGTGATCAGCGTGACCGCCGTGAACATCGGGGCGCGTCCCAGGCGGCGCAGCACCTGGCTGAATTGTGCAAAGAACGATTTCATGCGGGTAGCCTCCCCCTGTTCGCGGCCTCAGCGGCCGGGTCGACGCGCCCCGGCGGCCGAACGCGTCCGGCGGGGCATCCAGACCTCGGTGCGATTCCCTTAATGGTACGAACGAACGGAGGGGAAGTTCCGTTAGCAACGCCGGCTTTTGCAAGGGCCGGCCTCCGAAGCGGGCGCCAGGGCAGCCCTGGGGGCTGCCGGTATTCCCGTTCCGGGAGACCTGGGAGGTGCCCCACTTTTCTCGGACAGGGTTTTGCAAGTGCAAACCCCTGTACCCCGGGTGTTTTTTCGTAAGAGTGGCAATGATTGGACTTAACTTCGAAGAAGTGCCGAATGGCCCCTTGAGTTGCGTCGGGATAGACCCTTCGCGGCTGAGGGCAAACAGTGATGAGTGGCGAGCACAAACCCCCCGGGGGCAGGTTTCTTGCAACGATGTGAAAACAAAGGAATTGAGTTGCAGGGGTCTGCTAACGATATGAAACGAGAGGAGTTGGGGCGCGAGGGAGGGCGGGAACGCCGATTTCATGGGCAATGATAGCACGATTCTGTTCACCTGTAAAGAACTAGTACTTCCTGGTAACATTCGAACGGCGGCGGAATCTTCCTGAGCGGACTGGCAGGAGTGAAGGCCGAGCATCTCCGCGCGGAAAAATCCGGGGACGGGCAGGGCGGGCGGCTCAAACGCGATCGTTCAACGCGACCAAGGGTTGACTACGGGAACGTCGAGGTCCGCGAAATGAGACGTGTTGCGGGTAGCGAGCGTGGCACGGGCAGCAAGCACGATGCCGGCGATCATGGTGTCCCGGAGGTCGCCGGGACGCCCTCTGCGATGGCGCGCGGCCATCAGGTCCCCGGCATGTTGTGCGGCGGCGATATCAAAAGAAGCGACCCGGCTGTCCATCTTTTCGACCACCAGGATTTCAAACAGCGCTACGAGAGTGGACCGCCGTTTGCCGGCAGGGAGGAGTTGCAGCCCGTAACGAATCTCGAGAACGGTGATGGAAGTTGTCCACAGCGAAATGCGGGGCTGTTGATCGAGCCAGTGCGCAACTTGCTGGTCCGCCGGAGACCGCATCAGCGCAGAGAGAACATTGGTATCGAGAATAATCACCGGCGAAACGATGCCGGCTT
>Ga0079220_10000035_pt1 | contig 23625 bp, 24 predicted proteins | sample GAAS100_FD_75071 | JGI IMG/M metagenome (GOLD analysis project Ga0079220, IMG submission 75071) | Agricultural soil microbial communities from Georgia to study Nitrogen management - GA AS100 | ecosystem: Environmental > Terrestrial > Soil > Agricultural land | place: USA: Georgia | collected... | reverse complement strand
GACGGCCAGCGCGAGCCTGGCCTCGGATTGTTCCGTAATCGCCAGAACTCGCCGCGTCACGTTGTGATGTTCCGACCACAAGTGAATCAGAGGCTTCTCGCTGTTCCCGCGCACCTCCCAGGAAAGCGCCGTAAGCGGACCGACGCGCGCGCCGTTGTCGCGTACTTCTGCCGGCCCGCCCGCCGCGAATTCCCGAAGGGAAGCCTCCAGTTCGGAGCCCAGATCCATACTGCGATTATAAGTTGAGTACGTACCTCGGCACTACCGTTTATTGCCGGCAAGTTGCACGCCAACCACCCGGACCGATGGCGTCTGGACGTTCCAGGAGGGCGGAACGTGGTCGAAGGAAATTTCGAAAGACACCGTTTTCCCCGGCTCCAATGGCGCCGCGCCCGGCCGCAGCAGCGAACGCGTCTCCCGCAGCACAATCTGCTGCATGTCGTCTTGAAAAGTGATCGTCGCGTCGATTGCCTGCACGGGACGACCGCCGGTATTCGCGACTTCGCCCGACATTATTGTTACTTCCTGATGGAGAAAATTCTCCGCGCGGCTCATGGCGAGGTTGCCGAACTGCAGCTTGCCGGCATACGCCTGTTCTTCCGGCCCGAATGGCAACTGCGGAACCGCCGGACGGGGCGAGGGCGCCGGCGCGTGGAAAAACACCAGGTAGATGCTCGCCGCAAGCACCACCGCGGCAATCGCCGCGATCAACGGTCTGCGTCCGCCGCTTCCCTCTGACTGCTTTGCGAATCCTTCCGTGGGTTCCATGCTCGTTCTTGGCTAGCGGCCGACCACCAACCGCTGGATCAACGGTTCGGGCAGACGCGCGCTGCGCATGCGCTCTTGCACCGCCGCAATGTCGTACGGCACACGCCAGAATTCCACCAGGCTGCGCTCCAGATCCGCTATGGCAAATGCCGCGCGCGGATCGGCATCCCTCGGCTGCCCGATTGACCCCGGATTCAGCAAATATCTTCGCGCCGGCTCGATGCGCAGCGCCGCTCGTGCTTCGGTCGGCTTCGGATGAATCTGCAGCACTTCCAGATGCGAATCTCGGTAGGAAAATCCGCCCTGATGGTGCGTGTGCCCATAGAATGTAATGTCCGCGCTTGAGTCCAGCAAACCCTCGAGCGCCTGCGACGGCGTGAATACATACTCGTCCTCGTCCTGCAGCGCGCCGTGCACCAGCACTACACCGTCCGCTTTCAGCGGCCCTTGCGGCAGGCTTGCGAGCCACTGCAATTCCTCGGAAGAAAGCTGCGACTTCGTCCAGTCCACCGCGGCCTTGGCTACAGGATTAAAGTCCTCCGTTGCCATCAGTCCGGTCACCGCCTTGTCGTGATTCCCCCGGATCGTATGCGTAGATACTTCGCGGATCTTGCTGGTCACCTGCGAGGGATCCGGACCGTACCCCACCACGTCTCCCAGGCACATGGCCACGTCCCAATGTCCGGAAGCGGCTCTTAACGCCGCTTCCAGTGCCGTTATGTTGGCATGGAGATCACTGAGAACGAGAATGCGCATTCGACCTGTCTGCTAAGTGCACCTGAGTATAGATGAAGTTCTAAATCGATGCATCCTTCGAGCCTTCGCGGGCAAGCATCCATGGACGCGCGGGACGTGCGGGACGCGCGCCCGGAGGATTCGTTTTCGAAATGTCCGCCGGATTGAGCGTAAATTTATGCGCATCCTGTTCTGCACTCTCTCCCTCCGATATTGTTTGTTTCGGGGAATTCGAAAACAGCAAACATTTTAGCGAACGCCTCGAAACATTCGTGGCAGGCGGGTCGTCTATACGGGTGCAGCCCGGTAGTAGCTGCATCAAGGCGGAAATGAGAAACCCCGCGGTGGCAGCCGCGGGGCCGTGACACGCAAGTCTTTCCGGCGGTTAGTCCAGGAAGAGAAGGTGTCTTGGACGGGAGGCTACTCGCATCCCGTCCTGCGTGTCAACTCGTCTCGCTCGATGAAGCCTCTCGGCTGATGAATCCGCGCGAAAGGAACTGACACGCATGAGACGCAGACCTTTGTTTTCTCTTACGGCAACCGCGCTGCTGGCCGCTTTCGTCCTGGCCATTCCAGCTCTCGCAAAACCCTTCACAAAGACAATCAACATTTCCCAAGCCGCCAAGCTCGGCAGAGCCACTCTGCAAGCCGGCGAATATCGCCTGGTGATTGATGGAAACAAAGCCACCGTGGAACGCAACCGCCAAACGGTTGCAGAGAGCGAGGGCCGCTGGGAAGACCGCGATGCCCCTGCGCGTTACAATTCCGTTCTTCTCGGCGCAGACGGACAGGTGCGTGAGGTGCGCTTCGAAGGCCAGAAGCGCGTCTTCGTCTTCAGCGAATAGCGGCTGCTGACGGCCGCAAATGACGGGGAGGAACATAGCTACAAGTTCCTCCTCCTTCGGCTGGCGAACAACCAGGACCGCGGGCGCATTTAGCCGAAGAGCGCGCTGCGCCTCTCAACGAATCAGCATGCAATCGCCGTAGCTGTAGAATCGATACCCTTCGCGAATCGCGTGGCCATAGGCCGCCATCACGCGCTCCCTTCCGGCAAACGCGCATACCAGGGCGAGTAGTGTCGACCTTGGCAGATGAAAATTTGTCAGCAAGTCGTCCACTACCCGAAACGCAAAACCCGGCTGAATGAAAATTCTTGCTTCCTCGCGGCCCGGCAAGACCAGGCTCTCCGCCCGCCGTTCCCGTGCCAGCAATGCCGAATTCTCCAGTGCTCGCACCACCGTCGTCCCCACTGCCACGATCGGCCTGCCTGCTCTTCGCGCCGCCGTGATGCGTTCCGCCGTCTCCGCCGGAATCTCATAAAACTCGCCGTGCATACGATGTTCGTTCAAGTCCTCTTCATGAATCGGTTGAAACGTTCCGAGTCCCACCTCCAGAGCCAGCTCGCAGGTCTCTACTCCTCGCCCGCGGATTCGCTGCAGCAATTCCACCGTGAAGTGCAAACCGGCCGTCGGGGCTGCCACCGCCCCCGGCTTCGCCGCGAACACCGTTTGATAACGTTCCCGGTCCGCCGCTTCATCCTCGCGTTCGATGTAAGGCGGCAGAGGGACATGCCCGAGTTCCTCGATCCGTTGCGAAACGCTCCCCTCCGGCGTCGCGAAGCAAATCCGGCGCATGCCAAGCTCTCCTCGCCCCACAATCTCGCCCGAAAGTTGCCGGCGATCTCCAAAGTCGACAACCTCGCCGACACGCATCTTTCTGCCCGGCCGCACCAGCGCTTCCCAGATGTTTGGTTCCACCTGCCGCAGCAGAAGAACTTCCACATTTCCGGTTAAGTGCTCGCCCCGGGTGGCGCGCGAAGGCGGTTGAGATTGCGTGCCGCGCCTGCGTCCGAAGAGCCGTGCCGGCAGCACCCGCGCATTGTTCAAAACCAGCAGTTCGTCCCCCCGCAGCAAGTCCGGCAGTTCATGGAACTGGCGATCGCGCAAGGCCCCGCCGGCTCGTTCGAGAAGCAGCAGGCGCGACGCGTCTCGCCGCTCGAGCGGCTTCTGAGCAATCAGCTCCTGAGGAAGGTCGTAGCTTAGGTCGTCCAGGCGCTTGCGTACAGGCCAGTGTAGCAGCAATCCCCAAGTGTCAGAAAAGACGCCAGATGTGCCCTGGAGAGGTCTCAAGTAGCCTATGGCTAAATCGGCGCACATGGCTGTAACTCGCTGTCATCAATGGGTCTTAGAACCCATAAAATTACAGTTGACATTTATGTGCTCATATTATATGATTTGCCTGCTGTGATTACCTTGGAGGTGCCTCTACAATGGCAAATTTGGAACGCAGAGAGCCTTTCTCCGGATTGAGCTCTATCGATTCTCAGTTCAGCCGCATGCTGAACGACTTCTTTGGCCGCTCTGGCCAGGAGTCCAATCTCACAACGTGGGCCCCAGCCGTCGACATCTATGAGACCGAGCACGAGCTGGTGGTCAAAGCGGATCTGCCGGACGTGAAGCCCGAGGATCTCGACATCCGCGTCGAAAACAACATCCTCAGCATCCGCGGCGAACGCAAGTTCGAGAGGAAAGTCGACGAAAAGGACTACCTTCGCGTTGAGCGTGCTTACGGTTCCTTCAGCCGCAGCTTCTCGCTGGCGAATACCGTCAATGCGGACGCCATCAAAGCGGACTATCAGAGCGGCGTTCTCGCCTTGACGATTCCCAAGAGGGAGGAAGCCAAGCCGAAGCAGATCCGAGTCAACGTTGCCGCTGAAAAGGCGACGGCCGCGGGCCGTTAAACTTCGCCGGCGAAGACCCGGTCTGTAGAAAGAGCTACCATAGGGGCTGGCGGAGCGCCGGCCCCTTTTTCATCAGCCATTGGAAGAATCTCGGTCAAGGTCCCAGGTGAGGTAGAAATGCTCCGGTTTGAAAAAATGACGGTGAAGGCGCAGGAAGCGCTCCAGGAAGCTCAGGAAGTCGCCGCTCGCCACGAAAATCAGGAAATTACTCCGCTCCATTTGCTCAAGGCTCTGACCGCTCAGCAGGATGGCGTGGTACCGGCCCTGCTGGCGCGGCTCGGCATCCGCGGAGAGGCCCTATCGGCCGATATCGAGCGCGAACTTAACCGGCTGCCGAAAGTGCAAGGCTTCTCGCAGCATCACATGGGCCGCGCGCTGAATGACGTTCTGGAAGCCGCTTTCAAGGAAGCGGAGAAGTTCAAGGATGAATACGTTTCGGCCGAGCACATGTTTCTGGCCATCGCGGCCGGAGATCGCGACCCGGCCGGCCGGTTGCTGAAAAAGCATGGCGCCTCTTATGAGGCCATCCTGCAGGCGCTGACCGGGGTGCGTGGCACACAACGCGTCACCTCTCAGAATCCCGAAGCCACTTACGCCGCGCTGGAAAAATATGCGCGCGACCTTACCGAGCTGGCCCGCAAACAAAAACTTGATCCCGTTATCGGCCGTGACGAGGAAATCCGCCGTGTCATGCAGATTCTTGCCCGCCGCACCAAGAATAATCCTGTCTTGATCGGCGAGCCCGGTGTCGGCAAGACCGCCATCGTGGAAGGCCTCGCGCAGCGCATCATTTCGGGCGATGTGCCCGACGTCCTTAAGACCAAGCGCCTCGTGGCACTCGATCTTGCCGCCTTGGTCGCCGGCGCGAAGTTCCGTGGCGAATTCGAAGATCGCCTCAAGGCCGTTCTGAAAGAAATTTCCGAAGCCGATGGTCAAGTCATTCTTTTTATAGACGAATTGCATACCCTCGTCGGTGCCGGCGCCGCCGAAGGCGCCATGGACGATTCCAACATGCTGAAGCCCGCCCTCGCGCGCGGCGAACTGCGCGCCGTCGGCGCAACCACCCTCAACGAGTACAAAAAGCACATCGAGAAAGACCCCGCTCTCGAGCGCCGCTTTCAGCCGGTCCTGGTCAGCGAACCCACCGTCCAGGACACCATCGCCATTCTGCGAGGTCTCAAGGAGCGCTACGAAGTCCATCACGGCGTCCGCATCAAGGATTCCGCCATCATCGCAGCCGCCACTCTCTCGCACCGCTACATCTCCGACCGCTTCCTGCCGGACAAGGCCATCGATTTGATCGACGAAGCCGCCGCCAGCCTGCGCATGCAGATCGATTCGCTCCCCACAGAGATAGACGAGATCGAGCGCCGCATCATGCAGCTCGAAATCGAGCGCCAGGCCCTGCTCAAGGAAACGGACGCCCACTCCCGGGAACGCCGCACCCAAATCGAAAAGGAGCTCGCCAAGCTCAAGGAAGATTCCAGTGCGAAGAAAGTCCGCTGGCAAGCGGAAAAAGACGCCATCGGAAAAATCCGCAAACTGAAAGAGCAGATCGAGCAGCTCAAGGCGGAAGAGCAGCGCTTCGAGCGCGCCGGCGAACTCGCTCGCGTCGCGGAAATTCGCTACGGCAAAATCGCCGCCGCCGAAGCGGAGTTGAACAAAGCCCGCGAGGAATTCGCGGCCATCCAGAAAGACGCGCCCATGCTGAAAGAAGAAGTCGATGAGGAGGACATCGCCCGGCTTGTCAGCAAGTGGACCGGTATCCCGGTCGGCCGTCTGCTCGAAGGCGAAGCGCAAAAACTCGTGCGCATGGAAGAGCGGCTGCGCCAAAGAGTCGTCGGCCAGGACGATGCTCTCGCCCGCGTCGCCAACGCCGTACGCCGCAGCCGCGCCGGCCTGTCGGACTCCAAGCGCCCCATCGGCTCGTTCATTTTCCTGGGCCCCACCGGCGTCGGTAAGACCGAGCTCGCGCGCGCCCTTGCCGAGTTTCTCTTCGACGACGAAAAGCTCATGATCCGCATCGACATGAGCGAGTACATGGAAAAACACACGGTCTCGCGCCTGATCGGCGCGCCTCCGGGCTACGTTGGCTATGAAGAGGGCGGCCAACTCACGGAACAGGTCCGTCGCCACCCTTACTCCGTTGTGCTCTTCGACGAAATCGAAAAAGCGCATCCGGACGTTTTCAACGTGCTCCTGCAGATCCTCGAAGATGGCCGTTTGACCGACGGCCAGGGCCGCACCGTGGACTTCCGCAACACCGTCCTGGTCATGACCAGCAACGTCGGCTCCGCCGCGATCTTTGAGCTGTCCAGCCGGAATCCCGAACGCGCCCGCAAGGAGGCTATGGATGCCCTGCGCGCCGCATTCCGCCCGGAATTCCTGAACCGGATCGACGAGATCGTGATCTTCAACCCGCTCGGTAAACAGCAACTCGAGACCATCGTCGATCTGCTGCTGAAGAACGTGGAGAAGCTTCTTGCCGAACGCCAGATCACCATCGAACTCAAGCCTGCTGCAAAAGAGCTCATGCTCGAGGAAGGCTTTGATCCGGCTTACGGCGCTCGCCCCCTGCGTCGCACGATTCAGCGCCTCGTTCAGGATCCGCTTGCTCTGCGTATCCTCGAGGGAGCGATCTTGCCGGGCGATCACGTCACCGTGGACCGCGACGGCAAGTCCGATGTAATGCGGTTCGAGCGTAAGGAGGCCAAGCAACCGGCTGCCGCGGCTCGAATCTGATCATTCGGCTCGGGCCACGTACCCGGAGAACTCATTTCGATTCCCCGGAAAGTACGGCAGTTCGGGAACTCGGGAACTGGGAAAGGCCGTTCATGCGTGAGGAAGGTTCATGAAAATCATTCGCACAACGCTGATTCTTACCGCGCTGACTCTGCTGCTCATCACCCTGGGCGGCTACTTCGGTGGACGCCAGGGCATGACCGTCGCCCTGCTCTTTGCCGTTCTGGGTAACGGCATCGCCTACTTCTTCTCCGACAAGATCGCATTGTGGTCCAGTGGCGCGCAGCCCGTCACTCGCGAACAGGCTCCGCGTCTTTACGCCGTCATGGAACGCCTTGCCGCCAAGGCCAACCTGCCTGTCCCGAAACTCTATGTTGTTCCCCAGGCTGCGCCAAATGCCTTTGCCACCGGCAGGAATCCGCGTCATGCCTCCGTGGCGGCAACCGAAGGCTTGCTCCAGTTGATGAACGACGAGGAACTCGAAGGCGTGATCGCTCACGAACTCTCGCACGTACGCAATTACGACATCTTGATCAGCTCCATCGCTGCCACCGTCGCCGGCGCGATCACTTATCTTTCGCGCATGGGCTACTGGGCCAGTATCTTCGGCTATGGCGGCCGCGACGACGATCGCGACCGGGGAGGCGGCCTCTCCGCTCTCCTGTTGATGATTCTCGCTCCTTTCGCCGCACTGCTCCTGCAGCTCTTTCTTTCGCGTACGCGCGAGTACTCCGCCGACGAGACTGGCGCGCGCATGGTCGGCAATCCGTACGGCTTGATCAGCGCCCTGCAGAAGCTGGGCGCTTACAACAACAAGATTCCCAGCGATGCCATCTCGCCCAGCACCTCGGCTCTCTGCATCGTGAAGCCGCTCTTCGGCATGGGCTCCATCTCCTCACTGTTCAGCACCCACCCGCCGCTTGAGGACCGCATCGCTGCTCTTCGCGAAATGACCGTGGTGCCGCATCGTTGAACGGGACCGGCAATGGCTTGGCGCGCCGTGTAAACTCTTCTCGGGTGCCTCCGGCTGTACGGCGGCTGCACTTTATAAGCGTCACAACCTCAATGCTTTAGAAACCGTCCGTAAAACCGCCCTTTTGGTCCCTCAACTGCACTCTCTTAAGTCAGTGATTTCGGTGTTTGGGTTCACTGAGGGCGGGCAAAAATGAGTTGCAAGGACACTATCCATTTGATTTGTTGGTACTTAGAGGGAAAGCTTTCGGCTCCCGTTACTGTCGAGATCGAAAGGCACCTGAGCCATTGCCCGAATTGTCAGCTCGTACTCGACGCGGCAAAGGGCACCCTCGAGCAATACTTCAGCGCTGAACGCGCCGAGGCTTCGACGGAAGCCACCCAAGCCGCCTAAAGTCATTTCCTCCTATTTGACTGAAAACAGGTTGCTTCTGCAACCTCACCGGTAGGACGTTCTCTCTCTGCTCATTGATCCAGGCGCTCTCGCCTCTACCTGTGGCAATTGTTACTCGCCCGTGAAGACGGCGGTAATTCTTACAGGTACTAGTACCACTAAACATGGCCCCCCTACAGCCTTTACCCGACTCCAACCCATTGAATCTCCTTGAGTTCCTTCGGCGCCCCCGCCTCTGCCTCTTTGGCTTCGCAGATGCTCCTTTCACTGCCGCAGGCGGAAACGCCAAAGGAGACGAAGTCCATGAGTGAGTTTCAAGAACCGGTCAGCCAGAATGGGACTGGAACGCCGCGCTGGGTAGGCTTGGCAGTGGCTGTTCTAGCAGGCGTTTCGTTGCTCGGTTTGGGCGTGGGTTGGAGCGTCATCAGCCACGCCAACAGCGTTGAGCAGGCCACCCAGGCCTCTTTGAAGCAGCAGAACGACGCGCTCAACCAGCGCCTTGCACGCGCTGACGAGGTTAATCAGCAACTGCAGAGCGACCTCAAGGTCGTGACCGACAAGTTGAACGTTACGCAGTCCGACCTGGTCACGGCCCGCAAGCAGACCCGGACCGCCACCGCCACCTACAACAAGAAACTTATCGGCTTCCAGAACGATGTGAACACCCAGCTGGCCACCAAGGCCAATGTCGATGACGTTACCAAACTTAACGGTGACGTTACCGGCGTCAAGGGCGACCTCGAAAATACCAAGAGCAACCTGCAGATGGCCCGCAGCGAAATGGGCACCCTGATCGCCCGCAACCACGACGAGATCGATCAACTTCGCCGCATGGGCACTCGCGACTATTTCGAGTTCACCATCAACCGCAAGGCTCCCCCGCAGAAAATCGGGGGCGTCGAAGTCCAACTCAAAGGCACCAACACCAAGAAGAACCAGTTCACCATCAACGTCCTGGCCGACGACAAGACCTTCGAGAAGAAAAACCGCTCCGTCAACGAGCCCATTTTCTTCTATACCGGGGGCAGCCGGGCGGCGTTGGAACTCGTGGTCAACAAGGTGACGAAGACTTCGGCGACCGGCTATCTCAGCGCTCCTAAAGCGCCGGGAGCCACCGCCGCCGCGGCTTCCAACTCCGGTCAGTAACTCGCTTACGCCTTTGTAGCCAGAGGCAGCCCCGCTCTGCGGGGCGCAAGGAAGAGGGGATTCGCAAGAATCCCCTTTTGCTTTTCCGGCTATCATCCGCTCGCGCTCTGCGTCCGTACTTCAAGAGGAAGTCCTAGACACCGCCTTGCTGCTGTGACAAGCTATTCGGCGGCCCGGCGGACAATCTCACCGCAGTGCAGTACCCAGGAGGGGGAACTTATGAAAGCGAAGCTTCTTTCCGTTATGGCAGCAACTCTCTTTGCAGCGGCCCTCGCTATGGCCGCCGACAGCAGCATGACCGGCTGGATTTCCGACAGCCAGTGCGGCGCAAAGGGTGCCAACGCCAAGGCCCGCGAATGCACCATCAAGTGCGTCAAGGAGCACGGCGCCAAGTACGTGTTCGTGAATGACGCCGACCACAAGGTCTATGCCGTTGATGATCAAGACAAGGTCGCCGATCACGCCGGTCATCATGTCACCGTGAAGGGCACCGTCGACGGCGGCAACCTCAAGGTGGATTCCGTCGAGATGGTCCCCGAAAAGGGCATGTAACGAGTTACAGCCTGAAATTCCGGACGGGCGGCCCGCACGTGGACCGCCCGTTTTGTTTTGTCCCTGCGCTCGCTTCAGCTACGATGTTTGCGGGCTATGACCACCACGCTTCTCCACCCCAAGCGCGCCATCACTCCCTACGGAGAAATTAACGACGCCGCCATTCTCGTCCGTGAAGGTCAGATTGAATCCGTGGGTCCCCGCGAAGCTGTTGCACTGCCCTCTGGAGCGGTTGAGGTCGCAGCCGTCGGCTTGACCGCCATTCCGGGATTCGTGGACGTACACATTCACGGCGCCGGCGGTCGCGACGTCATGGAAGGCAGTGCCGATGCGCTTCGCGTCGTCGCCCAAAAGCTCGCTCAGTTCGGCACCACTTCCTTTCTCGCTACCACCGTAACTGCCGGCACTGATGACACCATTCGCGCCGTCGAAGGCATCGCCCGCTACGTCGCCGAACAGCACAAATTCGAACCGGCCTGCGCTGAGGTTCTCGGCATTCACTTCGAAGGGCCGTTTCTCAGCAAAGCGCGCCGTGGCGTTCATCCTGCGGATCTTCTCCAGCTTCCCTCCGCTCCCGTGCTCGACCGCTTTCTCAAAGCCGCTGCCGGAAACGCCCGGCTCCTCACTATTGCCCCCGAACTTCTCGGCGCGGCGCCCTGCATCGACGCCGCCCGCAATGCTGGCCTCGTCGTTTCCATCGGTCATACGGACGCCACCTATGAGCAGGCTCGCGCCGCCATCGCACGCGGAGCGCGTCACGCCACCCATGTTTACAACGCCATGCGCCCGTTCACCCATCGCGATCCCGGCGTCATCGGCGCGGTGCTTACTTCGACCGACGTCACCGCCGAGCTCATCGCTGACGGCATTCACGTCGACGAAGTCGCCATGAAAATTCTGCTGCAAGCCAAAGGGTCCGAACGCGTCGTACTCATCAGCGACGGCATCTCCGCCACCGGCATGCCCGATGGCAAGTACATGCTCGGCGGAATCGAGGTCACTGTCAGCAACGGCGTCTGCCGCAACGCGGAAGGCAATCTTGCCGGCAGCACGCTTACCCTCGATCGCGCCCTTCGCAATATCGTCAACCTCGGCATTCCGCTGCCGGCCGCCGTGCGTATGCTTACTCAAAATCCCGCTTCGTTGCTCGGCATTGAATTCAAGAAAGGTGCTTTGCGGACGGGCGCGGATGCCGACATTTTGCTTTTGGATGAGGCTCTTCAGATCCGTCAGGTCTGGACGAGGGGAAACCCGCTCTAGCCCTTCTTACTTCTGTGAGGCTGGGTGATTCAGTCCGATGCCCAGCTCGCTGGCCAGTTTGTACGCGCTGAACGGGCTGCAGGCGAAGTAGCGTTCCCCCACGCGGATGGTTGGCACTTTTCGCCTGCCTTGGTTTACTCGCAGCACCAGTCTTTCCGCTTCCGGATCGTGTTCGATCATCACTTCCACGAACGGAACGCCGCGCTCTTTGAGAAAGGTCTTTACGCGCAGGCAATCAGGGCACCACGTCGTGCTGTAAATCGTTATGGGATTCATACGCAATCAGCGGCGGCTCTCAGCTCAGCCGTGGCGCGCAAGCTATTCACGGAAAGCCGGGGCCCCGCGGCGTTTTGTGGCCACCTGGATCCGGATCAGCGCCCGCTGCAGCGACACCGCGGCGCGGTCCCAGTCCAGGTTCTCATCCGGTTTTGCCAGGCGCTGTTTGGCCCGTTCGAACGCTGCCTTGGCCCGCTCCAAATCGATTTCTTCGGCGCGTTCCGCGGTTTCCGCCAGCACCGTCACCCGCCCCGGCAACACTTCCGCGAATCCTCGAATGATCACCAGAAAACCCGTGTGGCTCATGTTCGCCGTGCGGTAGGAAAGCTCCCCGACGCCCAACTCCGTCATCAGTGGCGCGTGGCCCGGCAGCACTCCCAGGCACCCCTCCGCTCCTGGCAACTGCACTTCCACCACGCTCTCGCGCAGCAGTTGCCGCTCCGGCGTCACCACCACTAGTTCGATTGCCTCGGGAAACATCTTCTTCCTACGCGACCGCCTTCATCTTTTCCGCCTTCTCCAGCGCTTCCTCGATCGTCCCCACCATGTAGAACGCCTGCTCGGGGATCTCGTCGTGTTTTCCTTCCACGATTTCCTTGAACCCTCGCACGGTGTCCTCGATTTTCACGTACTTGCCTTCCAAACCCGTGAACTGCGCCGCCACGAACATCGGTTGCGACAGGAATTTCTCGATCTTCCGCGCGCGCGCCACCGTCCGCTTGTCTTCGTCGGAAAGCTCTTCGATGCCCAGAATCGCGATGATGTCCTGCAGGTCTTTGTAGCGCTGCAACACGGACTTCACGCCCCGCGCCACTCCGTAGTGCTCCGCGCCCACGATGCGCGGGTCCAGAATGCGCGAGTAGCTTGCCAGCGGATCGACCGCGGGATAGATCCCGCGCTCCACGATCTGCCGGCTCAGATTCGTTGAAGCGTCCAAGTGCGTGAAGGTCGCCGCCGGCGCCGGATCCGTGTAATCGTCCGCCGGCACATAAATCGCCTGCACCGACGTGATCGATCCGCTCTTGGTCGAGGTGATTCGCTCCTGCAGCTCGCCGATTTCCGTGTTCAGGTTCGGCTGGTACCCCACTGCCGAAGGCATGCGCCCCAGCAGCGCCGAAACTTCCGAGCCCGCCTGCACGAACCGGAAAATGTTATCGATGAACAGCAGCACGTCTAGGTGTTCCTGATCGCGGAAATATTCCGCCACCGTCAAGCCCGTCAATCCCACCCGCAGCCGCGCTCCGGGTGGCTCCGTCATCTGTCCGTAAATCAGCGCGGCGCGCGACTTTTCAGAATTCCCGGGCACCACCACGCCGGACTCTTGGAACTCCAGCCACAGGTCGTTTCCTTCGCGTGTCCGCTCTCCCACTCCCGCGAACACCGACACGCCGCCGTGCTGCATCGCTACGTTGTGAATCAATTCCTGAATCAGCACGGTCTTCCCGACTCCGGCCCCGCCGAACAACCCGATTTTTCCACCCTTCAGGAAAGGCTGCACCAGGTCGATCACCTTGATGCCCGTCTCGAACATGTCGAGCGTGGTGGACTGCTGGTCCAACAGTGGGGCCGGACGGTGGATCGAGTAGTACGTCTCGCTCTTCAATGGCCCCAGTTGGTCCACCGGTTTCCCCAGCACGTTCATCACGCGCCCAAGCGTCGGCCTTCCCACCGGCACCTCAATCGGCCCCCCGGCGTCCACCGCCTTCATCCCGCGCACCATGCCCTCGGTCGGCTCCATCGCCACCGCACGCACGCGTCCCTCGCCGAGGTGTTGCTGCACTTCCGCCGTCACATCGATCGGCTCCGGCAGGTCGAATCCTTCTCCGGTGATGCGCACCGCGTTGTAAATCGCCGGCAGGTGTTCCGCCTCAAACTGAATATCCAGCACCGGCCCGATAATCTGCACCACCCTGCCCGCATGTTGTTCTTTGCTCATATTCACTCCACCCTAACTTTTACGCCCAGCGACCGGCGACAAGCGCTGACAGCGCCACAGCTTCGTCAGCCTTCGCCTCAACGACTGACACAAACCACCCAAGAGTCTCCCTACTTCGTCACAACGCCTTCGTAGATCGGCAAAATCCTCATCGTTCAAGTAGCCCAAATCTTTGCCTAGAATCAAAAAGTACCGCGTCTCTTCCAGAGAACCCCCGGCGATCTCCAAGTACCGCAGAAAGTCCTTTGTAGAGCGCCTTCCAAATCCCTCCGCTACGTTCGCCGGTACCGAACTCGCAGAGCGCCGGAGCTGTGAAACCAGTCCGAATCGCTCCTGGCTCGGAAACTTCTGAGTGCTGGCATAAATTCTCAGGGTTGCTTCGTGCGCTTTTCGCCACACATCCAGTTCCTCGAAGCTCTTCACCGGTCACCTATCTCTACACCGGCCGCTGCAGCCTCCCGTAGTCCGATTTTCACTGGCCACCGGTCGCTGGCCACTGGTCGCATCTTTATGCTCCGTAGCTCGCGCCGCTCACAATCTCGATAATTTCCTTCGTAATCGCCGCTTGCCGCACTTTGTTCATGTGCAGCGTCAACCCCTGAATTACTTCGCCCGCGTTCTTCGTGGCCGACTCCATCGCCGTCATCCGCGCCGCATACTCCGAAGCCGAAGATTCCAGCATCGCCCGCAGCACTTGCGTCTCCACGTAGCGCGGCAGCAGCTTGTCCAGCAACACCTTCTCCGGCTGTTCGTAGATGTAATCCGCCCGCGAACCTTCCTCCGCTGCTTCTCCCGAAACCGTCTCCACCGGCAGCAGTTTCTGTACCGCCAGGTTCGCCGACATCACCGTCTTGAATTCGCTGAAAATCAGGTACACCGCGTCGATTTCATTCTTTGCGTACAGCTCCGTCACGAGCGTAGAGATCTCCCGTGCCGTCGCGAACTCCACCTTCGCCAGCACGTTCACGTACTCCGCCGGAAAGTGGAATCCTGCACGCCGCAGCGAGTCGCGTCCCTTCTTACCGACCGGGACCACCGAAAGCTTTTTGCCTGCTGCCGACCGGAAAAATTCGTGGGCCTTCCGCAAAATGTTCGTATTGAACGCCCCCGCCAACCCGCGCTCTCCACTCAACACGATCGCCAGCACCCGCCCTTCCGGCCTTCGCGCCAACAGCGGATGTTGCGGCTCATCGATCCGCGCCATCGTCGAACGCAGCACCCGCGCCAATTCCGCAGCGTACGGCCGCGCCGCCAGCGCCGCCTCCTGCGCCCGCCGCAGCCGCGCCGCCGCTACGAATTTCATCGCGCGGGTTATCTGCTGGGTGTTTTTCACCGAGCGGATGCGGCGCCGGAAATCGAGAAGTGTGGGCATGGTTCCCCGGATTCCCGCTTACTTGGCTGCCGCCGCCGCAACAAAGCGTTCCTTGAATGCGTCCGTGGCTTTCTTGATTTCCGCTCGGATGCCGTCGTCCAGCGCCTTCTTCGCCGCGATCTCTTTCAAAATCGACGGATGGCTGGTCTCCACGTACTGCAGAAATTCTTTCTCGAACCGCCGCACCTCGTTCACCGGAACGCCATCCAGCGCGCCCGTGGTGCCCGCATAGATGCTCAGCACCTGCTTTTCAACGCTCAACGGCGCGTATTGATCCTGCTTCAGCAATTCCGTCAGCCGTTGCCCGCGCGCAAGCTGCGCCTGCGTTACCTTGTCCAGTTGGTCCGCGCCAAACTGCGCGAACGCCGCCAACTCGCGGAACTGCGCCATGTCCAACCGCAGCGATCCCGCCACCTGCCGCATCGCCTTGATCTGCGCGTTGCCTCCCACGCGGCTTACCGAAATGCCCACGTTGATCGCCGGCCGTATGCCCGCGTTGAACAGGTCCGCTTCCAGGTAAATCTGCCCGTCGGTAATCGAAATCACGTTCGTCGGAATGTACGCCGAAACGTCACCCGCCTGCGTCTCGATCACCGGCAGTGACGTCAGCGATCCCGCGCCCAGCTTGTCGTTCAGCTTCGCCGCCCGTTCCAGCAGCCGCGAATGCAGGTAGAACACGTCGCCCGGAAACGCCTCGCGTCCCGGCGGTCGCCGCAGCAGCAGCGAAATCTCGCGGTATGCCTGCGCGTGCTTCGAAAGGTCGTCATAAAAAGTCACTGCGTGTTTCTTGTTGTCGCGGAAATATTCCCCCATCGCGCAGGCCGCGTACGGCGCGATGTACTGCAGCGAAGCAGGCTCCGCCGCGGAGGACGCCACCACGATCGTGTAATCCATCGCCCCGGCGTCCGTCAGCACCTTCACCACCTGCGCAATCGTCGACCGCTTCTGCCCGATCGCGCAGTAGATGCAAACGATGTTCTGCCCCTTCTGGTTGATGATCGTATCCAGGATGACCGCCGTCTTCCCCGTCTGCCGGTCCCCGATAATCAGTTCGCGCTGTCCGCGTCCGATCGGAATCATCGAGTCGATTGCCTTGATTCCCGTCTGCAGCGGCTCGCGCACCGGCTGCCGGTCCAGCACACCCGGCGCGATGCGCTCCAGCGGGTTACGCTGCTTTGCCGCGATCGGCCCCTTGTCGTCCACCGGAATTCCCAGCGGATTCACCACCCGCCCGATCAGCGCTTCGCCCACCGGCGCGGACATGATCGTCTTCGTCCGCTTGACCGTGTCCCCTTCTTTAATCTCCGTGTACTCGCCCAGCAGCACCGCCCCAACCTCTTCTTCTTCCAGGTTCAGCGCGATTCCAAACACGTCATGCGGGAACGCCAGCATCTCTCCCGCCATCACCTTTTCCAGACCGTGGATGCGCGCGATCCCGTCGCCCACGCTGATCACCGAACCCACTTCTTCCACGGCAACCGTCTGCTCGTAGTTCTCGATCTGCTCCCGCAGAATCTTGCTGATTTCGTCTGCCTTTATATTCGCCATGCCTGCTCCGTTACTCCGTCCCGCTCCGTGAAACAATCCCCGCTACTCCGCCGCCAGTCTCGCGCGCAATTCGTTCAGCCGGTTCCGCACCGAGCCGTCGTAAACCGTTGACCCGATTCGCACCACCGCCCCGCCCAGGAGCCCCGGCTCCAGCCGGAAGTTTGCTTCGACCTTCTTCCCCGTCAGTTTCTCCAGCGTCTGCGAGAAATTCTTCTTCTGCGCGTCGCTCAGTTCCGTCGCCGATACGATCTCCGCCTCCGCCACCCCCTGCCGCTCCCGCATCACTCTCTGAAATGTCTCCACGATTTCCGGTAGCAGGTGCGTTCGCCCGTTATCCGTCACCACCAGCAAAAAATTTCTCACCGTTGTGCTCGCGCCCATCCGCGCCGCCAGCTTTTCGATTACCGCATGTTTCTCCGCCCGGGTCACCGCCGGACTCGCCAGAAAATTCCGCAGCTCCCCCGAAGCCGCGTACGCCGCCGCGAATTCGTTCAGTTGCTTGGTCACCGCCCCCGCCGCCTTCTGACCCTGCGCCACGTCCGCCAGCGCTGTAGCGTATTGCATCCCCGCGGACTTCAATTCGCCCTCCCCGCCAGGCTCTCTACGAAATCCGTCAGCAGCGCTTCCTGCGCTTTTGCCGTCAGTTGTTTCGTCAGCAGCGACTCCGCTCCGTCCACCGCCAGCTTCGCCGCGATTCTCCTCAGTTCCACGCGCGCCGCCCGCTCCGCCGCTTCAATTTCCGCTTTGCCCGCCTGCGCGATTTTCTCCGCGTCGGATTTCGCCAGCTCCCGGATGCGTTCCGCCTCCGCCGCCGTTTCCCGCAGCGCCTGCGCGCGAAGCTCCGCCACTTCATGCTCCAGGCGCGCCAGTTTGGCTTCCGCTTCGCGCAGCACGCGGTCCGCTTCCGTCTTCGTCGCCGTCGCTTTCGTTATTTCCGAACTGATTTCTTCCGCCCGCCCCCGGAAAAATCCCGGCGCCTTTTTCGCGCACAGCCATACAAAAAATCCCGCCAGAATTAGAAAGTTGATCCACTTGAAGATTTCCGTGGCCCGGTCCAGCGCCGCGCTCGATCCGCTTCCTTCCGCCGCCGTCGCCGCACACGCCAACACCAGCGCCGCCCCGCACACGCCCGCCATCCGTGCCAGATAACTTCCCCGCTTCATCGTGCCTCGCCTGCCGGGCCCGTCGGTTGCAAAACGCGTCGCGCGATCTCCGCCGCCAGTTCCCCGATCGTTCCTTCCAGGTCGCGTCGCGCTCCGGCCACCTCGCCCTCCACGCGGCTTTTTGCCTCGCCCACTTCCTTCGCCGTTTTCGCCCGCGCCTGCTGCAGCAGCGCCCCGCGTTCCTCCAGCGCTTTCTTCCGCGCCGCTTCCTGTTCTGCGTACACTTGGCCCCGCGCCTGCTTCAAAGCTTCCTCGTACTGCTTCACCTTTTCCGCGGCCGCCGCCTGCGCCGCTTCCGCCGCCTTCCGTGCTCCCGCCGTTCGCGCTTCGCGCTCCGCCATCACTGCCAGTAGCGGCTTGAAGAAGATGCTCCGGAAAACGAAATAGAAAATCAGGACAATCAGGATGGTGGGCACAGCCCCAAGGAACAGTTCGCCGAGTTGGTGAACAATCTCGTTCATTCAGGTTGTTTACCTAGTACTCCGTCAAATGTGGCCGCGGCCAGGCCGCACAGCCCTGTTTCGCACACCTGAGCCCCGCCGCGTCGCCTCGATTTTTCCGGCACCCCGCGGTTCGCGCACCGTCCCTCACCGCGCACCCAAACCTCTGTTCTGCAGGAGCATACAGCGGAAATTTCCGGCCGGCTCGAAACATATTTTTATAACATTCACCCTCACTTTCGTCAACGCAACCCCCGCGAAGATGTTATCTTTTTTGCTCGCTCATTTCATGGATTGCGTGTTTTAGGATGTAAACATCTCAACCTAGGTTCTTGTCTCGTGCCCTGGTTTTCTTACGAATCCGAAGCCCTCTCCCGCCAGCAAATTGACGCCGCGGCCCTCCGCCTCCTGGATGAAGCCCGCTCCCGCATCCACAAAAATCTCCGCCGCGTTCTGCTTCTCCCTCCCGATCTAACCCGCATGCACAGCGGCTCCGGTATCGTCACCGAAACGCTCTACAAAGCGCTCGCTCCCTACGCCGACGTCCACGTTATCCCCACCCTCGGCCAGCACGTTCCCCACACCGAAGCCGAAAATCGCGCCATGTTCGGCAGCATCCCCAACGACCGCATCCACGTCCACGATTGGCTCCGCGGCGTCACGCGCATCGGCGTCGTTCCCCACGAACGCGTCAAGGCCGGCACCGGCGGCCTCTCCGACTGGGAAATTCCTCTCGACCTCAACACCAGCCTCATGCGCGAACACTGGGACCTCATCATCAACGTCGGCCACGTCGTTCCGCACGAAGTGCTCGGCTTCGCCAATCACAACAAAAATTATTTCATCGGCCTGGGCGGAAAGGAAACCATCTGCACTTCGCATCTCGCCGCCGCGTTGTGGGGCATCGAAAATAATCTCGGCAATCTCATCACCCCCCTGCGCGATTGCTATAACTGGGCCGAGCGCGAGTTCCTGCAAAAACTTCCCGACGTCTACTTCCAGATCGTTATGAAGCGCAGCCCCCAGGGCAAGCTCGTCACCTGCGGCGTTTACGTCGGTGATGATCTCGACACCTATCTCGAAGCCGCGCGCGCCAGCCGCCGCGAAAACATCACCATCCTCGACCGCCCCATCCCCAAAGTCGTCGCCGTCATGCAGGAAGATGAATTTCGCAGCACTTGGGTCGCCAACAAAGCCATCTACCGCACACGCATGGCCATCGCTGATGCCGGCGAACTCGTCATCCTCGCGCCCGGCCTCGAACGCTTCGGCGAGCAGCCTTCCGTCGACGCGCTCATCCGCAAATACGGCTACCGCGGCACTCCCTACACGCTCGAGCAATACCGCGCCAACGCCGATCTTCGCGAATTCGCTCACGCTGCCGCGCATCTCATCCACGGCTCGAGCGAAGGCCGCTTCCGCATCACCTACGCGCCCGGCAAACTCTCCCGGCAGGAAATCGAGTCCGTCGGTTACGGCTATCTCCCACTCTCCGAAGCCCTCGCCCGCTACAATCTGCGCACCCTCGCCGAAGGCTGGAATACGCTGCCCTCCGGCGAGCAAATCTATTTCATCAACACACCTTCCGCAGGCCTCTGGGCCACCCAATCCCGCCTCGACTCCCGCCGCCCCTTCCACCCCTCCGGCTAGTCGCCACGCGCATGCGTCCGTCTTTCGACCGAAGGGAGAAATCTCTCTTCGTCACCTGCCGCGCTCGCCCCACTGTGGTGTCATCCCGAACCCGGTCGCGTAGTTCGCGAACGGTGGTGAGGGATCATGGCGCGATCGAAAGTCCGGCCATGATCACCGGAATCACCCCTTAACAAAATCCCGTGTCATGTTTTTTGCTCGCCACTCGTCACTCGCCACTCGTTCACCCTGAGGATTCCGAAGGGCCACTTCTTTCACTTGTCATCCCGAACCCGGTCGCGTAGTTCGCGAACGGCGGTGAGGGATCACGGCGCGATCGAAAATCCAGCCACGATCACCGGGATCACCTCTCAGCAAAATCCCGTGTCATGTTTTTTGCTCGCCACTCGTTCACCCTGAGGATTCCGAAGGGCCACTTCTTTCACTTGTCATCCCGAACCCGGTCGCGTTGTTTGCGAACGGCGGTGAGGGACCGTGGCACGATCGAAAATCCAACCACAATCACCGGAATCACCCCTCAGCAAAATTCGCTGTCATCCTCAACCGCTCTTATGGTTCCCTCTCTTACTGATCTCTGTTCGCTGATCGCCGATCACTCTCCCTTCCTTCCGGACTTCAAGCTAAACTCTCTCCATGTTCGACCCGCACCGTTTCGCCCTCTTCCTCGCCGCCGCGGTGATTCTCGCCATCACGCCCGGCCCCGGCATCTTTTACGTCCTCGCCCGTTCCCTCGCCGGAGGCCGCCGCGAAGGCTTTCACTCCTCCTTCGGCACGTTCCTCGGAGGGCTCATCCACGTCTTCGCCGCCGCCGCCGGCATTTCCGCGATCCTGGCCGCGTCCGCCGTGGCCTTTCACACTGTCAAATTCGCCGGAGCCGCTTATCTCGTCTGGCTCGGCATCCGCATGATCCGCACCCGCAACGCCGAATGGAGCATCAACGCCGCAGGCCCCGCGCTCGGAGCCCTCCGCCAGGGCATCGTCACCGAAGTGCTGAATCCCAAGACCGCCCTCTTTTTCCTTTCCTTCATTCCCCAATTCATCGCCCCGCAGCAGGGCCATGTCTTCTGGCAATTCGCCGTGCTGGGAATCCTCTCCGTCTCGCTGAACACTTCCGCCGATCTCCTCGTCGTTCTTCTCGCCGTGCCGCTCGAACGCCGCCTCAAATCCAGCGCCGCCCTCCGCCGCCGCCAGCGCCTCGCCTCCGGCCTCGGCATGATCGGCCTCGGCGCCTACGTAGCCCTCTCCGACTCGAAGTAGCGCCATTCCGGTGCTCCATGTAGTGGCTGGCTCTTTAGACCTTTGCTCGCAGCCGACCCTCGCTATCTCGCCTTGGCTCCGTCAACCCAAAGTCCACGCGATCGGGAGCGCCATTCGCCCGAATGGCGTCCACAGGGCTCCGTCGCGCCGTCCCGCACGCCTGATTTTTTCCTTTGCTGCAGCTTTGGAGATGTTCTAGATTCTCCAATCGCGTACCCGAATGATGACCTCGGTTTCCCGGCCTCAGATCACAAACGGTTTGGCTTCTTGGCCATACCTCGCCGGTTTGTTTGTCCTCGCCGCAATTTACACGGCCGCGCGTTTCTTTTTGGGCCTCCACGGCATCACGACGTCGGAGCACGCCGCGGCCCTGTGGCGACTGGAATTCGCTCTGCTCTTGGCAGTTTGGGTTCGCATGGACCGCCGCCGGTACGCCTTCACCGGTCCATTTGAGTTCGATGCCTTCGTGTTCTTCGCGTGGCCCGTTGCCGTCCCCTACTATCTTTACAAAACCCGCGGCAGGATCGGCCTTCTCTTCGCCCTGCTCCTTTGCCTTCTAGCCGCAATACCTGGCATCGTCGGTGACATCTTCCGCCTCGTTCCACTGCGCTAGACAAAGCGCATCCCCAGCTCTCGCTTTCCTACCTGATTCCCAATTCGGCCTCTAGCTTCCCCAGCTCTCCCGCGGCAATCGCGCCATTCCTTTCCCGCACCCAATGAACTCCGGTCCCGCCCGGCGTACCTCCCGCAACCCGGAATGCCCAAATTTTCGGACCTTCCCCTCCAGTAATGGGCCGCGCCGAGAACAACGTGTATGCCTCCCCATCCAATTCGCATTCCGCACGCCCCAAAACCACCCTGCATGCCGCAGCCCCCGTGAAGGGCTGCAACGCAAACAGAAACATTCCGTCGCCGGGGGCGTACACTGCGACGGCAGGGCTTCGCATAGAACCCGTTCCCGCACTGCCCCGCAGATTTGCGAGCACTCTGTCGCCTCGCATAAGCGCCGGAGACATCAACATCAGTTGCCCCACTTGCGTCTCAATCGAGTGCTGCGCGAGAGGCTTCTCCAGCTCGCCGCGCTCGTCGGCAATTGCGCCGGAAATCGTCAGCACACCGTCCTCGTCCACCGGTAAGCGGAGTGTTTCCAAAGGAACATAGGTGTACTCGCGCGCCGGAGCGTCTACCAAACTCTTCTCCGCTGCCCCGCGATCTACCCTTCCCGGATACGACCTTGCTCGCACTTTCAGTCGCGCCACTCCGTTGCGAATCTCTTCCACTTCGATACTCGCCGCAATCGTTCGCTGGCCGCTCGAGAAAAACGCCGCGTTTCGCGAACCGGCGCGCGCCAAGAATGCGTGGTTTCCAGCCAGATCGCCTTCGGCCATCACCACGTACTGAAAGGAAGCAACTCCATTCTGTGCGCGGGTATAAAGCAACCCTGCCGAAAACGTTGAAAGCAGAACCACCGCCGCGCATGCTCCTACCACCGCGATTCGCGGCACCCGCACCCTCTTCAGCCAGCGAGCCAACCACTTTCGCGGTCCTGCTGACCGCTCGGCGGCAGGGCCCTGCGGTGAAGTCTTTTCCTCCAGGCTCGCCAACAACCGCATCTCCGCACCGATTTCCGCGTACGCCGCAAGCCGCTGCCGGCATGCTGCGCATCCCGCAATGTGCTCGCTCCCTTCCCGCGGCGCCTGCTCTCCGTCGTGCAGCGCCGAAACGTGGGGCTCCGCTTCCATGCAATTCATCATCCCTCCTGACGCGCTGCGGGAAGGCGCGGCTCTGTCATTCTGAGGGCGGGTTTCTTGCCCGAAGAATCTCTCTTCTTTCGCGTTCTCAAGCAAAAAATACTCTCCTCCATCACGCTAGCACCTCGTTCGACAATCCCGCCGCAAACGGACAATCTCTTCCCGTGCCGCGAACAGCCGCGACTTCACCGTCCCCATCGGCACGTCTAGAATTTGCGCGAGCTCCGCATACGTGTAGCCCTCCACTTCCCTTAGCCATAGCAGTCCGCGGGTCTCCGGCTCGAGCTGCGAGAGTGACTCGCGCAGTTGCGCAAGAGCATCCGTGCCGGAAGACAGTGGCTCCGGAGGCGGGACCTCGGCAGGGGTTGGCTGTTGCCTATTTGCTTCCCGTCCGCGGCCCTCTGCCCGGCGCCCTTCATCCCGATGCCATTGCGCCGCCCGTTTCCGGGCAATCCCGAAAAGATAGCTCTTCAACGAACCGCGAGCCGGATCGAAGCCATTCGGGCGCCGCCAGATTTGCAGGAAGGTCTCCTGGCAAATGTCTTCTGCCGCTGTATTGCCTACGTACTGCCGAAGAAAACCGCGAATCCCTGCTCCGTACTCGCGATAGAGCAGCTCGAAGGCGTCCCGCTCGCCCCGCCACAACCTCTCCCAAAGTTCCTCATCGCCAGTCATACCACCCGCTCACAGAACCGTCCCGCCTACCCTACTCCTCTCTATTCGCCCAGGCGGGCCAAAATGTTCATGGACTTGCACTTGCCCGTCAGCCTCGAGAAAAGGTGTTCCCTCTGAATTCTTCGGGTGGTGGCGTAAATTTTTGTGTGTAAATTTGGTTTTTGAGCAGAAAAAGAGGGCGTACTTTCTCAGGAGAGCCAACTCCAAGAGGAGGTACACCCTGATGCGAGAACTGAAAGTCCTCGGCG
>Ga0079220_10000034_pt1 | contig 23642 bp, 18 predicted proteins | sample GAAS100_FD_75071 | JGI IMG/M metagenome (GOLD analysis project Ga0079220, IMG submission 75071) | Agricultural soil microbial communities from Georgia to study Nitrogen management - GA AS100 | ecosystem: Environmental > Terrestrial > Soil > Agricultural land | place: USA: Georgia | collected... | reverse complement strand
TGTCCGCCATGCGAATGGCCGGCAAGGGCCAGGTTGTAGCGTCCCGCGGTCGTGGCGAAAAACTTCGGGCTGTGAAAGAGAGCAATGGTGTAGGCGCCTGCGGGCGCGCCGGAAAGCGCGCGATCGAGATCGGCGCCGCCGAAGGTGGGATCATCAACCCCCGCGAGCCAGACATCGTCGCGAATCCTGGCACCTTCGTTCAGCAGCAGATGAATCCCCAGGCTTTCGTAGTACCTGTGCTCGCTCCTCAGCGGGGAGTCGTCTTCCCAGTTGCCCCGCACAAGCCACACGCCCAGCGGCGCATGGAACCGGCGCAGCAGCGCCGTTTCGCCCGGATACCCGTTTCGCTTCGAAATGGAGTCGCCCGCGATGACGATCACATCGGGAGCTTCCTTGTCGAGCAGCTTCAGCAGGCTCTCTTCGCGCAATCCGAGATGAGAGGTGTGCAGGTCGGCCAGTTCGGCGATTTTCAGCGGGGCGGTTACGTTTCCCCGCACGGTCCAGTGCGTTACGCGAATCCAATAGGGCTCGATGAAAAATCCGTCCACCGCCGCGAGGGCCGCGGCAAGCAGGATCAGCCGGAGAATCAGGCGATTCCTCGCCTTCCTGGCGTTTTGCGCGGATTGTTCCAACGTCGCGGTTTTCATTTGGGATAAGGGCTGCCGGAAAGGATTGCGAACGCGCGATACAGCTGCTCCGCCAGCATCACGCGCGCCAATTCGTGCGAGTAAGTCATCGTGCTCAGGGCCATGCTCTCGGAGACGCGGCGGCGCAATTCCGCTGGAAATCCATCGGAATCGCCGCAAACAAAAATGAGTTCACGCGTTCCGCGGTCGCGCAGCTCGCCGAGCCACGCCGCGAATGATTCGGAATCGCGTTGCTTGCCGCCGGCGTCCAGAAGCAGCGGCTTGGCGGCCTTATCGGCGTCCAGGTGCTTGATCGCCGCGCTGGCGTCCCGCACTTCGATGATCTCAATGGGACACGACCGGCGGACGCGGCCCGTATACTCCTCCAGAAGCGCGCGCATTTCGGGACGCCGCGTCTTTCCGAGCATAAGCATCCGAATCTTCATCGCAGTCCATATTTCTTGCGCTTCTCCAGCAACGTCTTGCGGCTGATGCCCAGAATTCCGGCAGCCTCCGAAATATGATACCGCGTGGCTTCCAGGGTTTGCGCGATTACGTCGCGCTCGACGTCTTCGAGCGAGCGCAGGCCGGAGTAGACGGCTTTTCCTCCGCCCGCGGCACGGACGCTCTCGGGAAAATCATCCGGCGCGAGCTCATTTTTGCGGCAGAACACCACCGCTCTTTCCAGCACATTGCGCAGTTCGCGAATGTTTCCGGGCCACGAGTACGCGGCAAGAGCCCGCAGGGACGCAGCGGAGAGTTTTACATCCGCCCGCCCGTGCAGCGGCCGCAGCAAGCCAAGAAAGAGTTCGCACAGCAGCGGAATATCCGCCGGCCTTTCCCGCAGCGCCGGTATGCTCAGGGAAAGAACGTTCAGCCGAAAGAACAGGTCCTCCCGGAACCTCCCCGAGCCCACCGCCGCCGAAAGGTCCGCGTTGGTCAGCGCCATGATGCGCGCTTCAATGCGCAGCGTTTCGGTGCCGCCGAGCCGTTCGAACGATCGCTCCTGCAGCACGCGGAGAAGCTTCGTCTGCGCATTGGGCGAAAGAGCGGCGACTTCGTCGAGCACGATGGTGCCCGCGCCGCCCAGCTCGAGTCTGCCCAGCTTGCGATCGACCGCTCCCGTAAACGCGCCGCGTTCATGCCCGAACAGCTCGCTTTCGACCAGGGCTGGGGGAAGACTGGCGCAATCGATTTTCAGAAAGGGCGCGTCGCGGCGTGGCCCGGTTTCGTGGATGTAGCGCGCGAGATGGTCCTTGCCGGAGCCGCTTTCGCCGGTGATCAGCAGCGTCGTCGAAACGCCGGCGACTTTTCCGGCGAGATCGAGGACTTTCACCGAGGCTGGGTCCTGCGCAATCCAGCAGAGACGTTCGGGCGGGGACATGAATCGATTGTAACGGCAACCCCGCGGGCCGGCAGGCCGGCTTTGCATCGTTTGCGGTAAGGGACAAGGCAGGGCCTCGATCAGCTCGGGGGACCGGCCTCCTTTTCGAGAAAAACCCAAATCAGTCCCACGCCGAAAGCGCTGAGCAGGAACCACCCCCAATGTCCGGTTCGATTGATGGCGCGAAAACGCAGATGATCGCCGGCGACGGCGTCGAACTCCACGGTCCTTTTGTTCCAGGTGTTGTCCACCTGGAGCTTGTGATGGCCGGGAGGCACCCTTAACGTCAGGGAATCGCCGAAGAGCAGATCACCCCGTTGTTGTCCATCCAGCTTGACGATTACCTGTCTCTGGTGAATGTCGTTCGGTGAATTACGGCTTACGGTGACAAGCGCGGACTTCTCAGAGTTTATCGCCGGCACGGCACTGACGGTTGAATTCTCCAAATTGTCTCCTCAGGGGCGGTCGCCGGAAGCGAAAAGCCGTGAGTCTGCCGGCGAAGCGCTGTCGGGGCTGTCCGGAATCACCAGCTTCGGAACCGAGCGCCACAACCTCTCCAGGTCGTAGTAGCGGCGCGCCTGTTCGCTGAAAACGTGCAGGATGAATCCGCCAAAATCGAGGAGCGCCCAATCCGCGGAGCCGTATCCTTCGCGGTGTTCCGGCGAGCGGCGCAACTCGCGATAGAGCTGCTCTTCGACTTCGGTGCAGATGGCCTGAACCTGGGGTGCGCTGAAACCCGTACAGATGACGAAGAATTCGGTGAACGTGCCGAGTTCGCTGAGATCGAGCACCGTGATGCCGGAGGCTTTCTTGTTCTGCGCCGCCTCGACGGCGAGGCGGACTCCTTTGGGAAGACTTTCTACGTTCACCTGTGGCCCTACCTGTAGAGGCCCTGCTTAAGAATGTATTCCTCGACGCGCGCGGAAACAAGTCCGTGAATCGATTGACCGCGCTGGGCCTTTTTCCGTATGTCGGTGGCGGAAACGTCGCTGGCCACGTTCTCAAGCATGTACACCGAGGTGCGGTGCAGCCTGGCGACAATCTGCGGAGCAGGCACGTCTTCGTCCTTCCGGGAATGGGGACCCGCCAGCAAGTCCGGCGGAATCACCAGGCGCAGGGCTTCGGCGCGAATTCCGGGGCGGTTGGCGATGAGGAAATCGCAGAGGCCCAGCAGCGTTTCGTATTCCTTCCACATGGGAATGTCGAGAAAAGCGTCGGCGCCGATCATGAAGAAGATTCGGTCGCCGGGGGAATTGTAGGTGTGGCGAAAGTAGCGCACGGTGTCCACGGAATAGTGGAGCTGCGTGCCGGCGAAATCTTCTCCGGCTTCGGCGAGCGAAGGAACAAAATGGGGATGCTCCGCGCAAGCCAAAGAAACCATGGCAAAGCGGTGAGGAAACGGCGCGAGATGCTGCTTCAGCTTGTGCGGAGGGCGGCTGGCGGCGATGAAATGAATTTCGTCGAAATTGAAGCGGCGATCCGCGGCGCGGGCCACGGCCAGATGCCCATTGTGAATCGGATCGAAGGAACCACCAAACAATGCGATGCGGCGAGGATGATGTTTTGCGGCGGTGCGGTGCGCCTGCGCAGTGGTCAATCTGCCTCCCGGGAAGATGCCTTGCCAGCATTCTGCGGGGAAGGCGGCTCGCTGTCCAGCGGCGATTCCGGAAGCGGTTTGGGAATTCTACCGAGCGCATCGGCTATGGCCAGAACGAGCGCACGCACGCCTTCGCCGGTAGCCGCGGAAATGGCGTGAAATTCCAGGTTCTGTTCGGCACAGAAATTCTTCAGCTTTTTGACGCGAGCGGTATCGGTTGTCGCATCAAGCTTCGTGGCCACAACGATCATGGGCTTCGCGGCCAGCGATTCGTTGAAGGAGCGCAGTTCGGCGAGGATCACTTCGTAAGCGTGAACCGGATCGGCATCGTTGGCGTCGCTCGTGTCGATCAGGTGCACCAACAAACGCGTGCGCTCCACATGACGCAAGAAGCGGATGCCGAGTCCGGCGCCCTCGTGAGCGCCTTCGATGAGCCCGGGTAAATCGGCAACAACGAAGGTGCGGCCGAGTTCTTTGCCGGTTCCGCCGTCGGCATTCACAACGCCGAGATTAGGTTCGAGAGTAGTGAAAGGATAGTTGGCAATTTTCGGGCGCGCCGCGGAGATCACGGAAATCAGCGTGGATTTTCCGGCGTTCGGGAAACCGACGAGCCCGACGTCGGCGAGCAGCTTGAGCTCGAAGCGCAGATGACGCTCTTCGCCGGGGGAGCCGTCTTCGTGTTCGCGCGGGGCCTGGTGCCAGGGCTTGGCAAAATGCTGGTTACCGCGGCCACCACGGCCGCCGTGCGCCAGGAGCACGCGCTGGCAGGGGGCGGCGAGGTCGGCCAGCGGTTCGCCGGTATCGTCGTCGTAGATCATGGTGCCGACAGGGACTTGGAGAATGAGTTCCGCGGCGGAATGGCCGGTGCGATTGGAACCTTCGCCGTGGCGGCCGCGATCGGCCTTGAATTCGCGGTTGAAGCGGTAGCGCAGCAAAGTGTTGTCGTTGGGATTGGCTTCGGCGTAGATGCTGCCGCCGCTGCCGCCATCGCCGCCGGAAGGTCCGCCGCGCGGAACATACTTTTCGCGGCGGAAGGCGACACAGCCGTTGCCGCCGTCTCCGGCTTTTACGAAGATTTTGGCTTCATCTACGAACACGATGGACCTTCAGAGGACGTTCGGGGATGCCGCGCCACGATGATACGAAATGAAGCGCCGAATCGAAAAAGAAAAGCGATCCGTGCGGATGGACGCCTGGCTCCGGTGAAAAGATTCCAGCCGCGCGGTCAGTTCGCGGAGGCGGCTTCCGCCGGATGGACGCTGATGAAGCGTCCGCGGCGTCCCTTGTCTTCAAATTTCACGTAGCCGGTGACGAGGGCGAAGAGCGTGTCGTCCTTACCCTGGCCGACGTTGTCTCCGGCCTGGTGCCTGGTGCCGCGCTGGCGGACGAGGATGGTGCCGGCATTGACGAGCTGGCCGCCGAAGCGTTTTACGCCGAGCCTCTGGCCGTGGGAATCGCGGCCGTTGGTTGAGGAGCCGCCGCCTTTCTTATGTGCCATGACGAATTTCCTTGTTCGCGAATTCTTTCGTTGAAGCTAGAGCTTGATATCGCTGACTTCGACGGCAGTGTAATTCTGCCGGTGGCCGCGCTGAATCTTGTACTGATTGGTTTTCTTGAATTTCAAAACCGTGAGCTTGGGGCCGCGGCCCTGCTTGACGATTTTGCCGGTGACGGTGGCCTTGGCGGCGTCCGCGCCGAGAAGGACCTTCTTCTCGTCGGTGTGAACGGCCAGGACCGCGCCAAACTTGACCTTTTCACCGACTTCTCCGGAAACGCGCTCGACGCGAATGGTGTCGCCCGGCGCGACGCGGTACTGTTTTCCACCCGATTTAATAACGGCGTACATCACTCCTCCAAAGCAGCTTCGGACAAACGATGATTATAGCGGGGCATGAGGTTGGCGGTCAACGCGAAGCGCTTTCGGGTATCGGGTCTCCGTTTGAAATTCGGCTCCTTGCGTCGCGGTCCAGGAAATTCAAATTGACACGGCAAGGCACGGCCCCCTCCCCCTTTTCACGTAAGTGTTCATTCTGCAGGAGATAAAGTCCCGTGTTTTGTTGCAGTTGTGCAAGTGTTGATTCCAAAGGAGTTGACGGGCGGCGAGGAGCGGGCGAGAACAGGCTGAGAATCGCGGCGTCAACATAACTAATTATAACATGGGTGTCAAGCAGATCCGGGGCGAGAGGCAAGCTGCCCGCGCGAGAAGGATGACGGTTGAATGTCTACCCTAAATTAGGGTAGGGTGTCTACCATGCAAAGCAACGAGGAAGCGGCAAGCAGGCTGGAGCTGATGCAAGGGACGCTGGACATGCTGGTCCTGCGGACGCTGGTGCTGGGTCCGGCGCACGGGCACGAGATCGCGAAGCACATCCAGAGGACCACGGACGACGTGTTGCAGGTGGAGCACGGTTCACTGTATCCGGCGCTGCACCGGCTGGAGCGCAAAGGGTGGGTCAGCGCGAAGTGGGAGACGCCGCAAGGGGGCAAGCGCGAGTTCAAGTATTACCGGCTCACCCCAGCGGGGAAGAGACAGCTGCTGGCCGAACACTCGAAATGGAGGCGGCTGGTGGCAACGATTGGGCGCGTGATGGAGCCAGAGGAGGGATGAGATGGGTGTGCGGAGCAGAGTTGCGTCCTGGCTCTCCTGGTTGCCGTGGTACCGGCGCGAGGCACGCGATGCTGATCTTGAACAGGAGCTGCGCGACCACCTGGAATTAGAAGCGGAGGAGCAGCGAGCCGCCGGGAAGTCGGCGGAAGAGGCGAGGTGCGCCGCGCATCGAGCGCTGGGGAACACGCTGAAAATCCAAGAAGATGTGCGCACGGCTTGGGGATTGCAGTGGCTTGAGACGGTCGCTCAGGACGCGCGTTATGGCCTGCGGATGTTGCGCAAGTCCCCGGGGTTCACCGCGGTCGTGGTGCTCACCGTGGCGCTGGGGATCGGCGCGACAACCGCCATCTTCAGTCTGATCAATGCGGTCCTCTTGAAAAATCTTCCCGTGAAAGATCCACAGCAACTTGTTCTTTTCCAGTGGGAGAGCGAAAAATGGCCTCCGCATTTTTCGATGACGGGCTGGAAGTCGCGATTTGCCTTTTCCTACGAGGAGTTCAAGCAGTTCAGCGCGCAAAAAAATGTGATGTCCAGCGTCTTCGCGTTCGTGCCGCTTGGTTTCAACGACCAGAACACCAGCGTGGGCATCAATGGCGAGCCCACGCTGGCTGACGGCATGATGGTCACGGGCCAATATTTCTCCGGACTCGGCGTTACTCCGCTCTTGGGACGCGGGATAACCGAGGCCGACGAAAACGCCGGAGCACCGCGCGCGGTGGTGATCAGCTATGCGTATTGGACGCGCCGCTTTGCGCAGGACGGCTCAATTGTCGGGAAGAGCATCACGCTGAACGGCGTTCCGTTTACCATCGTGGGCGTCGCGCCCCGACATTTCTACGGGATTTCCGTCGGCACCGAGCCGGATTTTTGGGTTCCGTTCGACGACAAACCCAATATGCGTCCTTGGAGCGTGCCCCCGGGCGGCACGGGCTCGGTTTTTACCGAACGCTATTGGCTGTGCTTGAACATTATGGGCCGCCTAAAAGACGGCGTCGCCCGGGAACAAGCGCAAGGCGCGTTTGACGCCATATTTCATCAATTCGTGACGGCGGATTGGCATCCTGCGAAAGAGAGCGATGTTCCGCACTTCGAGCTCGCCTCCGGTGGTCAGGGTTTGCCTGTGTTGCAAAATCGCGCCGCTCAGCCGATTTATACGCTGATGGCAGCCGTGGGACTTCTGCTATTGCTGGCCTGCGCGAACATCGCGACGCTTTTGCTTGCCCGCGCCAATTCGCGAAAAAAGGAAATCGGCGTACGTCTGGCTATGGGCGCCTCGCGTTCGCGCCTGATTCGCCAATTGCTCACCGAAAGCCTGCTCATGTCCATGCTCGGCGGCGTATTGGGATTGGCTTTCGCGAACTGGGGCACGACAGCGCTTATCACGCTGATGTCGAAGGCCAACAATGGAACGATGATTCTTGATGCGGGCATGGACTTACGCGTTCTTTTCTTCACCTTCGTAGTGGCGGCGCTCACGGGAATTCTGTTCGGCCTCGCGCCGGCGCTGCGCGCCTCGGAACCGGACCTTTTGCCCGCCATGAAGGACAATGCGGTTGGGGTTTCGCGTCCGTGCAACAAACATCGGCTCGGAGGATCGCTCATCATTGGGCAAGTGGCCGCGTCGGTAGTGCTCATGATTGTTGCAGGCCTCTTCGTGCGCACACTGGCCAATTTCGAGAGCCACGATTTCGGATTCGACCAGCGCAATCTGCTCACCTTCGGTCTCGATCCCACGCACGCCGGCTATCACGAAGTCCGCCTTGTGAATCTTTATTCCCAGTTGCTGGATCGCATCCAGGCTCTTCCCGGAGTGCGCGCCGCGACACTGATCCAAAGCGCGCCGTTCTCCGGCTGGGCAAACAAGAACTCCGCTGTCAGCGTGGAAGGTTCAGCGCCGAAGCAAGGCGATTCGGAGCTGTATTGGCAGACGGTAGGCCCGGATTTCTTCAGTACCATGGGCATTCCGATTGTTCTTGGCCGTGGCATCCAGCGCACGGACACCGCGGCCTCTCCCAAGGTCGCCGTGATCGACGAGACTTTCTCCAGGAAATATTTTCCGGAGGAAAACCCGCTGGGCCACCGATTTAGCCTAAGTCCGAAATACGAGCCGGCAAACTCCTATGAAATTGTTGGAGTGGTGCGGCCCGCTGAACTCACCGAGGTAATTCCTGGCGTTCACCCCAAGGCCTACGCCTCCTATGCGCAGTTTCCGAAGGGTCTTGGCCGAATGTTCTTCGAGGTTCGCGCCGAGGGCGCGCCTGCAAGCATCGTTTCCGAGCTGCGCGACGCGGTGCATCAAACAGATGCATCCCTGCCGCTCATTTCTCTAAAGACGCAAGCAGAGGAAACGAGTGAGGCCCTTTCCTTCCAGCGTTTGTTTGCCGGCCTCACGAGTGTTTTCGGCCTCTTCGCGCTCCTCCTGTCGATGATCGGTCTCTATGGCACGGTGGCCTATTTCGTCACGCGCAAAACGCACGAAATTGGAATCCGCATGGCCCTGGGCGCACGACCGGGGAGCGTTCTGGGCATAGTTCTCCGTCAGGGAATCGCACTCACTCTGATGGGTGTCGCGCTCGGAGTCTTAGCCGCCCTCGGCGCCACCCGACTCATCAGCAGCATGATCTTTGGGGTGAATCCGTTCGACGCGCTAACGTTCATCGCCGTCGCGGCGGTTCTTCTTTTCGTTGCGCTCGCCGCTTGCTGTATTCCCGCGCGGAGAGCGATGAAAGTGGATCCGATGGTGGCGCTGAGATACGAATAGTCACTCCATTTTAAAATTCCACGACTATCCTTGAGTACGGGCGCTGACGATCGAACCCGCACAGACTGAAGTCTGTGCTACGTGTCAGCGGGCGGATTGTTCGTAGGCGTGGACTTGTTGTTCGAGGAGCTCCATGGGGAGGACGCCGTCGCGCAGGACTACGTCGTGGAAGTCGCGAATGTCGAATTTCGGGCCGAGGCGCTCCTGGGCTTCTTTGCGGAGCTGGAGAATGCGGAGCTGGCCGATTTTGTAGGAAAGGGCCTGGCCAGGCCAGGCGATGTAGCGATCGACTTCGGCGAGGGATTCGGAAGGAGCATGCTCGCGGAAAAACTGGACGGCTTTCTCGCGGGACCAGCCGTATTCGTGAATGCCGGTGTCCACGACCAGGCGGACTGCGCGGAAACGTTCGCTATCGAGCTGGCCGTAGCGGGAATACGGGTCCGTGTAGAGACCGAGCTGGCCGCCCAGGGATTCGCAATAGAGAGCCCAGCCTTCGGCGTAGGCGCTATTGCCGTAGTAGCGGCGGAAATCGGGAAGATCGGTTAAGGCGCGGGCGAGCGAGCCCTGGAAAATGTGTCCGGGGACGGCTTCGTGGAGGACGAGAGCTTCTTTATCCCAGCGCGCCTGCTTCGGCGGATCGTAGGTGTTGAGGTTGAACCAACCGGGGGTGAGGCCGTCGGGAGTGGGCGCCTGGGCGTTGGTGGGCGTGGCTTGCTCGCGGTCTTCAGGAATGGGCCTGACGCCGAAGAGCAACAGCGGAATGTGGCGGAAGAGATTGGGGAGCTGCGGAATGATAATCATCGCGACGTTGCGCGAGTATTCAAGCATTTCTTCCCTGGAACGGAAATGGCGGGCGGGATCGGCGGCGAGTTTGGCGTCGAATTCGGCGAGGGTGCCGTTGAAGCCGGTTTGGCGGGCGATGGCGAGCATTTCGGCTTCGATGCGGGCGAGTTCCTTCTGGCCGAGCTGGTGAATCTCCTGAGCGGTCATGGAAGTGGTGGTGTAGCGACGGACGAGGATGGCGTAATCGTCCTTGCCGCCGGAGAGGGAGCCGATTCCGACTTGCGCGCGGGCGTGGGGAGCGTAGGACTTTTCGAAATAGTTCAGGAGTTTCTTCCAAGCGGGGACGAAATCTTTTTCGTAGGCTTCGGTGGCTTCCGCTTTGAGCTTGGCTTGCTGATCGGAGGAGATGCCGGCGGGGAAGCGGCGAAACTCGGCGAGAAGGGCGGTGTGAGCGGCGTCCTGCGCGGCCTGGGTGGCGATTTGCTTGGAGACGAGGTCGACGACGACGGAGGGTTGCGTCAGACCCTGCTGAACGGATTCATTCAAAAGAGCAATATTCTGGTCGACGTAAGCGGGGGTGGCGCGGAGGCGGGCAATGATGTTCTCGTAGTCTTTTTCGCCATGGCCGGGCATGCGATCGATGGCGGCGAAGACGCGGTTGTGCAGGCCGAAAACCTGGCTGACGCGGAGGAGATGAGTTTCCAGGTCGAATGCGGCGAGTTGCTGGTCGAGTTCGTAGTGAAGCAGGCGGGCGCTGAGCTGGTCTTCCTGTGATAAGCCGTCAAGAGAGAAGTTCGCGAGTTCCTTGAGGCGGCTGTGGAGGTGAGCGAGGCGCTGTTCGCGGCCGGCTTTGGACCAGTCGTTCCAGCGGTCATCGTAATCGTGGCGGCCAATGGAGGTGGCGAGTTCGGGCTGGTCGCGGAGTTCTTCTTCGAAGGTGTCTTTGAAAAAGGCGTGGAGTTTATCGGCAGAGGTCTGAGCGCGCAGGGCAGCAGGAATCAGCAAGAGAAGGCAGAGAAAAATTCGGGGCATTAGATCCTCCAGGTCAAGGCATTGCCAGAGTCGCGGCAGCGCGTGGGATTTTAACAAGGGAAGCGACCATTCTAGAAATCGAAGCGGTAGCCGATGATGCCTTTGGCGATGAGGTGATCGGTGGAACGAGTAACGCCGACGCCGAGGCCAAAGTTGACTTCCCACCTGGGAGAGAGATTCAAGTCGATGGCGGGAAAAATCTGCTGCTGCTGCTCGCTGATCGGATCGAAACCGGTGACGGGGCCGAGGGAGGCGTAGTATTCGATGCCGCCGGCGATTTTTTTGGTGAAGTCGTAGCTGAACTTGAAGTTTGGAGAAAAAACGAAACCTTCGGAGACTCCCGGCCCGTGCAGGGAACGATCGAAGGTCGGATTGAAGGAGAGATACCAGGGGCCGATCTGTTTGTCGATGATGGGACGCATTTCCCATGTCCAGGTGTCCGGGGAGTATTTGCGGCTTTGCCAGCCGATTTCGTTAGAGAGGCTGAGGCCGACGGGCCAGTGCCACTGCGGGGGAATGCGGACGCGGGGGCGGATGTGGCTGCCGACGTAGTCCCAGCCCTGGCCGTTGTGAGCGGAAGTGAAGATGTAGAAGCCGGTTTCGAACCAATCGTTGAAACCGTGGGTAATTTCGATGGTTTCATGGAACTGATGATTGGTCGGAAGGGTTGCATCGCCGGTGGAGTGCGAGCCTTGAATGGTGAAATTGGAATGAAATTCGAGCATGGTGTGGCCGGGCTCGACGGTGTCGTAGGGATAGACCTGAATTTCGTAATTTCCCTGGGCGTTTGCGGCGGGCGCAAACAGCGGCGCAGCGGCGGGAAGGAACAAGAGCGTGAGGCGAGCGGCGAGCGCGAGGCGAGAACGGCGGTCAAAGGAGGTACGGAAGGCAGCCAGGGGAGTGGAAGGCATGGTCATAGGCTAATGGACGCGCGCGGAAGAACAAAGCGGTACAGCGGCGGAGTTTTTGCGGCTGCTACGCGTGAGGATGAGACTTGTCGTAGATGTCCATCAGCTGGCGAATGGAGGCGTGCGTGTATTTTTGCGTGGTGGAGAGCGACTGGTGGCCGAGCAGTTCCTGAATGGCGCGCAAATCAGCGCCGTCGGCGAGGAGATGGGTGGCGAAAGCGTGGCGGAGGGAATGAGGATGCAGGTCCCAATTAACGTTCACGAGGCGAACATACTTTTTGACGATGCGGCCGACGGAGCGTTGGGTAAGGCGTCTGCCGGCGTAATTTAGAAAGACAGCTTCGGTGTGTGGCGCAGGATGGCGGCGGGCGGCGGAAGCCGACTGGAGCAGAAGTTCGTCGCGCAGGGGCCAGTAAGCTTCGAGGGCCTCCTGTGCCTTTGTGCCGTAGGGAACGATGCGTTCTTTATTGCCTTTGCCGCGAACGCGGAGGACACGCTCTTTGCGGTCCATGTCGGCGAGGTTGAGACCGGTGAGTTCGCTGACGCGAAGACCAGCGGCGTAGAGCAGCTCCAAGAGAGCGCGATCGCGCTTGAGCAAGAGGCCGGTGCCGGCGGGCGCTTTGGCGAGTTGCGTTTGAGGAGCGGCGGGATTCGTTCCTTGTCTTTTGGAGCGGCGATTACTTCCGATGCCAGCCAATTCGTTGAGAAAGCCGTTCATTTCTTCGGCGGAGAGCACCGAGGGGATGCGCTTGGGGAGCTTGGGGGTGGGAACGAGGCGGGCGGGATTTTCCTTAAGCATCTCTTCGCGGACGCAGTAGCGGAAAAAGGAGCGGAGAGCGGCGAGTTTGCGGGCGACCGAACTTTTTTCGAGACCCTGATCATGCAAGTGACCGAGGAATTCGCGGATCATCAGATGGGTCACCTGGGCGACGCCGGGAGGCCGCATTCCGGGGGGAGAGAGGTAGAGCAAGAACTGATGAAGATCGTTGGCGTAATTGGAGACGGTGTGAGGCGAAGACCTCCGGACGGAGCGGAGGTACTCGAGATATTTCTCAATCGCTTGCTTCACGTGCTGCGGTCCAAGAGCATTGCGACCATTATAGGCACAGATGCGCCGCGGGCCCGAAGCGGTTTTCCGGCGGTATTTGGAGAGTTACGCGGGAACGGACGATTCAGGCTTTCACGCCGGCGGGCTCGGCTTCCGGTTGAGGAGCTTCGGGGGCGAGTTGCTCCCAGTCGCAGCCTTCTTTCAAGCAGGCGCGCACAGTGCCGATCTTGGATTTTTTCTCGATGATGAATGGCGCGCCGCATTTGGGACAGGGCTCGGCGATAGGCATGTGCGGCGTGGTGAAATCGCAGTCGGGATAGCGCGAACAGCCGTAAAAGACGCGCGGGCGTCCTCTGCCGCCGCGTCCGGCGCTGCCGCGGCGAACAAACTCGCCCTCGTGGCACTTGGGGCATTTGATGCCCAGGGTGATGGGGCGCGTGTACTTGCACTTGGGGTAGGTGGAGCAGCCGATAAATTCGCCGAAGCGGCCGTGCTTTTTTACGAGACCGCTGCCGCAATCGGGGCATTTTTCGTCGAGGGGTTCGTCGGGTTGGCGGGCGATGCGGGTGCCTTCGACGAGGCGGCGGGTGGTCTTGCAATCCGGATAGCCGGTGCAGGCCAGGAATGCGCCGAAACGGCCGCGCTTGATGGCCATTTCGCGGCCGCAGTTTTCGCAATATTCGGTTTTGCTTTCGGCGTCGGCGGAGTCTTCGCCAAGTTCGGGAGAAAGGTCCTGGATAAAATCGCAATCGGGATAACGGGAACAGCCGAGGAAAAAGCCGTGGCGGCTGATGCGTTCGAGCAATTCTCCCTGGCCGCACTTCTCGCATTTCTTTCCGGTGGAAATGCCGGCTTTGTAGGAAAGCATCTCCTCGGAAGCTTTGTCGAGGTCCACGATGAATTTTTCCCAGAATTCCTTGACGGCTTCGCGCCAGTGGAGCTTGCCTTCTTCGATGTCGTCGAGTTCTTCCTCGAGACGGGCAGTGAAGGTGACGTCGAAGACGTCCTCGAAGCTTTTGATCAGGAGCATGCTGACGCGTTCGCCGAGCATGGTGGGGGTGAAGCGGCCCTGCTCTTTTTTCACGTATTCGCGCTCGACGATGGTGGAAATGATGGAAGCGTAGGTGGAAGGGCGGCCAATGCCATCTTCTTCCAGTTCCTTGACGAGAGTGGCTTCGGTGTAACGCGGAGGAGGCTCGGTGAAGTGCTGTTCGGGGCGAATCTGGTCTAAACGCAGGACCTGGCCTTCGGCGACCTGCGGAAGGGACCGGCCTTCTCCTTCGTCGTCCTTTTCATCCTCTTCGCGGTCGGAAATGGCGGCAGGGGTCTGGTACACGCGCAGGTAGCCGTCGAATTTCTGGACGGAACCGGTGGCGCGGAAAGTGTAGTCGCCGGCGGCGATGTCGATGGTGGTCTGGTCGAAAATTGCGGGGAGCATTTGCGAGGCGACGAAGCGTTGCCAGATCAACTGGTAGAGCTTGAAGACGTCGTCGTCCAGATACTTGCGGACATCTTCCGGCGTCTTCGTGACGTCGGTGGGACGGATGGCCTCGTGAGCTTCCTGTGCATCCTTCTTGGATTTGTAAAAGTTAGGTTTTTCGGGGAGGTAGCTGGTTCCGAAGCGCTCCGGAATCAACTCACGCACCTGGGCAAGAGCGTCATTCGAAACGTGCACGGAATCCGTGCGCATGTAGGTGATCAGGCCGAAGGAGCCCTCGGAACCAAGTTCGACGCCTTCATACAGGCGCTGCGCGAGGGCCATGGTGCGCTTGGCGGTGTAGCGCAGGCGGTTGTAGGCGGCCTGCTGAAGTTTCGAAGTGGTGAAGGGCGGCGGAGGATTGCGCTTCTTTTCCTTTTGCGCGACGGCGGCCACCTGCCACTTGGCCTTGCCGACGGCCGCGACGATTTTATCCGCGGCTTCCTGATTGGGGACGACGGCATCCGCGTCCCTATACTTGGTCAGCTTGGCTTCGAAGATGGGGGGCTGGCCGGCGTCGAGCATCGCGTGGATGCTCCAATACTCGACGGGAACGAAGGCGCGGATGGCTTGTTCGCGCTCGACGATCAGGCGGAGAGCGACGGTCTGGACGCGACCGGCGCTGAGACCGCGGCGGACCTTATCCCAGAGCAAAGGAGAAATTTTGTAGCCCACGATGCGGTCGAGGACGCGGCGAGCCTGCTGTGCGTCCACGAGGTTGGTATCGACGCTGCGGGGATGATCGAAGGCCGCGCGTATGGCCCTGGGGGTGATTTCGTTAAAGGTGACGCGAAAGATTTTCTTGGGATCGGTGGGGGGAATTTCTTTTTTCGGGGATTCCCTGGCCTCGTCTTTCTTCTCTTCCTCGGGCGCAGATTTTTTCTTCCAGCGAGGGCCGGTGATTTCCTGTTCGGTGAATTTGGCCGGCTTTGACAGGACCATAGCGAGGTGCGCGGAAATAGCTTCGCCTTCGCGGTCCGGGTCGCCGGCCAGGTAGATGGAGTCGGCGGCGTTAGCTGCCTTGCGAAGGTCGTTAATGACCTTGGATTTTCCGGCGATGATCTGCAGCGTAGGCTCGAAGATCTTGGCGTCCTCGAGAGTCACCGGCTTGCGTACAGGCTTTTCCCTGGCTTTCTTACCTTTTCTGGAGCGCTTCCTCTTGTGGCCGTTCAGCTCTTCTTCATCGGGCAGACGAATGCCTATGGTTTTTCTGGGCAGGTCGAGCACGTGGCCAATGGAAGCCTTTACGGTGAAACCTTTGCCCAAGTACTTGTTAATCGTCTTCGCCTTCGCAGGCGACTCCACAATGACGAGCGAACGAGCCATATTGCCTTTGTAACTCCGGTCTGTTCCGCAGGAAGGGCCAGCGGCGGGGCTTGTGTCCTTCTCGCTAACTTATGTCTTGATGCGGCGAAGGTCTGTTTGGATTCATTGGGCCACCGACCGCCGCGTTAAACCCCTGTATTACAGCAAGATCCTGCCGAACTGCTTGCCCGGCAATTGCCTGACGATGCCTTTCATCTCCAGGTCAAAGAGCGTAGCCAGAACTTCGGAGGAGTTCAAGCCGGAGCCTTCGACAATGTCATCAATCGGTTTGGGGTCCTCGGGACTGAGCATCCCGTAAATGAGTTTTTCTTTTTCGTTCAGGGAAGCCGTGACGAGCAGGTTGCGCTCTTGAGCTTCCGGCTGTTCGGGGTGAACAAGGGCCGCGCGAACCGGTGTGGGGAGTTCCTCGATTACGTCGTCGCCGCAGGTGACAAGTTTCGCGCCCTGCTTGATGAGCTGATTGGGAGCGAAGCTGACCGGCTGAGTGACGTTGCCGGGCACGCCGAACACTTCGCGGCCGAATTCCATTGCCAGGCGGGCAGTGATCAGGGAACCGGAGTATTGAGCACCTTCGACGATGACGGCTCCGAGCGGCATACCCGCGACGATGCGATTGCGAATGGGGAAATTTTCGGGAGCGGGATGCGTCCCCAGCGGGAATTCGCTCAGGATGGCACCGCGCTCGAGAACCTTTTCATACAATTTCTTATTCTCCTTCGGATAGCAGACGTTTATTCCGGTACCCAGCACCCCGACGGCGCGGCCGTTCACGGCCAGGGCGCCCTGATGGCCAATCGCGTCGATTCCGCGAGCCATGCCGCTGACAATCAGCAGCCCCCGCGCGGCGAGTTCGCGCCCGAGTTTCTCGGCCATCTGGGTGCCGTAAAGCGTCGGCCGGCGAGTGCCCACGATGCCGATGGCGGGCAGGTTGAGAATCTGAGCATCGCCGCGGACATAGAGCAGCACGGGCGGGTCGTAAATCTGCAGCAAAGTCTGGGGAAAGTCGGGTTCGGTCCAGTTGACGAGGCGGCAATCTCCCATTTGGCGCAGAGAGGCCACTTCCTTTTCAGCGCGCTTGAACGCCGCTTTTTTGAAAACGGCTTGAGCTACCGCCGGGGGAAGCTGGCAGGCCTCGAGTTGCGTCAGCGACGCGCGGAACACGCCATCCGGCGAATCAAAGCGCTTTAAGAGACGTGCCGACAGACGCGCGGCGACGCCCGGCGTGAGCGTCAAGGCAAGCCACGATAGAGAAGCTTCTAGCTCCAAGGAGAGGACCCCATCGCGAGGGGAGCCTATTCGCAGGGTAACGCAGTTGTCAAGTACCGGGGCTTGTATGGGGCTTGAGGCGCGGCGCGCGGCCGCCAACGGACTGGAATCCTGCCAAGACGGTCATAGACTCCGGGCCAGCGCGGGATCCTCCGCGAGGATCGCATCGAGCGTGGAAGCGAACAGGTCCGCGTCCGGTTCCGTGAAAATCAACGGCGGACGGAGTTTCAGCACGTTGTGGAACGGACCGTCGGTGCCCGTCAATACGCCGCATTCGCGCAGCCGATTGACGATGTAGGCGGCCTGGTGCGGCGCGGCTTCGCGAGTTTCGCGGTCGAGGACCAAGTCCAAGCCGAGAAACAAGCCCATGCCTCGCACGTCTCCGATCAAAGCGTGAGTGTCCCGCAGTTGTCGCAGCCGCCCGAACAAATGCGTTCCCACTTGCAGCGCGTTTTGCGGGAGGCGTTCCGCCTCGAGCACATCCAGAACCGCGAGCCCCGCCGAGCAAGCTACGGGATTTCCGCCGAAGGTGCTGAAGAACTCCATGCCGTTCGCGAAGGAGCCGGCAATTTCGGCGGTGGTGATTACCGCTCCCAGCGGGAATCCATTGCCGATGGGTTTTCCCAGGACAACGATGTCCGGGACGACCTCCTGCGCTTCGAAACCCCAGAAAGGTGTTCCCAACCGACCGAATCCGACTTGCACTTCATCGGCGATGCAGACGCCGCCCGCCTGGCGAACGGAGCGGTAGACTTCCCGCAAATATCCTTTGGGAAATACGATTTGCCCGGCCACGCTCGGCAGCGTTTCCGCAATGAAAGCGCCGGGACGGCGTCCCTGCGTTTTTATTTTGTCGATGATTGTGGCAACGGCGTTTGCGTACTTTTTTCCCGCCTCGGGATCATCGCGGCGATAAGGTCCGCGGTAATCGTCGGGAACGGCCGCGACATGCACCCAGGATTTCCTGCCGGTTCCGCCGGGGCCCGCGAACTTGTAGGGGCTGATGTCGATCAGGGTGGATGTGTTTCCGTGGTAGGCGTGCTCGAGAACGATCACGTCTTCACTGTCGGTATGAGCCCGCGCCAGACGCAGGGCGAGTTCGTTGGCTTCGCTGCCGGAATTCACGAAATAGCAGACGCGCAGCGGCGCGGGCAGAAGACGGGTGAGGCGCTGGGCATATTGGAGCGCAGCGTCATGCAAATACCGCGTGTTCGTGTTCAGCAGCGCGATTTGTTCCTGTACCGCCCGCACGACGCGTGGATGGCTGTGACCGACCAAGGGAACGTTGTTGTAGACGTCGAGATAAGCGCGGCCGGTTTCGTCGTAGAGATACTGCATCCAGCCGCGGACGATCTTCAGCGGCTTGCGATAAGACACGCCGAGGTTTTTGCCAAGCAACTGCCGCCGCAGCGCGGCGGTTTCGGTTGAGTTTAGTTCCGCCTGCGGAAAGCGCTCTTTGGGAATTGCCAAGAGCAGATTCGGATCGGGAGACAAACTCTTCCACACCGCGCTTTGAGAGGCGTACGCAACTCCGGGAAAATCGCGATCGAGATCGAGCAGGTCCAAGATAACTTGAAAGTGCAAATGGGGCGGCCAGCCGCCGTTTTCCGGAGGAGCGCCAATTTCGGCAAACACTTCGCCATGCGCGATGGCTTGGCCGAGGCGCAGTCTTTGTAGCGTCGGTACCGTCAGGTGCCCGTACAAAGTGAAGAAGGGAGTCGAATCACTGGTGAGGTGCCGCAGCACAACCAAGGGACCGTAGTCTCCAGAAAGTGCGTTGTTGGCAAGCAAGTGCACGGTGGCATCGAAGGGAGCGTGGACCGGGGTTCCCGCTTCGGCGAACAGATCGATTCCGAGGTGAACGGTCCTTCGTTCATCGATGGGACTGCTGCTCTTCGCAAAGTGCGGGCCGGGATAGAGCGGCCGCGCCTCGGCGTAACGCCCGATGGCCACGACGGCGTGGACCTCCCGCATTTTCCTGAAGACGGTCTCAGTCAGGATGGGCGTCTCGACGGCTTTCGGGTCGGCTCCGAGGAGTTTGCTGCTCACGCTCAGGTCGAGCACAAGACAGGGTTCCCGGCGCAAATCTGCCCCTAGCAGTGGCGCAGCTTCGCTCGATTTGGAGGAGAGGAAGTGGCGGACGGAATCGGCGCGCGGGACGGGCTCGAGGCCGCACGCTTCGCGAAACGCGTAGTAAGCGAACCGCGGGAAGATCTTCGCCCAGCGTTCGAGAGCGTCCCATGCAGGCGCTTCCGTGACGGTTACATAGGGGTCGCCGGGTTTCACTGTCGTGCGGTACGCGGAATTGACGACGCTAACGGCGAGCCGGGTGCCCACCAGGGCGTACAGCAGCGCGATTTCTTCGTCGCGCAGGGGACATTCGCGATGAAATCCAGCAATGACGGATCGAGCTGCCGCCAAGACGTCTTTCTCGCCAAGGATTGCGTAGGCGGCGGCGATCGCGGGTTCCGAAGCGGTGACGCCGGAATGCATATCGCCAAAATCGATGAGGCTTGCGACACGGAGGCCCTCTCCAGGTTCAGTTCGCACCAGCACGTTATAGTCGTTGGCGTCGCCATAAATGACCTGGGACCGGAGCTTCGGGAGGGCGGGCAGGACGTCGCGCTCGTAAAGCCACAAGAAGCGTTGCGCCAAAGCGCGGCGCGCCGGATTTTCGATTTGAGAGAGATATTCGCGCGCCCAGAGAGCACGCGCCATGTCCCACTTCAACTCGCGCCTCGCCCCCGGGTGCGAAAAGGTGTGCAATGCGCGATCCATTTTTCCCAAGAATGCGCCGAGTTCCGTCAGAAGCTCCGCGGAGCGGGGGCGCACTTCAGCGAGCACCTTTCCTGGAATGAAGGAGAGCATCCAGACAAAGCGTTCTTCTCCGTTTATTCGCGCGGAAGCGAACGGCTCGTCCTTGTTCGAGGCAATCACGCGCGGAAGCGGGAGGTCCGGCGCGTGGAGCGCCAAGTAGCGCAACGCGCTGCATTGCAGATCGAGGAACTCGCGGGTGCGCGCCGGGTGCATGACCTTCAGCACAAAGTCGCGACCGGGTTCATCTTGTAAATTCGTTCTCAGATGGAAATTATCGTCGAATTCGCCGGGCAGCTTAGCGACGGTCCCGGCCATTCCGAACAATTCGTGCGCCAGCCGATGCGCTTCGTCTTCGCTCACGGCCCGCGCCAGGCGCGCTTCCGGCATCATGGGCAAAATCTTAGCGGCAACTCGCGGGCGCGTCCATTCCGGGATGGCGGTGTCCGCACGAAAAAGGAGGCCCAGCTGGTGCCGGGCCTCTCTTCCTCGACTTCACCGCGGGAGAAGTCAGGTTACTGAAGGACTCGCTGACACAGCGCGTTGTGGCAGCTACTCGACCGAGACCGGGCCGTTGACGGTCGACACACGAACGACGGCAGGACCCGATCCGAACTCGATGCGCTTGTGTTCGTCGTCCCAGGTTTTTCGCCCCTGGGAGCAGACGCTGGAACGGCAGCTGAACGGACCGTTGCCGTCGGACTCGACCACGACTCCCGATTGATAGCCGCTCGGAACGCGAATGGTTACCGGCCCATTGTTGGCGTGAGCCTCCATACCGGCTCCGTTCCAGTTTTGCCCGCGCAGGGACACGTCCACCGGTCCGTTCTGCGTGTGAATGCTGAGTTTTCCGCTGTTACCGTCGACGGAAATCGGACCATTTTCCGCGGTGAGGCTGATTTCACCTTTTGAGTTCTTCAGAGTGACCGGCCCATTCTGGGCATGCGCCGTCACGTTGCCTTGCACACCGATGATGGTCATCGGGCCGTTCGTCACCTTCAAATCCAGCACCGCGTCTTTGGGTGCGCGGACGAGCAGATATGCGGTCCAATCTTCGTGGTCCGATGGCCCGGAAACGGTGACTTTTCCGTTGTCAGCCTTCAGGGTGATGCGGTCGAGCAAAGCCTGGGCGTCAGTGTCGGCTGCAGCCGCTTTGCACAGCGTGACGGAATACGAAGTATTGTCCCAACCGCGGACTTGCAAGCCGCCATTTTGTTCCGCGTCAACGGCCAAGCGGGAGGCTTCCGCCGTCGTGAAGGTGCGTTCTTCGCTGCGGACCACCGCCGGTTTGTGATCAAAGCGGATGCGCAGGTCGGAGCAGCTCTGGACGGCCTCGTCATCGTCGACAGAAATATTTTGCGAGTGGTGCCGGTTCGCACCGGGAGCCGCGGTCAAGGCGACCGCCAGCCAGGTTCCCATGCCCGTTAGGCAAAGCGCCGTTCGAGAAAACATTGGTGGATCCCCCTCGCTCGGATAGACGAAGGAAAGGGCCGGTTGGTCTGGTCAGTTTGAACGGGCAAGAGACTATTCGTCGGTCCCGATCGGCTGCCCGTCCGGCGGCCCGGCGGGGGGTGTCAGACCGATAATCTTTGGATCTCGCTGAAAACGCTGGATTTGGTCCGCTGCAAACAGCAGATGCGCACGCTCTTCATCATCCGAAGCGTCGTGGGCGGCTTTCGTCGCCCACGCTTTCAGCTCGTCGAGTTTCAGGAAGGCAATCGCCCTGACCTGGCCCATGGCCTGTTCATTTGCGGCCAGGGTCATGAGGTCATAGAGGGCCACGTTGTCGACAACGCGGGCAATTTCCGCGTTGTAGCCCATTCCGTGCGGCGACTTCCAGGTCGCCGTCAGCACCGCGTCAAGCACTTCCTCCAGACTTGGATCGGCAGAATCGCGCGCGTGAAATTCCACGAGCCGCGCAGCGCGATCCGGATTGAAGAGGAACTGGAGGGTATGCTGCGCGGCGGCTTCGGCGGGGGCAAGAGCGTCGAACGCCGGGCTGGTGTGGATCTTGAAATGTTCGCGGCCGCGAGGATAGCCGGGAGGGCGCGGCGGAATGATTTGCAGTAGTGAACCCGGAAGCGCGAGAACCTCCGGTTTCAAGGTTGCCAAAACAGCGGCGAGCGCACGCCGCTGCTCCGCCGGGGCGACGATTCTTGTCGCCTGTTGGCCGTCGCCGCGCACGGAAAAGGTGTAATCCATACCGCCGACGAGCTTGCTCGCCGCTTCCACCTGGTAGCGGTGCAACAGATAAACCGGAACGAGCGCATCTTCGATGGTGGCCAGCGGCGCTCCCTCACGAATGTTGTCTTCTCCGAAGCGCTTGAGGGCCGCCGCGCGCACTTTCATGAGGCGGTCGAGTTCGTCGACCGCATTTGGACCATAATCCCACAGGTGGGCCAGGCTGCTAGAGGAGCCAGCCGGACGCGCATCCTGATCGGTCAGGTAGCGCAGACCGCGGCCGAAGGCCTGGTTGAGGATTTTATTGAGGGCCGCGTGCTCGTCCGTGCTTTTCGGAAAATCCTGGTAGCCGTAGGCGATGGCCACTTTGTCCCATTCGCCGATTCCGTTGGCATAGGCATCGGAAAGATCCGGCGTGCCGTCCGCTCCCAATTTCACGTAGGGCGGCGGGTAGTCCATCACGGAGGAGCGGTTTACGGTGCTGGCGGAATAGTTGTGCATCAGGCCCAGCGTGTGACCGACTTCGTGGGCAGCGAGCTGGCGCAATCGAGCGAGTGCCATCTCGCGCATTTTCGGTGAAACCGACTTGCCGGTTTCGTAGGGAGCCAGCAGACCTTCCGCGATCAGATAATCCTGGCGCACGCGGAGCGAACCCAGCGTGACGTGTCCCTTGATGATTTCTCCCGTGCGCGGGTCAACGACAGAAGCGCCGTAGGACCAGCCTCGCGTGGCCCGGTGGACCCACTGGATGACGTTGTAGCGCAAATCCATGGGATCCGCGCCCTCAGGCATCAGTTCCACGTGAAACGCGTTCTTGTAGCCGGCCGCCTCGAAAGCCTGGTTCCACCAATTTGCTCCTTCGAGCAAGGCAGACCGGATCGGCTCCGGCGCTCCTCGATCGAGGTAGTACACGATCGGCTTCACCGGTTCACTCATGGCGGCCGACGGATCCTTCTTTTCCAGGCGATGCCGTGCGATGAAACGCTTCACGATGGGTTCGGTGATCGGCGTGGCGTAGTCCATGTAAGAAACGTCGAAAAATCCGGCACGAGGATCGTATACGCGAGGCTGGTAGCCGGGCGGCGGCAGTTGCACGAACGAGTGGTGCTCGCGCACGGTGATGGCGTTGGGATCCGGGGTCACGTCGCGCACCCAACGGCCCGGATCGTCGCCCGCGAAGGTGAGAGTCGCTTCGACTTCGGTGTTCAGCGGAAAATTCTTCGTATTCGGCAGATAAACCGCACAGCGCGAACTATCCAAATGAAAATTTCCTTGATTGGCTCGCTTCAAGGCTGCAGGAACTCCATGGGCATCCCTGAGAAAAAAATCCGTCGCATCGACCAGAGCGCGCTCGCCGTCTTCGGCTTCGACCTTGAAGCCCCACAAGACGGATTCCGCGAACGATTCGCGGACCGCGCGCTGCTCGTCCACGTCGCTGGTGACCGCGCGATAATCGAGATTCTCCTGGATCAGGAGCACTTTCGGTCCGCTCCGCTCGAAACGAACGACTCGCGTCGCGCCCAACTGGCCGCGGTCCAGCCCTATGTCATTCGAACCAACGCCGGCGGGAAGGGAACTCTGGTAGAGAAAATCCGCGCCATATTTGTCGACTTCGAGCCACAACTTGCCTTGCTTCGCATCCCAGTACAGGTTGAAGTAACCCGGCATCTTTTCCGCGCCGGCGGTTTTCTCGCCGATGGCCGGCAGCTTCTTGGGTTCGTCTCCCGCACAGCGTCCGGCACAAAGCGCGGCCGCAAAAAGCACGGCAAGCAAAACGGCTGAACGTTTCCGCATTTTCGTCGCCTCCAAAACGCGCGCCAAGTTTTACACG